>Ga0265338_10002255_pt1 | contig 29356 bp, 23 predicted proteins | sample 42126metaG_FD_193579 | JGI IMG/M metagenome (GOLD analysis project Ga0265338, IMG submission 193579) | Rhizosphere microbial communities from Carex aquatilis grown in University of Washington, Seatle, WA, United States - 4-21-26 metaG | ecosystem: Host-associated > Plants > Roots > Rhizosphere...
CGTCGAGCATGAGGTAGAGGTAACGCCGCCAGGCGTTGGGCGCCGTGGCGCTGGTGGCCTCGATGATCCGGCCGTTGGACCAGATGAGGTTGACGATGTCGGCCAGGGTGATATCGCGGCGAGCCTGGCCAGCTTCCTGGGCCCGGGTGAGCATGTCCACGATCTGCTGGCACATCTCGTCGTGGATGCGCTCGGTCTCGGCGCTGTCGGTGAAGCGGCGGGAGAGGAAGTCGTTGAAACCTCGGTCTCCCGCCTGCATGCCGAACAGGTGCTCCAAGTAGTAGACGAGCCCTTCCCACGGATCGCTCATCTCCAGGGCCTTGTTGGCCCCGTCGAGGAACTCCTGAAGCCGGGGCTGGAAGGCGGCCATGAGCAGGTCCAGGCGCGTTGGGAAGTGGCGGTACAGGGTGCCAATGGCGACGCCGGCGTCGCGTGCGATCTTCTCCAGGGAGGCATCCACGCCGTGTGCGGCGAATTCGCGCTGCGCCGCCGCGAGGAGCTTGTCTCGGCGCTCCTGGGCGTCGCGGCGCAGGGGCCTCCGCATCTGCTCAACGTCGCTACGGCTCACTTCGTCAGTTTAGCGGCGACACTGAGGGCGGCCTCCCCTTTCTGCGCCGCTCAGGAGCCCGGGAGAGCTCGGTTGACCTCGGTGAGCTCGCCGGCATGGTCGTGCGCGACGTGGCTGACGGCACTTCTGTCAACTTGAGGCACCCCTCCGGAATAAAGTGAGGCACCCCTCCGTTCCGGTAAGCATCAACGAACGGAGGGGTGCCTCATCTTGGCGCTCTGACTTGACCCCACGAGGAGTGAAGAAGATGAGCACTATCGAGCCCGCTGCCGTCCTCTGCAGTGCGCTGATCCGCGGCGGCACCCGGCTCCACCACGAGGCCGGAACATGAGCCACAACCGACAGAAAGGCGGGTTCACCATGCCCAAGCTGGATGGCAAGGTCGCAGTGATCACCGGAGCGACGTCTGTGATGGCGCTAGCAACGGCCAAGCTCTTCGTGGCTGAAGGCGCCCACGTGTTCATCACCGGACGACGCAAAGACAAAGTGGACGAGGCGGTCGCCGCCATCGGCCATAACGTAACGGGCGTGCAGGCGGACTCAGGAAACCTGAACGACCTCGCCCGCCTAGCCGAGACCGTGCGGGAGCATCACGGACGAGTCGACGTCCTGTTCGCCAGCGCCGGCATCGGCTCGGTATCCGACCCGCTGGGCAGCATCACCCCGGACTCGTTCGACACGCTCGTGGCCGTCAACTTTCGAGGCACCGTGTTCACCGTCCAATACCTGCTGCCGTTGATGAGCGACGGCGCGTCGATCATCTTGAACGGCACGACCAGCGCGACCAAGGGCATCCCTGGCGCCGGGGTGTACTCGGCCAGCAAGGCAGCCGTTCGTTCACTCGCGCGCACCTGGGCTGCGGAGCTGAAGGATCGCGGCATTCGGGTAAACGTCATCAGCCCCGGCTCGATCGACACCGCGCTCTTCAGTACCGTCACCCCGGAATTCCGGGACCAGATCACCTCCGCCATCCCCCTAGGACGGCTGGGGACCAGCGAAGAGATCGCGGCCGCCGCGCTGTTCCTCGCCTCTCCGGACGCCAGCTTCATCACCGGCGCAAACCTGGTCGTCGACGGCGGGTTCAGTCACATCTGACGCCACCCGGTTGGGCCGCCGGTCCTCCTATCCCTCTAAACAAGAAGTTCATCCCAGACCACAGAAAGTGAGCACCCGTTCATGAGCAGCATCAGCTTCATCGGCCTAGGCGGCATGGCCCGCGCCATAGCCGCCCGCGCGGTCGAGGGCGGCAACGCCGTCGAGGTCATCGGCCGCGACCAGGCCAAGGCCGAGGACCTGGCCGCCGCCCTCGGCGGCGGCGCGACGGCCGGGACATTCGGCACCGCCCCGGCCGGCGAAATCGTCATCCTCGCCGTGCCCTACGCCAGCGCCGCGCAGGTCCTCGCCCAGTACGGGGACGCGCTGGCCGGCAAGGTCGTCATCGATATCTCGAACACCTTCAACGCCGACGCCACCGGGCTCGTCACCCCTGACGGCACTTCCGGTGCGCAGGAGATCGCCAAGGCCGTCCCGGCGAGCGCGCACGTCGTGAAGGCGTTCAACACCGTCTTCGGCCACGTCCTGGCCCAGGGGCGTCCGCTGGACGTACTCATCGCCGGCGACGACGCGGACGCCAAGGCGAGCGTGTCGGCGTTCATCGAGAGCCTCGGGCTGCGCCCGCTGGACACCGGAGACCTGGCGACGGCGCACTGGCTGGAGGCGGTGGGGCCGCTGCTGATGGGCCTGGCCCGCCACGGCGCAGGGTTCAACATCAGCCTCGGCGTTAACGTCTCGGGCTGAGAGCACCCCCGCTGCCTGTGCCCGGCACCGGCGAGGACGTCATCAAGCAGGTCGGCGAGACATCTCATCGTGGCTGGCCACACAAGAATGAATAAGGAGGCACCCATGCCTGACTACGGTCATCCTCTGCGTTTCGCAACGTTCATCTCTCCCGCCAACTCCCCGGCGCACCGTCCGGTCGAGCTGGCGCAGCTCAGTGAGCGGCTCGGTTTCGACTTCGTCACCTTCCAGGATCACCCCTACCAGTCGAGTTTCCTCGATACCTGGACCCTGCTGAGCTGGGTGGCAGCGCGGACCGAGCGCATCGGCGTGTCCGGCAACGTGCTGAACCTGCCGCTGCGCCAGCCCCCCGCCGTGCTCGCCCGCGCGGCTGCCAGCCTCGACCTGCTCTCCGGTGGCCGGACGAGCCTCGGGATCGGGGCCGGCTTCTACTGGGATGCCGTGCAGGCGGCCGGCGGCCGGCGGCTTACCCCGCTGCAGGGCGTAGCGGCGCTTAGCGAGGCAATCGACGTGATCCGCGGGATCTGGGACGCCGACGGGCCCGGCACCCTCAATGCCGACGGCGAGTTCTACCAGGTCCACGGCGCCGAGCGCGGACCCGCGCCCGCACACGAGATCCCGATCTGGCTCGGCGCCCACAAGCCGAGGATGCAGGACCTGGTGGGACGCAAGGCCGACGGCTGGGTGCCGTCGCTGCCGGTCATGGAGCCTGGCGGCCTGCCCAAGGGAAACTTGATCATCGACGACGCCGCACGGGCCGCGGGCCGCGACCCCCGCGAGATCACCCGCCTGCTCAACATCTTCCCGGACCAGCAGACACCGGAAGCACTGGCCCAGATGACCCTCGAAGACGGCGTCAGCATCTTCATCCTGGCCAGCGACGACCCGGACGTGCTCGAACGCTTCGCCGGCGAAACGATACCCGCCGTACGCGAACACGTCGCCCGCGGACGCAATTAGCATGCGTGCCCGGTTTAGCATCGCTTACGCGCTCGGGCCACCGCAGGTACCGGAATCGCCGTCGTGCACCCAGCGGCCGCGTTCGACCACCGCGCCGAGGCCGACCCGAGGTGCTGCCGTTCACATCTCCCTCTTGGTCGCGGCAGTCGCGGTGGCCGTGACTGAATTCAACGTCCGGGGCCGGCACCGGTCCCGCCCCTCGGATTAGAAGGCTCGACATGACGACCTCAAACGCTGTCACCTTCAACGTGGTGTCAGACGACGAGCGAACACTGCAGCAGTTCCGAAGAGGTCGCGCATTGAGGTGCCCCGAGGCTTCCGGACAGTCCGTCCATTAAGATGGACTATCTGGAAAGGCTGGTAAATTGCCCCGACCGAAGAAGAGCTTCTCGCCGGAATTCCGGGACGAGGCCGTGAAGATGGTGATCGAGACGTCGCGTCCGATTGCCCAGGTGGCGAAAGAGCTCGGTATCAACGAGGGTACCCTCGGTAACTGGGTGGCGGTTTACCGTCGTGAGCATGCCGGCGAGGAACCGCCGCTTTCCGTGTCCGACCGCGCGAGGCTGCGTGAGGTCGAGCGGGAAAACCGGGAACTCAAGATGGAGAACGACTTCCTGAAAAAAGCCGCGGCGTACTTCGCCCGCGACCATCGGTGACCGATAAATTCGAGTTCATCGACGCGGAGTATGCGGCTAACCAGGAATCTGGTGACGTTCACGTGCCGTCGGTCGTGAAAATGCGCAGGTGGATGGAGGTATCACGGTCGGGATTCTACGAGTGGCGGGACAAGCCGGAATCGGCGACAGCGAAAAGGCGCGGGGTAATTTCCATTATCGTGCAGAAGTCATTCGACGAGTCGGACGGGACGTACGGGACGTACGGGTACCGGCGGGTCCACGCGGACCTCGCGGCCTGGGGCGTGCCGGCCGGGCCCGAGCTGGTGCGGTCGGTGATGCGTGAGCTGGGCCTGGAGTCCTGCCAGCCAAGGCCCTGGCGGTTCAGCCTCACCGAGGGCGACGGCCAGGAGCACGGGATCCCCGACCGTGTGCAGCGGGATTTCACAGCCAGCGCGCCCGGCGAGAGGCCTTTTCACGACGAGCTTCTCCTTGGTGACGACCACGTCGGCGAACGCGCCCGCGGACTTCATCGTCGTCCCGCCGAGCACTTCGTCACCCACGTGCAGCCGGGTGACTCGGTCGCCGACCGCCTCTACGACGCCCGCGAAGTCATAGCCCATCGCCCGCGGGAAGCTCCGGCCGGTCACCATCTTCATGCGGCCGGCGCGGATCCCGAAGTCCATCGGGTTGGCCCCGGCCGCGTGCACCCGGACAAGGATCTCGTCGGCGGCAAGCGGTGCCGGTTCGAAGTCTTCGAGCCGCATGATCTCCGGCCCGCCGTACTGGTGATACTGAATCCGCTTCACCGTCATCCCCTCATCGCTTCTTGGTGATTTCTGTCTGGTGTTGTCACAGCGTGACCACGACTTTGCCGTGGACGTGGCGTCCGGCCTGCAGGGTGACTGCGTCGCGGACCTTCTCGACCGGGAAGGACGCGGCGACGGGGACGGTGAGCCGGCCGGCCAGGATCGCGCCAGTGACCTGCTGAAGGGCATCCGGCGCTGCGTCGAAGCCTCCGGTGGCGCGCACGCCGCCGGGAGGATTGGGGCCCGCGGCGATCGTCGAGATCCGCTCCGGTGGCACGCCGAGCGCCAGCGCGGCCTCGGCCGTCTCGGTGCCGAACAGGTCCGCCGCCGCGCTCACCCCGCCGGGTGCCAGTGCCCGGACCCGGTCCGCCAGCCCGGGGCCGTAGGCCACCGGCTCGGCGCCGAGCTGCCGCAGGAACTCGAAGGTGCCCGGCGAGGCAGTGCCGATCACGGTCGCGCCGGCCAGGACCGCGAGCTGTGTGGCGAACACGCCCACGCCGCCGGCCGCGCCGCCGATCAGGACGGTGTCGCCAGACCGCAGGCCGATCGCCGCCAGGGCAGCGGCGGCCGTAGCGCCGGCCACCCCGAGAGTGCTCGCCACCTCATCGCTGATGCCGTCGGGCGTGTGCCGTAGCGAATCGGCAGGGGGCCTGACCACCACGAAGTCGGCCACGGCTCGTCCCAGCGCGGCCCCGTAGACGCGGTCGCCCACGGAGAAGCCGGTCGCGCCGTCGCCGACCTCGTCGACGACGCCGGCGAGGTCGGACCCGAAGCCGGACGGCACGGTGATGCCGAACCGCGCCGCCGCCTCCGGCCGCGCCGCGATGCCCCAGTCCATCGGGTTCAGCCCGGCAGCCGTCACGCGGACGCGGACCTCACCCGGGCCGGCGTGCGGCTCCGGAACCTCCCGCAACTCCAGCACTTCGGGGCCTCCGAACGTCTCGTAGATGACAGCTCGGCTCATAGTCAGACCTCCACTAGAACAGTGACGGAACTTGGTTCCCTCACTGTACACGAGTGACGGAACCAAGTCCTGTAGCCTGTGTTCATGGCTCGCTGGGAACCGAACGCACCCGAACGGCTCGCTCAGGCTGCCCTCGACCTGTTCGCGGAGCGCGGTTATGAGGACACGTCCGTGATCGACATCGCGCAGCGGGCGGGACTGGGGAAGACCGCCTTCTTCCGGCACTTCCGGGACAAGCGGGAAGTGCTCTTCGGCCGCGGCACGATGGACGAACTGGTCACCAAGGCGATAGCCGACGCGCCGGCAGCCGCCACCCCGCTCGAAGCGGTCGCCCACGCGCTTGACGCGGCCGGAAGGGAAGTCTTCACGCCCGCCCGCCGCGCATTCACTGCCCGCCGGCGGGCAGTGATCGCCGCCCACCCCGAACTACGAGAACGTGAAGCGCTGAAGAACCTCGGCCTCATCGCATCGACGACGGACGCGCTCAAGCAGCGCGGCGTTCCCGGCCTGACCGCTCGCGTGGCCGCAGAACTCGGCGCGCTCGCCTCCGCGATCGCCTACGAACGCTGGAGCGACCCCGCCAACGGCGACGACTTCAGCGAACTAGCCCGCACAGCGCTCGACGACGTGCGGGCAACCACAGCCCTCTGCTGACACGGCAACAGCCTTGAACAGACAAGAGACGGCTGTCGTAACTCGCAGGCCCGGCCGCTTGCTTCGTACTCGGCAACTTGTTTAGATCAGCGCCTCGGCCTCGACCGGGGACAGGCGCCCCCAGCCGCAGCGCAGCTCAAGCCCCCGCACGGCCTGTCCGTGGCCATCCGTGGAAAACCCAGCGGTTACATCGACCGTCCTACCGGCACGAAGCCCGTCCGCCATGCGTATGCTGACCGTCCGCCCAACTGCTGCCGATGATCCGCCTGGCAAGCCTGCCGGCCATTATGCCTGCGAATCTGAATCCTCCCGGGTATCAGAACCTAAGCTCCCCGGATGATCCGCCTCTTCCGAGAGCTACGGCGCATCCCAGGCGCAAAAGCCTCAAGACTCGCCGGGGCGCACCACACGCCCACAAGCCCGGTTTCCTCGTCACGGTCGGTCGTGCCGGGTAGAATGCCAATGTAACTTTCATAAAAGAAAGTTACTCTAAAGAAAGTTATATGGAGGAAACAAATGTCGAGCGGCTTCGTGGGACGACAGCATGAGCTTGCCCAGCTGACCGATCTGCTCGACCTGGTGCGCACCGGCGGTCGGACCGGCCGCCCAGGCAGGGCCGTGCTGATCCGTGGCCGCCGCCGGGTCGGCAAGTCACGCCTGGTCGAAGAGTTCGCCCAGCGGGCCGGGCTCCCTCACGTGTTCTTCACCGCGACCGGCGCGCCGCGCGATGAGGAACTCGCGAGTTTCGCCGACGACGTGGCCGCATCCGACCTGCCCGAGGCGGCGCGCTTCGCCGAGTTCGCGGTCCCGCAAACATGGGACGCAGCGCTGACACTGCTGGCCGGAATCCTCCCCACCGACCGGCCAAGCATGGTCGTGCTCGACGAGATGCCCTACCTGGCCCAGGAGTACCCCGGCTTCGAGGGAACGCTGCAGAAATTCTTCGACCGGACACTGTCAAAGCTCCCCGTACTGCTGGTCCTGATCGGATCCGACCTGGCCATGATGGAGGCGCTCAACACCTACGGCCGCCCCTTCTACCAGCGCGGCACCGAAATGGTCGTTCCGCCGCTCAACCCGGCCGAGGTAGCGGCGATGCTGGACATTCCCTCGGCTGAGGCAATCGACGCATTCCTCGTCACCGGGGGCCTCCCCCTCATCCTGGACGAATGGCCGCAGGGAGCGGCCCTGTGGGACTACCTGGAGACCGCCGTGAACCGGTCCACCTCGGCCCTCATCGTCAGCGGCGAACGGGCGCTCGCGGCCGAGTTCCCCGTCGAGGCACAGGCACGCACGGTACTGTCCGCGATCGGGCACGGCGAGCGGACCTTCACGCTCATCGGACGTGCTGCGGGCGGCCTCAACCCCGGGGCACTCAGCAGGTCACTGGACATCCTCACCAGGAAGCGGCTCGTCGAGGCGCACCTCCCGCTCTCTACGCAGCCTTCCAAGGACACCCGCTATTACGTGGCCGACGCTCACCTCCGGTTCTGGCTGTCCTTCATCGGCCCGAACATGCCCGCCATCGAACGCGGACGGGGGGACCAGGTGCTCGCCGTGCTCAAGAAAAGATGGAACTCCTGGCGAGGCCGCGCGATCGAGCCCGTCGTTAGGCAGAGCCTGCTCCGCCTTCCCGCAGGCACCCTGCCCGGCGGCACCGACGCCGTCGGCGGCTACTGGACGCGCACCAACGACCCGGAAATCGACCTGGTAGGCGCGGACCGCACCCCCATCGCCAAGAAGGTCACCATGGTCGGATCCATCAAGTGGCACGAGAACAAGCCCTTCGACGGACGAGACCTCGCCAGGCTCGTCATCCACCGAAGCCAGCTTCCTGGTGCCGACGACAGTACCCCGCTGCTCGCCGTATCCCGCACCGGTGCCACCACCAGCGACATCACATCCCTTACGGCAAACGACCTGCTCGCCGCTTGGGAACCCTCCTGATAGGGCCAAGCCACGGACGCATTCCGGGGAGTGTCTCAAGTTCAACTTCAATCACCAGCACCCGGCCCGCCGGACCCGCCTCCCCTCCCCATGCCCCCCAGGACCCTCCGCCGCAAGGTCACCGGTCGCGGCCATGGTGATGGCTTCGCAGTCCGTTCCCCCGGCCCCGCCGAGCCCCCGTGGAGCAGGCTGTTGGTCACCACCTCGCTGGCCAGCAAAACCGCCACATCACCGCACGGGTGCGACGAGCCGAGCAGGCGGCCGACGAACGCGCGGGCCTCCCGCACCTGATCGGGCCGGCCTGCGAACGTCGCGCTCTCCCGAACCGCCGCCCCAGTCATCCGCGCACCCGCCCTTCTCCGGCCGTCCGCCCGCGGACACCCCGGGGCAGCAACCAGACGCACGGACATGCACGCTCGACTCAGCCGCGAACGTCAAGCCGGACGCACCCGCCGGATTGGGCACCTGCGGGCCATGCGGGGGCCAGATCCGTGCGAGCAGCGTCCACGCACACCGCTCCCTGGCCGGAATTCCCGTCCGCTATGTGTCCGTGGACCCCGCAACACCCCGCCCCACCGATACAAGGTGACACACGGCGGGGCAGAGAAAAACGGCCCGCCTAGCCGAGAATTCCCAGCTGACGGACCGTTTCCGCAGGGTGCGGCAGGTGTTGTGTCTAGGTTCAGGACATACAGGACAGGGTGTCTCGAGACATACAGGACATCTGGTGCGGCGCGCCTCCCCCGGTGCTGATGTGGCTGGCCAGACGCTGCGGGGATGTCGAAGGCCCGGCTTGTCATCACCGCCATTACCGTCGAGAAACGCCCGGTCAGCGAGGTGGCCCGCTCGTACGGGGTCGCGCGGTCCCGGGTCTACACGCTGCTGGCCCGCTACCAGCCTCTACCACATCGGCATCGGACGCCCCCACGCCGGAACCCGCGTCCTGCTCCTAGTCCAGGACCTGCACATCCGCGTCATCAACGCCGGCACCGGCGAACTCCTCCGCGAACTGATCCTCAACCCCGACAAGACCTACCAGGCCACCGGCCGCCGATCAGGCTGGCCAAAGAAAAACACCGCGAACCATGCGTAGGTTCGCGGTGTCCTCGATGTCTTGCGACATCACAGTGTGGCAGGTGTTGGGTTCGAACCAACGTAGGCTGAGCCGACGGTTTTACAGCCCTATCCTGCTATCCGAGGCTTATGCCACTGACCTGCGGTTATGCGTTCCGAGGCGGGATTTAGGACGGCCGCCGTCCGCTATGCGTCCGTGGGCGCCGGGTTTCGGGGTCCAAGCGGTCCGCCGACCGTAGCGGAACCGGCCACGGACGGGCGCGGACCAGCTACGGACGAACACGGACCAGCCCACGGACGGGGCGCAAATGGCCACGGACCGGGCCGGTGGGAGCGGCTGAACCGACCGTTCCCAACCAGATTCCCACCCTGACCTGCCATTTCAGGATGCCCGCCGCGTGTCGCCGTCGCCCTCGTCAGCGAGGCCTTCTTCGGCGTCGGTGGTGCCGAGGGCCTCGGCGATGCACTTGCTGGCGACGAGCACCTAGCCATCGGTGCAGTTTGAAGGCCATGGGAAGTTGTCGGCACCCACCGGGCCCGGTCGGCCCCTGCAGAGGGCATACTACTGTCCTTCCAGGACCGCGCACGGGGTTCCTGGCCGCAGATCTCGCCCTCGGCAAGGAGCGCTGCCCTCTCCGACAGGTGCTCGTATACTAGCTGCATGAGTGCGATGCGTGAGGAACTGCATCACCTAGTGGACGAGCTTCCCGAAGCGGAGGTCCGCCCAGTTCTCGAGCTAATTCGGGGCCGGGCTGACGCCGCTCGCGGCGTCCGAGACCTTCCGTTCTTCGCGTCTTTCGAATCCGATCCGGATCTGGCGGAAAGGTCAGAGGAGATCCTGCGGGCCGAACTCGGTCGCTGACATGCTGCTATGCGACACCGGGGTCCTGCTGGCGGTCGGCAACGTGAAAGACCGCCATCACGCCGCGTGCCTGTCACTGATGCGTGCCGCCGATGGACCCCTGCTTGTTCCGTCTCCCGTCTGGGCGAGATCGGCTACCTACTCCAGTCACGCGTCGGGCCGCACGCCGAGGTCACCTTCCTCAGGTCATTCGGTGGCAACGGCTTCCACGTTGCCGAAGTCGAGGAAGGTGACATCTCGCGTATCGCGGAACTCGTCGAGCAGTACATAAGCCTTCCCCTCGGTATCGTCGATGCGGCTGTGATCGCGATCGCCGAGCGCCTGAACCTCTCAGAGGTCGCGACGGTGGACCGCAAGCACTTCAGCATCGTCCGCCCAAGGCATATCCCCGCCTTCAATCTCATCCCCGAAAGACTCTGAAAGCACTGCACCGCCTTCGATCGGCTGTCCCGCCCTGAACCGGAGCCGCCCGACAGACAACGACGATCGGCGTCACTGCAAGTGAAAGAAGCAGCAGACCTGCGAGTACATCGCAGAGTCCCGGCCAAACGACAGCGGCGCCCTACGATCGTGGTCAGCTTGAACCTCCACGCGGAATGGCACAACGCCCGCATTCCAGGTCCCAGCTGAGACGGCCCGCCGCCTGGGCACCGGTCTTCTCCGCGAGGCGATGGCGCTACGCGGCCGGATGACGCGCCAGAAGAGAAGCTCTCACGACTGAGGAAGTCAAGTTCATCCGCGGCAACGACCGCATCAGCCAGCTCGTCCGGCGGCCCGACATCGCCGACGGCGTCAACCGCGTCCGCGCCGAGATGACCGAAGCCGACCACACCTACGCCATGGGACTAGCCGCCCTCCGGCAAGCCGCCGAACTCACCCAGGCCGAGCTCGCCCGCCGCCTCGGCGTCATCCAGGCCGCCATCAGCCGCATCGAACAGCCCCACGACCTGCTCCTGTCCACCCTCAACTCCTACCTCGGAGCTATTGGCGGCCGCGCCAGCGTCATCGTCACCTTCGCCGACGGCCACCAGACAACCCTCGACCTCTCACAACTCACATAACGCCTGACGGCAAACATTATTGGGGCCGAGCACGGCGTAGGACCTCCTCCGGGGTGAGTGCGCCGGAGTGCCGGGTCAGGCACATCGGTGCGCGGAACTTGCGAAGGTTGGCGCCCTCGGTTGCGAGATAGAACTCAGACGCCTTGAGGCGTCCGACATCCGGAAGCGAGCCACCAGACATCGCAGCTACGGCTTGCGCGGTCCGCAGCTGTGCCGAGCTGCCCAGTCGACCGTAAAACTGAGTCCTGCAGTTGTTGGTGACCGAGTTATGCAGTCCCGAGAACTGCTGGGTGGCAAGCAGCATGCCCAGTCCGTACTTGCGGCCCTGGGCTGCCAGGCTCAGCGTGCTCTCCCGGCAGGGAGTGGTCTTGCCCGGCGGTGCGAAGAGCTGCGCCTCGTCCATGACAAGCAGGCCGCGGAGCTGCTCGTCGGCGACCGGGTGCTTCTTGATCCAAGAGAACAGGGCCAGTTGCAGCTGGTTCACGAAGGTCTGCTGTTGTTCCAGCGTGGATAGCCCGACAAAGCTGATGACCGAAACGCGCGCTCGCTTGCCCGGCGGCGGAGTGAGCAGCGCGTCGGGGTCCATCCGCTCACCCGCGCCGGCAAACTGATCGTCGTTGACCGTGGCGACGTGCAGGAGGTTCCCAAGCTTGGCGGCGATCGTCGCGGCGCCTGGGACGGTGCTGGCCTCGTCTGGCAGGTCCCGTAGCATCTCGATGAACCCGGCCAGGTCGCTGCCACCACTACGGCCGAAGTACGTCAGTGCTTCCCGGAGCACCGCCCGTTTCTCGGCGGCCCGCGCCGTATTAGTGGCCGCGTCGGCCCGGGGGGCAAGCGCCTCGACCGCGGCATTTACCGAGTCGCGGAACTCGTCCGGGTCATCGAGGATGTCGGTGAACGCCGGGAGCGGATCGAAGGACAGCGGACGGCCCCGGTCCCGGCCCGGTGTCCAGATCACCACGTCGGTGCTGGCCAGGTAGTCAGCCGCAAGCTGCTCGTCGCCTTCCGTCCAGCTCTCGGGCGGACTGGGCCAGGGATCGCCAAGCGCGGCCAGGTCGTTGTGCGGGTCGAGCACGATGGCGGAGACGCCGTGCAGGGCGCACGACTCGACTATCCGGCGCAGCAGAACGGATTTGCCCGATCCGGCCGCGCCGAACACCGAAACGTGCCGCCGGAGAATCCTCAGCTCCACCTGCACTGGCGCCTGTCCGGGCAAAGCATTGCCGACGTAGATAGTCGGCCGGGCGGCAGACGGCTGCCCGACCTTCGGTGGCGCCTGCTCCGCCGCCGGAGCGTCCTGATCCGGCGACGGTTGCCCCTGGCTCGGACCGCAGCTGCCAGGCACCGGCTCGCTACGTTCCGGTATGTCCTGAGGCGAGGAATCTTGAGATGACGTATTTTGCCCGATGTCGCCGAGTGTGCGCCGGAACAGTTCGCTGCGATGCGCGTGCCGACGCTTGACCAGCCAGTCACGCAGCCCTTGGTCGGGACTGGCGAGCAGTTGCCCCAGCGCCGCGAACGTCTTCAGGTCTTCGGCGGTAACGGAGCGGTCGATCCCGCCCAGAGCCTTGAACTCCGCCACCAGGTTGCTGGTGACCTTTCCGTCGGGCCACGAGGGGTTACGCAGCACGATAAGCTGCCGCCCGGCTCCCCGGGCGCGAAGTTCAGAAGCGTCCATCGCCTTACTGAGCTGGGTCCGCGCCCTGGCATGGTGCGGGTGCGAGATCGCGCGGAATCCCCACTTGCGGGTGCTCTCCAGCCGCTGGTCGGTGATCATCTCAAGGGACGCGTGCAGCGACGGGTTCAGGTGTGACAGCCGTGCTAGAGAAAACGCGTCCGCATCGGGCTGGCCGTGCTCGACGATCCATGCGGAGAGCCCTGCGTTGAGCAGGTCGGACATCATTTCGTCCTCCGCGTCCGGCGAGAACGCTGAGGACACGTCGGCCTCCTCGCGCAGCGCGCGGAAACGGGCGTCGAACGCGGCGAGGTCTCCCAGGTTGGGCGGTTGCCTGGACACCGGGGCTCGGCCATACGGATCGACGGGGGCACCGCCCAGCCGGTCCAGTTCGAGGACGAAGCGCTGATTGAGGCACGTGTCGATGTGGGAACGGACCCGTTCTAGCAGCGTGCGAGGCGTGTAATTCGTCGCATCGTCGAAGGCCTCCGGGCGGATCGGCCAGCTTGGGTACTGCGGCTCGAATCCGATGCGGTGGAACTCCACAGCGAACCGCTTTTCGATCATCTCGCGCCCGACGGCTGCGCTCTCGATATTCGCCAGCGGTACGCTTGCGAACCGGTCAAGGGCGGACCCGAGCGCGTTTTCGCGCATGAAGTCCCAGGTGTCTGGCAGGCAGGAGATGACGGTGAGGGTGCGGTAGGTCTGGTCGCGCAGCGCCATCAGCCCGCTGATCACTGTTCGCAGCGCGTCGAGCCGTGCAGGACCGACATCCCGCTCCCGGTTGAACATGTCGATGAGGGCATCGATCTGATCCACGGCGAACACGGTCGGCCCGGACAGCGCGAGCAGCCCGGACAGCTCACCGATCAGTGCCTTGGGCTCCTTCGGCGGCGACGTGATTCCCCAGCGACTCAGCTCACCACGGTCGACCTCGCTGCCGAGGAGGAAGTTCTGGCCGAGATCCTGGTGGTCGTAGTCCGGTGAACCGAGCAGGACAAGCGCCCGCGCGGTGTCCTGGTAACCGGGGCTCATGGACGTCAGTCCGCGCAGTGCCCTGACGAAGGTGGTGACATCCGCTGGGGACGCCGCCTGCCGTCCGGTGACCGCGGCCCGGACAGACCCGTTCAGCCCGGTCTTGCCCGCCAGGTCGGTCAGCAGGGTCTCCAGCTGGTTCCGGCTGCGGTCCGGCAGCGGTTTGAGCTGTTCCACCAAAGAGCGGCGTAGCTCTGCCCAGAACCCGGCCTCGGGCGGGTCGCTGACCAGGAAGAAGTACCCGCCATCCTGTTGGACCTGCTCTCGTGCCCAGCCCAGCAGGTGCGTCTTGCCGACACCCTTCTCCCCGCGCAACGCGATGCCGAGCGGGTTCTGGGTTGCGCTCTCGGTGGCTTCGCGGATGCTCCGCTGGATCACCCTCGTGGCTTGCGGGTGCATGTGCGCGGCATGGTAATCGTGACGCGACCATACGTCCTTGATGTCCCGCACTGGGTTCAGCGTCAGCGCCTCCAGCGCCCGCAGCTCATCCAATACCCGCAGCTCATCGTGGCTCGCTACCCTCTCGGGGTACCCCGGCTCCGGCGCGCTCACGGCCGCTCGATCACGATGCGGTGCTTGCGGCTGCCGCCGATCTCGAGCGCCGCGACCCGGTCGGCGTCGGTCAGCGCCTCCTGGTTAGCCTGTGAAACCAGGTTGACCAGGTGCGCCCGGTACATCGCGCCCAGCGCGGCGTCTACGTCCGCGCGCCCGATATCGGGCAGCAGCTCCCGCAGTTCGTGGAGCCGCACGTAGTCGCCGGGGCCGTCCGCCAGCTCGCGGTAGGCGCCTTCGATCCTGGTATTGACGTCAGCAGTCGAAGGCTGCTCAGCAACGGGGACGCCATGGAAATCGGCGTCGGACTGGAAGACTTCCCGCAGCTCCAGCCCGGTCCGCTGCAGGTAACCGGCGAGCCCGCCGAGGACGGCGTAGAACGCGCCCTCCATGACCTTGCTCTGCTGCCACCCCGGGCCGACGGTCAACTCGTCGGCGCACCAGGCGCGGCCCGCGTCCGTGAGCTCATGGTAAAAGGCGCGTCCTGATTTACCCTCGGACTTCACCAACCCAAGGTTGTTCAGCCTGCGCCGTTCGGCGCCGTGCAGGCGGAAACCCGCCAGGTCCTCGAGCTCGGGGTTGGACAGCCGCCGCGCCGCGCCGAGCAACGCGAGCAGCGCCGCCCGTTCCGTAGTGGAAAGCCGTTCATCGTTCATAATCATGCATCTCCTTAGCTAGTCCCAAAGGCGCCGTCGTCGACGCGAAGTTCGATGGGCTTCCCGGTCGGCGACCGGCTCAGCACGCCACGCGCCCGGACGGCTTCGCCCGACCGATGCGCCCCGATCGCCCGGTCGTAGGCCGCCGCGTCGCCTAGCAGAACCGGGACGGTCCTGATGCCCTCCGTGACGCCGTTTACGATGAGGTCACCGCGCATCCGGACGAGCCAGCCGCCATTACGAGTCGGGCCGTGCAGGCTGGCCACCATGCCGGTCACCGTCGCAGTACCGGAATCCACGCGGGCGGCGCTGGCAGCCGAGCGCGCCGTCGTCTCCAGCCGCCGGAGTCGCTCGGCGCCGGCGGCGACGGCGGGCGCCACCTCCGCGGGGAAGCGGACGGCGTCCGCTGGCACGACCGCAGCGACCCCGCGCCCCCATCGGAAGCTGATCTCGAACGCACGGTCGTGGCCGGGACCCGTCAGCTCGGCCAGCGCCATGCACAGGTCGGCGGAGACCCCAGCCGGTACGGCGTCGTCGAAGGCGGCCGGATCGGACTGGATCGCCGCCGTGTGCGCTGCAATGATCGATGCGCGCAGTTGGTAGCCGACCCGGCGGCCCAGGGGCGGGCCGCCGGGTGCCCCGCCGAGGGTGCCGGAGACACTCGTCCCGTTTGGCGTGGTCAACGGAATCCGCACGCTGAAGGTGCCAGTTCCCGGATTGCCGTCGCCGAGTTCGATTCGCCGCAGCAGTTCGGTGACCGGCGCCGGCGTCCCCCGCTGAATGACCGAGAGCGGCCCGTGTACGACGGTCTTGGCCGCCACGGTTATCAGGGTTCGCGCGCCCTGCAGCGTGTGCAGTCCAGCAGGCAGAGAAAAGAATCCACCATGTACGGGAATTTGGTACGACTGAATATCAACGAGCGGTGTTGCGATGTCCGTAACTATGTCACGGACAGGGCGTTCTTCGGCTTCCGTCAGCACCTCGAGGATTTCCGTGACTCGCAGTTCCGTATCTGCAAGTTCGTCGTTGGCGGGGACAAGGACTTCCCGTCCATCCGCGTCCGACCAAATGGAAGCGCCGCGCCAGGTTTCCTGATGCTGCGTCCAGCCGACGCCGAGCAGGTAACTACGGATGTCGCGCACCTGCGGAGGCCCGTTCACCGCGCGCCCCCTGGGTGCGGCACTCCGTGCGCGCCGGGGTCAGGATCCATTAATGCCCGGAACGTGCTGGCGGTCAGCACGTTGCCGATCGGTACGAGCACCGGGCGGTACCGATTCGAGTCGGGTTGTTCGATCCGCGACTCGGTATGCAGTGAGACGTAAAACCCCTGGTAGCGCAGAAGCATCCCATCGGGGATGACGTCGGTATAGGCGTCGGTGTCCTTGGGAACCACGATAAGGAACAGGTACCGGGGCTTCTGGTAGTCGTCTCCGGCGATCTTGTTGAACTGCACCTCGTTGAGGCCGCGGAAGTTCCAGTAAGCCCCTGATCGGCCGGGGTTCGACCATGACTTCACTTGGACTTCTATGGACGGAAACGCCTTGGCACTGCGATGACCCGGCCAGTGAAACCCGAGGTCAACTCCATGGAGATCCGCGTTATACGTTGAAATGATCAGTCCGGCCGCAGACCCTAGGGCTCGGACGTACTCCTCGCCGAACTTCCCTTGGTGATTGTTATGGTCGAGCACCCCTGCTCCCATGGCGAGATTTCCAGCATGCGGGCGGCAACAGTCGCATGCCGCGAATCTCTGACGTAATGCACCATAGCCCAAGCATCCAACTATGTCACCGGGGTGGGAGCGGCGGACTTGTTGGCGAATTATGAATGATCATTTTTAATCACGGTTGAGGCCGAGGTCACTGCCTTAATTGGCCCCTGAGCTGCGCACCGGTGAGTGAGTCGGATTAGCGGTGTGCACGATGATGGCTTGAGAGCCAAGTTGCGCCTGATCCATGCGTGATGGCAGCGCGAGATCGGGCGCCTGCGACATAGGGGATAACCGTGAACGGGTTCGATGTGAGCGTGTACGCGATCCGGCGCCGACCTGGGCGCCGCAAGCCATTCGAGGTCCGCTGGCGAGCAGCGGGCCGTAGCAGGTCCAAGTCGTTCATGACCAGAAAGCTCGCCGACAGCTACCGGGCCGAGCTGGTCCGCGCTGCCCGGATGGGTCAGGAGTTCGATCCGCTGACCGGAGAGCCGACGGCCTGGAACCTCCCGGAACCAGCGATCGTGACCTGGTATCAGGAGGCCACTGCGTACGCGGTGATGAAATGGCCGTCCCTGGCCGCCCACTCTCGGGCCAGCGTGGCCGAGGCGCTGGCCACGGTCACGCCCGTGCTGGTTCAGCCGGATGCACGTCAACGGCCAGACCCGCGCGAGCTGCGCATGGTCTTGTACCAGCACGCCTTCAACCCCGCCCGCCCAGCCGACCCGGGCAGCCCGGCCGCGCAGATCCTGGACTGGGCGCAGCAGGCGTCGCTGCCCATCGGCTGCCTCAGCGAACCGGGGGTGCTGCGGACCGCGCTGGAGGCGCTGTCACTCCGGCTGGACGGCACCCGCGCAGCTGCTAACACCATCATCCGCAAGCGCGCCGTCCTTCACGGCGCGCTCGGCTACGCGGCCGAGACCGGGCTGCTACCGGACAACCCGCTGGACACCATCGCCTGGCAGGTACCGCAGTCGTCAGCAGCCCTCAACCCCACCGTCGTGGCCAGCCCCGCCCAGGTCAGTGCGCTGCTGGACGTGATCGCCCGGAACCAGCCGGAGCTGACCGCCTTCTTCGGGTGCCCGTACTACGCCGCGCTTCGCCCAGAGGAAGCCGTCGCCCTGCGCCTCGCCGACTGCGACCTGCCCAGTTCCGGGTGGGGCGTGCTCCGGCTGGCCGCGGCCGCGCCCAGGACCGCTGCCGCCTGGACCAGCAGCGGCACCAGCTATGAACAGCGCGGGCTCAAGCACCGGCCAGACGGGACGATCCGGATGGTCCCGGCCCCTCCGGTGCTCGTCGCCATGCTCCGCGCGCACCACGCGGCCTACGGCACCGCACCCGACGGCCGGCTGTTCCGCGGAGCACGCGGCGGGCCGCTCAGCGGATCGCTCTACGGCCGGGCCTGGCAATCCGCCCGCACCATCGCCCTCGGGCCCGAGCTAGTCGCCCGGCGCCCCTACGACCTGCGCCACGCCGCCCTGTCACTGTGGCTGAACGCCGGAGGAGACCCCGCCCAGATCGCTGCCAGGGCCGGGAACAGCGTCGCGGTCCTGCTCACCGTCTACACCCACTGCATCCACGGCCGCGACGACCTCCTCAACCAGCAGATCGACCACGTCCTCAAGCCGCGCTCGGGGCCTGGTCCGTGCCCGTCCGTGGAAGAGCCAGCGGTGTGCACCGACCGCGCGACTACGCGGAAGCCAGCGGTTACGCCGACCGCGCGACAGCCGCGCGACGACTGCGGACGCCGTCCGCCATGCGTCCGTAACTTCCCCGCCCGGCCCGCTGACGGCCCACAAATAACGCCGTCCGCAGGCCACCGCAGCAACCCTGTCGATAGACGTTTAGCCAGCTCAAAGGCATATTTTAGAACGATGGCCCACCAGCGTGTTTTGGCCCACAGCTGGCCCACAGACGGTCCGCAAACCGCTCCCACGGGCACGCAAGAGCCGGCGCCATCATCCGATGACACCGGCTTTGACCTGCGGAAACAGGGTGGCAGGTGTTGTGTCTAGGTTCAGGACATACAGGACAGGGTGTCTCGGGACATACAGGACACCTGGTGCGGCGCGCCTCCCCCGGTGCTGACGTGGCTGGCCGGGCCGCGCCACCCCCGCCACCGCCTACGCCGCCCGGCCCAAGGCCGTCCCCGGCGACCGCTCCGCCGACACCCACGACCGCGTCCGCACCGACCGCACCGACCGCACCGACCGCACCGACCGCACCGACCGCACCGGGCTCGTCACCCTCCGCCACCAGGGACGGCACTACCACATCGGCATCGGCCGCCCCCACGCCGGAACCCGCGTCCTGCTCCTGGTCCAGGACCTGAACATCCGCGTCATCAACGCCGACACCGGCGAGCTTCTCCGCGAGCTCGTCCTCGACCCCACCAAGACCTACCAGGCCACCGGCAAGACACCAGGCTGGCCAAAGAAAAACACCGCGAACCCTACGTAGGTTCGCGGTGTCCTCGATGTCTTGCGACATCACAGTGGTGGCAGGTGTTGGGTTCGAACCAACGTAGGCTGAGCCGACGGTTTTACAGCCCGTCCCTCCAGCCGGAGGCGGACCCCGCTGACCAGCATGGACGCGCTTCGAGGCGTGTTTTCGGGCTTCCGCCGTCCGCTATGCGTCCGTGGGTGCCGGGGCCGGAGAGCGCGGAATCCACGGACGGGCACGGACGGCGAGGGCGGGAGCGGTGTGCTGACCGTCCGGAGGAGCGGCCTGCTGACCGTTCTGCAGGGGCATAGATTTGAGCAGGGCGGCGACGCCATACTCGGCGCGGGTTAGCGTCCTCAGTCACCGACACCCGCAAGCTCCGCCATAGCGACACCGATGCGTACCGCCGGTCATACGGGCAGCGGCCCATCGGAGACCGGCACTGACGCGAGTGCTCGCTCGGGAATTATTTAGGTAAGCCTCCCCGCTGCGGTCTGTTATAGAGTGCTCCCCGCGATCGTGAGGAACTCCGTGACTCCCAGGCGCACCGATTCCCTCTCATGAGGGAACTCCGGATCGTCCTAGACGTCTCAGATCTTTCGACGCTAAGAGCACTGGATCACAGCTTCATGTTGACGGAGGCGGGGGCATTGTCCGGCAGAATAGGCAACATCTCCTAACGCGCAGAAGGGATTGCCAGTGCTCAAGGAATCAGACTTGCGCGGTTACGTCCTTGAGGAGGTCCTCGGCCGGTTGCTGAGCCGGAGCGGATACCGGCTTCTGTCCGAGGCCCACCAGGATCCTGACGCGCTGAGGGCCGGCCGACACGGGCTTCTTGTCCGCGGTAGGGGGTCGGACCATCAGGCGGATGCGCTTGGAGACTTGATCATCCCGACGCCATTCTCGCTGCCGATCCGCCTGTTTGTCGAGGCAAAATTCAAGGGTGAACCAATCGGGATCGCCGACATACGCAACGCGCAGGGCGTAATCAGCGACGTCAACGAGCACTTCGCGAGCGATGCGGAGCGCGAGTTTCCGTTGCGCCGCCACCACTACCGCTATTCGTTGTTTTCAGTCAGCGGCTTCTCCGGGGACGCCCAGAGATATGCGCTGGCTCACCAGATTTCACTCATCGACTTGCAGGGGCCGGCCTTCGCAGACCTGCGCGCGATCACCCAGCAGACAGCGCAAGAACTGCTGGTTATCGCTGAAGAAGCAGGACTGAGCCAGTTTCCGCTGGGCCAGATGCGCCAGGTTCTGCGAAGTGCCCTAGGCACCGGTGCCGCGGAGGACGGAACTGCTGACATCGGATTCGAGGCCGCATACGCTCGGGGAACCCGAGCTACAGAAACTGTCGCTTCCGAAGCCGCCGATAGCCTGCCGTCGCATCTGCTCGCGCAAGTCGCGGCGGACCTAAGTGAGCAGCTTGATGAGAGCCTGATCCTGGGATTCCCGCAAGGCCCCTTTGTGTTGGTGCTGCAGGCCGACGATCTAGCTGCGTTCAGGCGTTTTCTTCGTGACCAGGCTTCGGGGGAGATCAGCGTTGACATTCGCTATGCCCCCGCTGCCAAGGGCTCGGGCGAATGGGCCATCGTCCCGCATGGTCGCCGTGACCTGATCATTCGCTTCGGCGTCCCGCCATTGTTGGAGTCGTGGTTGCTCGCGGTGGACGCCGATGAGCTGGAACGCGCGGAACTCGCCATGCGGGAACTGTTCTCCACGATCCTGGTCTTCGGCGAAGACAACCGCGTCATCCAGTTGCGGTACCGCAAGGTACTCCAAGGGGAGCGACCTGCCAGCGAGGATCTATCCGATTCGATGACAGCCTTGCGAAGTGAACTGGCGGCACCAGAGCTGAGTTTCCGAAGACGGCGGGAGCGGGAAAGTCCGGAATTCTTCGCCCCGGATCCTCCTCCAGGCATGGATACCGACTCAGCGTACGGCGACCCAGAGTACGAACTCTCGGAACTGGCCGAATTGCCTATCCAGAATGCACCCGAGTGGAACGCCGAAGGTCTGGCAGCACTTCTTCAGCGTCTGGACGATGAGCGTCCGGTACAGGCGATGGTGATCCGCGCGGCGGCCGTGCGGCCGAACGGGCAAGTACCGCGGGCACTGGTCTACGAATTGGCCGGCTTCGAGGAAGGACGCACCCTGCGGGGCTTTACGAGGCCGGTAGGTCGCATCACCCGGCAACTTCAGGAAGAAGGACTTGTCCCCTGGGGCGTCGCACCCGCCCTTGAGGCAGTCTACGAGCATGGCGTTCAGGCGACCTGCTTCGCCGTCCCACCGGACGTGCAGCGCATCCTGGCGAAAAGGCCGATTCAACTCCAAGTGCATACCACCGGCCCAAACCAGGATGTCTTGCATGGACTCGATGCCCTTCTGGCAAGGATTCCGGATAGTCGCTATCGGCATGCACTCCGGTACATTCTGAGCTCGGCTGCCGAAGTGGACGGGTTGGATATCTACTGGGGAAAGTCAGGGTGCTCGCTGCGGGCCACCCTGCCAAGGCAGGGACACTTGTCGATTGGCTGGGTTTACCCGCCCGAGGTCCCGAGAGGCATGGAACTCGCGGATCTGACGCTGGGCTACGGTGGCGGCCGGAACATCATGCTCTCCGACTCACAGCAGGAAACCCTGCGAGATTACCTCGATACCTTGGGCGCCTTCGACGGGAAGGCTCGCCCAGACTCCGGCGTGATCCGAGGCTGGACATTCCAGTCAGCGGCTGTGATCGCGCACGCTACGGAACTCGCCGACGTGATCCGGACCGTAGTAGCGCGACTGAGAGCAGGCTGACTGACGAGATCAAAGGACATAGAAATCCCTTTTCTGCTACAGTTCGTCCGCCGGGATCCGATCAAATTTCCCTCGACCGAGAATTTGGCTTAGTAGTGTCGCTAGTCGATTGTTCCTCATCGCCCCACCACTCCCGTTCAATGCCAGCCAGTGTCGTTCCCGCAGATCAGGATGCCTGAACTACGGGCTGCCCTCTGAACGAGCATCGTCGAATTGGCCCGCCGGACACTCGCATGCGGTAGAACGAGCAGCAGGGAGTTGCGGGACTACAAGCCTGCGAAAACCTTCAGAATCGCGGCGGAAGGATAAGATGATAGTGACGCGACACCATTAGCGAGCGCGACTGGAAACAGTGCACCCTCATGCTGATGGCTCAGAAGCGACGGCAGTGTCGCAAGTATTCGGTCGAGTCCGATAAGGTCGGCTGCTCCCGAGGGAAAATCCGGATCCGGGTGGTACTCGCCACTGGGAACAGACAGAACCATGTGCGTGTAGGGGTCGAGCTTGACCAATATCTTCTCGCCATAGTTCGTCTTGAGGCCATATGGATTCACTCGTTCTGGTGCATGGTCTACTTCCTGACGGATGTACCGATGGGACAAGACTGAGTAACGCGGGAGGTCGCCGCGCTCCTTGGGTTTGGTGAACCGCTGAATCTCATCGAGGTGGTCAACAAAGCGGCCCGTCTTCTCCTGCCCGATAAGGTGGATGGGGCATCCGCGGTCCCTAGAGAAGGCGAGCAGGTCACGAATATTGTCAACCAGCTTGGAGTACTGGCCCCGCAAGGTTAGCGGGCCGTCCTTTATGAGGAGGACGTTGCGAAGCGATGTCTGATCGCCGCGATCCCAGAAGTGGCGGACAACGGAGAAAAGCAGCAGTGTCTCGTGGATGAGCATGTACGCCGTCGCAACGCTGTCCGGGGCCTGGTCTTCACCCATCTCAAGGTGAAACCCGATCATGTCGGAGAGGTACACCTCTTCTCCGCAGTGCTCGCATGTCCCGCTGTCTGCATCGTATGGCAGCCCGCTGCAGTCTCCTGGACAGTGGGGACAGCGGAATTCCGGTGACGAGGAACGAAGCTCCGGCCTCCACTTGCGGTAGGCAAGCCACTTCAGGGTCTGGTGGGCGAGGCCATCAGTGTCGATCTGGAGCGAGTCTCGAACGATGCTGCGGACCAGGTTGTAATTGGAAATTCCTGGAATCCTGACGTTCCGCAAGGGAAGGACAGTCGACGCCTGGAGAGCAGACTCCGCCATCAGTGCCTTCATCAAAACCGGATGCGGCATTTCTCGGTCGATCTTCTCAAGTTGTCGACGGTCGATTCGCACGAGCGCTGTCTTGACGAACGAGAGAGAGCGGACTGGGTAGCCTTCGGATTTCACGGTCTGGCACGAGCCATCAACAGCGAGGACGATGGTCAGCGGATCGACACTGCCGGGGTCGAACTCCCGCCAGATGTCCTTTCCCGGCTCATCCTCCGCAGGTGGCGGGTACTCAAACTGGTCGATGAGGTCCCGCACGAACGGGCTGCTGACGACCTCCAGGTGGCCGAGCTTGCTGGCGCGCTCCGTTGAAGTGAGGCGCTGCCCTCCCTGATACGGCACGTTACGCACCTCCCCGAGCCTCGAACAGCCTGGCCTGGACCGGGATGACGAACCTGTGCGACTGGGTGAGCATCCGCATGTAGCCAGGGGTCCGGGACCGCATGATCTCCTCCTCTACGCCGGAGAACGCGCGCTGGAGCCTGACAAGGGCACTGGTCTCCTGTGACGACGAGAGGTGCCCGATGAAGAAGTTCTCGGTCTGGGCCAGCAACTCGCCGTAGATCGTTGAAGGCGACTGCGTTGAGTACGTCATCCCAATGTGGAACTTAGCCCCTTCCTTCGCGAACCGAGCGTATACGCCGGTCAGGTCCTTTGCCGTCGCAGGGAACAGGTTGTGGGCTTCCTCGAAGTAAAGCTGGATGAAGTGTTTCTCTAGCTTGTTAGAGGTAAACTTTCCCTCCTGATGTTGGAAGACAGCGCGCGAGAGCATATCGGCGAAGAATTCCCTGATCCGGTCATTAGCATTACCGAGATCAAGAATCACAGTACGCCCTGCGTCTAGGCCGCTCAATATCTCGGCAACAAAATTTGTCGCCAAGTGGTGGTGGTAGCTTCGGTACCTATTCAGGACCGTCGGCCCTGTGCTGCTGGTGCTCTTCGGCACAAGAAAACCGAGAAGCGCAAGATCGTCAGGCCTCAGCAGTTCCTGCACGTCTTTGTCATCAGGTTTAGCGCGAGCAAAGGCGATTATCTTCTTTAGCTCGGACACGAGCGCGTCAAGGGTTCGCGGCGCTGGGGGGACTGCACTGTCCTTGTAGGCGTTAGCGCGAAGCGATTGACGGAAGCAGGGATCGAATACCCCTCCAGCGGTTCTGTTTGTCAGGAAGAACCCTTCGTCAGGGTTGCCTCGAAGCCTGCCCAAGCGATCCTCGTCTACCTCAAAGCCAGCCGAGTAAAGAATTGCCCAGTACATCTGTATCAGGCGGATACCCCTGGTCTTGGACGAGGAGCTAGCATCCCTTTTTACTTCCTCGAGCGAGGGCAATCCGACGCTGCGGAACCCCTCGATGTAGTCTGCGCTTCTATTGTCCTGACCAAGCAATGACCCGAGGATCTCAATGCCAGCGGACGGGTTCTCGTAAAAATTGATGCGAAGAGGCTTTGACGGGGTAGCGGGCCGCGCGGTCAGCGCATAAACATCGCACACATTAGCGTTCGCGCTGCGGATGGACCGGGAACCGTCTTGAGGGTTATCATTGGCGTACTCGCCGTTGATGTCGAAAATGAGTTGGCCAACTGTCTTGTCTGACTCGGTGGCGTCGATGATGGCCTGGGCGAGCAACTTCACCACGTTGGACTTGCCAAGCCGCGTCTTGCCGAACATCGCGGTCCTGGCACCTTTGAAGTCATCGACGGAAACCTTCACCGTGGTTGGAGGCACCTCGTTCCCTGAGTCCGCGCCAAGTATGGCTGCGAGCTGGTTCTCGGTGGGCCGCAGCTGCCCGATGGGCAGCGGTTCACCCTTCTCGGGACGAACAAGACCGTTGACGATGAGGTCTAGAAGAGCAGCATCCGGTGCATACACGCGGTACCTGTGAGCGCTGACCACGTTATTTACGTCGCCCGAGAAGTCCACTTTCGCACTGTCGCCCTTGTTCGGGTAGAACATGCCAAGGACGGCGCATTTGAGCGCGCCCCACTGGAGTTCCCCCTGTGTCCAGACGTCAAGCTCGGGCATGGATTTCTTGTGCAGCTCAAAATAGGTCTGCTGAACCTGGACGGACAACGGCGTGGGGGCGGTCTCAAGCACCCGAAGAAGCGTGAAGTGCGGAGGCAGCCGGTGCAGGTTGTGCGGGGCCAAGATGAGGAACGACCCGCGGGGGATCCCGCCTACAGCGACCTTGTAAGGGTCAGAGGTGATGATCGTCGCAGTGTCGTACCCGATGTCCAGCACGTACCCGACGAACCTCATCTTGTCGGTCTGCTGGGCCAGCTCGAATCGCCCTTCAGCCTCCAGGAAGTCGGTCAGCGCGGTGAGCGGGGTCTCCTGGTACTCCAGTTTGGTGAAGAAAAGATCTGGCTTCACGGATCCCACCGACTCCTCTGCTGCTGATTATGAGCTCGCCGAAGTGCTTGCGGCTATCTACGGAGGCTGAAATCGAAGAGTACCGGCTCACTTCGCGAAACGTGAATAGCTCTTCCGGGTAGAGTTGCCGAACTGTAGGATGTGATGCATTCGTGACCACAACGTGCGCTCCCCGTTGAGCCGCTGCCGCCGCAGTCCGGGCGAGTCGTTCCTGATCTTCCCATGAGAACAGTTGTTCGTTGTACTTGATGAATCCGTTGCGGTTGTGCCTCACGGTGTACGGCGGGTCCAAGAAAACGAGGTCACCCGACCGCGCCCTGCCCACCAGTTGCTCGAAGTCCCCTTGGTGCAATTCGGCACCGATGAGAAGAGCTGCCACCGACAGAAAATCGTCGGTGGCACGCACAACCTGGTCACGTTCACCGATCGGCACGTTAAACTTGCCCTGTCGGTTAACGCGATATATTCCGTTGAAGCACGTCCTATTTAGGTATATTATCCTGGCGGCGCGAGCAGGAAGGGACTCCGGTTCCACATTCCGCATCTCATAATAGTAATCACGGCAGTGCGCAGCCTGATGCTTTTCCAGCTGGATCTGGACGGCACCAGGATCTTCCTTGACTCCGCGGTAGACTGAGATCAAATCATCATTAAGATCGCCAAGTATTGCCCGCTGAGGCCTGATGTGAAAATACACTGAAGCCGCACCTAGAAACGGCTCAATATAGGTACCAAATTCACGCGGGAACACGTCCGGACACATGCTGACCAGCCAACGCTTACCACCTGGCCACTTGAGGAAGGGCGTAAGTTTCACGTCACCTGAGACCTTGTGACCCGGACCCTCTCCTGCTTGCGGCTTTGACATTTCTGCATAATATCCCCTGGCGACGGTTTATCAGTGCTGCAACACCTCGTTTTTATTCAAGTCGTTACCTCTGCGGCTCATAACGACGATGCCGCCGCGCCCGGCCCTCGGGCTAGGCCCGTGACCTCTTGATTGACCGAACCGCCTTCGGCCCGAACCTCAAGGCTGGCGATATGGCCCGTTCTTTAGCACTTACATCATGCGAATGAACGAACCCGGCAAGGCCGACACGTAAGGCGTCGCCTGGCACATACGACCTGACGAAAGTCAGAGGCACGGGGCTGCCTGCTCTGTTGCCGTTTGCCTGACGACAAAGTTGCGCCCGAGGGCGGCGGGCCCTCGGGCGCGTGTGGCTGCCTACAGGTCAGGAGGCTTGGGCACGTCACGGTCTTTCTCGTCGCCAGGCTCAAATTGAGTGTCCTGGGCAGCGAGGGCGGCGGTGATGCGCTGGTTGGCGGCGTCGGCCTGCCCGTCGATGCAGTGGGCGTAGATCTTGAGAAGGACGGCGACGCCGTGCCCGGCGCGGCGGGCGACCTCGGTCGCGGGCACCCCGGAGTTAAGCCACAGCGAGACTGCCGCGTGCCGCAGGTCGTAGGGACGCCGCCCCAGAGGCGACCTGTACTGGGCCGGGGTTAGGGCCTGCTTGCGGGCCTCGGTCCAGGCCTCGTTGTAGCCCGAGTCCTGGAGGATGCCGCCACGGGCGGTCTGGAAGATCCGCCCGTCGGGGATCGTCCGGTACCGCTTGACGTGGGCGCGCAGCAGGCGCACGAGCTCGGGCGGGATCGGGATGGTGCGGGTCTCGTTGTCGGCGCGGTGCTTCAGGCCGCGTTCCTGCCGGGCGGTGCCGTGGTCGGTCCAGGCGGTGCCTGCCCGGGAGGCGGAGGCGGCCAGGACGATCCTCCCCCACCCATGTTTCGGCAGGTACAGGTCGCCCTCGCGGAGCATGACCGCTTCCGAGGGGCGCAGGGCCGCGTAGTACAGGCAGGCGAAGAACGCTTCCAGGTGCTGCCCCCGCCCGCCCTGTGCCCGGACGGCGGCCAGCAAGCTGCGCGCCTGGGCAGGGCTGACGACGACCCGCCGGTCGACGCTGGCGGCGACGGCGGGGGTGGTCCACTGGATGCGGTCGACCGGGTTGGAGGCTAGGTGCCCGAGTTCGACGGCGTAGCCGAGGGCGTTGTAGAACACCGACCGCTTGCGCCGCTGCGTTGACCCGGCCGCCGCCTTTCCGGTCAGCGTCCTGGCGCACGCGCCGAGCGCGAGCCGCACGGTCGCGGTGTCTCCCAGCTCGGCGACCGGCAAGGAGGCGCGCTCGGCCCAGCCGAGGGCTTCGGCGATCTTCTCGGGCGGGTCGCTGTCGCGGGTGGCGGGGTTGAACGCCCAACCGAACAGCGCTTCGCGCAGTACCTTGCCCTGCGGCGCGCCCGGCTCCTTCGCGGAAAGGGCGACGGTCACGGTGACCAGAGCCTCGGCCACCGACCGGCGGGAGACCGGGGCGAGGTTCGGCCACTTGGCCTCGGTGTAGGCACGGGCGTGCTGGTACCAGGTCACCAGCTCGTCCCCGGTGGTCTCGGCTTCGGGCAGGCCGTTGCGGGGGTTGAAGGGCCGCCGGTCGCGGACCGCGTCCTTGAGGCCGTCGAGGAACCCGTCGGCGAGGGGGGCGGGCCTTGAACGACTTGCAGTGCTCGCGCCCGTCGACCGCCCACCGGACCCGGTAGCGGGCTGCGGTGCCGCTGCCGAGCCTCTTGATGTCCCAGAACCTGATGTCGTAACTGTCCATCTGCTGTCTGCTCCTGTCCGTCTTGCGTGTCTTCCAGGTGGCGCAGCCACGTCGTCAGCGCGCTGTGCCGGACCCGCACCCCGCCTCCTGGCAGCCGCACGACTGGCGGGCCTGCTCGCTGGCGGCGCCAGCGGTAGAAGGCGGCCCGGGATACCCGCAGCTCGGCGGTCACCTCCTCGATCGTCAGCAGCGGGTCGGCCGGGGTTCCGGGGTCTGCGTCCGGGGTGGCGGGGGGCCGGCCGGGAGCCGTCACCGTTCCCGGGGGCGGCCCGTCCGTGGGTCCGCGACGACGGACGCTCCGCTTGGCCCGCCGCGTCAAGTCCGGCCCCCGCCGGGCCGGCGGCGGCCGGCATCCGCGAGGGGCTACCGGCCTCAGGACTGCGGGAAAGAGGAAAGGCCCCGCGGCCGGGTTGGGCGGCGGGGCTGGCGGGCGGCCCGGCCCTGCCGGAGGGGAAGGCCGGCAGGGGCGGGCGCGGGGTGGTCCCGGGCGGTGACCTCGTGCGCGCCATCGCCGTTGCCGGGGTGGCGGTAGCCGGCACTGATGCCGGCCGGCGGAGCGGGCTGGCCTGCCACCCGGGACCGCAGGCAATCACCCTTGACTCCGCCCGCCTCGTCAAGCCCGCCTCCGCCCGGGCGGAGGCGGGCGTGACGCCCGGCCCGCAGCCACGCGTCGATGCGGGCCGGTGCCCGACCCGCGTGGAGGATGGGGCGGCCCTAGGGAGGGCCGGCCCCGGGGCGGGTACCGCGAAGGGGGCACGGGGGCGCGCACCGCGACGGTGCGCGCCCCCGTGGTACCCGCGCCCACCGGGCAGCCCGGTACGGGCACTCCCGGCTGCGCGCGGTGATCTGCCCCGAGCTTTCCGGACAGCGGATTTTTGGTTAATTCACGCTGCGGACTGCC
>Ga0265338_10002256_pt1 | contig 29355 bp, 16 predicted proteins | sample 42126metaG_FD_193579 | JGI IMG/M metagenome (GOLD analysis project Ga0265338, IMG submission 193579) | Rhizosphere microbial communities from Carex aquatilis grown in University of Washington, Seatle, WA, United States - 4-21-26 metaG | ecosystem: Host-associated > Plants > Roots > Rhizosphere...
AACACGCCGCGGCCTCCTGTGCGCAAACAAAACGGCGGCAGATGATGCGGCATCGGCTTAAGGTAGCCCGTCGCGCCGGCCGCAAAAAACTTGGCGTCGAAAAGCCTCCGCCAGCTCGCAAACGCCTCGGGATCCCCTCCAGCGTCCTCGTAAGAATAAAAAAAATGCGCATTCTCGGCCGTAATGGACGCCGGGCGCTGTTCGGCCCGCGGCTTGATCCCCCTTCGCGTCTCGGGCGACGCCAGGCCCCGCGCCAAATCCACCAACGGAATCCCTACGAGAGTCACAATAGCCGTGTTCGCGGCAAGCGTCGCCGCCACGCCATAATGAAAACGCCGCTTCGACTCGATAATCGTCAACAATATCGCCGTCCACGCCCCAAAGAAAAGCCAGTTCAGATTCTGAAAGTTCCCCACGCACACCCAGACGACTTCGCCTGCCAGAAGCCAGAAGAGCGCCAGCCTGCGCCATCTTGCGCGCGCGTCCGAACCCTCGACGCCCAACGGCGCCAGCCACGCCGCCAGCGCGATCACCTCAGGCGTCAACGCCAGCTCAATCCCTCGCTCGTCCGGCGACAACGCCGCCTCCACTAGCGCATCAAGCGAATTGACAACCAGGCTTGCGCTGCACACCCAGGCCAAGGCGACGCTCAGGGACCCCAAACGTCCGCGCGAGACGCCACCCGCCGCTACGCATCCGTTCAACGCAACCAGGGCGGCGATTTGCATCCACAGCAACTCGTGCCTCGCCCATATAATGACCGACCACCCCGCGAGCAAAGCCATCGCCATGTGCGGGAGCCATCGGTGATGTTCGGTGGCCTTGATGCGCCGATTTTCGCCTCTCTCAGCCAAGCCGGCAATTCCATTCCGATTGCCAGGCGCTGATCCCCCCGCATTCCACTCGCTTTCATCCCCCGATCCACAGGGTCAAATCTAAACATTTTAACATTTGGATTGACGCATTTGGCCCTCAAAGTCGGTCCTTGGCGGAGTCGTCAAAGCCGGCATGCTGGCCGACGGGACATGCGCACGCGACCGATCCGACTGCATCGTCCCGGCTAATGCGACAAGCCCAGGTCCGGCTCCAACTGCGCCCTTATTCCTGCAAACATATTCTCCGCCAGTTGCTGCCGCCCCTCCTGCGTCAGATGGACCGCATCGGTGAACTTTCTGTGTTGGGTTTCGAGGCCGGGATATGTGTCAACAAAACTGACGCCCGGGTTTTGTTCCGCCAGCCTCCGCACAATCTCACTATGGACCGCATTCGCCCGCGCATACAGCAAGCCCGAGCCGAAGCCGCTGTAAAAGTTCACCAGCCTATGGTCGCTGTGCTCGTCAATCGCCATGCAAAAATTCCCGAGCGCCAGCCGGATATGGTTGGTTTGCGCGAACGCAATCAACTGCCGATAGCATTTCGCGTAGGGCGTCTGAAGCGGTGGCGCCGCCGCCACCGGATTCCCCCGATCCCCGCCTCGAAACTCCTCCACAAACGCGCGAACCTTGAGACGATATTCGACCTCCGCCGCAATGCGAAGCGGACGCTCGCAATACAACGGCGGACGCGGCCCGGCGACCGGCGGCAGCGTCGGATCAATCATCGCCAGACCATTGTAACCATGATACGAGATGATCAGGTCCGGCTCCAGCGGCAGGATGTCAGGAATCAGCCGCGTCAGATTGTCCGACAAAGTCCACGCCGGAGATCCCGCGTTGACAACCTCGACCCGCCTGCCTGGTTTCAGTCTTTCATTTATCATGCCTTCGAGGAGTTCGGGCCATGGCTTGTCACCTTTTCGGAACGTCATCCCAAAAGTCGTCGACTCCCCAAGACACACAATGCGATACACATTCCCTTTCGGAACGGCGATTTCCCGGCCGCGAAAGCCGCGGCTGTTGATCGTGATTGGGCAATCAAGAAGCATGCCGTGCCCGCCTGGCCGCAAACGCAGCGGCGGCGTGTGATGCGGCGTCACATCAAGGTAAGTCCCCGTTCCAGATCGGAACAGCTCATTGCCGAAGCAGGTCCACCACGCCGCAAACGCCTCCGGATCGCCTCCGGAATCCTCGTAAGAATAAAATAGATGCGCATTGTCGGCGGTGATCTTGCTCGGACGCCTCGCCGCGCTCCCGATTCGAACGCCTTCCCCTGGCGGCGCGGCGATTCGTAGCGCCAAATCCACCGCCGGAATCCCGACGAGCAGCGCAATTATTGTGTTGACGACCTGCGCGCCAAACCAGCCGCAATGGAAGCGCCGCTTCGAATAAACGAGCGTCAATACTATCAAACACAACGCCCCAAAAAACAACCAGCCTCGGTTTTCAAGGTGTCCCACCGCCAGCCAGATGCCTTCGCCGGCCACCAGCCACCCCAGCGCCAATCCTCTCCATCGCGCTTGCGCAAACGGCGGCGCCTCCGCCGTTCCCGTCCACAGCGCAAGCGCAATGATCTCCGGCGTCACCGCCAGTTCGATCCCTCGCGCCTCCGCCAATGTCGCCCCCTGCGCCACCAAAGACAGCGCGTTGACAATCAGGCTCGCGCTGCATAACCACGCGAGCGCTCCGGCTGTCAACCGCGAATCACCCCGTCCGGGTCGCCCCGCGAACGCGCCCGCGGCAAGACACAAAACCAGCCCCGCCAACGCCAGACTCTCCGCCGCTGAAAGCTTGACCGATAGCCAGAGAAACGCCGACCACCCCGCGAGCAGCCCCAACCCGGCGAACGCGACGTATCTGGTCCGGCCGTGACACACAACAGAGAGGAACGCTCCCTCGCTACAGCTTGCAGTGAAGGCGCAAAACAGTCACCGAGTACGGTGGCGCCGTATAGTCGAAATCCGCTTTGACCCCGGAGATCTGTGTGGCGACGGGCGCGACCCGCGTTGGGCTGTCAACCGTATTCAATGCGTCCGGCGCCACCCCGGAAAGCGTGACCGCCGTTCCCTCTGGCTCAACAGATCGGACGCCGCGCAAATGGATGGCGACCCGGTTTGCCCTCGCGTCACGATTGACAAGCTTGACGAAAACCACGCCGCTCTTTGCATCCAGCGTCGCCCCCTCCAGCAGCCTCGCCGAATCCGACGCCGACGTTTTCAGGATCGTGTCGCCGTGATTGCGGCTGAACATTTGGATGGCGTAATAACTGGGCGATCCAAAGGACGTCAGGCCATTGTAACCGATCAGGTTCGGACGCCACTGCCGCGCGCCGGGGTTTACGTTCACAAACATCGGCGCGTAACACTGCATCACCACCAGGTCGGAATTGCGCTCCATCCCTGTCATCCACGCCGCGTCCGCCAGCGCCGCCTTGAGCGTCGGCGTGGGCGGCAGTCCCCTCGATTCTCTTTCCCAGGGCTTGACGTCTTCGTATGCGGCCCATTCGCCCACAAAAATCTCCGGACCCTTGCGGTCGTATGTGTCAAAGCGCTCCGGCGCCTCCTTCTCATAAGTCGCGGCGGAGGAATAATAATGCTCGTCAAGGACGTCCGGCTTTCGCGTCTTGATCCGCTGCCCCTCCGGATGCTCCGTGCCGATGGTCGAAATGCATTTCAGGTTGGGATACTTGGCCTTGATCGCGTCAAAGAACTGCGCGAACCGCCCGTCATAGCTCCCCGATTGGTCAAACCAATCCTCGTTGCCGATCTCCACGTAGCGAAGCGGGAACGGCGCGCGATGCCCATCGCGGGCCCGCTCCGCCCCCCATTTGGTTGACACATCGCCTGTCACATACTCAATCTCGTCCAGAGCGTCCTGCACGAACGGCTCCAGCGCCGGGCCCGCGTCGATGTGGGAATGGTTGAGATTGTAGCCGGCGTACACGGCCAGCGCCGGCTCCATCTTCAGGTCCTCGCACCATTCCAAAAATTCCAAAAGCCCCATGCCGTCGCTTGAACGGTAGCCCCAGCAACACGCATGCCCCGGACGCCGCTCGATGGGGCCGATTGTCTTTTTCCAGTCAAACCGCGTTTCCAGCGTGTCGCCTTCCACGTAATTGCCGCCCGGGAACCGAAGAAACGCAGGGCGCATGTCCGACAGCAACTGCATGATGTCCATCCGATTTCCATTCGGACGGTTGCGCCATGTCGGCGGAAACAGGGACGCCACGTCAAACCAAATTGTCCCAGGATGATTGACAGACAGGACCAGCCGCCCATTCGCCGTCGCCGCGGCGCTCCCGGTTTTCAGCGTGACCGTGAAACGCTTCCATTCCGAGCCAACCCGCCGGACTTTCGCCCGCGCGAATGTCTCGGAGCCGTCCGCGCTTTCCAGCGAAACCGTGACGGGCCCGGTGAATTCATCCGACGCCTTTGCGTAAAACGACGCCCGATACTTCGTGTGCGGCTTCACCGGCACGCCCCAATAACCGTCGTTGGCCACGCCTGCGCTCCGGGACTCGGACACAGTGACCGCGTCCAACCGCAGGCTGTTGGTCAACACGTCGTTCAGCGGCACGGCATGATCCAGCGACATCGTTGCCAGCGCGCCATCGCCCTGCACGAGCGACCAATGCGCCGGCCCCGCCGGATCGTCCATCAACGCGCGGTTTTGAACCAGTTCCGCATACAGCCCTCCATCGTAAGAGTGGTTGATCTCCTCCGTCATCAACCCGTAAAGCGTTGGGCTGACCTTCCCGGCGGGATGATCCACGTCGATTGTCAGAGTGGTTTGCGCGTTTGCCGCCAGCGCTGTCGTGATCACGAGCGCCGATGCCAACGATGCCAGGCCTGAGAGTGTCATAAGTATACCGACGCTACCACGCCCACCCCATCCACGCTATATTGAATGCATATTCAAGTGTGATTGGAAGCGCCGGTCAAATCGGTGGGGCGCGCTCTCCGAGCGCGCCGCGGCTCACCGTCGGCGAATCATCATGACGCTGCCGTCAAGCCGGCCCCGGGCTGTCTTGCAAGCTATGCACCCACTGGATGGCCTGCTGCAAAAGCTGCGTGCCGTCTTCGAGCTTCAGCTTGTCTTTGATCCGCGCGCGATACGATTCAACCGTCTTGATCCCCAGATGCAGCTCGGCGGCGATTTTGCGCGTTCCGTGCCCGCGCCCAATCAATTGGAACACCTCCAGCTCCCGATCTGTCAAGCGCTCGATGGGCGACTTCTGCTCTTCCACGCGCCCTAGCACCATCTTATGCACCATCCGCGACGCCATTTTCTCGCTGATATAAATCTGCCCCGCCAGCACCTGCCGGATCGCCAGCAATATCCTTTTCGTCGCCTCCTGCTTGGTGATGTAGCCCTTCGCCCCGGCGCGCAATACCCGTTCCGCGTAAAGCGACTCGTCGTGCATCGAAAGCACCAGCACCGGCAAGCCGGGCGAGCGTGCCTGCAAATCTTTCACCAATTCCAGCCCATGCGTGTTCTTCAGCGAAATGTCGGCAATCACCACATTGGGCTGCGTTTCTTCAATTTTCTTCAACGCCTCCGGCGCGTCCTCCGCTTCCCCGCAAACTGTCATATCACCCTCGCGTTGAATCAGTTGGCTCAGCCATTCCCTCACCAATGGATGATCGTCGACGAGAAAGATTTTGATCTTTGGTTGATCAGTCTTTGGTCGAGAGGTCATGTGTGCTGGATACCATAACGCCGCCTCGTCGGCAATGATGAACTGGGACTGATTGCAAGTCCTGGTCAACAGGGCGCGCTCTCCGAGCGCGCCGCAGCGGGCAAGGGACCGCCCGCCCGTCCCGGGAATCTGACCGGCCATTAAATGATGCCCTGCTGGACTCGCCCCAAAAAGGCGTGCGTTCCCGCCCCGACCCTCGTACCTTTGCGCGCATGGTTTGGATCATTGCAATCGCGTGTCTGGCGGTTGTCGGCGCCATTGGCTATGCCCAGGGGCCCGTTCGGTCGTTGTTCTCGCTTTTCGGCTTGATATTCGGCGCCCTTCTCGCCGGCGCTCTCAGTCCGCTGGCTAAGCCGTTGCTCCCGCTCCTCGGCCTGCATAACGAGGTCTGGAGCATGTTCGTCCCGCAGACAATCGCTCTTGTCGTTGTTCTCATCGTGTTCATGATCGCCGGCAACGTCGTCCACCAAAAAGTCCTCGTTCACTTCAAGTACAATGAAGATGACGCCCGCTATTTCGTTTGGCACCGCCTTTACACACGCCTGGGTTTCTGCGTCGGCCTCTTCAACGGCGCCGTCTATTTCGTCCTGCTCATGATCCCGATTTATCTCGCCGGCTACTTTGCCCAGGCCGTCGCCAACGCTTCCGAAGGCGCCACCCTTCCGGGCGGCGTTCAATTCCTGGCGCGCACCCGCGCCGAGCTTCACAGTCTGCGTCTGGATCGCGTCTTTGAAGCCTACGATCCAATCCCAAAAAAAATCTACGACGCTATCGAACTCGTCGCGCTCGTCGCCCATAATCCCCTCCTCGAAAGCCGCCTGTCTCATTACCCGCCCTTCCTGACCCTCGGACAACGCCCGGAATTCCAGGCGTTGGGCAATGACCTCCAGCTCCAGCAGATGATTCAAAGCCAGGCCCCCGTCGCCGACATCCTCAAATACCCCTCCGTCCAGGCCATCCTCACCAACTCCACCCTCATGGGCGAAGTCAACGACCTCGTCGGCAACGACCTTCCAGATCTGCGCCAATATTTATTGACAGATCAATCGCCCAAATACGATCCCCAGACCATTCTCGGCGTTTGGATCGTCAACCCCGAGGCGACCTACGGCCAGTTGCGCAAGCGCGGCGGCGTCACCCCGGCCCAGCTCCGCAACAACCGCATGCGCATGGCTTCCTTCGTCCCGGGCCTCTCCATCCTCTGCACCATTGACAACGAATTCATCCTCAAAAAACAGAACCCGACCAGCCCCGAAGCCTCCGTCGTCGCTGTCGGCAAATGGCAAAAAGATGGAGACAGCTACGACGTCACCCTGCCGGGTTCCAAGCCTCCCACCACCGAAATCGAAATCCAAAACGGCGTCCGTATCCTCCTCCCCAAAGACGGTGATGTCCTGATCTTCGACAAAGATTAGCGCAACCGCCTCTTTCCTCCTTTTCCCTGATTGCCCCGCTGCCCCGCCGCGTCGAAATTCCCACATGACTGATGTCATCGTCGCGGGCGCCGGCGCCGCCGGCCTGGCCGCCGCTCACAGGTTGGCGCGGGCCGGCCTCAAGACCCTTGTGCTGGAAGGGCGCGATCGCCCGGGCGGACGCATTTGCACAACCCTCAGCGACGAGGCCCCTGCCTCCTTCGAGCTCGGCGCCGAATTCATTCACGGATCAAAAAACGCCGCGCTCGACCTCGCCGCCGAAGCGGGACGCCATGTCAAAGAAATTCACGATGAGCATTGGATTGCCGACGACGGGCGCCTTCGCCCGGCGCGCGAAATTTACCAGGGCATTACGGACTATTTCACGGGCGTCGACCTCGAAGGCCCCGACCTGTCATTCGACCAATTCCTTCGCCGCTCCCCTGCGCCTAACGAATGGTTTCTCCGGATGTTCGTCGAAGGCTTTGACGCCGCCGACACCTCCCTCGTCAGCGCTCAAGCCCTCGCCCGCGCCGAATTGTCCGACGATGACGGCGAAGACCGGGACTTCCGCGTCCAAGGCGGCTATGTCCATTTAGTTGACTGGTTGCACGGCGGCATCGAGGCCGCCGACGGACAAATCCATCTCAGCGCCGTCATCCAGACCATTAACTGGCGGGAAGGCGCCGTCGAAGTCATCGCCGAAACCGACGATGGCCGCCAAATCCTTCATGCATCGCAGGCGATCATCACGGTCCCGTTGTCCATTCTGAAAGCGCCCCCGGGCCAACCGCGCGCCATCCGCTTCCTGCCGGCGCTGCGCGAAAAAGAACGCGCCCTTGCCGGCCTCGAAATGGGGCACATCGTCAAAGCGTCGTTCCTGTTCGACGAGCCCTTCTGGTCCTCGCACATCGGCAAGGAGGATTTCGGTTTTATCCATGCCCGAGAGGGCGCTTATCGGACGTGGTGGTCGCGGCCGGACGCGCCCATCCTCACCGGTTGGGTGGGCGGCCCGCCTGCCGCCGCGCTGCCGCGCGTTCAATTATTGGATTTGGCGATTCATGAATTGCGCGAGATTTTCGGCCGCTCCGAGGCGGACCTTCGACGCCTCTTGCGCGACTGGCGTTTTCACGACTGGAGCACGGACCCTTTTTCGGGCGGCGCCTACTCCTACACGCGCGTCGGCGGACTTTCGGCCCCCGACGACCTTGCCAGGCCCATCGCAAACACCCTCTTTTTCGCCGGCGAAGCGACCGCGTCCGGTCCCGCCCAAGGCACGGTTCACGGCGCCCTCGCCAGCGGCTTCCGCGCCGCCAACCAGGCCCTGGAAATCGTCTGCCCGAGCAAGTAATGACTGAGCCATTCGGCCTTTCCGCCCTCCCTTTCCTCCTTTCCATTGCGGCCGGGGCCTGTATACTCGGCGCGATGTTGCCAACTCAAGATTTGCGGGTGCGGGAGATGGTCCCGTTATTGCCGCCCAGCGCATTGAAGGCCGAACTCCCAGCCGGGGAAGCGGCCAACCTCACTGTTTTTCACGGGCGCCAGGCCATCCAGCGAATCCTCTCCCTCGAAGACGACCGCATCCTCGTCGTCGTCGGCCCGTGCTCCATTCACGATATCGACGGCGCCCTCGATTACGCCGCCAGGCTCAACACGCTCCGGCGCGATCTCGGCGACCGCATGGAAATCGTCATGCGCGTCTATTTTGAAAAGCCGCGGACCACCGTCGGTTGGAAGGGCCTCATCAACGATCCCCACCTCGACGACTCGCACGACATCGAAACGGGCTTGAAACTCGCGCGCCGCCTTTTGCTTGACATTACCGCCCTCGGCATTCCTGCCGCCACGGAATTCCTCGACCCCATCATCCCGCAATACACTGCCGACCTGATTAGTTGGGCCGCCATCGGCGCGCGCACCACCGAATCCCAGTCCCACCGCGAAATGGCCAGCGGCCTTTCCATGCCCGTCGGCTTCAAGAATTCCACCGACGGAAGCTTGCAAGTCGCCATCGACGCCCTTGGCGCCGCCATGCGCCCACATAGCTTTATCGGCATCGACCAGGAAGGCGTCACCACCATCGTCCGCACAACCGGCAATCCCTTCGGCCACGTCGTCTTGCGCGGCGGACGCCTCGGCTCCAATTACGACGCCAACAGCATCGGCGCCGCCGAGGCCAAGCTCGCCGAACATGGGCTGCCACGCGTCATGATGGTGGATTGCAGCCACGCCAACTCCGGCAAACAACCCGCCCGCCAGGAAGCCGTCTGGCGCAACGTCCTTCAGACGCGCGCCGCCGGCGCCCGAAGTGTCATCGGCCTGATGGTCGAAAGCTATTTGGACGAAGGCAGCCAGCCCATTCCTGCAAATCTGAAGGAACTGCGTTACGGCGTGTCCATCACCGACGCCTGCATCAGTTGGGAGGTCACAGAACGCATGTTGCGCTCCGCCCATGCGCTTCTTTCGGGGCGCCCCGCCCCCGCCCATGCCGCCGCCATGGCCTAGCTGATCCGCCGTGAACCCGTGCGATATTTTTCCTCTTGACTCGGAAGTCGTGTTCCTCAACCACGGCTCCTTCGGAAGCTGCCCGCTGCCCGTCCTCGAATTCCAGCGCCGGTTGATCGACCGCCTCGAGCGCCAGCCCGTCCAATTCCTCGTCCGCGAGCTGGAGCCGATGCTTGACAATGCCCGCGCCGACCTCGCGCAGTTCCTCGGCGCGCGCCCCGGCGACCTCGTGTTCGTCGGCAACGTCACCGTCGGCGTCAACTCCGCGCTGCGTTCGCTCTCGTTCCGCCCCGGCGACGAATTGCTCGTCAGCGATTACGAATACAACGCCTGCCGCAACGCTCTCGAATTCGTCGCCGCCCGTTTCGGCGCAAAAGTCGTCGTCGCGCGTCTTCCCTTTCCCCTGCGGAGCGAGTCCGAATTGATCGATCCCATCCTTCGCGCCGTGACGCCGCGAACGCGCCTGGCATTGCTCGATCACGTCACCAGCCAGACCGCCGTCATCATGCCGCTGGAAAAAATCGTGTCTGCGTTGACCGCGCAAGGCGTCGAGACCCTCATCGACGGCGCCCACGCGCCGGGCATGATCCCGCTCAATCTTGAAGCGCTCGGCGCCACCTACTACACCGGCAATTGCCACAAATGGCTTTGCGCGCCGAAAGCCGTCGGGTTCCTCCACGTGCGCGCGGATCGTCAGCAATCCATTCGTCCTCTCGCCATCAGCCACGGCGCCAACTCGCCCAGGCGCGACCGTTCGCGGTTCCAGATCGAATTTGGCTGGACGGGCACCGGGGATCCAACGCCCGCCTTGAGCGTGCCCGAGGCCCTGCGCGTCATGGGCAACATGCTGCCCGGGGGTTGGCCCGAAGTCATGGCCCACAATCGCAATCTCGCCGTCGCCGCGCGCGAGGTTCTCTGTCGCGCCTGGGAGGTCGAATCGCCTTGCCCCGATTCCATGCTCGGCTCGATGGCGTCGATCCCGATTGGCGATCGCGGCGCCGGCGCTCCGTCGGATTCGCCTCTTTTTCTTGACGCGCTTCAGGATCAATTGCTCGCCAAATACCGCATCGAGGTCCCCATAATTCCCTGGCCTGCCTTCCCGCAGCGGCTTCTGCGCATCTCCGCGCAGGTCTACAATTCCATTGAGCAGTACCAACTTCTCGCCCGGGCGCTTAAGGTTCCTGGGTCCTTTACCGCGTAGCGGAATACGGGAGATCTTTGTGATTGACCGGCGCCATATTCGCGAATGGCCCCATGTCCAACTGGATTTCACCGCCGCGGAGTATTTCGTCATTTGTGATAAACGTGCGCCTTTCATCCTTGCCGTTGACCCGCCGCTTTTGAACGTAGACGTTCTTTTCATCGTGCGAGGAAACGCGGATGTTCAGTGTTTTTCCTTCCGCCAGGCGCACCGTGACATTTGGAAACAGCGGGCTGGTGAAGATGAATTCCGGCGTTCCGGGACACAGCGGGTAGAGCCCAATCGAACTCAGCAGATACCAACTGGCCATTGAACCGTTGTCTTCGTCGCCCTGAAATCCACGCGGCCCTGAATTATACAATTCGGCGCAAACGCGGCGGGTCCAATACTCGGTCTTCCAGGGCTCGCCCAGGGCGGCATAGAGATACAGAACGTCAAATACAGGTTGGTTGTTGTGAGCATACTGGCCGAATTTGGCGTTTCCCATTTCCGACATTTCGTGAATGACCTCGTGATAGCCGCCCACGTGGAAGACGGGAGGAAGGCCGAGCATCTGGTCGAGTTTTTCTGTCAATTTCTCGCGGCCCCCGGCCAAGGAAGCCAGGCCCGCAGTGTCGTGCGGCGCAAACCAACTGCTCTGCCATGGGCCGCCTTCGGCGTAGGGGCCGCCCCACGCAAAAGCATCAAACGGCTCCACCCAATGGCCCAGGCCGTTCCTTGCCCGCATAAAGCCAACGCCCCGATCCCAGACCCGGCGGTAATTCTGCGCGCGCTTCATGAGGATCTTGTAATCACGCAGTCGGTTTTGCTGCTTGGCAATTTGCGCCACGCACCAATCGTCGTAGGCGTAGTCCAGGGTGGCCGATACAGCGTAGGTGGCCGCGCCATCCGGGATGTAACCCCGCTTGAGGTAATCGGCCAGCCCCCGCCGCACCAGCTCCCCCCCCACCGGCGGGTGAAAGGCGCTTCGCCGCAGGGATTCGTAAGCTTTGGCCGCGTCGAATCCCGTGTTCCCTTTGACGATCGCGTCGGCAAAAATCGCGGCGCAATGCTGCCCAATCATGCAATCGCGATAACCGGGACTGGGCCATTCCGGCAGGGTCCCGCCCTCGGCCGACGCGTTGACAAATCCCTGGAGAATTTCGTTGAGTTGCGCAGGGTAAAGCATCGTGATCAGAGGAAACGTCGTGCGAAACGCATCCCAAATCCCAATGTCCCCGTAAAGGACGCCTTCGTGAATCTGGCCGTCGTACGGGCTGTAATGGATTGGCTTGCCTACCGCGTCCAATTCGTAGAGACGATGCGGAAACATCTGGGCCCGGTAGAGACAAGAATAAAATGTTCGGAGTTGCTCAGGCGTCGCCTGAATCTCAATCCGGCTCAAATTCGTAATCCACAACGCCTGCATCCGCGCGTGGACGGCATCGAATCCGCCGTCGGTTTCCGTTTGCAGATTCCGCTCCGCCTGGTCCCAACTGATGAGCGAAGAGCCGACTCGCACTTCGACCGGATCGCCCGCGGCCGTTTTGAATTCCACGTATGCGGCGGCGTCCGTGTTCGGGGCGGCCGATTCGCTCTTGGTGAAGTCGCGATCGAACTTGATGACGAAACGCACGCCAAAATCTCCCGCCACGCCGCCCTTGTTAGCCCGGCTAATGCCGCGAATGGTGCGCCCGTCGAATTTGATTTCTGACGCGCCGTGCGCATTGACCAGCAACCGGCCTGTGTCTCCCTGATGGAACGTCAACCTGAACACCGCGCAACGTTCCGTTGCCGTCAGTTCGGCTGTAATCTTGTCGCGAGTCAGCTCCAGTTTTTCATAGTCCGGACGCAACACGGAGGCGGCGGCATCATACTCGCACATGCGGCCCGCGCGGTCGGCGCGCAGTTCTCCCGCCTGGGGCATCAAAACAAACTCGCCGTAGTCGCCGATCCACGGGCTGGGCTGGTGAGTGGCCCTGATGCCGTCGATTTTTCCGTTCGGCTGAAAGTACCACTCACCTTCCGCGTTTTCGATGGACCAATCGGTCATTCCCCACGGAGCCCCCACCAGCGGCAGGGTGTTGCCGTGCGACAGCGCGTTCTCCGAATCCGTGCCTTGGAGAATGTTCACGTAATCCAGCTTGGAGGTTTGCTCGGAATTCAAGTCGACGGGCTGGGCCGGGGCTCGAAGCGCGAGCCCGAGCAACATCAGAGAAATAACTTTGTTCATGTTGAACGACGCCCAATCTGTTGCGGTTCCATCGAATTAGCAAAGCGAAACAATCGCCGTCCCCCCACGCGAATCTCGCTTTTAAAATTGCACTGCCAGTTCGTGGGGCGAGGCTGTGTTTTCAAAACGAATCCAGAGCAATCGCTGTTCGGGCGAGTAATTGAAGGTCTTCACCGCCTGGCCATCCAAGGTGATCGCGCGGGGCGCCTGGACGGATTCCAATAACGCGATCGAGGGCGTCTGCGCGACGCCTTCCACAGTAAATCGCACCTGATCGGGAGCGGATTCCTTGAGCGACACCCCGCAGGCGGCGGCGAGAAGATGCGTTTTGCCGATGCGCGCTGTATTGAGGTCGAGCAGGAACTGTCGTGAGCCGGGCGTGACAAGGATTTTATCCTGCACGCGCAATTCGGGATCGAAAAGGCTGACAAAGCTCCCGTCCAACTCGCGCGGCGGCCCGTCGATGGATTCATCCATGCCGGAAGCAATGACGTAGGGGCCGCGCCGCAACAGAAGATAATTTGTCACGCGCCATTTCAGGCCCATGCTCCGGGCGGCACGTTCCGCCGCGCCAACAATCCGCGCCGCGCCTTCGGCGCTGGCCGAAAATTCAGCGGGCCGCTGGCGCAGCCAAATCAATCCGCCTCTGCCGATGCGATTGAATTGCCCCGCTGGAATCGTGTCGGCGGCGCCGAGAAGCTCGAAAAGATGCCGCCGCGGCGTCAAATAATTAGTCGCCCCGCTGTTCCACCAATCGCGCGCTTTGAGATAGGGGTCGGCGTCCGCGTCGCACACGATGAGCGTCCCCCCCCGTTTTACCCAGTCCGCCAGCGGCGCATGGACTTCCGGCGACAACGGTTTTTGACCGTCGTATGTCAAATATAGGATTCGGAAGCCATCCAGGTATTTCGGAATGGTGACGTTCTCAAGCTGCACCGGCATGACGGGCAAACCGTGCTTAACCAGCGGCATGGCCAGCCCGTAAACGTTGCCTAGGTGCGGATCGCTCGGCGTCGGTTGACCGCGCTGGAACATGAGCGAATCGCTGACCAGCGCTCCAATGCCCGGCGTTCCGCAGTCCCATTCCGTTTGCGCCTGTTTCATGTCATTCAAGGCGTGGAAAACGACCTGCAGCTCCGTGGCGTAGGAAGGAGGGATGGGCTTCTGCTCCGCGCGCGGAGCCGAGCGCGGATAGCGGCCTGCGAAAATCCGTTCCGGCCACGGCGCCACTTCGAATTTGGCGACGTCCGGTTGGAACAAGGACGCCGTCAACGTCGATTCCCAATTGCTGCGATAATCGTTCCAATCGTGATTGGGATTATCCTCGATTGGATCGTTGAGATACCAGACCGAGCGGCCTGTTGAGCGAACGAGATTCTGCATCGCGCCGTATTCCAGGAAAGCGGTTTCAAACGTCCGCGAACGCACTTCGCCGCGATAACGATTCGGCTCGCGTGACGTGCCGGTCCACACCTGGGCGATATAACCGTCGCAGCCGTTGAGCAGGGCGAGGCTGGACTCCGGGCTGACGATGCACCACTGGGCGTAGTTGACGAGGCTGTGGGTCGGCACGTAGCAATGGACATGGCGCCCCGTTTTTTTGTTGTAGTCCTGCACGAAGTCGAAGACCTGTTGGAGCGCGCGGCGATAAAGGAAATATTTCAGCTTCCCAGCCCTCCAACGCGCGTCCACGGAACTGTCCGGCGCCTGCCAATCTTCATGGTAGTAACCGCGCCATTCCCGTTTGAATCCCTCCGAGTAACCGCCGCGATCCCAAAACTCCGGCTCTTCCAGGTGGATGGCTTCGGCGCCGGCGTCCAGCGCGCGTTGGACACCGACGCAAAGGAATTTGCCGTAATTTGTGCCGGGACACATGTAATAGACGTCGCCGCCGTGGCCGATCTTTCGGCCCTCGCGATCCGTCTGCGCCTCGTCCTCGTGGTTGATGCCGTCGAAGCGGCCGTAGAGGTAATCCTGGTATTCGCCCCAGGCGACGCCGGTCATGACGTGAATGCGGTAGCCATGCTCGCGCCAGGTGGCGATTCGCCGCGGCAAATTGGTGTCAATACCATAAACAATCGCGACGTCCGACTTCAAATCCCTCTGTGGAGCCCACCCTTTGGCCGTCTGAAAACAGGTGCGTTCGAGACTGCGCTCGGCGTCCTGAGCCAGAGCTGACGAGCCAATCGCGGCCAGCAAAAAGGCAAGGACAGTCCGCGCTGGTTTGGAATTGAAGCGGCATGCGCTCATCGGGCCGCCCTTTCTTTCGGTTCGACGCTTCTGTTCAGAGTCATTCGTGATACGTGAAATTGCCGCGTAATGCCGCACAATGCAGCGCTTTTTTGGGGTGAAAACCAGATGGAAAGTCGCGCCATACAGCGAAAGCGCCAGTATGGAGCGTTGCGGCGGCAGGATAGAGTCCGACTGCGCCGCCGCCGGAAAGCGGCGCCAGCGCGACTCTGGACGATGACGTGCGGTCATCACCGCTAAACCCTAACATCCGGAGGGGTCAAACCATACTTTTGTAACGTTTTTCATGATTTCGATGGTTGCGGATTGGCTCGTTGCCAGCGGTGGAGGTTGGCATTGAGGGTCTGACGGGTTCCCATGTGCAGACGGACGGCGATGTTTTGCAGCGTAAGGGTCGTTTCACGGCGGAGTCGGCCGGCCAGGGCCAGTTTGATGGGGTGGTTCTTGCGCGTTTGGGGCAGCTTGGACTCGTCCCATTTGTTGCGTCTCAATTCCTGGGCGATGATGGCTTCGGCTTGGGCGATTTCGCTCTCGCGGCGCATAGCTCCGGAATGGTTTTGGCCCAACTGGCCCTGGAGGCGCTGGAGCAAGGTCTTCTTGAAGGTGTCGCTTCCCAAACACCAGCCGCGCCGCAACCCCTGCCACTGCTTGGGATCGCCTTCCTCGGCGCGCCGGGTTTCCATGCGTCGCTCAAATTCCTTGCGCCCGCGCGCGGTGTCGTCCGCAATGCCGTGCTCCCCAAGCAGCCGGTCCACGCGCAGCCAGGCGGGACGATGTCGGGCGTCGGCCAGGTAATAGCCGAAGCTGCTCCACGGGTATTCGAGAAGGCGGCTTTCGGGCGAAAGGAGTTTGGCGCGCGCGGGATTTAAATGGGTGTAGTCGCCGACGGTTCGCAAATAGCCATCGCCGCTCCCGTCAACGACCAGGGCTTTGTAACGCCCGCTAAAAAGGTGTCCGGCCAATTTGTGCCGGTGATTGAATCGAATCGTATAGGCGCTCAGAAACCACCGCAGACCGGCGACCAGATTGGCTTGGGGAGTTTCGAGGACCAGATGAAAATGGTTCTTCATCAAACAGTAGGCATGAACCTGGAATCCGGCTTTTTGGCAGGCTTCGGCGAGGGTCTTGAGAAAGTCCTGTCGATCCACATCGTCCAGGAAAATCGGCCCCTTGCGGTTTCCGCGGCTCATCACGTGGTAAATGGCGCCGGGATATTCGACGCGTCGCATCCGTGGCATGAACCGACGATCTCGGAATTAACCAAAAAAGTCAATCTCCAAATGTGACAAAAGTATGGTTTGACCCCTAGGGTCGATCCGAGGGCGGTTCATTTGACTGCGCTCGGCGCCAACTCCCCACGGCTCCGGAGAGATAATTTTCAAACTTGACACTTCAAGTCTCGCGGTTGGGCTTGCAAAATCAACGTGATGAATGCTTCCTCACATAATAGGCCAAAGGTCGCAACGCTGGTGTTCCTGGCGCAGTTCCTCCTTGGCGGTCCCGGCTCCTCGCAGGCGCAGCCGATCTGGGGCTCCTCGCCGGCGACCGAGCTGTATCCCTACGTCAGTTCCGGCAGCTTTAGCGGCCCTGCGGCGCCGCTCTCGCCCGATCCTTTGGTTTCGTATCGCTGGCCGAATCCCAAGGCGGCTGATGGCTTGGAAATATACCTGCAAAAACCAGTGTCGGTCCGCGCCGACACCAATGCCTCATTCTCCAACCTGCGATCATTGACGGGCGATAGCCCAAATGTAACGGTCAACGGCCTCGGTTCCATCCAGATGGATTTTGGAAGAGAAAGCGCGGCCTGGCTGGAATTCGACAGCCCAGACCTGGCCGGCGCGGTGGAAATGAGCATCAGCGAATACAACCAGCCGGAGATAACCTGCGTCGGCGGCGCTCATAATCTAAAAACTCTCGCCCCAGTCAAATATGGAAACACTTACCGGCTCGAGTTGAACAGCCAGTTGTATGAGGGCGCGCGCTTCGGCTGGATCCATGTCAGGTCCTACACCTCCCCGTGGCATATCACCGGCATCCGGCTCGTCTGCCAGAACAAGCCTGCCAACTATAACGGGAGTTTTTCCTGCAGTGATCCGATGCTCACCCGCATCTGGTATACCGGCGCTTACACCGTAAAACTGAATCTGTTGAGCAATTCCCTCGGCGCCATCCTGGTGGATCGCGGCGACCGAATTTCATGGACGGGAGACGCTCACTGTTCGCAAGCCGCGTCGCTCGTCGCATTCGGGAACTATGATTTCATAAAGGAGAACCTGGTTAATACGGCGCACGACGACAATGGAATCGCCAGTTACTCGCTCTACTGGGTTCTGAGTTTGATTGACTACTATAATTATACTGGCGACGGCGCGCTGCTCGGCGGATACCTTTCCAACGCCGTCGCGAAGCTCGATAACGCATACACAACCTTCGGCACGGCGCCTGGTCTTGGGTTCTATGGCTGGGACGAGCGCCTGGGCGCGGGATTTCAAGACGCGAATTGCGTGGAGGCCCAGAACGCCTATCAAATGCTGTCGATCCGGGCCTGGCAATCGTTTGCCGCAACCATGGGCGCATACGGCCGGACCGATCTCCAGGCCAAATACAACGGCTACGCCAACGGAAAGATCGCCCTCCTGCGCCAAAAAGCCGCATGGTATCAGGGATTTGGTCTGCACGCCTGCGCGGACGCCGTCAACACCAGCCTTCTGAACGATGCGGAGAAAAATGCGATCTTCGCGCAGGAGTTTACAAACAGGGTCAACCGACTTTCTTACTCGCCCTTTAATCAATACTTCGTGATCCAGGCATTGGCCGCGATGGATAAATACGACGACGCCTTGAGCTCAATTAACGACTTATGGGGCAGTGAGATTAAATATGGCGGAACGACCTTTTTTGAAATATCTCGCCCATCCTGGAATGCCGGCATCGGGGCCAATGACCCAGTGCCCAACGCCCAGTGCGGCTTCTCCAGTCTTTGTCATCCCTGGAGCGCGGGAGTGACAAGATGGCTTAGTGAAGAAGTCTTGGGCATTAAAGCCGCGTCGCCAGGATTTGCGACTTATCAGGTTCTCCCGCACCTTGGACGCACCCTGACCTATGTGGCGGGAGCAATGCCGACGCCTGCGGGAAGCATTCAAGCCAGCTTTAACGTTTCCAACGGCCTGTGCGCCGTGTCATCCCCGGCGGGAACTGTTGGAAGGATTGGCGTTCCCAAGGTGGAGAAGAGCATCAGCAGCATCACAGTCAATGGAGCGCTCGCCTGGGACGGCGCTTTTCATCCTGTCGCCGGCATTGGCGGCGCGAGCGAAGATTCTGAATTTGTCTATTTTACCGGCGTGCAGCCTGGAGCCTACACACTTTCCGTGTCCTATAGGGGATCAACGCCTGCTTATAGCCAACCGCCGGAACATTACGCCGGCCAGTTCATCAAAGAGGATTCGAGCACGGGCGGCAATTGGGGCGGGGTTTACGGAAAGGACGGCTATGTGCTGTGCAATTATAATGGGGGCGGCAATGATAAAAGGTCTTTGCCGCCGTATATCGCATCGGTGAATTACTATATGATTGGCGGGAACGGCCTGCCCAATGCCGCCACCTGGGCGGCGGGTGTCAGCGATAGCCGGGCGCCGGCGTCAAATTCGAGCAATCTAAATCCAAGAAATGCCGGATGTTTTTATACCGATCAAAACGTAGGGGGACGGAATACGATGACTTGCACGATCAGCGCCGTCGGGACCCGCAATTATCAAGTGGCGCTGTATTTCGTTGACTGGGACAACCGTGGGAGGCGCCTTGCCGTGGAGATGTTCGACGCGAAAACCCTGGACCTGATTGCGCCCGTCGCAGTCGCGACGAATTTTTACGGCGGCAAGTACCTTGTTTATGCCTGCAACAAGTCCGCAAAATTCCGGATTGATCATGTGTGGGGCGACAACGCCGTTCTAAGCGGGATCTTTTTTGATCCGGCGTCGTCCGGCTTGTCACCGTGACCCACTTCGCTTTGATCTCGAAATCGTCCTCCACAAAAACTTTTCTCTGCTTGCCGCTTGCGTAATGCTATTCACTTGAAAATAACCGAATGAACATCTGTCGCATAGGCCTGTTTGGCGTCGGCCTTGACGTTTACTGGCCGCAATTTCCCGGTTTGGAGGCGCGGTTGGAAAGCTATCTGGCGCTGGTGCATCAAAAGCTCGCGCGGCCTGGCGTCGAGATTGTGAATGTAGGCCTGATTGATTCGGCGCCAAAAGCCTTTGAGGCTGGACACCGGTTTCGACGGGAAGACGTGGATCTGATTTTTCTCCACGTCACAACTTATGCGTTGTCCTCCACTGCGCTTGCAGTGGCGCAAAAAGCGAAGACGCCGGTCGTCGTGCTCAATCTCAGTCCCGAGCCGGCGATTGATTACGCGCGATTTAACCAGTTGAAGGATCGCACCGCCATGACCGGCGAATGGCTGGGTCATTGCAGCACGTGCGCGATGCCGGAAATAGCGAACGTGTTCTATCGGGCCCGGATTCCGTTCCACCAGGTGACTGGAATGCTGCGGGAGGATCCCATTTGTTGGAATGAGGTGGATGCCTGGATCGAGGCGGCTCGTGTGGCCGGGGTCATGGCGCACAACCGACTGGGGCTAATGGGGCATTATTACGGCGGCATGCTGGATGTGGCGGCGGATCTCACCCAACATTGCGCCACGTTTGGCGGGCATATCGAACAACTCGAGCTGGACGAACTGGCGGCGTTGCGCCGCGACGTGGCTGCCGAAGAGATCGCGATGCGCGTGAGTGAATTTCGGGACGTATTTGACATCGGACCTGACTGCGCTCGCGGCGAACTGGAGCGCGCGGCTCGCACGTCGGTGGCCTTGGACCGGTTGGTGACGAAACACGATCTTGGTTCGCTTGCCTATTATTATATGGGCGCCGGCAACGCCGGGAATGAAGACGCCATCAGCTCAATTATTCTCGGCAACTCGCTCCTGACCGCGCGGGGCATTCCGGTCGCGGGCGAATATGAGGTCAACAATGCGCAGGCCATGAAGATCATGGATGCGTTTGGCGCCGGCGGCTCGTTCACCGAGTTTTACGCGATGGATTTCAAGGACGACGTGGTGTTGATGGGCCACGATGGGCCGGGCCACATCGGCATCGCGCAGGGAAAAACCAAGGTGCGTCCGCTGGGCGTCTATCACGGCAAAGTGGGAAGCGGATTGTCGGTCGAGATGTCCGTCAAACACGGGCCGGCCACGCTGCTCTCCGTGGTTCAAACGGCGGAGGGCCGCCTTAAGTTTCTGGTCGCCGAGGCGGAATCCGTGCCCGGTCCGATCCTGGAGATTGGCAACACCAACAGCCGCTATCGCTTCAGCATCGGGGCGCGCCGATTTGTCAACGAATGGAATGCTCATGGCCCGGCGCATCATTGCGCCGTGGGCCTGGGTCATATCCATGACAAGATTCGGAAGCTGGGGCTTTTGCTGGGGATGGAAACGGCGTGCGTCTGCTGACCGCTCCTCCGATTTTAGTCGTGACGACATAAGGAATTGCACAACATCTGCCGGAAATTGAGGGTAGGGCGAGGCTCCTGCCGAGCCGCCGGCGTCATAAGCGTCCTGGCTCGGCAGGAGCCTCGCCCTGCCGCGATACCCGGTTGGCGAAGCAATGGTTTTGGTAAGGCGACGCTCCCGCGGAGCCGTGGCGTTGAGAGTGGTGGTTCATTGGCAGCCTCGCCCTACCGAGCGCATATAATTGCGACACTGTGTCTGGAATTTATGAAGATAGCATGGTTATTTGCCTTGGGCTTGTTCCTTGGCGCCGCGCCGCTTCCGGCCAGCGACCTTTCGGCGCAGTTTGCCAGGCCGCCTGCCTCGGCCCGTCCGTGGGTTTATTGGTTTTGGAACAACGGCAACGTGACCAAGGCTGGCATTACGGCCGACCTCGAAGCGATGAAGCGCGCGGGCATCGGCGGCGTCATCATCATGGATGTGGTGGAACGATTCGCTCCGCCGCCCGGCCCGGCGGATTTCATGAACGCGGAATGGCAGGAGCTCTTTCAGTTTGCCGTCTCCGAGGCGCATCGGCTGGGGCTCGAAATCAATATGACGAATGGTCCCGGCTGGTGCGGCAGCAGCGGGCCGTGGATTACGCCGGAGTTTTCAATGCAAATGCTCGTCGCCACCAATATGACAGTGGAGGGGCCGGCTCATTTATCGAAGCTATTGCCGAGGCCGGAAACGGGCAGCCGTCGTTCACACGACGATTTCAATAGCACAGTCAAGTATGAGGATTACTACCGCGACATTGCCATTCTGGCTGTTCCAGAGTCAACCAACGGCGCCGTCCGCCCGAACGCGGTTGTCAACTTAACGCAAAAATTGGGCGCAGACGGAACCTTGAATTGGGAAGTTCCCGCCGGCCGCTGGACCCTTCAGCGTATCGGCCACACCTCCACCGGATCGTCCACCCGCCCGCCCGTCAAGGGCGGCAATGGTTTGGAATGCGACAAATTGAGCCGCGAAGCGATGGAACTGCATTTCACCAACATGATGGGAAAACTCATCGCCGATGTCGGCCGGAACGCCGGCCCGACCCTGGTGGCGACGCATATTGACAGTTGGGAGGTCGGAAGCCAGAACTGGACCCTTAAGCTCCCGGAAGAATTTGCAAAGCGACGCGGTTACGATCCGATTCCATTCCTGCCCGATGCGCTCGGCGGCAAACTTCAGGTCGGCGACGACGCGATCGCCAGGCGCTTTCGTTGGGATTTTCAGCAGACCATTTCCGAACTGCTCGCGACGAATTACGTCGGAACTCTCAGGGAGCTGGCGCACGAACATCATCTGCGCCTAAGCCTGGAGGGGTATCATTTGCCTTTTGGCGACGAGGCGGCCTACACCGCGCAGGCGGATGAGCCTATGAGCGAGTTTTGGGCGACGGGCGCCAGCGAGAACGAGGGGATGGCCCGGCAAATGGCGTCCGTGGCGCATACGATGGGTGACAGGATTGTCGGCGCGGAAGCATTTACTTCCGGCGATAACGAGCAATGGCGATACCATCCGGCGACGGTCAAGGCGCTCGGTGATTATGAATTTTCACAAGGCATCAATCGTTTTGTCATTCATCGTTACGCCCATCAGCCCTATCTGGACCGTTTTCCCGGCGCGACCATGGGCCCATGGGGCTTGCATTACGAACGCACGCAGACCTGGTGGGAAATGTCCACCGCGTGGCACCGATATCTCTCGCGCTGTCAGTTCATGCTGCGCCAGGGCTTATTCGTGGCGGACGTGTGCTATCTGCGTCCCCAGTTGCCCGACCAAACCGCATTCGCGCCCGATCCAGCCGCGCCCGCTGGCTACAAATATGACGAATGCAGCGCGGAAGCCTTGATCGCGCGTATGAATGTGAAAGACGGGCGGCTGGTTTTGCCGGATGGAATGAGCTACCGCGTGCTCGTGTTGCCCGAACAAAACACTCTTATGACGCCGGCGCTCGTCCAAAAAATAAAACAACTGGTCTGGGATGGCGCCACCGTGCTGGGGCCGCGCCCGACTGGTTCGCCAAGCCTCACGGATTATCCGCGGTGCGACCTTGAAGTCTCGAATCTGGCGGCGGAAGTCTGGGGCGATTGCGACGGCAAGACCGTGACAGAGCATCCGTTTGGCAAGGGCAAAGCGCTCTGGGGGCAGCCGCTCGAAAACGTTTTGAGGCAGCCGCCGGATTTCACGTCGAACGTGAAGTTGAATTGGATTCACCGCCAGCTTGGCGACGCCGACATTTATTTTGTGGCCAACGAAACCCCCGGCGCCGTCGAAGCGCAATGCCATTTCCGCGTGAACGGCTCGCGCCCGGAGTTGTGGGATCCGCAGACCGGCGCAATGTCCGCATTGGCCGTTTACGAGCAGACAGCCGCGGGCGTTTCCATTCCTTTGCGCCTCGAAGCAAGCGGCTCGATCTTCGTGGTCTTTCGCCCGGCGCCAAAGCCGTTCGATCCGATCATTCGTTTTACGCGGGACGATCAGCCCGTCGTGCCGTTGACAAAGCCGCCGGTGATCCAGATTCAAAAGGCCACATACGGCGTGCCCGGCGACGTCGCGCGCACGCGGGATGTGCGGGACAAGGTGCAGGCGCTGGTCGACCGCGGCGAGATTGAGTTTCAGGTCGGTCAACTGGCGCAAGGCGATGATCCGGCCTTTGGCGTCGTAAAAATCCTGGACCTGAAATACACGGCCGACGGCCAGCCCTCCAGCGCCAGCGGCCGGGATACGGATCGAATCAGCCTGAATCCAAATCCGCCGGCACGACCAGCGGAAATCCGATGCAAGGCCCGCGGACGCTTGGAAATTGTCGCATCGCAGCCCGGCCGTTATGAGTTGACGAGCGCGAGCGGACGGGCGTGGCATGCAGAAATCAAGAACGTGCCGGAGCGGCGGGAAATCACGGGCGCATGGAAGGTGAGCTTTCCGCCCAAGTGGGGCGCGCCTCCGGAAATCACTCTGGATCACCTCGGTTCATTGAGCGATTCCACCAATCTGAGTGTCAAATATTTTTCCGGCACGGCAACCTACACCAAGACCCTCGACTGGAAGCCGGCTCGAAAGCAACACACCGAAACGTGGCTCGACCTCGGCGACGTGCAGGTGATGGCGCGGGTGAAACTGAACGGTCGGGATTTAGGTGTTTTGTGGAAGCCCCCGTATCGCGTGAACATCACCGGCGCGATCAAATCCGGACGAAACACATTGGAAGTTCGCGTGGCCAATCTTTGGCTGAACCGGATGATTGGCGACGCCGCCTTGCCGCCGGCGGAGCGGTTCACATGGAGTTCGTATGAGCCGTTCACCCCAAATTCCGAGTTGCCGAAATCCGGTTTGATCGGGCCCGTGATCCTCCAAAGCGCGATTGCCACAACGCCGCTCTTGGGAGCCGACGCCGCCCATGCCCGTCCCATAACGGTCGTCAGCTATTATTTTGGCAACTATCATCCCGGCGACCCGCGCAACGTGAAGACCAAAGGCGCTGATTGGTCGGAATGGGAACTGGTCAGGAACGCGAAGCCGCGTTTTCCCGGGCACCAGCAACCGCACACGCCGCTGTGGGGTTGGCAGGACGAATCGGATCCAGCCGTCATGGCCAACAAAATTAACGCGGCCGCCGGCCATGGCATCGGCGCATTTATATTTGACTGGTACTATTACAATGATGGGCCGTTTTTGGATCGTCCCATTGACCGCGGTTTCTTGCAGGCGAGCAACAGCGCGCGGCTCAAGTTCGCGTTGATGTGGGCGAACCATGATTGGCAGGAAATCCACCCGTATCATCGGGGCGCCGGGCGCAAGACGCTTTATCCGGGCCGCGTGACGCCGGCGGCATTTAGTCAAATCTGCGATCATGTTATCCGTGATTATTTCACGCGCCCGAACTATTGGCGTGTTGACAACAAACCCTATTTCTCGTTTTACGATCTGGGCAATTTGCTCGCCAGCTTCGGCTCGGTGGAAGCCACGCGCGGCGCGTTGGACGCGTTTCGCGCCAAGGCCGTGGCCGCCGGCCTGCCCGGTCTGCACCTGAATGCTGTCGTCTGGGGGCAGACCATTTTGCCCGTTGAACGAACTGTCGCCGACCCTGTCAAACTGGTCCATGACCTGGGCTTTGACTCCGTCACTTCGTATGTCTGGGTTCATCACGCGGGGCTGCCCGAACAGCAGACCGAATACAATTTCGTCCGCGACCAATACTTCAGTTACTGGTCCAAAGCGGCGACAAATTTTGGCGTCCCCTACATACCCAACGTGACCATGGGTTGGGATCCTAGTCCGCGCGCCGACCAATCCCAACCCTTCGATAATTCCGGTTACCCCTTCATGAATATCATCAAGGATAACACGCCGGAAAACTTCCGCGCAGCGCTCGAACTGGCCAGGCAACGTCTCCTCGCCGAGACCAATGGCCTTCGCGTCCTCAACTTGAATTGCTGGAACGAATGGACCGAGGGAAGCTATCTCGAGCCCGACACGGTCCATGGATTCGATTATCTGGACGCCGTCAAATCGGTCTTCACCAACGCCAAGTAATGCGGAATCGCGCGCGGCCGTCCGATCCTAACTAATTCCCGCCTGCGCCGCCCGCCGGGGCGGTTTCGGTCGCGAATGCCAGAAACGAATGTGGCGGCGCTGTAAACGTGAAAGAACTGCGCGGCATTGCGGCCGCCAAAGCCCGGACCCCGGATCTGCCGGGTGTGATAATCTTGCCGGAGACCATATCGCGGAGCTGCAATTTGGATCCAGCGACCGACACGGTGACGTCAGCCGCCGCGGCGAGATAATTCTGAACAATAAACGCGCCGTTGTCGTAACGGAACAGGGCCACTTGCGCCGGCGCAGTTTCGATGCGGACGGGCTCGGCGGCGCCAAGGGAAGCGCGCAAAACGGAAAGCGCGGAAGGCGGGAAGGCGTAGAGATCGGCGGGATCGTTCGGGACAGTCAAGACATACAATTTGCCCTTCGAATAATCGCAGGACACGACAACGGGAAACGTGTCGCCGCCCGGAGAAACGCCAAGCAGGTCGCCCCAGGCGTCGTGAGTGAGGACGTTGAAGTAATTGATCTCGGGAATAAGTATGTCGCGCGCCGCCTCGAACGGATCAACGGTCCTCGGGGCGCCGTTGGTTTGGCCGGCGCGGGGAAAGTTGCGCCCGCCCCGAAACGGCGCCCCCGGCCCGCTGGCAAACGCAAAACGCCGGACGGCCACGGTGGCGCCTGTGGCCTCAACTTCGCAGATGTCTTCGATGCCTTTGCCTTTCATCGCGCGAAGAAAACCGGACGTGATGCAGACTGATTTGCCCGCGCGGAGTTGCGTTTTGATCTTCTCAATGATCGCCGGATCGAATTTGGCCTGCTCGGTCAGAAGGACCATCGCGGCATCGGATGGAAATTGGGGCAGAATGTCCATCGGCAGGCCAATCATGCCGAGGTAATCGTGAAGGAATTCTTCGCCTGTGGCGTGGTAAGGCGTGTAAGTTTTGATGCCGGCGGGCTTGCCGGCGTGGGCAAGCACGTTGTCCACCTGTGCCAGCGTGTGACCAGCGATGTCCGCAAAGGTCGGATTGCCATCATCGGCGCCAAGGGTCTTTCCAACCTCGGCAAGGTTGAGGGATGTCGGCTGGCTGGACCAACTGCGGTTGGTGAGGGCGAAAGGCGGCACGGTTCGGATCATGCCCGCATAGTTGAAACAGCACATTTCCGGACAGCGCGAAAAGACCGTATCCAGAAGTTGCTCGGAGTAACGGTCAATAGGACTGGCGCCGCCCTGGTCGACCCAACCGCCTTTGTTCACGCCGGGCTTGAGATTGTCCATGAACCGCATGATGTCGTAGCTGAGGTAGGGTTGCAGATGCTGTTCCTGTCCGACCCAGAGGCGGGATTCCGTGCCGGAAAACATGCCATCGGCAATGAGCGGAACTTTCTCGGTGTCATTGCCCATGCCGGCGTATTGATCGTACCAGTTGGCCATTTTGATGATGACTTTGCACTTGGGATTGACGGCCTTGGCGGGTTTGACAATCAGGTTTTTCGTGACCTCGCGCATCGTTTCCAATCGGTACTGCGTCCACGATTTTCCGCCCTTGGCTTTGATGTCATAATCCGTTTTTCGGTCGAAGAAAAAATAATCGTCAAGCAGAATCTCGTCGAAATGCCGTGCGGCCAGCTCCACCGCCTTGCGCGCGAAGGCGCGGTTTTCCGGGTCCGCATAATCGAAGCCCTGGTAGCCATTGGACTCGCTCACGCTAAAAGCCAGGCCGCCGCAAACCTGCACGCCTTTGGCCTGATAAAACTTTTTCAGTTTTTCCAGCCCGGCTTCGTCCACCAGCGTGTGGTTGCGCATCACCTCAATATAGATTTTGTCGATCTTGAGGTTGCGCGTGAGATTGGACCAGGAGACTCCCGGGTCTGGATCGCCGTTGATCAAGCCCTGGACGGTTCGTTGGATCGCATACGTCGAGACAATAAAGCTTTTGTAATGGCCCTGGGCCTGCCCGGAAACGATCGCGGTTCCGAAGGCCGAAAGGAGCGCCAGAGAGCGAATGATTTTTCTCATGATGATTTTATGAGCGGAGAGTCTATGTGGCGTCTTGGATTCATGCCAGTCAAGGGTTTAGTTCGGGATTTTGCGATTTTGGATCGGGCCTCGAATGGGCGCGCGCTTTGCGGGTTGAATTGCGCCGCGCCTTCGTGTTTGATCGGCTTCGCCATGACTGACAAGCATCCATTCACGATAGCGTTTATGCGAATCCACCCTCTTGTAAGTTTTTTATCATTGGCCGTCCTGTGCGGTTGCGCGTCGCGACAGCAGGGATCCGGCGACACAACTGCCAAGGCAAAGGAAGTTCAGATGGAACACGTAACCGGCATCGGCGGTGTGTTTTTTAAAGCAAAAGATCCCAAAGCAATGGCCGCGTGGTATCGGAAGAATCTTGGCATTCAATCCATGGGTGGCTTCGCCGACTTCGTCTGGCGCGACAAAGATCACCCTGAAGAGATGGGCCGCACAGCGTGGGCGATTTTCCCGATCAACACCACGTACTTCGGCCAGTCGTCGTCCCCTTTGATGATCAACTACCGCGTGGCGAATCTGGATCGGATGCTCGATCAGCTTCGCAGGAGCGGCGTGAAGATTGGGAAAATCGAAAATACCGATTACGGGCGCTTCTCTTGGGTCACCGACCCGGAAGGCAATCGCATCGAGCTATGGGAACCCAAGCGCAAATGAGGGTGCCGCCCAACAGTCGCCCGGAGCCGTCTGGTTGTTGGTGTTCATCTAAGGCTGGCCAGTAGCGCCTCAAGTTCTTTACGGCGCGGCTCTAAGGCCTTTCGCGTGGTAAAGTGGCTCAGCCGATATCCCCACCAGGCAAGCGGGATAACAAACAACAGCAGAAACGCCAAAAACTTGGGCGTGTGAAGCCGCAGGCACCAAGGGGTCATTAGGGTCAGAGTTCGACATTCGACATTTGGACAAGCCCGCGCGGTTTCAACTCCAAGCGAACGCAGGGGTCATTAGGGTCAGAGTTCGACATTCGACATTTGGACAAGCCCGCGCGGTTTCAACTCGTTGTCCTTCGACCCCCACGACCTCCTCGTGATCCAATGGGTCATTAGGGTCAGCAATGGGTCATTAGGGTCAGAGTTCGACATTCGACATTTGGACAAGCCCGCGCGGTTTCAACTCGTTGTCTTTCGACCCCCACGACCTCCTCGTGATCGGCCGATTAATTCGGTCGCCCGAGTCATTTGGCAGTGAGGCACAACCGCCCAAAATTTCAGCGTCGAAATCTTCCACGCTCTCTGTCACCATCGAGCGATGCTTGGTGAGACAAAAGCAATTCTCTCGAACCCGCGCGGCGTTGATTGCCGTAGGCGCGCCCAAGCGAATTATCACCCTTTGCCATGTCCAAAGTTTATTTCTACTACTCGGCAATGAATGCAGGCAAGAGCACGATACTGCTGCAATCGAGCTACAATTACCATGAGCGCGGGATGCGGACGCTCCTTTTTGTCCCGGCTCTCGACACCCGCGCCGGTCGTGCGCGCATCCAGTCGAGAATAGGCCTCGCAAAGGATGCGACGGCGCTCGCGGAAACTGACAACTTGCTCGAGCGGGTGCGCCTCGCGCATGGGGAGCAGCCCGTGGCCTGCGTCCTCATTGACGAAGCCCAGTTTCTGACGCCCGCCCACGTGCGGCAAGCCACCGATGTCGCCGACCTGCTGCGCATCCCCGTTCTCTGCTACGGCCTCCGCACGGACTTTCAGGGTCGGCTGTTTCCCGGGAGCGCCGAACTGCTGGCTGTGGCAGACAACCTGATCGAGCTAAAAACGATCTGCCACTGCGGGCGGAAGGCCACGATGAACCTGCGCGTGACACAGGACGGCAAGGCGGTCTGCGTCGGCGAACAGGTGGAAATCGGGGGAAACGACCGTTACGTGGCCATGTGCCGGGCGCACTTCAAGGAGGCCTTCGGTCCGTCCTGGGGTTAGTACACGAGGGGCATTGGGGTCGGCATTCGGGGCATTGGGGTCGGTGTTCGACATTCGACATTTGGAGTTTTTGGCGGGCTTGCGCCAGGGCGGCAGAAAGCTCGGGGGTGCGCTCTATCTTCCTGGCCAGGAGTAGTGTCGCGACGCTCACGGCAAGCGCGTCCACGCC
>Ga0265338_10002257_pt1 | contig 29354 bp, 27 predicted proteins | sample 42126metaG_FD_193579 | JGI IMG/M metagenome (GOLD analysis project Ga0265338, IMG submission 193579) | Rhizosphere microbial communities from Carex aquatilis grown in University of Washington, Seatle, WA, United States - 4-21-26 metaG | ecosystem: Host-associated > Plants > Roots > Rhizosphere...
CTGCTTGTCCACGGGACGAATGCTTTGGCCGTTCACGATGTCGAACATCGTGTTGGTTTCCCCGTCTACGCCTTGTAAGTGACCATCCGCACTTAGGACTTGGATCCACGTGGGGAATAGCAGGTCGATCTGGCGGGCATACTCGCGGAGGGAGGAAAAACTGGCAGCGTCCCAGGAGACATAAAAGGCAGCGCGAACGCCCTCCTCGGAGTTCAGACTGATCTGGGAAGGCGCTTTGCGGGACTTCCGGCGGTGGCCGACGCGGGCCAGAGTGGCGAGGCGGCGCTTCTCGCGAGCTTTTTCTTTTTCACCCTCTTTCAGGGCATGGTAGGGACGCTTTTCCGCTCCGAGCGAGAGGTCCGGCAGAGGCTCACTGCGCAACGCGCTGTAGAGAAAAAAAATGACGAGCAGTGTAAAAGCCACGGCTGCCGCGTCAAAAACGCGGCGAATCCGCTTCCAGCGCGCCTGCAAAGGATCGTGAAAGATCTGTTTGGCCATCTGTTAGTCGTCTCTTCATCCTAAGGTGCTGGACGCAAGGGGTCAATCGGCTCGCACGTTGAGCGCGGAAAATCAGGCGATTCGCGTTATATTGCCAACGTGCTCCTCATGCTGCACGAGAACCGCCGGTTGTTTCTTTGGACAACTCTGGCCGCCCTCACGTTGCGATTGTTCTTCTTTGTCTATTTCCCCTCTGTCACCGACGATTCCCACGCCTACATCGACCTCGCCAGCAACTGGTTGCAACATGGCGTTTACGGACAAACGCAACTGGGAAATGTCGTCCCCGGAGATACAAGACTCCCCGGGTATCCGGCGTTCCTGGCGGCAGTTTTCTGGGTTTTCGGCGTGGGCAGCGTTCGCGCAGTCCTGATCATCCAGATTCTGTTCGATCTTGGAACCTGCTTCATCATCGCGGACCTGGCTCGGCGCGCAGTTCCTCGCCGCAGGGCCAGCGGAGTGGCGTTTGTTTTGGCCGCAGTTTGTCCTTTTCTCGCGAACTATGCAGCTGCCATTTTGACGGAGACGTTAGAGATTTTCTTTACCGTCGTAGCTTTGGACTTTGCCGTAACCGCGATCGACAGTCGCGTACTCGCGTGGCGGATGTGGGCGGGCGCGGGAATTTCCGTCGGGATCTGCATCTTGCTGCGGCCCGACGGTGGAATTCTACTCGCGGCAGTCGGGCTCTTCGGAGCGGTTGCGGTCCTGCCTGATCGATCCCTGGGCAGCGGCCGGTTTCGCAATTTCGTGTTGGCGGAAATTGTGCTGGTAGCGTGCGCCCTCTCGCCCCTGGTTCCATGGACGATTCGGAATTTCCACACTCTGCATCATTTTCAACCATTAGCTCCGCGTTACGCTAACGAGTCGGATGAGCTTGCGCCCCGCGGCTTCAATCGCTGGGCAAAGACCTGGATCGTGGATTACGCGTCGGTGGAGGAAGTTTACTGGAATGTGCCGGGCGACAAGATTGAGATCGACAAGCTGCCGTCGCGGGCGCTCGATGAGCCTCCAACCAGGGATACGACGTTTGCCTTATTGTCCGATTACAACCAGTCGCAGGAATTGACGCCTGCGCTCGACGCCCGATTCGGTGACTTGGCGGCCGAGCGCATTCGAGCGCGCCCTGTTCGCTACTATGCCGTGCTGCCTGTCCTGCGGGTTGCCGACATGTGGCTGCGGCCCCGGACCGAACTTCTCCCGCCGGATATACGATGGTGGGAATTCAATGACGAGACATGGTACTCGGCGCTTGCCGTGGCGTTCGGATTGTTGAACCTGGCGTATGTGGCGACCGCTGCAATCGAGGTCGTCTTGAGACGGTCTGATATTCGCTTCCTGGGTTTGCTGATTGGGTTTCTGGTCCTGCGCTCGGCGTTCCTGGGCACAATCGAAAATCCAGAGCCCCGGTACACCTTGGAGTGCTATCCCGTGATCATCGTGTTAGCGTCGGCGTTGTTGGCTGGGCGCCGCGATGGCGCTCAGCCTCTTTACGCTCATTCGCCGTCGGAATAGTGAAACACGCTTTCCAGTGGCTGTCCGAATACGGCCGAAATTCGGAATGCGGTTTCCAGTGACGGAGAGTACTTGCCCTGTTCGATCGCGTTCACCGTTTGGCGAGTGACGTGGATTTTTTCTGCCAGTTCCTGTTGCGTCATCTCGCCGTGCTCGAACCGGAGTCGCCGGATTTCGTTGCGAATCGCTCCCATATCAGGCGCCCCGCCGGTATTGAACGATCTGGTAGGCGGAACGCATGATCTCGGCAGTCACGAGAATAAACAACAGCGCGTTCATGTTGAAGACAATTGGGGGATCGAACCCGCTGAAGAAGCAGGCGAGCGCGATACCCGTCGCAAGCCCGGAGTACGCGAACCGCATGGACCTGAGTGCGATGAGTTTGTCGCGCTCATCGCACGGCGCCTTGGCATCCTTAGGTGAGAAGATCGCCACCGCCACGGTTAGTACAACCTGCACCACGACGAGTGCGACGATCGTACCCAGTAACCCGCCGAGGTGGAAACCGCGGGCCCTTGACCCGTAATGAACGACGGACCAGAAGTAGATTCCATAAATGCCCGACATCGACAGAACCGATATCCAGGCTGTTTTTTCACGAAATGACATGCAAACCTCCTTACGTGTCTGTATTTCACGACATAATGTATGTTATTTAGTACAATGTGTCAAGTTTTCTTTACATTTTCACAATTTCTGTTCCGACCGATTGAAGGGATTGAATTTTGACGGACGGGGTTTAATGTCCCGGCGGAGGTGATTTCGCTGCGAGCGCCCTCTGGGTCTTCTCCTCCGAAGAGCGTCCGAGTTGCGCATAGGCGTCCGCAAGAAACAGGTGAGCTTCGCGAGAGGCGGGCTCCACCGCTACCGCTTTCTGGAGGTTGGGTAGTGCTTCCGCAGGCTTGCCCAGCAGAGAGAGCAGACGGCCACGGAGCAGGTTCGCGCGATAGTGAGAGGGGTTGAGTTCAAGCGCCTTGTCGAGCTCCTGCATCGCGTCAGGGACGCGATCAATCCGCGCATATACGGAGGCCAGCGAAAAGTGGGCATCCGCCCATTTCGGACTATGCTGGACTACTCCTTCGAATTGCGGCGCCGCTTCTTTCCAGCTACCGGTTTCAAACAACGCGAGGCCAAGTTCGTATTGTGCCAGACCGGAATCAGCTTTCAGTTCGACCGCTTTCTGCAGAAGTGGCAACGCCTTGTCGTATTCCTTCAGTCGTGTCCAGGCAGTTCCTAGCTGGACATAAGCAATCGCAGACTCGGGCTCGGTCTGGATCACGCGGCCCAGCTTGTCGATCGCCTCACGGTACTCGCCCTGCTCGATGTCGAGAATCCCATCGTGCATAAGATTGGCAACCTCGATGCGATCCTTGGGATCGAGGCCACCGATTTTGCCCTCGTGCCCTTGCCCTGAATCTCCTCCGACATAGCCCAAAGCACGTAATTTCTCAGCTTGGGAGGAATCCAATTTCGCTGCTTCTGCGAGATCGGCTGCTGTCTTCTGACGGAATTTTTGTTCTTCCGAAACCAGGGTGCCGGCAATCGCGGGCGAGGAAGATGCCAGATTGGTCAATGCCTTGGGATCCGCGACCTGATCATAGAGTTCGGGATTGGGAGCTTCAACGACCAGATATTTCCCCGTGCGCAGCGCGCGCAATGAACTCCACTTGAAGGCTCGATGTGGGTAGTCGGTTTCGGAATAGATCGGGCGATCCAGCGGCGGCGATGGAGCAGAATTCGGCCCGTCAGGCTTCATGGCCCTGAGCAGCGACTGGCCCTGCACTTCTTTGGGAACCGGGATGCCGGCAGCCTCAAGAATGGTCGGCATCACATCGACGAGGCCGGCGCGGGCATCGACCTTCGTTGCTTGCTTCCCGGCAGAATGCAAAGGCGTAGGCAGCTTGATCAATAAAGGGACATGAATGGTTTCGTCGTAGAGAAAAATCCCGTGAGTGCGCTCTCCGTGCTCGCCGAAAGCTTCGCCGTGGTCGGCCATAACCGCGACAACCGAACTTTGATAGATGCCGGCTGTTTTGAGCGCGCCAAACAGCTTGCCCAGCATGGCATCTGCGTACGCAATCTCGCCGTCGTAGGGATCTTTGAATTTCGACTTGTAGGGCTCCGGCGGATCGTAGGGATCGTGCGGATCATACAGGTGCACCCACAGAAAAAATGGAGGCGCATTGGCGGGCCGCTTGTTCAACCAGGCGAGAGCATGTCCCACGACATCCCCAGCGCGACGCTCGATCGTGTCATACCGGCTGTCGCGGGCGGACTTGATTCGAAAGCCGGCGTCGTAGAGATCAAAGCCGCGGTCGAAGCCCGGAGCCGTGCCGGAGATGGGATCGAGAATCAGCGAACCGACAAATGCAGCCGTCTTGTAGCCGTGGTCATGCAGGATGTCTGGCAAGAACGGCAACCCGGCCGCAAGCGGCACCCCGAAATCGTTGACGTGGTTGTATTGCGGATAGGTACCGGTGAGGATGGTCGTATGCGACGCCGTCGTCAGGGGAACGTGTGAATACGCGTGCGTGAAGGCCGTTCCATCCTGCGCGACGAGATCGAGATTCGGCGTAAGCCCGCGCGTCGAGCCCAGAAAACCCATGCGATCGGCACGCGTCGTATCGATGGTGACGAGGACGATATCGGGCTGTCTCGGGACGGGCGAAGCAGAAGCAGTCTTGCGCGGCGCAGGCTTGGGTAAGGGACCCGGGAGTTGCCCAGCACACCACACATCGAGACTCAGCAGCACAACCCCAACAATCCGCAGAAACCGCATAAGAAAAAGGGAGTCTAGCATAGCCAGACTCCCTGCAATTCCCGCCGGACAGTTCGATCGGTCCGCGGGATGATCCTCAGAATGTGAACTTGAGAGAAAAGTTCATGTTGCGAGGCCCGCCCTGCGCAATGACGGGGTTGCCAACAGAAACATCGGAAGTTTCAGTGATCTGGCCGAAGCCTCCCGCCGTCAGGGAATTGTTAGGGTGGTAGTAGAAATTGGCACGATTGAGGACGTTGTAGACCTCCCACCGCAATTCAACATTCACTCGTTCAGTGATCTTGGTGTTCTTGGCTAGCGTCATGTCCCATTGAGCGAGGCCAGGACCGATCAATTGATTGCGGCGAGCATTGCCTACAGTGCCAGAACATGGCAGGTAGAACGGAGATGCCGGAGCGCCCGCGGCCAGGAAATTGCCGGGGGAACATGGATCCGGGAAAGTTCCATCCGAGTATGTCTCGACGACATAAGCACTGGGGTTGCGAGTGTTGTAATGAATCGGAGTGCCATCCCAATTTGGGCGAAGCGCATTGCCGTCGAGCCCTTGCCCCGAGGTGTCAAACCCCCCCAAGATTGGTGTGAACGGCCGTCCGCTCAAAGCAGTAAAGATTGTGCTGAGTTGCCAACCGTCACCCATACGCTTGCCAAGAGCGTGGATGGCCGGAAGTTGGTACACCCCACTGACGTTAAAATTCAGCCGCACATCGTGATCGCAAAGTCCGCGTGACTCCTGGTAGTTCGTCGCTGCAAGATTGGTACTGCCTACCGGATTGGCATTGTTGATTTGCGGATAATCTCCCGCACCACCACGATTGACTGAGTTGTAATCAAAACACTTGCTCCACGTGAGGTTGTACTCGGTGTCAAGCCCGTGCCAGCCCCGTTGGTTGAATGAAGTCTGGAGACTGTCGTATTGCGAAGTCGCGGCATTCGTTGCTTGGATGACATGACGAAACAAAGGATTTCCGCTGGGATCAACGTAAATGCTCGACAGCGGTCGGAACGGATCGCATGCATTATTCAGGCATGCTGAGCCCGTGCTGGGGTCAATCGTCCCAATCGGACTGGCATTCAGGTCGTGGTAAATGAGCAGATTCTGGCCCCTCTGCCCCGAGTAGCCGATCGTGAGCACATTGTTGTGAGCCAATTCCTGTTGCACACTGAGGCTGATGTTGTTGTAGCGCGGCGTTTTGAAATTGCTAACGACCGCGAACGCATTGTTGGGCGTCTGCCCTGCAGGATTGGGCCCGTAGAGCGGACTCCCTAGCCGATTCGAATCGAAACAAATATATTCGCCCACTTGTGCGACCGGGTCGTAGCAGCCACTGCCCAGAACATAATCCGTGAGGTTGGGAGGATCAACGACCTGCGACGACACGGACACGTTCGAGAAATTCAAGTTGGCCTGTGTAAACACACCGGTGCTGGCATGCGCAAAGGAATAGGGATCGGCAAAAGCCGCAAAGTTGGGGACGTCATAGGTCATCGAGTAACCACCGCGCAACGCCGTCTTGCCCGTGCCCCAGATATCCCACGCAAAACCGAGATGTGGTGCAAAATCGTGGTAGTCCACGTTGTGAATGCCGGCGATGCCATGCCCCACTTGTTGCAGTCCCTGGCCAGGCACAAAGACCGCTTCCAGATTGTCCTTGTCACGCATCGTACCGTTTATTTCGTAGCGCAACCCGAAGCTGAGAGTGAAATTCGGACGAAGCTTCCAATCGTCCTGCGCGTAGAAACCCACTGAATTCTGAGTAATGTAGCGCTGGGAGTTGCCGATGCTTCGGTCGGCCAAATCCGCCTTGCCCAGAAGCAACTGCTCCACATCGTCCGCCACGCCACCCAGTATCGAAGCGTAGTAGCTGAAATATCCTAGGGCGAGGCCGGTTCGAGCTTCATTGCGCAGGCTGTTCGTGACAGCGCGTTGAAAATTCCCGCCCATCTTGATGGTGTGATTGCCTTTGACCCAGGAGAAATGCTCCGACCAGTCATAGGTAGCATCAGGCCGGGTCGAGATCGGATAGCCCTGCACGCCTCCGATGTAGCCACCATATCCCAAGTGGTACATATACACGTAAGGAACGCCGAAATCGCCGGGGCTGAGTGGGCCTGTATCAATGCCGAGGCTCTTTGGATCGATCTTGTTGTTGACTCCAAGGAGCTGGGAAAAGCGCGTGTAGCCGAAACGGCTCTCTAGGATTTTGGTAGCGCTGAAGTTCTTGGTCCAACTGGCACCGAGCATCTGCACTCGAGAAGGCGCGACCGAATTGAAAAGGTCCGGCGTAATTCCGGGAGCGGGGGGCAATCCCGCGAAAGGAGGTGCGCTCTGAAGGCTATCGCCAAAGAGGTAACGCACGGCGATCGAATTGGTGGGGCTAAACTTGTAATCGAACTTGGTACCGAAGCTGTTCACGCTGGCCGTGGTGGGAGTGCTGGTGACAAAATGACCGGAGTCGGTGATCGGAAAATAATTCAGCAAAGCCTGACCAACCGGGTCGACTGTCTGACCACTCAAAGCGATGTCGGCCAGTGCATTGCTCACGTCCGCGGTCGAAGGCACAGGCCGATTCGATACTGACGAGGACTTGTAGCGCTGCCCTTCGTAGTACAGGAACATGAACGCTTTGTCTTTGACGATCGGACCGCCAATCGTGCCGTTCATCTGATTATTGTGAATGCTGGTTTTCTGGCAGGTGCCAGGATCGCCACACCCATTGCTTTTCCCGAAATAGTTGATCGCGTCACCGAAGCCGCTGTGATTCACCCATGTGCCAGAACCGTGCCAGGCGTTCGTGCCGCTTTTCATGTTGAGCAAAATGGGAGCTCCACCTTTCACGCCGAATTCGGCGGAGGGTGTCTCCTGAACGCTCAATTCTTCAATTGCCTCGGGAGGAAACAGGATGGCCGGAATTCCCACGACGCCGGGTTGCCCGATCGCCGAATCTCCGTAGTATCGGTCGTTGTTGTATAGGCCATCGATGAAATAGTTGTTCGAGGTCGTGCGGGCGCCATTGATGCTAATGGCCAGGAAACCTCCGCCAGGCGCGCGTTGCACACCGGGGGTAATCGCAATCAGCGAATTGAAATCGCGACCGTTGATCGGCACATTCTCAATTTTCTCGCTGTCCACATAGTTGTTGTTATTGGGGGACAGATCGACCAGAGGCGCGCTGCCTTCGACTTCGACGGTCTCAGTCCGTTGTCCGACCTGCAACTTGAAATCAGCGCGCGACACGGCTCCAGTCAGAACTTCAGCGGTCTGCACCGCGGTCTTGAATCCCTGCGCCGTGACCGTGACTTTGTATTTTCCGATGTCGAGATCCGGAACGCGGAAGCCGCCGTTTGCAGTTGTCGTCGCCGTTCGCGTGGCTGAGGTCGCGATGTTTTGTACCGTGACCGTGGCTTCAGGCACAACCGCGCCGGAAGCATCCGTAATTTGGCCGGAAATCGTGCCCGTGATCGTTTGTGCAAACCCGGTCACACTGAGAACGGCCGCTAACACCAAACCGAGAAGAGAAGAACCCCACAATGACCGCATGTCATGCCCCCTGGAGACACTTCGGCTGTCACGCTAGATGCTGGTTGGGACACAAGTTTAGTGTTCACGGCAGGAAAGTCAACCGAAGGAAGAGGCCGCGTAAATGACCTTGAGTCAAAGGCGAGAGGATTCGGCGCGAATTTCGCGGCTGCGGCAATGACGCAAGCGCAGGAAAGAAATTTTCTATCCGAGGGGCGAGTCAGTCATGCGGAAACGCGTGCGGACATGCTCGGAGAGCAGTTCGATGGCTCCCCGGTTGGATACCGGATCGGCTTTCGCGAGGTATTTCATGGCTTCGACCAGCATCTTCTGGCCGTCCACGTAGCGGGGATCGGAAGTGCGCTCACGCTTTCTGCGGGACAAATCCGGCGGGACGGGGATCGTAAAAACCTTGGCCATTCGCACTCAACTTTCCGGGGCTCGTTGGCAGTATATCGTCCCGGCCTTGGTTTTTCAGCTTGATTCTGTTGGTTCCGATTGTTATGGAATTTATGCGGAAAACGCGGCAATTTTCTAGTTTTGGGGCGAAATAAAGTGGGTTTTGCCCGTGGTTTTCAGCTTGAAGACACTGTCGGGCAGCTTCTGGTTGACCTGGATATCGGAATACTTGGCGAGACGGTAGTCGCCACTTGGTTCGAACAACTGCTGCTGGAGCAAAGTGCCCTTGGCCGGATCAATCCACAAGAGAATGCGCGCGATATTGTTGCGGAAACGCGCGGACTTCGGGGTTAGCTCCAGCTTCGAGGTCGTGGTGCCGCTCACATTCTCCGATCCCAGATATTTCACGTCGTAGGACTTCAGCAGTTCGTGCCCACCGCCTCCGAACCCAAGCACGAGAAAGCTTTCCACATCCGCGCGGTCCTTTCCGGCCGTGTACTCGTTCACCTGGTCGATCTTGGGTTGGTACACCTGGACTTTGCCAGCGTTGTAGATCACGTACTTCTTGTCCGGCTCGGAAAAATCTACGGCCATCTGCGTCTCGTTGCCTTCGCGCCGGAAGTAGATCCTGCCCTTTTCGGTGTCGGTGTCGTTGATAACTTTCTGGTATTGATCCCAGACGACGTTCGCTTCGGTTGTGTGAATGGCCTTTGCGGCTGCATCCATCTGACTCAGGACGCGCTCGAGGGCACCGGAGTCCGCTTGCGGCCATGCCGCGGACGCCAGCGCCAAACACGCGATCAGAATTCTGAGGGTTGATTTCATTCTTTGTCGACCCACACTTTGTAACTCTGCGTGCGGCCGATCGCGTCCTTCACCGGCTCGTACCTGGCAATGCTCACGGCGCCGGCCACTGGTTCTATGATTCGTTCCAACTGCCGGCGGATGTCCGCTCCCGGATCGGAACTCACCGCCGCAGCGGAAATCTGATAGATGAATCCGCCCTTGCCGTCAGGAATCACCAGCACCGTCGCCTGCGGATTGCGTTCGACCGGTTTGTCTTTGAAATTGATGTAGTGCGGGGAAACAAACACAAATAGGAGGATCAGCGTGACCATGATGTCGTAGTGAAGACTGCCACGCTCATAGGACCAGAGAATGTATCCGCGAATTGTGCGCCAGATCGGGCCCATGGGAGAGACGGCGCCTTCGGGCACCGCCAGGACGGTTTCGGAACGTTGCAAGTTTATTTGGGAATTCATGTGATAGCAAATGCGCCGCAGCGCGCTATAAGCTCCTTGCCGTAATACGGTCGGTACCCATGTAGGGCTGAAGGGCTTCGGGAATGCGCACGCTTCCGTCGGCCTGCTGATAATTTTCCACGATGGCGACCCAGGTGCGGCCCACGGCCAGCGCGCTGCCGTTCAGCGTATGCACCAGTTCGGTTTTGCTTTTCCCTTCCGGCCGGTAGCGGATGTTCGCGCGGCGCGCCTGAAAGTTTTCAAAGTTCGAACAGGAAGAAATCTCGCGGAACAGCCCTTGCCCCGGCAGCCAGACCTCGATGTCATAAGTCTTGGCCGAGGAAAATCCCATATCGGCGGTGCACAAGGTCATCACTCGATACGGCAGGCCCAGCTTCTGAAGCACGGTCTCGGCGTTATTTGTTAGTTTTTCCAACTCGTCGTACGAAGATTCCGGACGCGCGAACTTTACCAGCTCCACCTTCTGAAACTGATGTTGGCGGATGATGCCGCGCACATCTTTCCCGTAGGAACCAGCTTCGCTCCGGAAGCACGGCGTGTAAGCAGTCAGGCAGATCGGCAATTTCGCGGCATCGAGCACTTCATCGCGAAACAAATTGGTTACGGGAACTTCCGCCGTCGGAATCAGCCACAGGTCTTTTTCGCCGTGCGGAACGCGGAACAGGTCCTGCGCAAATTTTGGCAGCTGCCCGGTACCGTACATCGATTCAGAGTTCACCAGGTACGGCGGCAGGACTTCGGTATAACCATGCTCGCGGGTGTGCAACTCGAGCATGAAGTTGGCCAGTGCCCGCTCAAGGCGCGCGCCGAGGGCCCAGTAAACAGCGAACCTTGCCCCCGAGAGTTTCGCCGCCCGCTCCAGATCCAGCACACCGAGTTGTTCTCCCAATTCCCAATGAGGTTTCGGCTTGAAATCGAAGGTTGGTGGCGTACCCCAGCGTCGCGCCTCGACATTGTCTTCCGCGCTCTTCCCCACCGGCACGCTGTCATTCGGAAGGTTTGGAAGGGCTGTCAGAATATCGCGCAGGCGCTCGTCTGCCTCGGCCGCTTTCTTTTCGAGCCCCTGAATCTGCTCGCGCATGTCCTTCGTAGCCTGGATCTGCGCGGACGCATCCTGGCCGCTCTTCTTGGCCTTGGCAATTTCTTCGGAAGCCTGGTTGCGCTTGGCTTTGAGGGTTTCGCTCTCGGTGATCGCCTGCCGGCGTTCCGCGTCGATGGTTTGGAAATTCTTTAGAACCTCGGCGGGATCCATGCCACGTTGCCGCAGCTTTTCCTCGACCCGTGGGAGGTTGTCGCGAACAAAATTCAGATCAAGCATTCTGCTTTAACTTTAGCTGAAAATCGCGCTTCCGTGCACGTTCAGCGGCACCCGCCAAGACAATCAACCGTAAGAGTTTGGGGCGTCCACGTTCTCCTGTAAACTAGCTCGCGATGAGACTCCCCCGCCTTTCCTGTGTAGCACTCGGATTGTTCGCCTCGATTTGCGCTCTATTGCCGTCCGGCGCCGCTGCCTCTGCCTACAACGCCCACCCAAAGCTGGTTGTCATCATCGTGATTGATCAGTTCCGCGGCGATTACCTGGAGCGCTATCACGACCAGTTCGTCGAAGGAGGATTCCGCGTTTTTCTGGATCGAGGCGCCTACTTCACGGACTGCAATTACGACTACGCAAACACCCGCACTGGTCCGGGACACGCCACCCTCTTCACGGGCAGCTATACCAGCGGGCACGGCATCATCGCCAACGAATGGTGGTATCCGCAGAAGAAAAGAATGGTGACGTCCGTGGAAGACGACGCTACCAAGCTCATCGGGATCGAAAATGCCAGCGCCGGAGCGTCTCCCCACAATCTGCAAAGCGATACCATCGGCGATGAGTTGAAGCTTGCAACTGGAGGCAAGGCTCGCGTATTTGCAGTCTCGTTGAAAGATCGCGCGGCCGTCTTGCCGGGCGGGTTTTCGGGGGACGGCGCCTACTGGATCGATCCGAACAGCGGCACTTGGATTACGTCGTCGTACTACCGGCCGGAGCTGCCCGAGTGGGTTCGCAATTTCAACAGCAGCCATCGCGTCGACAAATTCTGGAACCGTGAATGGAAAGACTCCGAGGGCAACACGCTCGGCTCTACCGCTCCGCGGAACGGCAAAGACGGAAAGCCCGCGGGATTTTACGAGGTCGTTGGACCAACTCCCTTCGCCAATGAGTACCAGCTGGAGTTCGCCAAGGAACTCGTCTTGTACGAGAAGCTCGGCGCCGGCCCCACAACGGACTTGATTGCGATCAGCCTTTCGGCCAACGATATTCTCGGCCATCAAGTCGGGCCCGATTCTCCAAAAATGCGTAGCATGGCCTTGGAATTGGACCGACAGCTCGCGGAATTCTTCGCCTTCCTCGGTCACCAGATCGGCTTGGCGAATGTCTGGATAGCCCTTTCGGCCGACCACGGGATTGCACCCTTACCAGATTTTGCAAAAACGCTTCGTCTGCCAGCCGCCAACCTTGATGGCAAGGCCATGCGCGAACAGATCAACTCCCTGCTCTCGAAAAGATACGCAAAGCAGGCGGACTACATCCGCGATCTGGACTATCCCCTAGCGTGGTTGAACGAAGAAGCATTCGCGAGCGCCGGTCGCAAAGAATTCGACGCAGAAAATGACGCGGGCGAGAGCATGAAGCAGGCTGGGCTTACCGGCTACTACACAAAATCACAGTTGGCTCACGACCAGGTTCCCAACACCGAATTGGGTCGGCGCTATTCCCATAGCTACTCGGCGGTGGGCGGATGGTACGTCATGGGGATTCCGAATCCTTTTCAGGTCGGAATCACGAAGGGTACCGATCACGCCACGCCTTTTTCGTACGATACTCATGTGCCACTCGCATTCTACGGTCTCGCGTTTCAGCCGGGAGTCTACCGGACCCATGCAGAACCGGTCGATCTTGCAACCACTCTCGCCTCCCTGCTCGGAATCAACGCTCCGGCGCAAAGTACCGGCAGAGTGCTCACTGAAGCATTAGCACAACCACACCGATCCGCAGCGCCCGCGGGGGGCACGCAATGACGCCCTCGACCTCTACCGGCACTCCGGACCTGCGCGTGAGTTTCGCCGGCATTGATCTCAAGAACCCCATCATTGCCGCGTCAGGGACATTCGGATATGGAGTCGAATTTGAAGACATCGTGCACCTCGATCGCCTTGGCGGACTGGTGGTCAAAGGTCTTTCGGTAGAACCGATGACCGGCAACCCGCCGCCCCGGCTCTTCGAGACCGCGGCCGGCATGCTCAACGCCATCGGCCTGCAGAATATCGGCGCGCAGGCTTTCCTCGACGAAAAGTTGCCCGCCTTGCGCGACAAAAAGAATGTCGTTGTATTCGCCAACGTCTTCGGCTACACCCGCGCCGATTACGAACGGACGATCGACATCCTGAATCAAGGGGAAGGAATCGCCGCCTACGAACTCAACGTGTCCTGCCCGAATACGGCACACGGCGGAATTCAGTTCGGCAGTGATCCAATGCTGCTGGATGAGGTTGTCCGCACCGCCAAGCGTGCGGCGAGACGACCTTTGATCGTCAAGCTTTCTCCGAACGTTACTTCAATCGCAATGATGGCGCATGTCGCCGAAGAGGCCGGAGCCGACGCGATCTCGCTGGTGAACACTTTTCTTGCCATGGCGATTGATGCTGAGACCCGCCGCCCTCGCATTGCCAACGTAACCGCGGGACTTTCGGGTCCGGCGATCAAACCAATCGCATTACGCATGGTGTATGACGCGGCGCACGCCGTGAAAATTCCGGTAATCGGCATGGGTGGCATCACCACGGCTGTGGATGTCGTCGAATTCATGCTGGCGGGCGCAAGCGCGGTGCAGGTTGGAACTGCGAGTTACTTTGATCCGGTAGCGACAGAAACTCTCGTGGAAAACTTGACGACGTACTGCCGCGAGCACCGAATTGAGCGGCTCAGCGACCTGACTGGCGGAATGCTGACGGACTAACTCCGAACTTCGGGAAACGTTTCGTGGGCAAGAGTGCTGCGCGCTACAGGCTTATCTTCCGGCGGAGTGCCAGATTGATCCAGGCGACTGATAGTTAAGGCCTTCACCCCAGACGATATGTGTCTCGCCGCGGTTGTCGATCGCCATCCCAAAATAATCGCCGAAGGGGAACCGGAATCCTTCTTTCGCGATGTAGCGGTAGCCGGGCACGTGGCCGGACACACGCACCTCTTCTGCCCACGTCGCGCCTCCGTTGCTGGAGCTGCGGTAGTAAGTATTCCAGTACGGCGTATTGCGAGAATCCATCCACGCCACCCGCACGTCGCCGTTATTTCCGGCCGCGATCGCAGGGAAAGCATGTTCCACGCCTGTCTCCGCGGAAGACACGCTCACGCGGGGCAGCCAGTTTTCACCGCCGTTGGTTGAGGACGAGAAATAAATCTGTTGGGCGCCCAAGGCAGTTCGCCCTGCACTCCACAGCGCGTAGAGCGTTCCATCATTGTCCGAGGTTAGGGCAACTTGAGCGCCCAGGTACCCTTCCCCGCATTCCTCGCCTTTGCAGCCGGGAGCCGCAGCGGAAACGTCGAGCAGGCTGGCACTCCAAGTCTTACCCGTATCACCGGACTTCGCAACGTAGAGGTTCACCGAACCCCGCGCTCCTCCGGATTTCGAATACGAGGACCACGCGAGATAGGTGTTACCAGCCGGATCAACTGTAGCTGAGCCCAGCAATGACCATCCGGGGCGGCTGTCGGCATTCACTCGGGCCGGCACAAAGCTACGGCCGCCATCTTGCGAAGCGGCCACCCAGACTTCTTCCTCATGGTTGAAGGCGACGTAAACACTCTGGCCGCGGACCGCAAGTGCGGGTTTGTCCAACTCCTCGTTGCTGCGAGCGGCAATGGTAAACGACCAGGTTGCCCCGGAATCGACCGACTTCGCCAGCATCACTTCCCGCTTCTTGTTTTCCAGCCACGCCGCGAACACGGTGTGCCGGTCGGCGGGATCGACGATAATCTGCGCGTCAAACTGGCCCGAACCAGAGTTGAGCATCACGCGTGGCGCCTGCCAGGTCTTGGCATTGTCATTGCTGACCAGCAACAGCATGGTTGGCATGCGGCACGCCTTGCAGTCGGGTACGCGACCATACTGCGGATAAAGGACATAAACCCGCCCGGAATTGTCGGCAGCCACCGCCGGCTCCCACTGATCGCCAGTGGTCAACCCAATCCGCTTCTGCACGGAGAACTGTGGCGGCGCCGCCCACGCCAGTGTTCCGGCAGTCAGCAGCGTCAGGCCCAGCATTAGAAGCACGAGTTTGGCGTAGGCTGAGCGCACTGTTTTGAGGGTGTGAGGGGAAAGAACTTAGGAACCCTAGCCTTGAACTTTAACCCGAAGCCGGACGCCGGTCAACGACCGGTGCACTAACCGGCGGTCAATAAGATAGGAGCACCCGAGGTAACCACCAAAGTATGCTCAAAATGGGCCGATAGCGCCTGATCGGTGGTCCGGAGGGTCCAGCCGTCCTTGTCGGTAAACACCCGTCCTGAGCCGCTGGAGATGATGGGTTCGACTGTAATCACCAGGCCTTCATTCATGACCTGCTGTGCCTGAGGATCCGGGTAATTGGGAACGTGGGGCAACTCGTGGATAGTGCGTCCGATGCCATGCCCGCCTAACTCCCGGATGACCGCGAAGCCCGACTTGCGCACTTCGCGTTCCACTACCTTGCCGATCTCGAAAACACGGAACCCGGCCCGGGCGACCTGCATGGCTTTATCGAACGCTTCTTCCGCGGTCTTCATCAGGTGCTCCGCCTGCTGGCTGACCGATCCTACTGGGACTGTCATCGCCGCGTCGGCCATGAAGCCGTCTTTTTCCACGGTGACGTCGAGTTTTACCAGATCGCCTTCCCTGAGTTTGCGCTCTCCCGGGATTCCGTGGACTGCTTCGTCGTTCACGCTGATGCAACTTGCGCCGGGAAACTGGTAAACCATGCGAGGAGCCGAACGCGCGCCATTTTTTTGCATGACACTCGCTCCCACTTCATCGAGAAAAAGCGTCGAAACACCGGGCTTTACTTCGGCCTTCATCGCGTCCAACACCTGGCGCACGATGCGACCGACCGCTTTCAGGGACATGAGTTCTTGTTCGTCCTGGATACACATCCTTCCACTCCGTCTCCTGTAGCTTATCCGAATCAGGTGCGCGGGTCGCGCGGAGAAAACAACAAGAGAAGCAGGACTCCACCCAGGTAGAAGCCCCAGATGTGGGAAAGGGAGAAACCGAGGAGTCGCAGGACGAGGCCCAGCAATGCGAGCGCTTCACACATCCCGTACATGAAAAGATGCCCCGTTCTCCATCGCCCGATCGTTAGCGTATCGTCGGGTCTTCGCCGGAGAGAATCTTCCGAAGGCAGGACCAAGGTACTGCGCACCACCATGGTGGCGCCAACAATGGTAATGGCGACGAAAGAGAGAGCGTAGAAGAGAGTATTTTGTGGAGCATATTTTCGTCCCACCAGCTCGCCCACGACGGCATAAGCTGCGATGCTGGCCAGCATGGCAATCTGGACGATCCGCACTAGTTGGAGCGCTGCTCCCATGTGCTTTAGATTCTGCGCTTAAAGGCTGGAATCGTCATCCTTGAATTGAACCGCGAACCCGCTTTGGTAATGACCAGTTAGCAAGCGTTCAATGGCCGTCGTGGTGACCCTGGCCCGGACGGGCTCGCAGGAAGATCTGGAACGACAACGGATTGTTCCCGTAAGAAACATCCAGACTGGACGGCTTTGAGTAAAAGGTCAGATCGGCACCGAAAGCCAATTGCCACCGGCTGTTCTGGACGAGATCGCGAGCACCGCCAAAAGTGTAGGCTCCAATCCGAAAGCTGGGTAAAGTGGGATCCGATGGGAATAGCTCGTCTTTGTCCACCAATTCAAGGCGCGAGAAGGCGTAGTTGCGGGACTTGAAGTTGAGTGTACTTTCCAGCAAGTAACTGTTCAGATGACGGTCCTCCAGTACCTTGTGGACCCGGCCCCATACCAGAGAAGTGGACCAGGAGCCTGCGCCAAGTTTCCCGCCGTCCAAGGAACGGACGTACTCCACCGACGCTGTCTGCCTTTGCTGGCTTCCCGGTTCCAACGCTTCCGGGTGCTCCAGCCTGCCGTAGCTGTATTGGGCTGTCCAGTTGGCAGAAGGCGCAACGCTCAATCGTGTGGACCATGAATCGAGAGCCGCGAACTGAATTCCATACCGCTTCTCGTCCGGCTCGCGGCCATTGAACACCGAACCTTCGATCTTCACGCGAGACACGATCACCCCCGCCGTGACCACGCCGAAGCTGATGTGGGTGGAATCCTGCAAGTGATGCGACAAGGGCGCGAGAGGCAATTCCGAGGCCGATGCGCGGTGCACATAGGCCACCGGCCCGAGCGCGGGCTCGCCGGCCGGGGCTCCATAAAACAGCCATGAAGCTTTTTCTCCGAGCGGATGCGAATACTCAAAAGCCAGTTCGGAAAAAACGTTGTGCGGATGCTGATGATCAGTCAGCGGCTGACCGTGATAGGTTTCACCGGTTTGGAACAATTCAGGGAAGCCCGGATGCGGCGAGGTCAGCGACTCAGCCGAGAACATTTCTCGAAACAGCAGGGTACCGCCTCCCAGTTTGCGCTGTTCCATGAGCATCAGCCAGTTCGCGGACTCCGCTTTCCCGGCCCCGCGCGGTCCGCCCTGTTGGTTGTAATCGACGAAGACGACACCGTGCGCCATTACGTCCCAGGCGCCCAGCGACTTCATCCACAAATGTCCAGCAATTGCCGCGGGCTGCCATCCAGTGCCCGAACTCACATGGGCCGACGGCATCCAATCAGGCGAGGATTCTGACATGTCCATGGTCATGCCGGGCATATCCATATGGTCTTGGCTCATCTTCTGATGAACCGCATGATTCTGAGAATCTCCGCCGTCTGACTGGGTGGAGTCCTGGGCTGTCGCCAGTCGGCAAAGGCAAGAAATGAATATGAGAAAACAAAACAGCAATCGCCCCACGTTCCACTCCTCATGCATTAAAGACACATTATCTGCTTTTCAGTATTGAGGGCGAAAACGCGGTTAGACGCGCAGAGGAGCCATGCCCGGAGGATCGGCCGAGCGGACAAGAACATGCTGGGGGTTGACCAAACTGACTTTCGGGGAGCGCGACGCAACGCCGACCGCTACTGTTTTACATTGCATGACCGGCATCGGCGTATGAAAGCTCTGCAGAACAGCCACGTCGTGACCTGTCAGGCAGCAATCGTAATTTGGAACATGTGAAGGTGCTTTCTCGTTCTGGCCGTGACAGCCGGCAGGATGTAATGGGACCTGAAGCGGCGAAGAAGGCATCTGCGCCGCCCAACAACTTGCCGTCAAGGCTGCCAGCAGTACACCTGCGACAATGTGGGACCTAAACTCCATTTGTCCTTATAGATGTGAGGTAGACGAGGAAAGACGCCCGGCCCTGCACAATTCCGTCATGACCCGGTGATCTTGGATATTAACTCTTCTGGCAGACGCTCACGGATCTCAGCGGGCAGGTGGTCATGCACATGCCGCGCTCCCAGGCGAGCCACATCCACGACGGCCATTGGTGCCGGTGTTGCAACCGCTACCACCAGCCAGATCAAAGCGGACAATGCGAAACCTACCAGAGCCCCAACTTCCAGCCAGAACGCATGCCGCGGACCAAAATAACGGATTACAGCAAATGCCAGGAGAAACACGGCCGCCGATGCCGACGCCAGCACGATCAGGGAAATATCAATCATGCGGTGAATCTTCTGCCGGCTGCGGCAGTGTTCGCAGGTCGCGAAATGCAACTCGTAGTCCCCGCGCATCTCCGGAGCCAACCCGGAAATGTCATACCGCCAGCCCGCAAGGATCTTCCCTACGATTGGTTCAACGCACTCGCTCATAAGAGGTTACAGCCGGATGGGCGCCATCGCTTCCGTCTGGGCAGCCAGCAGCACTCGGTTGCTCCATAGCCCCTGACGGCCACGCAAGGCTTGTTCTGCTGATGCCCGCGCGATTTCGGGATGGTTATTCTTTTCAGATAAATGCGCCAAAACTAAGTACTCGGCTCCTCCATCATAGTCGCTGGAGAAAAATTCTGCGAGAGAGTCATTGGACAGATGCCCCACCCGGCTCATCACCCGTTGCTTTACCGACCAGGGATAAGGCCCAGAGCGCAACATCTCGACATCATGATTCGACTCCATCACTAGTACGGCGCAACCGCGCAGATGGTTCCGTACACTCACCGGCATATAACCCAGATCGGTAGCAAAGCCAATCTTGATTCCTTCCGCACGGAACGTGAAGCCCACGGGATCCTGCGCGTCATGCGGAATCGTAAACGGAGAAACTTCAATGTCACCGACCCGGAAACTCCGGCCGGAAGCAAAATGCTCTTGCTTGGGAAGTTCCGGAATCTTCCCTTCCTCGTCGCGCATGGCACGGTTCCACGCGTGATGGGTACCCTCGGTCAGGAAAACGGGAATCTTGAGCTTGGTAGCGAGGCGCTGCAGTCCGGCAACGTGGTCAGAATGCTCGTGCGTAATCAGAATCGCGGCAATGTCTTCAATGCGCTCACCAAGGCTGCGCAGGCGCTTGAAGGTCTCGCGCCCTGAGAGACCTGCATCCACGAGAATGCGCGTTGCACTACTGGCCACAAGCGCGCAGTTCCCACGACTGCCGCTGGCCAGCACCGATACCGACACTGCCATACGCGTAGCTTACCTGTAGCGGCTGTGGAATGGGGAGACATTTTGACCGACCCGGCACCTTCGAGGTAAGCCGGGACCGGTCACTTCTTCGCAAACAGGTTGTCGACGACGCCTCGAGCCATTGCTCCACCAAAGGCGCCCGCAATCCCAGGCAGAAACGCCAGAAACGACTCGTAGACCTGGGCCCGCTCGGGCTTCTGCGATAGATAGAAATACGCAAACCACTCGACCACCGGAATGCAAACACCAATCAGCAGCACCCAGCGCCAGGGCTTTCGCGGACTGACAAAACCGAGCAGCATGCAGGCCGCCAGCACAATCATTGCGGTCAGCAGCAGGTCCCCCACTTTGATATCGGCCCATCCGGCGGCCACTCCGAAGGCAATCGCCATCGCATAATTCAAGGCGTCGCCACCGGGTTCACGTTCCGGGAGCAGTCCTCCCCACGAGGTCGTCATATTACGATCTTAACGCCCCGCTCAGGCGTAGGAGTAAAAGCCTTTCCCGCTCTTGCGGCCGAGCCAGCCGGCATCCACCATCTTGATCAGCAGAGGACAAGGGCGATACTTGGGATCGCCCAGCCCGTCGTGCAGAACCCGCATGATATCGAGGCAAACATCAAGGCCGATAAAATCGGCCAGCGTCAGCGGGCCCATCGGATGCGCCATTCCCAGCTTGAAAACTTCGTCGACCGCCTGCGGAGTTGCGACGCCCTCCATGACCGCAAACATCGCTTCGTTCAGAAGCGGCATCAGCACGCGGTTTGAGACGAATCCCGGCGCATCATTCACCTCGACCGGAGTCTTCTCCAGCTTCATCGAGAGGTCACGCACGATATCAAAGGTCGTTTGAGAAGTAGCCAATCCCCGAATCACTTCGACAAGTTTCATCACCGGAACCGGGTTGAAGAAATGCATGCCGATTACTTTCTCGGGACGCTTGGTCAAGGCAGCGATCTTGGTAATGGAAATCGAGGAAGTGTTCGAGGCGAGAATCACATCCGGCTTCATGATGCGATCGAGGTCCCGGAAAATCTCACCCTTGATTTCGAATTTCTCCGTGGCCGCTTCGACGACCAGATCACACTCCCCGAGTTTCTCTCGATCCACGGTCGAAGCGATGCGTCCCAGCGTGGCCGTCTTGTCGGCGGCGGTGATCTTGCTCTTCCCGACTTCGCGGTCAAGGTTCTTGCCAATCGTGCTCAGCCCGCGCTCCAGGAATCTCTGCTCGACATCGCACAACAGAACGTTGAACCCGCTCCGCGCAAACACGTGGGCGATGCCATTGCCCATTGTGCCCGCGCCGATTACACCCACTCGTTGGATTGCCATGATGACCCCTTCTCTCTGGAAAAGAACTGGAAAGTTTAGCAGGCTTTCGGCAATGATTTGTCGGAGCGCGTTCGACTCGGGCCGGTTCGGGCAATCACGAAAATAAAAACGGCCGCCGGGAATTGGCGGCCATTCTTGTTCCTTCAATTGCCCGTTCGCGGATATCCGGACTACTTCTCGGTCGCCACTTTGATGCGCGTCTCAGCGCGCTCCAGCGCATCTTCGGCACGATCATAGTCCACGTCGGTGCTGTTGCTCTTCAGTCGATCCTCGGCCCGAGCCTTCGCCTTCTCCGCGCGCGGGACATCAATTTCATCGGGACGCTCACAGGTCTCCGCAAGAATCGTGACCTTGTCGGGAAGCACCTCGGCGAATCCCCATGCCACGGCCAGCGTGTGCGTGGTCCCGCCCGCCTTGTAAGTGATGGCGCCCACTTTCAATTCGGTGATCAGCGGCGCGTGACCGGGGAGAATTCCCAGATACCCATTCAAGCCGGGAATCTGCGCCTCTTCAGCCGCGTCATTCACCACCAGCTTGACGGGCGTGACGATCTCGAGTTGGAACGTGTCTGCCATCGTAATTCGTCGCTAGTCGTTCGTCGTTCTTCGTTCGGCGAGTCTTGGTTCGCTAAAGACCAGCGACTGCCGACCAACGACCCTTTCTTACGCTGCTACCGCCTTCATCTTCTCTGCCGTCTCGATCACTTCGTCGATCGTGCCCTTCATGTAAAAAGCCTGCTCGGGGATGTCGTCGTACTTGCCCTCGACAATTCCGCGGAAGCCCTTCACGGTGTCGGCGATCTTCACGTAGCGTCCCGGCGTGCCCGTGAACTGCTCGGCCACGAAGAACGGCTGCGAGAGGAACTTCTGGATCTTGCGGGCGCGGGCCACGGTCAGCTTCTGGTCTTCACTCAACTCGTCGATACCGAGAATGGCGATGATGTCCTGCAGATCTTTGTAGGTCTGCAAGGTCTTCTTCACCATCTGCGCGACATCGTAGTGGTCCTGGCCAACAATGCGCGGATCCAGAATGCGCGAGGTCGAAGCCAGCGGATCGACTGCGGGATAAATTCCGATTTCCGTTAACGCACGCGAAAGCACGGTCGTAGCATCAAGGTGAGCAAACGTTGTCGCAGGCGCCGGATCGGTCAAATCGTCGGCAGGAACATAAATTGCCTGTACGGAGGTGACCGAACCCTTCTTGGTGGAAGTGATGCGCTCCTGCAACTCGCCCATTTCGGTGGCCAGGTTCGGTTGGTACCCGACAGCGGACGGCATACGGCCGAGCAGCGCGGAAACCTCCGATCCTGCCTGTGTGAAACGGAAAATGTTATCGATGAAAAGCAGAGTATCCGCGCCCTGCTCATCGCGGAAGTACTCTGCGACGGTGAGAGCGGTCAGCGCGACTCGAAGACGCGCACCGGGAGGCTCCGTCATCTGGCCGTAAATCAGCGCCGCTTTCGACTCGTCCGGCTTACCGGGCTTGATCACGCCCGACTCGCTCATTTCCAGCCACAAGTCATTACCTTCACGAGTGCGCTCACCGACGCCGGCGAACACGGAAAAACCACCGTGCTGCTTGGCGACGTTGTTGATGAGTTCCATGATGACGACGGTTTTGCCGACGCCAGCGCCGCCGAACAGTCCGATCTTGCCGCCCTTCAGGAAGGGCTGGATCAGGTCAACCACTTTCACGCCGGTTTCGAACATTTCCGCCGTCGTCGACTGTTCGTCGAATGCCGGAGCCAGGCGGTGAATCGGCATCCGCTTGTCATAAGCGACCGGGCCAAGGTTATCGACAGGCTCGCCGATGACGTTCATCACGCGTCCGAGGGTGCCGCGGCCAACGGGGACCGAGATCGGGCCGCCCTGATCGATGGCTTTCATGCCGCGCACCATGCCGTCCGTGGGCTGCATCGCAACGCAACGCACGCGGCCTTCACCGAGGTGCTGCTGAACTTCAAGAATGACGTCGATCGGCGTCGGCACTGTGAAGCCATCGCTGACTACCCGAAGCGCCTCGTAAATAGGAGGCATATTCGCCTCGACGAACTGCACGTCCACCGCGGGACCTGCAACCTGAATCACGTGTCCAATATTCTCTGGCATAAATCCTCAGTTACTAGCTACTGGCTTCTAACTGGTAGTAAGCAAAATCACAAAGTACGGCTAGCCGACCAAATCATGAAGCTCGAAGCTAGTAGCCCATAGCTAGGAGCCTTATTGTTGTGCTGCCGCCCCGCTCACGATCTCGATAATTTCCTTCGTGATCTTGGCCTGGCGCGCCCGGTTCATGATCAGCGTCAGCGATTCGATCATGTCCGACGCGTTATTCGTCGCCGCATCCATCGCCGTCATGCGGGCAGCATGTTCCGCCGCCACCGACTCAAGCAGCGCGTGAAAAATCTGAATGCCGATATACTTCGGCAAAATCGATCGAAACAATTCCGCCGGAGGCTGCTCGTAGATATAGTCAACCGGCGCAGTCGCAAACTTGGCGGCCGCTTCGTCCACTTCGTGCGTGTCCGCGGGCCGGATACCGACACCGGCCGACTTCGCAGCTTCTACTCTGCGCTTGCGCTCTTCTTCCGTCGCTTCTTCCGCCATGCGGACGTCAACGACACCAATTTCTTTGATCGGCAACACGTGTTCGGCAATCAACCGCTGCGCGATAACGGACTTGAACTCGTTATAGAGAATGTAGACGCCATCGATTTGGCCATTCGCATAGCGATCAATCACACTCTGGCTCAGGGCCGAGACGAAGTTGTAGTCGACCTTCCCCAGAACTCCGACATATTCACCGACCAACTGCACACGTCCCGCGCGCGACACAGGTTCGCCTGGAACGGAATTGACTTCTCCTCCGCCATCCTCGACTTCCCTTTTCACGAGCGCGACCGGATAGCGGCGCCGCATGAAGTCCCGTCCCTTGCGTCCGATGCATTCGACGTCGATATTCTGGTCCGGCTTCGACTCAATAAACTTCGCGACAATTTTGAGAATGTTGGTGTTAAAAGCGCCCGCCAGACCTTTGTCGCCGGTGACGACAATCAGGAGAATGTTCTTTTCCGGCCGCTCGGCCAGCAGCGGGTGCAGCGGCTCGCCCGTCACGGGATCGTAAATGTCGGCGCGCGCCATCAGCGACTTCAAAACGTTCGTCAGCATCTGCGAATAAGGACGCGCCGCGAGCGCACCCTCCTGCGCGCGACGCAACTTCGCCGCCGAGACGGTCTTCATCGCCTTGGTGATCTGCCGCGTGTTCACCACGCTGCGAATCCGGCGCTTGATGTCGAGAACGTTTGCCATAAGAATGCTTTGAGCCGTTAGCTCCTAGCTAGTAGCTAGCCGCTACTTCGCTACCGCTTGCCGCGAATCCACGAACTGCTGTTTCGCTTCCTTGATCACCCGCGACATCTCTGCCTTGAGCGGATCGTCGAGAACCTTCTTTTCCATGATCGTGTTGAGGATTCCGGGGTTCGTCGTGTCTACATATTTGTAGAGAGCCTTCTCGAACTCACGGACCTGATCCACCGGCAGATCGTCGAGCACGCCGCTCGTACCGGCGAAAATCGCGATGATCTGCTTCGAGAACGGCAACGGCGAAAATTGTCCTTGCTTCAACAGCTCCACCAGCCGTTGGCCGCGATTGAGCTGCTGTTGCGTAGCTTTGTCGAGATCGCTGCCGAACTGCGCGAAAGCCGCCAGTTCGCGGTATTGCGCGAGTTCGAGCTTTAGCGTTCCGGCGACTTGTCGCATGGCTTTAATTTGCGCGCTGCCGCCGACGCGGCTTACGGAAAGACCGACATTGACCGCGGGGCGAACGCCCTGGTTAAACAGATCGGTTTCCAGATAAATCTGTCCATCCGTGATCGAAATGACATTGGTCGGGATGTACGCCGACACGTCCCCCGCCTGCGTTTCAATAACCGGCAGAGCCGTCAGCGAACCGCCGCCATTTTTATCGCTCAGCTTGGCAGCGCGTTCCAGCAAGCGAGAGTGGAGATAAAACACGTCTCCGGGATACGCTTCGCGGCCCGGCGGGCGGCGCAGCAACAGCGAAATTTCGCGATAGGACGCGGCGTGTTTGGAGAGATCGTCGTAAATGCACAGCGCGTGGCGTCCGCTATCGCGGAAGAACTCGCCCATGGCGCACGCGGCATATGGCGAGATGTACTGCATCGGAGCCGGCTCCGACGCCGATGCCGCAACCACGATGGTGTATTCCATCGCGCCGGCATCTTCGAGAATCTTTACGACCTGCGCAATCGAAGAACGCTTCTGGCCGATTGCGTTGTAAATGCAAATCAGGTTGTTGCCCTTGCTGTTGATGATGGTGTCGAGCGCGACGGCGGTCTTGCCGGTCTGGCGGTCGCCAATGATCAATTCGCGCTGGCCGCGGCCGATAGGAATCATCGAGTCGATGGCCTTCAGGCCCGTCGCCATCGGCTCGCGCACCGGTTGACGGTCAATTACGCCCGGAGCGATTCGCTCGAGCGCGATGAACTTGTCGGTCGCAATCGGTCCCTTGTCGTCAATCGGCTCGCCGAGCGAGTTCACGACGCGCCCAATCATGGCGTCACCCACCGGCACGCTCATGATGCGGCCCGTGCGCTTCACCTCGTCGCCTTCCTTGATCTCGGTGTATTCGCCCAGGAGCACCACGCCGACCTGGTCTTCTTCCAGGTTCATGGCGATTCCCGCCACGCCGTGCGGAAAGCTGAGCAGTTCGCCGGCCATGACCTTGTCGAGGCCGTACACGCGGGCGATTCCATCACCCAGCGTAATGACCGTGCCCACTTCGTCGACCGCGATCTTGGTCTCGTAGTTCTCGATCTGCTCGCGGATTAATTGTGTGATCTCGTCTGCTTTAATTTGTGCCATAAGAAGCTCTTCGTAATCAGCCTTCAGCCATCAGCTTCCTGTCGTTTCCAACCATTCTTGCCATCGGTTTTCCTGACGGCGGATGGCTGAGCGCTGACGGCTAACTCACCAACTGTTCTCGAATTCTCTCCAACTGCCCGTTCACGGAACCGTCGTAAATCGTGCTACCCACCTGAACCACAGCCCCGCCCAGGAGCGAAGCATCCTGCTGGTAGCGAGCACGTACGCGCTTGCCGGTCAGCTTCGCGATTTCGGCTTCCAGCAATTGCTTCTCTGGATCGCTCAAGGGACGCGCGCTGCTCACTTGCGCTTCGGTAAAGCCCATCCGCTCGTTCAGTTCTAGTTCAACCTGCTTCACGATTTCGCTGAACAGGGGAAGACGGCGGTGATCGGTAATGACCGCAATAAAATTTCGGACCGGGCGCGATCCGCCGAGCTTTTGCGTGACGGCATCAAGCACTCCGCGTTTCTGCTCGCCGGGAATCGAAGGATTTTCCATGACCCGCCGCAACTGGTCACTTTCCTTGAGCAGCGCGTCCATCGACTGCAATTCCGCGAGCATGCGCGCCGGATCGGCCTTGGTGCTCATCACCACATCAGCGAATGCGCGGGCGTAGGTTCCAACGACCGATGCCATATCTAGCGGCCGCCCTTTCCGCCATCACCCTCGGAAGGCTTGCCAGCAAGTTTCGACGCAAAGTTGCGGACCAAAACCTGATCGGTATTCGAATCGACGTTGATCTGTTTACGGGCCAGGGCAATTGCGAGATCCGCTGTGTGCGTTGCCAGTTCGCGGCGTGCCTGCTTGGCCGCAGCGGCAATCTCCTGCTCGGCCGATAGGACGACCTTCTTCAATTCTTCTTCCGCAGCCTTCTGGATCCGGCCTTCCTCGCTCTCGGCATCCTTCTCCGCCGAAGCCTGCATGCGTCCAATCTCGACATCCAACTGCCGTAGGCGAGTTTCGATGTCCGCCAGGCGCCGGTTCGCTTCCTGACTCGCCGACCGCGCTTCTTCCAGCGCCTTCTGGATCGAGTCGGTGCGCTTTCGCATTAAGCCCGGAACGCTCTTGCGGCCGAACCAGAAAACCAGGAACACGATGATTGCGAAATTCAGGCCCAGCGCCACTAGATGAGCCTGGTGCACGCTCAAACCAGTCAGTTTGGCTAGTTTCTGAACCACGGAAGAGTGCTTGAGATTTGCATTCTCTTCCTGATCCTCTCCCTCGGCCTCACGAGTTTCCTTTGCCAACTCTTTTGCGATGCTCGTGTGCTCGGGTTCGGCTGAATTGGACTGGCCCGCGGCTTGATCCGGATTCTCGCCTGCTGGCTTCTCCGTGGAAGCTTTGTCTGATTTCTGCGCGGCAGGTTGTTCCTGCGCGTGCGCGTAGTCTTTTGCCGGACCGAGCCACAAACTTCCCGCCAAGCCGAGTAGCGCAAGCATGCGGATGATCTGTTTCTTCGGGATCATTTTCTTCGGGATCATCCGCCCACCTGATTGGGAGCTGTTACGGGCCGGAGCACGGTACGGACAATTTCGCCGGCCAGACGTCCCGCTTCCGATTCCAGCTTGCCCGTTGCTTCTTTCTTGTCCTGATCCAGCGCTGCGCGGGCTTGCTTGACCTGTTCCTGCGCACGGCTGCGCGCCTGAGTGACGGCTTCGCTGCGAACCTGGTTTGCCTGCTGGCGGCGCGCTTCGAGATTCTTAAACACCTTCGCGCGCGCTTCGCGCAACCGCTGCTCGTAGTCGGCCGTGCGCGCTTCCGCCGCCGCGATATCGGCGCGCGCTTTTTCCATCGCACCTTCCGTGCGGTTGCGGCGCTCCGCCAGTACTGCCATCAACGGCCGATGCACCAGAAAGGTGTAGAGGATATAGAGCGTCGCCAGCAGGATGACCGTAGGCACGGCTCCGAGCAGTAATTCGCCTAATTGTCGGAGTGTTTGCTCCATGCTCTGTTTATCGAGTCCTGGTGATCGAAGTTCTTTTTTGGTCGAAGCTCTGCTGATCGAATGCTGGCTGATCTAGCTAGAAGAATAGCGGCTTGTAAAACCAATAAAACTAACATCCTGGCGACGGAAGTGTCAATGATCCCCGCCACATTCGGCGCCTAATTTCCGGCTTCCAAATTCACGGAACTTGTCCTTGACAATCGTTCTGAGGGGTTTACGATGTAGGTATCACCTCCGATCCCTTTCCGGATCGAATGGGCCGATAGCCAAGGAAACGTCACCGCTTCTTGGCTGGCGGCCCATTTTAATTTCCCAGAATGTTCAGGTTTCCCGGCTTCGCGATCGGGGAGAAATCCTTACGACGAATTGACATGCGCATGACAAGCTGCGCCTTGCGGGCACAGAAAATGGGGTTGGTTCCCGAGGACTCTCCTGGAAGTGAAGAATCTGGAACGCAACCCCGATTCACTCGTCTGGCGGATTGTGACTCTCTCCGCCGGACTTTTTTCTGCGAGAACTTGGCTTTCTACGAGAATCAGCCTCTAACGCGCGCCAACCGGCTGGATCAGCGCGGCTATCTTTTCCAGGACGAGCATCATGCTCATCTCGGAGTCCACCGCGGCATCCACTTCATGATGATGCGTTCCAGCATGCATCACCAGAACCTTCGTTCCTTCATGAGCTTTCTTCACCATGTAAGGAAGGTGATGGCGGTCGTCCTTGGACAATGTCGCGCCAAGGATAACCAGATCAAACGCATCGCGTCGCAATTCTTCCTGCACTCCTTTGCGGTTGATAGCGGTCGTCACATGATGTCCAGCTTTCTTCATTTCGGCAGATCGTTTGGCAAGAACCTCATCGTCGGATTCACCGTAAAGGATCTTGATCGTAGGTTTCGAAGCGGTCGCGGGCAAAGGGCCCTCCTTGGAATTCCACTTTGGAGCTTAGCAAGCTGCCAGCGCATTGCAGAGATCACCGAAGAACAGGACCAGACGGGGGAAATGGCGCGTTCTACCAACAAAACAAAGGGGTTGCTGGGATCTGGCGTGCAGCAATGCGACCTGCCTGACGACCGACAAGTCATCGCAGGCAAACCAATCCTGGAGCAAATCGCGGTCTCCAAAGCGCGTTGTTAGGAGGCGAACATCTCTGCTACAGTCCGTTGTCCCTCGCACGCTCTGAATCTGCAACGGGAGAACCTGCTTGCCAGCCAACACAGCGCTCGCCTTCGATCTGGGAGGTACTCACCTTCGCTGCGCCTGCCTGGACCGGAACCACGAGTTCGCCAATTTCAGGCAGGAGCGCATACGATCCTTTCGCGCGGGACTAACCGCTTCCGCAATCTGGGATGAACTCCTGGAAAAGATTGCGGGTTACGTTGCAAGCTCACAGGCGCTCGTCGAGGCCAACGCGCCAGTGGCGCTTTCTTTTCCCGGACCGTTGCATGAGGACGGCAGAATCG
>Ga0265338_10002258_pt1 | contig 29350 bp, 27 predicted proteins | sample 42126metaG_FD_193579 | JGI IMG/M metagenome (GOLD analysis project Ga0265338, IMG submission 193579) | Rhizosphere microbial communities from Carex aquatilis grown in University of Washington, Seatle, WA, United States - 4-21-26 metaG | ecosystem: Host-associated > Plants > Roots > Rhizosphere...
GCATCATCGCGACGAACAGCATGAAGTAGACGACCAGCGTGACGACGATCGAGATCTTGAACACGAACGTGAAGCCGGTCCATAGCGCGGCGCCCGCCGCGGCCAGGCGCTCGCGCCAGGTGAGCGCGCCACGCCGCTCGAACGCCGGGTCGAACTCGTACACCAGCTCGCCGCTGTCGGTGGCGCTGAGGTGGCTGCGATACTCCTTGAGCAGCACGGTCAGCGCCTGCTGGGTCTCGAGCTCCGGCAGGCCGGACACCGCCATCGCGTCGGACCGGGTGAGCTTGCCACCACGGCCGCGCAGCGCTTCGAGCAGAATGCGCTTCGCCTTGGGCTCGGCGTAGGCCTTCTTCTCCAGCGTCGGATATCCCTGGGGTTCTCCCTGGCTCGGGTTGAGTGCCATCTCCGTGCCTATTCACTGCCTCATGATTGGCCGCCGCGCAACCTTGGACGGACGGGGGAGCGGATGGCTACGGCCCGTGGTAGCGCTTCTCGCCCGCCTCCACGCGCAGCGGCAAACGGTTCTGCGGCGGCGGGAACGGGCAGGCCGCGAATTCCGTGAACGCGCACGCCGGATTCAGCGCACAATTGAAGTCGATGACCACGCGCCCCGTGGCCGGATCGGGCAGCGGCGAATAGACGAAGCGGCCGGCTGGATACGTGAGGTCGCGGTTGGTCTCGTCGCCGAACAGAATGAACAGGCGCTTGCGGTCGTCGTCCATCAAGCTGTCGAGGCGAAAGCTTCGCTCGCCGATCTCGAGCACGACCTGACCCGGCGAGCGCGACAGCACCGGACCGAGGTCGTACGGGATGCTGATCAGGCGCTCCTCGGCGAACGGTATGAACTGCGCGGGCAGCGCCCAGTCGCGGCGCGCGGGAAACCACTCGGTGCCGGGAAACTCGTGGCGGCGCGGGCTCTCGGGATCGCGCGCGCGGACGGCGAAAATCTCGCCGCGGCGGATGAGCTCGTAGACCAGACGGCCGTGCACGATGCGATCCGGGCCGCCCTCGTCGGCGTCGGAGCGCAGCACCTTCTCGCGGATCGGCGCGCCATCGATCGTCACGGTCAGACCGTCGCCGACCAACAAAGTCACGCGCCCGCTCGCTTCCAGCGTCACCGTTCCCATCGGCAGCACGTTCGGCCCCGCGTCCAGCGAATAGCGCGCGACCAGCGTGAGCCAGCCCCCCGGCGCGGTCAGGCGCGCCATGCGTCCCGCGCGAAAGGCCTCAGCGTCCTGCGCAAATCGATCGTCGGTCACGCCGACATTCTAGCCTCGGCCGTGGAACGCGCCGCCGTTCTCGACTAAGCTCGCTCGGGTTTCGTTCGCGCCAGGCACGATCGCCCGGCGCTGTTTGGTGGCCCTTTGTTTCCGTCTCGAGGAGGTTTGCTCATGAACAAGCTGACGAAGAATCTGCTCGCCCTTGCGATCGCCTCGGTGTTCTCGTTCTCGGCCGCGGCGGCATCGGCGTGTGATGGAATGAAAGATCACGCGAGCGCCAGCGGCGACACGCAGGCAAAAAACGAGAGCGGCAAGACCGCGAACAAAACCAAGAACAAGAGCGGCGCGACCAAGTCGCGATCGGACGACAGCGCCAACAAATCGTAACCGGGTCGTCGCACAGCGCAGTGCCGCCCTCGGTGCTGCGCTGTATTTATTTGTGCGCACCACCTTGGCGTCTCCAAAGAGAGCTGACGTGTATTAGCTTCCCTCTCGGAAAATTCGATGACGACCAAAGTGATACTCGTTGATGACCATCATGTTTTTCGAACCGGCCTGCGTGCCATTCTCGCCTCCGAGCCCGACCTCGCCGTCGTCGGCGAGGCGTCGGAGGCGCGGCAGGCCTATTCGCTGCTCGACAGCGCCCAGCCCGATCTGGTGCTGCTGGATCTGACGCTGCCCGACGGCGACGGAATCGCGGCCACGCGCGAGCTCCTGCGCCGCGAGCCGCGCGTGCGGGTGCTGGTGCTGACCATGCAGACCAACGAGTTCTTCGTCTCGCGCGCCTTCGCCGCCGGCGCCAGCGGCTTCGCGATCAAGAGCCAGGGACCGGAGGAGATCCTGCAGGCGATCCGCGCGGTCGCCGCCGGCGAGCGCTACCTGTCGCCCCAGTTCGTTGGCAAGATCGCCGAGACCAACGGCAAGACGGTCGTGCGCGACCAGGCGAGCCACGACCCGCTCGAGCCTCTGTCGCGGCGCGAGCGTGAGGTCTGCGATCTCGTGCTGCGCGGCCTGTCGAACCAAGGCATCGCCGAGGCGCTCTGCATCAGCATCAAGACCGTCGAGACCCATCGCGCGCGCATCAACCAGAAGCTCGGCGTGCACTCGACGGGTCAGCTGATCCGCCTCGCCGCCCTGCAGGGCCTGATCTCGAGCTAGGACTGAGCTGGGCCGACTCCGGACGTTGGCGGCGTACCGCAGCGGCGTTCCGCCCACTCGCTTCTCTCTCCCTCTGCTCCACGCGGATGTGGAGCCGAGGGCTTTTCGGAGCTACGAGAGCAAATCCGCCGGCACCTGCCCGCCGACCCCGCTCGCGTAGGACGCCTCATCCGCGCGCGCCGCGCGCCGGCCATCGAAGCTCGCGCGCGCCGCCGGCTCGGTGGGCACGAATCGCAGCGTGAAGACCGCGCCCGCGCCGCGCGGCCGATTGGCGACGGAGATCCGCCCGCCGACCCGAATCATCAGATCGCGCGCCATCGACAGCCCGATGCCGGTGCCCTCTTCGCCCTTCGTCGTGAAGAACGGATCGAAGATGCGATGGCGGATCGCCGGCGGAACGCCGGTGCCTTCGTCCTCGACCTTGACCACCACGCGGCGGCGGCTGGAGCTGGCGCGGAGCTGCGCGCCGATCCGGATCACGCCGCCGCGGGGCATCGCGTCTCTCGCGTTGAGCAGCAGATTGACGAACATCTGGCGCAGCTCGGCGGCGATGCCCCATACCGGCGGCAAGGACGGCAGCTGGACCAGGATGTCGACCCGCTTGCCGGGCCGGTCGGCGAAGCTGGTCTCGGCCAGCTCGACCGCGTGCCGCACCACGATCCCGAGATCCACGGGCCGCGCGGGGCGTTCGCGCGCGCCCCCGCGCAGCGACTCCTGGACGCGCGTGAGCATCGCGAGGCTGTCGCGCAGGCCGCTGCGGACCCAGGCCAGGTGCTCGCGCTGGCCGGCCGTCAGGTCGGGCTCGCGCGCGACCAGCGCCGTGCGCACCTGGAGCGCACCCAGCGTGTTGCCGAGATCGTGCGCGACGCCGGCCGCGATCTCGCCCATGGCCAGCAACGTCTCGCGGCGGCGCAGACCGTGGCGCGCGCGCGCGAGCTCGGCCTCGGTGCGCGCCAGCGCCGTGATGTCGTCGACGATCGCCAGCACCGTACCGTTGCGCGCCTTGGTGGCGCCTCCACTCTCGAGCCGAAGGCGCCACACCCGATCGCCGCCGTCACGCACGACGCGTACGTCGGCGCCGGCGCGCCCGGAGACGCCGAGCAATCGCGCGGCCAGCCGGGTCACCACCCCGGCCAGGCCGGCGCCGCGGAGGCGCTCACCGCGCGCGGCACCGGGTGAGGTCACGATCCAGCGCGACGCCCCCACGCTCGACCGGGCCATCTCCCCGAAGCACTGGTTGCGGATCACGATCCGATCGCGCGCCAGCACCGCGACGCCGATCGACTGCGAGCGCGCGAGCCCGGCCGCGAGCAGCGCGAGGTCGCGCCGCCGCTCGCGCATCGACTTCGAAGGCTCGACGTCAACGACGCGCGCGGACGGAGCGACCGCGCCGTTCGCGGTCGCGCCCCCGGCGACGTCCGGCGTCGCTCCGAGGCGTGACACGATCCCAGCGGTCAATCGAGGCCTCGCCGCCAGCGAGAGGGGCGCGCCGCCGCGCCAGCCCGCGATCTGCTGATTCCGTCGCGCGCTCACGTGGCTTGTCATTAATCACCTCGCCCTTCGTTGCCAAGTGAGGGGAAAACGCGATCGCTGCGAGCGTGCGCGAGGGCGCAGGGCGGCGGATCGCGCGCATTACGGTAAAATGGCCGCGTGTCCGACGAAGAAGACGTTGAGATCCCGCAGGGGCTGGTCGCGGTGGGCGGCTCGCTGGATCCCGACGTCGTGCTCGGCGCCTACCGGTCCGGCATCTTTCCCTGGTCGTCGGATCCCGCGATCACCTGGTGGTCGCCCGATCCGCGCGCGGTCTTCGAGATCGATCACTACCGGGCGCACAGGAGCGTCGCGCGCACGGTGCGGCGGCGGGGCTGGCGCTTCGAGGTCGATCGCGACTTCACCGGCGTGATGCGCCGGTGCGCGGCGCCAACCCCGGACCGGCCGGCGACCTGGATCACCGATGAATTCGTGGCTTCCTACTCGGAGCTGCACCGCCGGGGTCACGCGCACAGCGTCGAGGTCTACGAGGGCGAGGAGATCGTCGGCGGTCTGTACGGCGTCACCATCGGCGGCTTCTTCGGCGGCGAGTCGATGTTCCACACGCGCACGGACGCGTCGAAGGCGGCCGTCGGCTACCTCATCGATCGGTTGCGCGCGGGTGGCTTCACGCTGCTGGACGCGCAGATGCCGACGCCGCACCTGGCGCGTCTCGGCGCGGTCAACATCCCGCGCAGCGAGTACCTGGCGCGCCTGCGCGCGGCGCTGCAGGTCAGGGCGTCATTCAGCGCGGCGTGATCGCACGGTCGATTGCGCCTGCGGACTCTTGCGCGCGCACACCCGGTTTCGACCTGACCGCTTCGCCTCGTACATCATCTCGTCGGCGACCGCGATCAGATCGGCGGGCGACTGCACGCCCGGGTGAGGCGTGCCCGCGACGCCGACGCTGATGGTGACGCGAATGGGTTTGCCCTCGAACGAGAACGCGTGCTCCTCGACCAGGCGGCGCAGGGTCTCGGCCATGGTCTCTCCGTCGGCGACGGTGTGACCGCGCGAGATGATCGCGAACTCCTCGCCGCCGTAGCGCGCCAGGATGTCCTCGGGTCGGAGCGTGTCGGTGATCAGCTTCGACAGCTCGGTGAGCACGAAGTCGCCGCCAGGATGGCCGTGAGCGTCGTTGATCTTCTTGAAGTGATCGATGTCGAGAAAGAGCAGCGCCAGCGGCGTGGCGTGGCGGCTGGCGTACGTGTACTCGCTCTCGAGGCGCTCGCTGAGATAGCGCTTGTTGAACGTCTTGGTCAGCCCGTCGCGCAGCGCCGACTCCGACATCTGGCGCTGAAACATCTCGTCCAGCTTGTCGTGGTAGCTGAACTTGAGGATCGTCGTCGAGCCGAGCAGGATCTTGTCGCCGTGGGACAGCGCCTGTCGCTGCACGCGCGTCCCATTGCAAAATGTCCCGTTGGTCGACCCCAGGTCTTCGAGAATGACCTTGTCGCCCTGCTGAACCAGCTGGGCGTGCTCGCGCGAGATGCCCTCGTCGACCAGCCGGACGTCGACCTTGTCGCCGCGGCCCATGACGGTCTTCTCCTTGGCGATCCGGTGCATCTCGCCCACGCTCGTGCCGGCCAGCACCAGCAGGTACGGGCGGGGCTGCTGGTCTTCTTCGGGCGGACGGGCCGGGTCGAGCGTGCGCGTCGTATCCTCGAATGGGTTGTGGTCACGCGCGCCCATTGCGATATCTTAGCTGCCGGCGGCGATCCCTTGCAAACTCTTGTCGGAACCAGCGGCTACAGCTACGCACCCTGGAAGGGGAGCTTTTACCCGGAGAAGCTCCCCGCCGCGCGCATGTTGTCGTACTACGCCGAGAAGCTGCCGACCGTGGAGATCAACAACACGTTCTACCGATTGCCCGCCCCCGAGATGCTGCGCAAATGGGCCGAGGAGACGCCCACAACGTTCCGATTTGCGCTGAAGAGCCCACGCCGGATCACACACGAGAAGAGGCTCGTCGGCGCGGGCGAGGCCATCGGGTGGCTGTTCAAATCGGCCGCGGAGCTCGGCGACAAGCTCGGGCCCGTGCTGTTTCAGCTGCCGCCCAACGCGAAGAAGGACGTCGCGAGTGTCGCCGTATTGGACGCGTTTCTCGCGGAGTTGCCCCCGGGCGCGCGTCCCGCGTTGGAGTTTCGCCACGAATCCTGGTTTGCGCCCGACGTCTACGACGTGCTCCGCAAGCGGGCAGCCGCGCTGTGCATCGCCGAGTCGGAGGATCTGGCGACGCCGCTCGAGGCGACCGCGCCCTGGGGTTACTTGCGCTTGCGGCGGCAGGACTACGACGACACGGCGGTCGCGGCCTGGGCGCAAAAGATCCGCGGCCAGGGCTGGAACGAGGCGTATGTCTTCTTCAAGCACGAGGACGAGGGCAAGGGCCCGAAGCTCGCCGCCCAGCTGATTGCCGCATTGGGTAGCGCTGACATCTGACATCTGACATCTGACATCTGACATCTGAACCCGGAGGGCCCCAGGTGCCTCCCGCCGAATCAGGTCTGCCGTCGAGTTTTTTGGCAGCGAACCCACGCCCGGGTACAATCACCTACATGGCGCGAGCGATTGCAGGCGGAACGATCTCATTTGGTTTGGTCTCCATCCCGGTGAAGCTCTATTCGGCGACGCAAGCGTCGGCGGGAGTTTCATTCAATCTGCTACACGCCAAATGCGGCTCGCGGCTCAAGCAACAATACGTCTGTCCACGCGACAACGAGATCGTCGGGCGCGACCAGATGACCAAGGGCTACGAGTTCGCCAAGGATCAATACGTCACCTTCACCACCGAAGAGCTGAAGGCGCTGGAGGAGAAGGCGACACAGACGATCGACATCGCCGAGTTCGTTCCGCTCGATCGGATCGATCCGGTCTACTTCGACAAGGCGTACTACCTCGGCCCCGAGAAGGGTGGCGAGAAAGCTTACCGCCTGCTGTCCGAGGCGATGCGCGAGACCGGACGCGCGGGCCTGGCGCGCTACGCGGCGCGCGGCAAGCAGTACCTGGTGCTGCTGCGGCCGAGCATCGACGGCGGCCTGGTCATGCAGCAGCTGCTCTACGCCGACGAGGTCCGCCCCTTCTCCGACGTACCGATGCCCGACGACGTCGAGGTCAAGGAGCCGGAGCTGCGGCTGGCCAAGCAGCTGATCGATCAGATTGCCGTCGAGACCTTCGAACCGACCAAGTACGAAGACGACGTGAAGAAGCGCATCGAAGAGGACATCAAGCGCAAGGTCGAGGGGCAAGAGATCGCGGTCACCGCTCCCGAGCCCGAGCCGGCGCGCATCATCGACCTGATGGAGGCGCTGAAGGCGAGCCTCGGCAAGAGCAAGGGCGCGGACACGTCATCGAGCGCGGCGCCGGCGGCCGCGCCCGAGGCCGCCGATCGCAAGCCGGCACGCCGTTCCGAAGAGGCGAAGGCGGAACCGAAAAAGAAAGCAGCCAAGCGCTGATCCACCGCTATGATGGCGCGGTAATGGCGGGTTATAGCGCGCAGGAGGTGGCCGCGATGCTGGGGCTTCCCCCGGCACGCTTGCGTGCCTACGTACGCGCCGGGCTGCTGTCCCAGGAACAGGCCGAGCATGGCCGCCGCCGCTTCTCGTTTCAGGATCTGCTGCTACTGCGCACCGCCGAGGGCCTGGTCGCCGAGCGCATTCCCCCGCGCCGGGTGGTGCGCGCGCTCAAGATGCTGCGCGCGCACCTCGACCGAGAACGCAGCGACCCCGCCGGCGATGCCGCCCTTGGCGGCGGCGACCTGCCGCGCCCGCTCACCGGCGTGCCGCTCTCCACCGACGGGGATCGCATCGTCGCCCACGAAGGGGCTGCGCGCTGGCAACCGGAGTCCGGCCAGCTGTTGCTCGCCTTCCCCGGCGCGCGCCCCGCCGCCGCCGCCGCGCCCATCGTGCTCTGCGCGCGCCGCGCGGCCGTCGCCAGCGCCGCGCCCGACCGCGCCGGTGCGGAGGCGGTGGGCGAGGTCTCCGCCGACGACCTCTACCGCATCGCGGGCACGCTCGAGGAGACCGACCCGGTCCACGCCGTGCACACCTACCGGCAGGCGCTGGCCCTCGATTCCGGTCACGCCGACGCGCACGTGAACCTGGGGCGCCTGCTGCACGAGGCCGGCGAGCTGGCCGAGGCCGAGCGCCACTACCGCGCCACGCTCGGGCTGCGGCCTGACGACGCCACCGCGGCGTTCAACCTGGCGGTCGCGATCGAGGACCAGGGCCGCGACGAGGAAGCGCTCGAGCAGTACGAGCGCGCGATCACGCTCGACGGCAGAAACGCGGACGCGCACTACAACGCGGCCCGCCTCTACGAGAAGATCGGCAAGTACACCGCCGCAATCCGGCACCTGCGCGCATACCGCGAGCTGGTCCGTTAGCCGGTTCCTGGACGATACGCCCGAGTGACGACCCGCACCGGCGAGCTTAGGTTTGACGAGCGGCCCATGAACCTCCCCGAGCTCTCCTGCCATTCCATCCTGGTCGTCGACGACGATCCCGACATTCGCGAGAGCCTGTCCGAGATCCTGTCCGACGAGGGTTACCGCGTGAGCGGCGCCCAGAACGGGCGGGACGCCCTCGCCTACCTGCGCGCGCAAAAGCCGCCGAGCCTGATCCTGCTCGACATGACCATGCCCGACATGGATGGCTGGCGTTTCCGGCTCGAGCAGCAAAAGATGCCCGCGCTGGCGTCGATCCCGGTCGTGATCCTGTCGGCTCGCCAGGACATCCGCGAGGCGGCGCTGGCGCTGGGCGCGGCCGACTACCTGCGCAAGCCGGTCGAGATCGATAGCCTGCTCGAGATCGCCGACCGCTACTGCCGGCCGGTCTTCCTCAACTAGCGCTCGGCCGGTTCGCGGCGTCTGAATCGCGGCGTCTAAACGCTTCGCCCGCGATAGTATCGCGGGCGATGGGGAGAGCCGACCGGCTCGTCGCCGCGCGCACGCTGTCGTTGTTGACGTCGCTGTCACTGTCGTCGCTGGCGACGTGGAATGCGCGGGCGGCCGGCAACGACGACGACCAGGGCGCCGAGGTCTGGCTCACCGAGAGCGAGAACGGCGTCAACCCGGCGGCCGAGTTCGCCGGCACCCTGCCGGAAGTTCACTGGCGCACGATGTTCACGCGCCACTTCCGGATTCACTTCTACGACGAGGACCGGTCGCTCGCCGACCGCGCGGCGATGATCGCCGAGCGCGCGCACTACCGGCTGACCCACTACCTCAACTGGCTGCCGAGCGGGCGCATCGACATCACCATCAACGACCACACCGACGACGCCAACGGGTTCGCGAGCTCGGTGCCGCAGAACTACCTCTTCGCTTACGGCGCGCCGCCGGCGTCGCTCGACGAGCTCAACGACTTCGACGACTTCTTCAACCTGCTCATCACCCACGAGCTCACGCACGTGGTTCACCTCGACACGATCCTGGGGCCCGCGCGCTACATCAATTTCCTGCGCGGCAAGCTCTACGCACCCAACCTGTCGCAGCCGACCTGGTTCGTCGAAGGGTTGGCAGTGCTGATGGAGTCGCGCCAGACCACGGGGGGCCGCGTGCGCAGCAGCTTCTTCGACATGGAGCTGCGCGTGCCGTTCCTCGAGGGAAAGATGCTGGGCCTCGACGCGGTGTCGAACGGCCCGCTGGCTTTCCCGCAGGGCAGCGCGATCTATCTTTACGGCTCGAGCCTGCTCAAGTACGTCGAGGACCGCTACGGCCCCGACAAGATCCGCGAGATCTCGCACCGCTACGCCAGCCGCCTCATCCCGGGGGGCCTCTCCCGCGTGTCGCGCGAGGCGACCGGCCGCGGCTACGATCAGCTATGGCAGGACTGGAAAGAGTCGCAGGGACGCCGCTATTCGCTCGAGGTCGAGGAAGCGACACGCCGCGGGCTCACGCCGACGACGCGGCTGACCTTCGACGGGAAGGGTCCGCGCGAGGGGCCGAACCCACACTACTTCCACGACGGGCGCGGCTTCGTGTACCAGAAGGCGACGACCACCGACCACCCGGCGTACGTGCTGATGGATCCGGTGAGTGGAACGTCGCGCGAGCTCATGGAGGTCTACAGCGGCGGCGTCGCGGCCCCCACGCCCGACGGGCGCGCGCTGGTCTTCCAGCGCACGAACTTCCAGCCGCTACGCCACCGCGTGTCGGGCGCCTCGGACGTCAGCTGGGACGACCTGTTTCGAATCGACCTCCGGTCGGGCGAAGTGCGCGAGCTGACCCGCGCCCACCGCGTGCACGAGCCCGACGTCTCGCCCGACGGCACGCAGATCGCGTGCACGGTCGGCACCACCGGGCGGCGCGACCTGGCGATCGTGCCGATCACCGGCGGCGCGCCCAAGGTGCTGGCCGGGGCTCTTCCCGGGCTTGCCTACGGACCGTCGTGGTCGCCCGACGGTCGCCAGATCGCCTACTCGCGCTACAAGCCGGGCGGCTTCCGCGACATCCACATCTACGACCTGTCGACGGGGCGCGACCGCGCGCTCTGGGTCGACCGCGCCATGGACATGGACCCGAGCTGGTCGCCCGACGGGCGGTTCGTCGTCTTGTCGTCGGACCGCACCGGCATCTTCAACCTGTACGCGTACGAGCTCGCGAGCGCGCGCCTCTATCAAGTGACAAACTTGCTCAGCGGCGCCTTTCAACCAACGGTGTCCCCCGACGGCAAGCGCGTGGTCTTCACCGGCTTCACGTCGCTGGGCTTCGACATCTTCTCGGCGGCGTTCGACCCGACGATCTGGACGCTGGCCGAGCCGTTCGCCAATTCGCGTCCCGACGCACTTCCCGTGACCCTGGCGAGCGCCCACGCGCCCGGCGAGAAGCCCGACGAGCCGCTGGTCGAGGAGATCACCGAGTACCACCCGTGGCGCTACTTCTACCCGCGCAGCTGGCTGCTCACGGTGCCGTCAGACCCCCTGGGGCTGGGCGCCAGCCTGGGCGTGCAGACCGCGTTCGGCGACCCGGTGTTCAATCACTCGATCGGCGTAAATCTGTTGCTGCCGACCAGCGGTGACGCCTCGGTGCAGGTCGGGTACACCTACAATGGCCTCTGGCCGTCGCTGTCACTGACGCTGACGCGCACGGCGCTGCAGGCCAATGATCTGGTCGTCGACGGCAGCGGGCGCGGCTACACGCAGGATCGCATGAGCGCCAGCGGCTCGGTGTCGCTGCCGGTGCTGGTCAAGCCCGACGCGTCCGCCAGCGTCTCGCTGTCGTATCTCTACGAGGAATACGCGCCCGCGGATCCGCTGCCGGTCGCCGATCCCACCCGCGGCATCGTCGTCGCCCCCGAGACCGGCCCCAACGCCGGCATCTTCCTGACGTTCAACTACTCGAACGCGAAGTCCTGGCCTTATTCGATCAGCGGCCAGGCCGGCCGCCGCCTACAGCTGTCGCTGCAGGTCTCCGACCCCAGCCTGGGCGGCAAGTTCCACACCGGCGAGGTCAGCGCACTCTGGGTGGAGTACTTCACGCCGCCCTGGGCCAAGCTGCACGCGCTGGCGCTGCTCTACAGCGGCGGCGCCGGCATCGGCGACAAGCGGTCCTTCTTCGCGCTGGGTGGGTTCGTCGATCAGGACGTGGTGCGCTCGCTGTTCCTCAGCCGCCAGCAGTGCTGCTTCTTCCTGCGCGGCTACCCGGCGGCCAGCATCTTCGGCGACCAGTATCACCTTTTGTCGACGGAATACCGGCTGCCGCTGCTCTGGATCGAAAAGGGATACCAGACCTTTCCGCTCTATCTGCGCCGATTGAGCGGCGCGGTCTTCAGCGACGTGGGCAACGCCTATCAGGGCACGTTTCACGCGTCGGACCTGAAGGTCGGCGTCGGCGCCGAGGTACGCCTCGAGTTGAGTCTGGCCTATTACCTCGGCACGCAGGTCCAGTTCGGCTACGCCAAGGGGCTCTCGACCGGCGGGACGAGCCAGTACTACTTCGTCACCGCTATCCCGATCTTTTGAGGGATCGGGACAGCGGCGCTTCGTCGCGGATCAGGCCGCCGGAGCGGCGGGCGGCGGCGCGGGGGTCGGAGACGGCGCCGACAGCAAACCGAGCTTCGGCATCTCGGTCAAGACCAGCGGCAAGAGCTCGTCCATCCGCTTCACGAACAGGATCTCGATCTCCTTGCGTGGCTGCTCGGGGATGTCGATCACGTCCTTGCGGTTGCGCTCCGGCATGATCACGCGCTTGATGCCGGCGCGGTGCGCGGCCAGGAACTTCTCCTTGATCCCGCCTACCGGCAGCACCAGCCCGCGGAGCGTGATCTCGCCCGTCATGGCGACGTCGTTGCGGATCGGCTTGCCGGTCAGCAGCGACGCCATCGCCACGAACATGGTCACGCCCGCCGACGGCCCGTCCTTGGGAATGGCGCCCGCGGGGATGTGCACGTGGATGTCCGTCTTCTCGAGGAAGTTCTCCTCCAGGCCCAGCCACCTTGCGCGCGCGCGGATGAACGACAGCGCGGCCTGAGCCGACTCCTTCATGACCTCGCCGAGCTGGCCGGTCAGCACCAGCTGCCCCTTTCCGTTCATCTTCGTCGCCTCGATGAACAGGATGTCGCCGCCCACCGGTGTCCAGGCCAGCCCCGTGGCCACGCCCGGCTCCGCGGTGCGCTCCGCGACCTCGGAGATGTGCTTTTGGGGCCCCAGGAACTCCGGAATGCGGTCGACGGTGACGACCTCCGTCTGCTGCGCCTTTCCCTCGGCGACCAGCACGGCGACCGCGCGGATGACGTTGGCGATCTCGCGTTCCAGGTTGCGCACGCCCGCCTCGCGCGTGTAGCTGTCGATGACCTCGGCCACGGCCGAGTCGTCGAACACCACGCGCTGCCCCGAGCCCTCGCCCTCGGCCTTGGTGTCGAGGCCGTGCTCGCCGAGTTGCTTCGGGATCAGGAACTGCTTCGAGATGTTGAGCTTCTCTTCCCGCGTGTAGCCCGGCAGCTCCAGCACCTCGAGGCGATCCCGCAACGCCGGCGGAATCGGGTCCATGATGTTCGCGGTCGCCACGAACATGACCTTGGAGAGATCGAACGGCACCTCCAGGTAGTGGTCCGAGAACGTGTGATTCTGCTCGGGGTCGAGCACCTCGAGCAGCGCCGCTGCGGGATCGCCGCGGAAGTCGTGCCCGAGCTTGTCAATCTCGTCGAGCATGAAGACCGGGTTGTTCGAGCCCGCCTTCTTCATGCCCTGGACCAGGCGACCCGGCAGCGAGCCGACGTAGGTGCGCCGGTGGCCGCGGATCTCCGCCTCGTCGCGCACGCCACCCAGCGAGATGCGGATGAACTTGCGCCCGAGCGAGCGTGCGATCGATCGACCCAGCGACGTCTTGCCGACGCCGGGCGGACCCACCAGACAGAGGATCGGCCCGCGCTTGTCAGCCTTGAGCTTGCGCACCGCCAGGTACTCGAGGATGCGCTTCTTGACCTTCTCGAGATCGTAGTGGTCGGCGTTGAGGATGTCGCGCGCGCCCTGAATGTCGAGCTTGTCATCGGTTGCGATCGACCACGGCAGCTCGACGAGCCACTCGAGGTAGGTCCGCGTCACCGTGTACTCCGCCGACGACGGCTGCATCACCTTGAGCCGCTCGAGCTGCTTCATCGCGACCTTCTCGGTCTCGGGCGGCATCTTGGCGTTCACGACCTTCTCGCGGAAGTCGTCGAGGTCGCCGCCGGAGTCGTCGATCTCACCCAGCTCTTCCTTGATGGCCTTCAGCTGCTGGCGCAGCACGTACTCGCGCTGGTTGCGCCCCATCTCTTCCTGAACCTGGCTGTTGATCTTCTCGCGCACCTTCAGCACCTCGTGCTGGCGCGAGAGGAACTGCAGCACCTTGCGCAGGCGGTTCTTGAGGTCGAACGTCTCGAGCACGTCCTGCTTCTCGTCGACCTGCACGTCCAGGTTCGACGTGATGAGATCGGCCAGCTGGCCCGGCTCGGTCACGCTGTCGACCAGCGCGCTCGCCTCCTTGGGCAGCTCGGGCATCAGCTTGATCACGCGCTTGGCGACGTCCTTGAGGTTCATCACCAGCGCGTCGAGCTCGACGTCGGTGCTGGGCGCGTCGGGCAGCGGCTGCACCTTGGCGGTCATGAACGGATCCTGCCCCCCGACCTCGAGCAACCGAATGCGCGAAACACCCTGCAGAATCACCGAGAAGTTATCCTTGGCCAGCTTGATGACCTTGAGGATCCGCGCCGCGCAGCCGACCGAGAACAGGTCGGTGGGACCGGGCTCCTCCGTGCGGGCGTCGCGCTGGGTCACGATCCCGATGACCGGGCGCTCCTTGGAGATCGCTTCCTCGACCAGCTTCACCGACTTCTTGCGGCCAACGTCGATGGGAATGATCGACCCCGGGAAGAGCACGGAGTTACGGAGCGGCAGGATCGAGATGATCTCGGGGACTTCGATAGGCCCTTCGGGGGCGGTTTTCTTGGAGGCCATTTGCCGTGATCGTATACGGTGAAACGCTCTGAAACAAATACGAAACGCTCTCAACCTCGACGAGAGTGTCGCGAGCGCGGCGTGTGTGGGCACACCGGCGCTCGCTTCCTTGACCTGGCTTCTAGCTTCAATGCCGGTCGGCCAGGGAACCGCCGAGGCGCCGGGGACGCCAAGATCTGGACCATCAGGGATCCGGACTTGGCACCTGCGGTCACTTGGCGGTCGGTTCCCTGACCGGCATTGCTTTTAGCTTGAAACCCTCAAACGGGTTCCGAGGCCCGCGCTATCGTCCTATCGTCCGCCTATCGTCCGCCTATCGTCCGCCTATCGTCCGCCTATCGTCCGCCTATCGTCCGCGCTTTTCTGACGCCGGCTTCGGCTGAGGGCTGAAGGCGTGCACCGTCGCGCCGGCGCCGTTGCTGCTGGGGGCACCTGCCTCGCCGCCCGCCGCCACCGGCGCGCCGCGGTCGCGGGCGATGCCGTGGTGGACCAGAACCTTCGTCTCGATCTTGCGCGCGACCTCGGGATGATCCCGCAGGTATTGCTTGGCGTTCTCCCGGCCCTGCCCGATCCGATCCCCCTCGAACCCGAACCAGGCGCCCGACTTCTCGACGACGCCGCACTCGGCTCCCAGATCGACCAGGTCGCCCTCATGGCTGATCCCCTCACCGTAGAGGATGTCGAACTCGACCTCGCGGAACGGCGGCGCCATCTTGTTCTTCACCACCTTGACGCGCGTGCGGTTGCCGACCACCTGCTCGCCGTCCTTGAGCGCGCCGACGCGGCGGATGTCGAGCCGGCAGCTGGCATAGAACTTGAGCGCGTTGCCACCGGTCGTCGTCTCTGGGTTGCCGAACATGACGCCGATCTTCATGCGGATCTGGTTGATGAAGATCACCAGCGTGTTCGACTTGGAGATCGTGCCGGTCAGCTTGCGCAGCGCCTGGCTCATGAGACGCGCTTGCAGGCCGACGTGCGAGTCGCCCATCTCGCCCTCGAGCTCGGCGCGCGGGGTCAACGCCGCCACCGAGTCGACCACGATGACGTCGACCGCGCCCGAACGCACCAGCATCTCGGTGATCTCCAGCGCCTGCTCGCCGCAATCCGGCTGTGAGACCAAGAGGTCGTCGGTGCGCACGCCCAGCTTGCGTGCGTAACCGACGTCGAGCGCGTGTTCGGCGTCGACGAACGCACAGATCCCCCCACCCCTCTGGGCCTGCGCCACCACGTGCAACGCCAGCGTGGTCTTGCCGGACGACTCAGGTCCGTAGACCTCGACGATGCGTCCGCGCGGCAGACCGCCGACGCCGAGCGCGATGTCCAGGCCCAGCGACCCCGTCGGAACCACCGTGACCTCGGGCGGGGCCATCCCGTCGCCGAGGCGCATGATGCTGCCCTTGCCGAACTGCTTCTCGATGGTCGAGACCGTCAGCTCGATCGCCTTGTCGCGGGTGGCGTCGCGCTCGCGCGCCACCGGCGCCACCGCGGCCACGGGCGACACCGCCGCGCCCGCCACAACCACGACCGGCTTGGACGAGGCCGATGCGCGCGCCGCCTCGGCCGTCGCCCTCGCGGACGAAGATGAAGAGGACGACGACGAAGATGACGCCGCGCTAGTTGATTCCTTGGTCTCGCTCTTTTCGGTCGCCATGGGTCGCTCCTTCCAGCGCGGCGGTGCCGCGCAAGACGTATGTCGAGGCATCACCACCGGTGATGCTCTCGTAGAGATGAATCTCGTTCACCAGAACCTCGCCGAACGCGCGGTCCGCCCACGGAGCCAGCGCCTCCGTCACGTCGCCGGCGCCGCGAGCCCGAAGGGCGTTGGAGGCCGCACGCCGCGGCGTGCGGCCGATGGTCACGTGCGCGCGAAATGGGCGGCGCCGCTGCTCCTCGAGGTCGCCGACCGCCAGCTGCTCGGCGATGTCGAAGACCGCGCGCGCGATCTCGTCCAGCTGGCGCGACGGATCGTCGATACCGACCCAGATCACCTGGGCGTTCTTTTGCGACGGGAACGCCCCCACGCCGCGCAGCTGGACCGCGAAGCTCGGGTGCCCGCCGAGCGCGCCGGCCAGCGCAGCGCCGAATCGCGCCAGCCGCTCGGCCTGCACCTGGCCCAGGAACATCAGCGTGACGTGCAGGTTCTCCACCTTGCGCGTCCATTTCAGCTCGGGCAGCCGCGCCGACAAGCCCTCCGCCGCGCCCAGAATCTCGGTCCGAACCGGCGCGGACAGTGGCACGGCCACGAAGCTTCGAATACCGCCGCGGACCGTGTGCTGCTGACTGTGAGCCTGGCCGTCGCTCATCGCTTGCGGGTGTCGAAGTAGCGCCGCGCCAGATCCAGCGCGAAGTAGGCCGCCGCCATGCGCACCCGGTCGCGGTCGCCCGCGAAGAGCTTGGTCGCGGTGCGCGTAGTGCCCGGCCCGCAGACCGCGAAGCAGACCGTGCCGACTGGCTTGTCGGGCGCGCCCCCCTCCGGCCCGGCGATGCCGGTGATCGACACCGCCAGCGTCGATCCGCAGAGTTTCTTCACTCCCTCCGCCATCTCGCGCGCGCACGGCTCGCTGACCGCACCGAAGTCGGTCAGCGTCTCGGCTTTGACGCCGAGCACGCCGGTCTTGATCTCGTCGGCGTAGCAGACCACGCTGCCACGGAAGAAGGTCGTTGCCCCCGCCTCGGACGTGATCAGTTGCCCCGCGAGCCCGCCGGTGCACGACTCCGCGATTGCCAGCGTCGCGCTCTGCGCCTTCAGCGCCTTCGCGACCGCCGACGGAAAAGTATCGCCATCGACAGCGTAGATGCCGGGGCCGATCCGCTTGCGCAGCTCGGTGTCGATCTTTTCCAGCGTCGCCTTTCCACGCTCGAGATCTCGATCGCGCACCACGACCTTGACGTGGTTCTCCGGATTCGACGTCCGGAAGTGCAACGTCGCCCCCTCGATACCGGTCAGAAGGCCGGCCAGCCGATGGTCGATATGCGACTCGCCCATCCCGTACACGTGCCAGGTACGCACGGCCGGCGGCGGCATCCCGAGCTCGCTCATGCGCGCCGTCAGCCGGGGCGCGACGTGATCGAGGAACATCTTCTCCATCTCACGCGGCACACCGGGCAGAAAATACGCCTGCGCGCCGCCCAGCGAGAGGTGGAACCCAGGCGCGATCCCCGCCGCGTTTGCCAACGCCTGCGCGCCGACCGGGACGCGCACCTGGCGCAGATTGTTGGGTGTCAGCTCGAACCCGTGGGTGGCGAAGCGCTTTTTCATCGCCTCCAGCGACGGCTGATCGGCGACGGTGCCGACTCCCAGCAGGTCGGCGACGGTGTCGACCGTCCGGTCGTCCTCGGTCGGGCCCAGGCCCCCGGTCGCCAGGATGACGTCGACCTCGGCGCGCAGCCGGATCAGGGCCGAGCGGATCGCCGTCGGTTCGTCGGAGACCACCACGTGCTCGCGTAGCTCGAGCCCCGCCTCGAACAGCCGTCCCGAGAGAAAAGCGGCATTGCTATTCGCCACTTCGCCCCGCAGCACCTCGTCGCCGATCGCCAGAAGCACTGCCGTTTGTGTTCGAACCTCGGAACTAGACATTTGAGCAGTACCCTACTCGGGCCTGGCACCGTATGTCAATGCCGGGTGTGCGAACTTTTCTCCAAACCGGAATGAGCTGTGACGTGCCGTCGAGGACACGCGACGCAGCAGTGCAGACCGGATTTGACGCGCTCGGAATGCGCCGCTACCCTGGAGCCGGTTTTTCGTCTCTCACGCCAACCATGCGCATCCGTTACGCAGCCAAGACCGATGTCGGGATGAAGCGGACGCACAACGAGGACTATTTTTCGCTCATCGAGGACGAACAGCTCTTCCTGGTCGCCGACGGTATGGGCGGTCACGCCTCGGGCGAGGTGGCGTCGAAGATGGCCGCCGAAGTGATGCGCGAGTTCTATACGCGCACCAAGGACGACGACGCGACCTGGCCGTACAAGATGGATCGCCACCTGTCGTACGTGGAAAACCGTCTGGTCATCGGCATCAAGATGGCGAACCAGCGCATCTTCGAGGCCGCCGGACGCGACGCGAAGTTCAAGGGCATGGGAACGACGATCGTCAGTTGCCAGGTCGTCGGCGACACGTCTTACATCGCGCACGTCGGCGACTCGCGCTGCTACCGCGTGCGCGGCGGCGCCATCCAGCAGATGACGCGCGACCACTCGCTGCTCGAGGACTACAAGGACGCCAAGCCGGACATGTCCGACGAGGAGCAGCGCAAGTTCCCGCACAAGAACGTCATCACGCGAGCCCTCGGCATGCGTGAGACCGTGCAGGTCGACGTGCTCGCGCACGAGATCGCCGACCAGGACCTGTTCCTGCTCTGCTCCGACGGGTTGTCGGGCATGGTCGACGATCCGCAGGTGCTGGAGATCGTCACGCGCGCGCCGAGCCTGGAGGTTGCGGTGTCCGGCCTGGTCGACGCCGCCAACCACGCCGGCGGTACCGACAACGTCACCGTGCTCGCGCTGCAGTGCCTGGCGGGCGGTAGTTAGTTCTTGCCCGCACCGGGCGGGCAACCGGGAACGGCGGCGGTGCGGGACGTGAGGACGGCTCCGCTCTCTTCGTTATGGGGCACATCTACGTTCACGGCGCCTGGGGCGCCCATTTTTTAAAAGAGCGATCGGACGCACGTCCGCCGTCCGTGAATGGAGGCCCTTCGCCAATTCTCCGTCCGGCTCAATCGATCGCAGCGTCGGTCGAGGACACTTAGCGGGTATCTGCATGGACGATCTATGGACGCTCGTCCGATCGCTCAAATTAAAAATCTGGCACCCCAGGCGCAGTGAACGTAGGTGTCCCCCAGCGAGAGGAGTGGTTTCCCTTTGGACCGAGTTCCGCAGGCGCGACTCGGCGCGCGCCGAGCAAATCCGCGCTGAACGCGCCGAGGATGTTTGAGGGCCAAAGGGAAACCCACTCCTTTCGCCCCCAACGGAGAGATCGGAGCCGTCCTCACGGACCGCACCGCCGCCGTTCCTGGTTACCCGCCCGGTGCGGGCGTCAGGACCCGGTGGCGCGCGCAGGGGCCTTGCGCCACATCGCGAACACCGGGTAGATGGTGAGCACGCCCATGGTCAGCGTCATCGCCGAGCCCGAGAGCGCGTGCAGGAACGCCAGGCTCGTCGACCCGTAGCGCACCAGCCATGGCGTCGCGATGTGCAGGAACACCGTCGCGGACGCGGCGCCGACCCAACCCAGCTTCGCGCGTGGCGACAGCGCGGTGGCGAAGAAGAGGTGGCCGACGATCAGCAGCACCACGGGCATCGTGAACAGGTGAAAGTGCGTCACCTCGAGGAGCTTTCGATAGGTCACCGCGACGACGATCTTCTGCGGCCGCGCGTCGATGTCCGACGGCACATCGATCTTCGGCCCCGCGGGACCGACCTCCGCGCCCGGCTGCGCGATCGCCGCGTCGTCGGATTCACCGCCGTAGTAGCGCCGAATGCCGCCGAGCCCGCCGCCGACCAGGTCGCCGTAGTACAGCGCCGACGAGACGATGCCGCACAGGATGAGAACGCAGAACGCCGAATAGAGCACCTTCGCCTCGACCGCGAGGTTCCAGAGGCGGAAACCGCCCGAGGCGAACTGCCGCATCAGCGGGCGGCGGTCGTGCTCGCGGGCGACCGCTCGGCCGCCACCGTCGACAAGCCCAGCGCCAGCTCCTCGACCAGGACCGCGGCGCGGCGCGCGCCGACCGCCATTGACGCCGACGAGACGGTCGCGCCGCTCACGGCGTCGATGTCGCGGCTGACGCGCATCGGATCCTGCGCGGTCTTGCCCTCGAACTGGCGCCGGAAGCGCTGGTCGCGCACCTCGTCGCCGCGCGGCTCGCGGTACACCATGATCTCCAGGCGCTCGATCGCCCCGCGCGGCGACAGGCGCGTCGCGAAGGTGATCGGCTGATGCAGTCCCAGCTCCTCGTCGATGATCGCGTAACCGTCGACATGGCTGTTGGTGGTGGCGACGAAGATGTTGTAGCGGTCCTTGGCCGGCGTGTAGCCGAGCCGCTGGGCGAGCCTGGTCTTCAGCGACGAGTCGAGGGTGAAGGTGCGGAAGGTGACCTTCTCACTCTTCGGGAAGAAGTCGGCCAGCAGAGCGCGTGGCGTGTAGTAGGTCGTCTCCGCGTGAACGCGCGCGGCCGGCAGCAGGCAACAACCGACGGCGAGCGCCATCCAGGCGGCGCGCGGCGCGACAAAGCGAACACTTCGAGATTGACGGCGGCCCAGCCCAAACATGATTTTGAGAACCGTTATCAATTTCAACTCTCTTTAAGTAGCCCATCGGCCGAACGGCTGTCAACTAGAGTCCACGCTGGGTTGCCGCTGGCGCCGATTTCATCGGTGGTCGAGTGGGACCGATCACGGCGAATCGACCCGAACCCAATGAAATCAACGCCGTCCGGGCAGCCCCGCCTTGACCAGCCCCTCGCCGGGACAGCGGCCACCGGCGATCCCCTGTGCCCGCTCGCACAGGCCGAACAGCTCGTGGCGGTGGCGCAGCACGTTGAAGCCCAGCGTGCGGGCCGCCCTGTCCTGCAGCTGCTCGATCTCGTCGCTCTCGAACTCGACGATGTAGCCGCAGCGCTCGCAGATCAGGTGATCGTGGTGGGCCCGCCCGCTCGCGACTTCATAGAGCGTCTGCCCCGACCCGAACTGGCGCGAGGCCGCGAGCCCCGCCTCCTCCATCAGCTTCGCCGTGCGGTAGACCGTCGCCAGGCCGACGCGCGGGTGCTTCTTGCGCGCATCGGCGAGCAGATCCTCCAGCGCCACGTGACCCGACCGCCGCAGGAATGCGTCGACGATCGCCTCGCGCTGGTGCGTCGTCTTCAGGCCCTTGCGCCGCAAGTAGGCCTGCCAGGGGGTCTTGGGATCGTCGGCTTTGACCACCGCTCGTTTCATGTCTTCCACTTGATGGAGCACCCCATCGACGGGCGTTGCTCGGGTGATGGACGGCGGCCGTCGAGCAGCGCCTCGACCGCGTCAGCCAGCTCGCGCCTCGTGACCTTGGATTCGTCCTTCCACGAGTCGTCGATGCGCCCGCGGTAGGCCAGCCGGCGCTCTCGATCGTAGGCAAAGATGTCGGGTGTACAGACGGCGCCGAACGCGCGCCCGACGTCCTGCGCCTCGTCGTGCAGATAGGGAAACCCGTACTGCTGGCGCCGCCAGCGCTCGGCCAGCTTGTCGAACGCGTCGTCGGGATAGGTCACGGCGTCGTTCGAGCAGATGCCGACGAAGGCGGCGCCGCGCGCGCCGAAGTCGCGCGCCATGCGGATGAGCCGGTCCTCGACCGCCTGCACGTACGGGCAGTGATTGCAGATGAACATCACCACCAGCACAGGCGCCTGCTCGAAGTCGGACAGGCCATAGCGCTTGCCGTCGACGGCCGGCAGTCGAAAGTCGGGACAGGGCGCGCCGAGGCGGGCGGGTGGCGTTTCTACGGCCATGCTGTTGCGCGAATCATATTGCAGAGTTCTGGGGAGATTGAAATGACTCCGGGAGAGTCGTAGAAGAACGCGATGGACCGCGCCCCCAAGCCCGCCGAGGACGGCGAGCGCTTCGACGACATTCTGACCCGCCTGCGCACGCTCGTCGAACGGCTCGAGGGAGGCAACCTGTCGCTCGAGGACAGCTTGCATTCATTCGAGCAAGGCATGGAGCTGTGCAAGCGCGGCGCCGCGATCCTCGATGCAGCCGAAAAAAAGGTCGAGGTGCTGCTCGCCGGCCCGCCGGGCGCGAACCGCACCGCGCCGCTGCCGGGCGCCGATCGGAACCAAGATCGGAACGATGAAAGGCAGGGCGATTGAGCGCAGCGCCCGACCTCGCCCGCTGGATCGGCGCGCGGCGTTCCGAGCTCGAAGCGCTGTTCGACGCGAAGCTGCCCGCGGCCGCGCGCGCCGACGATCCCGGCCGCCTCGGCGAAGCGATGCGCTACTCGCTGCTCGCGCCCGGCAAGCGCGTGCGCCCGCTGCTGGCGCTGGCCGCGGCCGAAGCGGTCGGCGGCACCGCGGCCAGCACCAACGACGACGTGCGCCTCGCCTGTGCGTCGATCGAGCTCGTGCACTGCTACTCGCTGATCCACGACGACTTGCCGGCGATGGACGACGACGACTTCCGGCGCGGGCAACCGAGCAATCACAAAGCGTTCGATGAAGCGACGGCGATCCTGGCCGGCGACGCGCTCTTGACGCTGGCCTTCGAATGGGTCGCCGACGCCGGCCACCACGCCGGCCGCCCGGGCGACTTCCTGCGCGCCGCGCGCGCGCGCGCGCGGGGTAGCGGGATGAAGGGCATGGTACGAGGTCAGGCGCGCGACCTGGGCGAGAGCTCACCCACGACGCTGGTCGAGCTGGAACAGCTACATATGGAGAAGACCGCGGGGCTCTTCCGCGCGGCGCTGGAAATCGGCGCCGCCGCCGCGAGCGCCGACGAAGCGACCACGCTGGCGCTGGCCCGCTACGGCGAGTGCTACGGCATCGCGTTCCAGCACGCCGACGACCTGGACGACGCCGACCACCCGGGTCACGCCGCGCAGGCCCGCCAGCGGGTGACCGTGCTGATCGACGAGGGGGTGCGTGCCGCGCGCGCGCGCCTCGGCGCCCGCGCCGACCTGCTCGAATCCTTTGCGCGCGAGCTCCCCCGACGTAGCGCTGGCGCCGCCGCCCGAGCGCTTGTGTTACGATGATGCTCTATGCCGCTCGACGAGAATACCCGTATGGGGATCCCTCCCGTCGTCGCGCACGAGGGGGGAAAGCGGGATCGGGCCTACCTGGTCGTGCTCGCCGGCGCGAGCGTCGGCGAAATGTACAAGATTGAAGGCGAGAAGACCGTCATCGGCCGCGGGCAGAACGCGCAGATCCGCCTGCTGGACGACGGCATCTCGCGCGAGCACGCGCAGCTGGTGATCCACACCGACCACGTCGTCCTGGAAGATCTCGGTTCCACCAACGGCACGTACTGCAACGGCCTCAAGGTCGACCGCAAGGAGCTGGCCGACGGCGACAAGATCCTGGTCGGCTCGACCACGATTCTGAAGTTCACCTATCACGACAATCTCGACGAGATCTTCCAGAAGCAGATGTACGAGTCGGCCCTGCGCGACGGGCTCACCAAGGCGTTCAACAAGCGCTACTTCACCGATCGACTCGAGAGCGAGTTCACCTTCTCGACCCGGCACATGACGCCGCTGACGCTGGTGCTGTTCGACATCGACCACTTCAAGAACGTCAACGACACCTTCGGCCACCAGGCCGGCGACCACGTTCTCACCGAGCTGTCGAACATGATGGCGGCGTCGCTGCGGGCCGAGGACATCTTCGCGCGCTACGGCGGCGAGGAGTTCGCGATCGTCTGCCGCGGCTCCGACGCAGTACAGGGGCAGATTGTCGCGGAGCGCCTGCGCAAGGCGGTGGAAGTGAACCAGTTCGTCTACGAAGGGAAGAAGATCCCCGTGACCATCAGCCTGGGCCTGGCCACTCTGCCCGACCCGGCGATCACTGACTCCAGCGAGCTCATCCGGGCCGCCGACGAAGCGCTGTATGCGTCGAAAAAGTCCGGCCGAAACCGCGTCACGCTGCACAAGCCGAAGACGTAGCGTACTCTCACTTCGTGCGCATCACTGCGACCGCGGTCCTGGCGATCATTCTGGCGACGACGTCCGCGGTGGCCTCGAGCCGACGCGCCAGGGCCGAGGACGGAGACGCCGGGGACGGAGACGCAAAGAAAGCTCCGAAACCGGCCAAGTTCGATCCGGACTGGATCGAGCCGTTCTTCAAGTCGGGCCCCGGCAAACAGGCGGCGGAGCGCTTCCGCGCCGAGGACTGGTCCGCGGCGGAGACCGGCTTTGCCAAGACCGTGAAGGCGTTGCCCAAGTCGTCGCCCGAGCGAAAGGCGGCGCGCTATCTGCTGGCGCTGGCCGAGGCCAATCAATCCAAGTGGACCGACGCGGGCGCGCTCTTCGAAGAGCTCTACACGAGCTATCCCAAGCTCGCGCCCTATCACGCCTACAACGCCGCGCGCTGCCGGCTGCGGCGCGGCGACGCCGCGGGCGCGCTCGAGTGGAGCGGCCGCGTCGCCAAGGGCTCGATCCCCGAGGCGGAGACGATCTTGGTCTCGATCGATGCGCTGCGCGCGATGGGCCGCTGGACGGAGGTGATGGCCTCGCTCCGCGGCTACCTCGACCGCTTCCCGTCGGGACCGCGGCGCGCCGAGGCGCTGTTCAAGAAGGGCGAGGCGCTGGAAAAGCTCGCCATCACGGGTGCCGGCGCGCCGGCCGCGCCGCCGGTGACCGCCCCGGTCTACGGTCCCGAACCGGAGCCCGCGTCGGACACGCCAGCCGCGGTGACGGCGGTCGACGCCGGTACGCCGCCGGAGGCGCTGGCCGAGGCGCTGGCGGCGTACCGCAGGGTTTGGGCCGAGGCGCCGCTCGAAGCCTGGTCCGAGCGCGCCGCCGATCGGATCGCGGCGCTGACGCGCGGGCAGGTTCCGCCACCACCGGCGCGCGCCCACACCGCCGCCGAGTGGGTCGCGCGCGGGATGGCGCTCTTCGACGCCAACCGCAACACGGAATCCGAGGCGGCGTTCGTCGCGGCGCTGGGCTCGCCCGGGCTCGACGCGGATCTCGAGTGCCGGGCCCGCTTCCACCGCGCGCAGTCGGTGTGGAAGCAGCGACAGCGCCCGCGCGCGGCGCCGCTGTTCGACGAGGCCGAGCCGGTCTGCGCCAAGGCCGACAACCGCGACCTGCACGCCAAGGCGCTCTATCAGGCCGGGCGGTGCTACGCCTCGATGGCCGAGCGCGACAAGGCGGCCGCTCGCTACGCGCGCATCGAGGCCGAGCACGCCGACCACAGCTACGCCGACGACGCGCGGCTGCGCACCGCCGAGCTGGCGACCGATGCTGGCGACGAGGCGCAGGCGGCCAAGCTGCTCGCCGAGATCCCGACGCGCTACCCGCAGGGCGACAACGTCAACGAGGCGCTGTGGCGTCTGGCCTACGGCGCCTGGCGCGCCGGCCGCTACGACGAGGCGCTCACCTGGCTCGACGAGAACCTGCGCCTCATCCCGCACGAGGAGATCTGGTACGCCGAGGGGCGCGCCCACTACTGGAAGGGGCGGATCTTCGCCAAGCAGGACAAGCCCAAGCTCGCGCGCGAGTCCTACGAGCGCGCGATCCGCGAGTACCCGCTCTCGGTCTATGCGCTCTTGTCGTTCGCGCGCCTGCGCGAGAGCGCGCCCAGGGCCGTGGCGCCGCTGGTCTCCGAGCTGCGCCACGAGCTGGACCGCCCGGTGAAGTGGTCGTTCACGCCGCGCGCGATCTTCGCCGACGCGGGATTCCTGCGGGCCGTCGAGCTGGCGCGCATGGGCCAGGGCGGAGACGCGCGCCGCGAGCTCAGCCGCCTGGGTCTGTCGACGGTCGGCGAGAAGCATGTAAAAGCGAAAGAAGAGGATGAAGATCTGCTGTGGATCACCGCGATCCTGCTCGATCGCGGCGGCGTCTGGAGCGCGTCGCACTCCATCCCGCGCTACATCGCCACGCGCTACCGGCTGACCTACCCGCGCGATCTCGGCGTCGCCAAGTGGAAGATCGCCTACCCGCGCGCCTTCCCCGCTCTGGTCGAGAAGAACGCGCGCGCCAACCAGATCCCCGAGGCGCTGCAGCTGGCGATCATGCGCGAGGAGAGCGCGTTCAGCCCGCGCATCGAGTCGTTCGCCAACGCCATCGGGCTGACGCAGATGCTGATCAAGACCGCGAAGCGCTTCGCCAACAACGGGCCGGTCAACCGCGACATCCTCATGGACCCGGCCAAGAACCTGGAAATTGGTTCGCGCTTCCTCGGTTTCCTGTGGAAGCACTTCAACGGCGCGCCGCCGCTGGCCATCGCCGGATACAACGCGGGCGAGGGCGCGGTCGATCGCTGGCTCGGCGACAAGTCCAACGCCGGGATCTCGGTCGACGAGTTCATGGAGTCGATCCCCTACGACGAGACCCGCAATTACACCAAGCGGGTGCTGGCGTCGTACTTCGCCTATTGCTGGCTCTACGCCCGCAAGCCGATCCCCGAGATCTCGTTCAAGCTGCCCGGCCCGCCCGGCCGCGCACCGGTGAGCGCCGCCGACAAGCGCGGCTAAAACCCGCTATTTCTTCTTTTTGCGGCGGAAGAACCCGGAGCTGCGGGGGGCGCTCACCCGTTGTCCGCCGGCGGCGGCGTACGCCCGCAGGTGCTCCTCCTCCTCGGGCGTCAGCGACGTCGGCACCTGCAGCTTGACGTGGGCGACGATATCGCCGTTGCCGCGCTCTTCCAGGCGCGGCATCCCCTTCCCGCGCAGGGTCAGCGTGTCGCCGGGCTGGGTGCCCGGCGGCAGGTCGATCTCGGTCTCCCCTTCGATGGTCGGGATGGTCACCTTGTCGCCCAGCGCCAGCTGCGGGAAGCTGGCCACGACCTCGGTATGCAGGTCGGCGCCGTCGCGTTCGAAGCGCGCGTCGGCCTCGACCCGCAAGATCACGTACAGGTTGCCGGGCCGCCCGCCGCGCGCCGCTGCCTCGCCGCGGCCCATCAGGCGCAGCGTCGACCCGTCGTCAACGCCGGCGGGAATCGCGATCTGTAGCGTGTCTTCCTGGTGGTCGATGCCTGTCCCCTGGCACTCGCTGCACGGCGTGCGAACGATGCGCCCCTCGCCTCGGCAGATGGGGCATGTGGTCGAGATCATCAGGAAGCCCTGCGAGTGCATCACCTGCCCTCGCCCGCCGCACTGCTGGCAGACTTCGGGCGTCGATCCCGGCTGAGCGCCGCTGCCGCGGCAGGAGCCGCAGGGGGCGCGGCGCCGGATCTTGACCTCCTTGGTGACGCCGACCGCCGCCTCGGCGAACGTGATCCCGAGGCGCGTCTCGATGTCGGCGCCCCGGCCCGGTCCGCGCGGACCGCCGCCGCCGCGGAAGACGTCGCCGAAGATGTCGGAGAAAGCGGAAAAAATGTCACCGATGTCGTTGAATCCAGCGCCGCCGAAGCCGCCGCCGGGCCCCGCGTGACCGAAGCGGTCGTAGCTGGCGCGTCGCTCCGGGTCGGACAGGACCTGGTACGCTTCCGAGGCCTCCTTGAACTTGCCCTCTGCCTCGGGGTTGTTGGGATTGCGATCCGGGTGCAACTCCATCGCCAGGCGGCGATAGGCGCGCTTGAGGTCGCTCGGGTCCGCGTTGCGCGGCACGCCGAGAACTTCGTAGTAGTCCTTCTTTTCCGACACGGTGGTCACTCACCGTAAGAAGCTCCCGTCCCCATGTCAAATGGCGCCGGAGCGGACGCGGTCGATTCCGCGTTGCGCGAATTCTACGCTACGCTTGCAAGCATGAAACACAGTCCCGGTTTCCTGGCCCTGGTGGAAGAGGCCAAGAAAAACATCCGCGAATGCACCGTGCGCGAGGTCAAGGAGCGCTTCGATCGCGGCGAGAAGTTCCAGCTGGTCGACGTCCGCGAAGATCATGAATTTGCCCAGGACCACGTCACCGGCGCTCGACACATCGGCCGGGGTGTGCTCGAGCGCGACATCGAGACGCTGCTGCCCGACAAGGACACGTCGATCGTGCTCTATTGCGGCGGCGGCTTCCGCTCGGCGCTGGCGGCCGACAACCTGCGCAAGATGGGGTACCGCAATGTCTGCTCGATGGACGGCGGCATCCGCGCCTGGCGCGAGGCCGGCTTCCCGATCAAACGCACCTGAACCGGCGCGCGACGTGAGCCCGGCGGCCCACACGGCGGAGACGACGGCGAAGACCGCCCGTCTGCTCGAAACGGTGCGCGGCGCGATCGTCGACTGCGCGCTCTGCCCGCGCCTGCGGATCTACTGCACGCGCATCGCGCGCGAGAAGAAGGCGGCCCACCGAAACGACGTCTACTGGGGCAAGCCGGTGCCCGGCTTCGGCGACCCGGCGGCGCGCATGCTGATCGTCGGACTGGCGCCGGCCGCGCACGGCGGGAACCGCACGGGACGCACGTTCACCGGCGACGGCTCGGGCGATTTCCTGATGAGCGCGCTCCATCGTGTCGGCTTCGCCAACATCCCGACGTCGCGCGACCGCGACGACGGCCTGCGGCTCGACGACGCGTACATCCTGGCTGCTGTGCGCTGCGCGCCGCCCGACAACAAACCGCTGCCCGAAGAGATCGTGCGCTGCCGGCGGCACATGGTGGCCGAGATCGCGGCGCTGCCGAACGTGCGGGTCGTCGTCGCGCTCGGCAAGATCGGCTTCGACGCGTACCTGGCCTATCTCGCCGCGCAGGGCCGCGTGGTTCGCCCCAAGCCGGCGTTCGGCCATGGCGCGCGCGCCGAGCTCGGCGCCGGGCTGCCGGTGCTGCTCGGCTCGTACCACCCGAGCCGCCAGAACACCAACACCGGCAAGCTGACCCCGGTCATGCTCGAGTCGGTCTTCCGCGACGCGCGAAGAGTCATAGAATCCCGCGATGCCTCGTAGCTTCGCCAACGATCCCGTGCCCTGGAAGGTGCTGTCGTCCGAGTACGTGTCGCGCAAGTTCTGGTACACGGTGCGGCGCGACGAGGTGCAGCTGCCCAACGGCACGGTCATCCCCGAGTACTGGATCAACGAGTACCGGCCGTGGGTCAACGTCGTGGCGGTCACCGAAGACGACGACGTGCTGATGGTGAGGCAATACCGCCACGGCAGCGGCGCCGTCCATTTCGAGATCCCTGCCGGCACCACCGACGCGGAGGACACCGACATCGAGACCGCGGGACGGCGCGAGCTCCTGGAGGAGACCGGCTACGGCGGCGGTCGCTGGGCGCCTCTGATGACGCTGTCGGCGAACCCCGCGCTGCAGAACAACCTCACGTACACGTTTCTCGCAGAGGGCGTTGTGCCGATGGCCGCGGCCGATCCCGGCGCCAGCGAGGACCTGCGCCTGCACCTGGTGCCGGCGCGCGAGATCGAGGCGATGATCGACGGCGGCGAGCTAATCCAGTCGCTGCACGTC
>Ga0265338_10002260_pt1 | contig 29339 bp, 14 predicted proteins | sample 42126metaG_FD_193579 | JGI IMG/M metagenome (GOLD analysis project Ga0265338, IMG submission 193579) | Rhizosphere microbial communities from Carex aquatilis grown in University of Washington, Seatle, WA, United States - 4-21-26 metaG | ecosystem: Host-associated > Plants > Roots > Rhizosphere...
TTGCCTGTTACTGCAAAAAGCACACCGAGGTACATCTTGGAAGTGTGATGTCCAGTGATTATTCCATCCAGGAAACCAACCGGCTTTACAAAGATCTCGCTCAAACGAAGGAGGAACTGAAGAATGCCAAAAATACCGCCGGCGTTTTCTCGATTGATGAAGCAAACAAAAGTTACGAGGAGCAATTGTCTCAAATCCGCACCAGGCTGTTTGCCGCTGAAGCCGAGTTGGTGGAACGCAAGGAGGTTTTGAAGCAGATTTCCAATATCCCATCTTCGGACGCCCCAGCCACGAATGGTTCGGTTGCAACCATTTCCCCCGATAAAATACAGGAATATAGAAATCTTTGCACCCGGCTGGATTTGCTCAGAAAAAAGGAGCAGGAATTGCTGATGCAGTACACCGACCAAAGTGTGCCGGTCAAAGATGTGCGGGAGCAGATCCTGGCAAATGAGACGCTTAAGCAAAAGCTTGAGGCGGAAGAGCCCAGACTGGCGGGCCTTGGAGTGCCTTCAGGTCAGGCTGATGGTTCAGCCATCAATCTGGCCGACAATCAGGCGCAAATCAGCATGCTTGAAAGCAAGGTCAACATTCTTAATTCCCAACTCAGCCAGGTCCAGAGCAATGCGGCAAGAATTGATGAATCCAAGGCAACCATAACAGAATTGGAGGAACGGCAGCATCGTCAGGAAGCCGAACTGGAATATTTTTTGCGTAATTTGGAGCAGGCCCGCCTTGATGGCATGCTCGGGGCCGGCAAGGCGCCAAACATCGGAATCATTCAATACCCGTCGTCTCCGGTCAAACAGTGGCCGAAAAAGCTCAAAAAGAAGGCAGCCATTTTGGCGGTCGGGGGCATCGGGTTCGGCGTGGCCCTGGCATTTTTGATCGAATTATTCCTGGATCGGTCCCTGAAACGTCCCGTGGAAATTGAATTAAAACTGGGGTTGCCCATGTTTATTTCGATTCCGGATTTTAGTCAAAAAAACCATTCCTCACGGGCTGTCATACAAAACGTTCCACTCTTGACGGACGGGACGGGAAAAGGGGCGTCCCAGAACGTCGCCATGGTGCCTTGGAACCGCCAGAATCCGCTGTATCGGTTTTGGGAGGGGTTGCGGGATCGGTTGATTATTCACTTCGAAGTCAAGAATGTGACACACAACCCCAAGCTGGTTGCCGTGACCAGTTGTGACCGGGGAGCGGGCGTAAGCAGTGTAGCTGCCGGGCTGGCGGCCTCATTGTCGGAAACCGGTGATGGCAATGTTCTGCTGGTGGATATGAATACAGAAGGGGGGGCGGCTCAACAATTTTACAAAGGAAAATTGGGCTGCAGCGTGGATGACGTTTTGGAATCCGAGGCAAGGAAAGGCGCACTGATCCAAAAAAATCTGTATATTGCGACCCAACCCATGGAAAGCAGCGACAAGCTGCCCAGTGTTCCGGCCAAGCATTTGATGGGCTTGATTCCAAAACTCAAGGCCAGTGATTACGATTACATCATTTTTGACATGCCGGCAGTGACCCAGACCAGCATGACACCCCGCATGGCAAGATTGATGGATATGGTGTTGCTCGTGATCGAATCCGAAAAAACCAACCAGGAAGTTGCCAAGAAAGTGGTTTCATTGCTTGCAGAATCGAAAGCCAACGTCACCACCGTGCTCAACAAAACGCGTTCCTATATTCCGCCCAAATTGTATCGGGAAAATTTGAATGACGTTTGAGCCCCGTCTCCGGCGCTGTTTGTTCGTAAGTACGGGCGCCCTTTTGCCGGCATGTTGAAGGGACTGTTGGTTTGATCGAAATTTTAGTTGCGGGTATGCATCTGGCCCGGACTTTTAAAGGATGCGTTGGCAGTGTTTTTTTGATTGGAGTTTCAAAAGGAATTGTGGCTCTCATTGTTCGACTTGATATTGACCGACCGTACGGGAAACTTCCCCTGCCTCGGCATATTCTCAGCCGGTTAAGTTCGGATTTCTGTTTCCCAAAAATCAATGCCTTGGGATATCTGAAGGAGTTGGAGGAAATGTTGCGGCTGCTGAATGGAAAAAGTGCGCGGGCTTATGTTTTTTTCAGGCGCTGCACACTTCCCTCGTCCAATATTCTGAAAATGCTTGATCAAGGTGGTCATGAAATTGGTCTGCACCTGGAAAATTCGCGTTCGTTCACAACCTTTACAAAAGAGAAGGAGATTCTCGAGCGGCAGGTTGGCAAACAGATCAACGCCTTTTCAAAGCACGGTTCAGGCGGCGCAAAATTTGGCTATCATCACTTTGCGCCGTACGAGCCGCAACGGTATCTGGAATGGGCGCGCGAAGCGGGAATGCGGTTGTTCCTCGGAAACCTTGAGGATCCAACGTTGGAGCCGAAACGCACTCCCGGGGACGTTTTGAATTTTCCTTCAGCTTTTTGGTTGGAGCCGCACTGGAGGGATGTAAAAACTTTCAGTGTTGATTGGCTGATGTCCCATGCGCAGCAACGGGATATCGTTCTGCTGGTTCATCCCGAGAACGTGCTGGAAAATCCCGAATTGACTTCGGCCTTCAACCGGCTGGTGGGCGGACTGGAAACGAAAATATTTTGATGAAACAGCTTTCAACCCGGACCGGGTCGATCCTGATGATCGCGTACACGAATTACCGTACCGATCCCCGGGTGATTCGCGCCGCTGAATCGGCTGTCAATAGCGGCTTTGATGTTGATTTCATGGCGTTGCGCCGTGAAGGAGAACCGCGGGAGGAGATGATCCGAGGGGTTCGTGTGCTTCATGTCAATCAATACCGTTATCGGGGTCGCGGCCTGTTCCAGTACATGCTGGCCTACCTGAGTTTTTTCATTCGCTGTCTTTTCAAGTCTGCGATCCTGTCCTTTAAAAAGTCCTATGCGGTTGTGCATGTGAACAACATGCCTGATTTTCTGGTCTTCTGTACTCTGATTCCAAAATTAATGGGTTCTAAAATTTTATTGGATATTCACGACCCGATGCCAAACACCTTTGCCTCAAAGTTCAAGTCCGGGGACAAGGGGTTTTTCTTTAAACTCCTCCTTTGGCAGGAAAAATTGAGCGCCTGGTATTCTGACCGCGTCCTTACGGTGCATGATCCGGTCAAGGACCTGATTCTGGTGAAACACGGACTGCCTCCCGACTCCATCCAGGTCATTGCCAATTTTGCCGATGATGAGATTTTCACTCTCAATCCCGACTATCGGGCGGATGGCAAATTGCGGCTGATTTTCCATGGAACGATTCTGGAGCGTTACGGTCTGCGTACCCTGGTGGAGTCTTTGTCCAAGGTCAAACACAGGGAAAACATTTCTGTGAAAATCATTGGGGAAGGCGATTTCAGTGAAGAGTTTAAAAAGCTGATTGCCTCGGCGGGATTGGAAAGTTTTGTTCATTTTGATAATCGGTTTTATCCCATGCATGACATTCCCCGGATCATTTCCGACGCCAATGTTGGCCTGGTGCCGCTGGAAATATCGTCGATGACGAATTATGCGCTTCCGTTGAAGATGTTGGAATACACTTCCATGGGGTTGCCGGTCATCACGGTGCGAAACGCGGCCATCTCCTATTATTTCGGGGAAACAGATTGTTTGTATTACGAACCCGGCAATGCGGAATCGCTGACAGCGGTACTTGACCGGCTCGCGGCGGACCCGTCACTCGTGCTGCATTATCATCAAAAAGCAGTCTCCATCCGTGAAAAATTCTTTTGGAGCAACGAAAAGAAAAAATATATTTCCCTGTTAAGAGAGTTATCAAACTGCCCGTTGCCCAATCCTGGCGCGCTGCGGCCGGTTGCGAAGTAGGCGTTTGGGGCAGAGTCTGTGTCGTTGTCAAATTCAATCCAAGGAGTTACATGGAATTCATTGACCTGAAAGAACAGTACCGTCACTACAAAACGGAAACCGATGGCCGAATTCAGCGAGTGCTGGCCCATGGGCATTATATCATGGGGCCGGAAATTGCCGAGTTGGAACAAGCCCTTGCGAAATACGTCGGCATCAAACATGCCCTTACGGTTTCCAGCGGCACCGACAGCCTTGAAATTGCTTTGCGCGCCCTTGGTATTGGCCCCGGTGACGAAGTCATTACGGTCCCCTTTACCTGGATCAGTTCTGCCGAAGCGATCGGGCTGGTTGGCGCCCGGCCGGTTTTTGTTGATGTGGATGCGGCTACGTACAACATCAATGTGGACCTGATCGAGTCGGCGATTACACCCCGCACTAAAGCACTTCTTCCGGTGAGTTTGTTCGGGCAGATGGCGGATTGTGAGCGGATTAACGCCATTGCCGCCAAACATGGGATTCCAGTCATTGAAGATGGTGCTCAAAGTTTTGGAGCGACCCAGCACAAACGGCGCAGTTGTGGGGTGACCACCATTGGCAGCACCAGTTTTTTCCCCGCCAAACCCCTCGGTTGCTATGGAGACGGAGGCGCAGTTTTTACGAACGATGATGGATTGGCTGAAAAAATGAAAGCCATTCGAACTCATGGTGGAATCAAGCGACATCATCACCCGTTGCTGGGAATGAACGGACGATTTGATACTATTCAAGCTGCCGTCCTTTTGGCCAAGCTGCCGCACTTTGAATGGGAGGTGGGGGAACGCAGTCGCATCGGCGCACGATATTCCGGAATCCTGAAACAGACCTGTACGGTGCCGGTCGTCGCTTCGGGAAATACGCATGTCTATGCGCAATACACCATTCGCGTCCCCGACCGGGATAAGGTTGCTGAACAACTGAAGGCGTCTGGTATTCCTACGGCTGTTTATTATCCGAAATGCCTTCATGAACAACCGGTTTTTGCTTCATTGGGCTACAAGTGGGGAGATTTCCCGGTATCCGAAAAAGCCTCGCGTGAGGTGCTCAGTCTGCCGATGCATCCATTCCTCAACGATGCTGACCAGGACAAGGTCATATCGGCGCTCAACCAGGCGCTGGCCAAATCCGCGCAACCGGAAGGGGTGTTGGCGTGAATCCGAAGCTTGCCGTGCTGGGTTGCGGTTATTGGGGCAAAAACCTAGTTCGCAACTTTCATTCGCTGGGGGTTCTCGATTTGGTGTGTGACCCGGCTGAAGCGGGCAGGGCGACCGCCAAACAAGTCGCGCCGGGGGTTGCTGTTGCTGAAACGTTTGAGACGGCGCTGAAAAATCCAGCCATCAATGCCGTGGCCATAGCTGCCCCGGCTGCAATGCATTATTCCCTGGTCAAGGCGGCGTTGACGGCCGGCAAGGACGTATTTGTCGAGAAGCCGCTCTGCCTGCAGCTCGGCGAAGCAGACGAGGTTGTCCGGTTGGCCGAAAAAACCAGCCAAATCCTGATGGTGGGGCATTTGCTCCAATATCATCCGCACGTGCAGGCTCTGCATTCATTGCTGGCCAAAGGGGAACTGGGAAAGCTCCACTACATCATTTCCAATCGTCTGAACCTCGGCAAGATTCGCAGGGAAGAAAACGCCCTGTGGAGTTTTGCTCCGCATGATATTTCGGTCATCCTGTCTCTCGCCAATGGCCAGCCGGACCGGGTCCGGTGCAGCGGCGGCGAGTACTTGAGCCAGGGAGTTGCTGACACCACACTGACCACCATGCGTTTCACCAACGGCGTACGAGCCCACGTTTTTGTCAGCTGGCTGAATCCATTCAAGGAACAAAAATTGACGGTGGTTGGGTCCTCCGGTATGGCTGTTTTTGATGATACCCGGCCTTGGGCTGAAAAACTCGTCATTTACCGCCAATACCTGACCTGGGCCAATGGCCAGGTGCCGACGCCCAATAAAATGCAAGGGGAACCCGTCGTGATTCAGGAATCCGAGCCGTTAAAAAATGAATGCCAGCATTTTGTTGATTGCTGCATTCATCGACGATCTCCGCAAACGGACGGGCTTGAGGGTTTGCGCGTACTTTCGGTTTTACAAGCGGCTCAGCGTAGTTTGGATACCGATGGTGAATCCATCAATCCTGCGACAATGGTTTCAGCATCGACGCCGGCATATTATACGCACCCGACGGCCGTGGTGGATGACGGAGCGCTGATTGGAAACGGCAGCAAAATCTGGCATTTCAGTCACGTTATGAAAGGCGCCAGGATTGGAGAGCGATGTATTCTGGGCCAGAACGTGAATGTGGATGGCGGCACGGTTATCGGCCACAACGTCAAAATCCAGAACAACGTTTCCATTTATACGGGAACGGTGATTGAAGACGACGTTTTCCTTGGCCCATCCTGTGTGCTGACCAACGTCACCAATCCGCGCGCACAAATCAACCGGCATTCCCTGTATGAGACCACCACTTTGAAACGTGGTTGCACCATAGGAGCGAATGCAACCATCGTCTGCGGAGTGACGATCGGCCGGTACGCCTTCGTGGCCGCGGGTTCGGTTGTGACGAAGGATGTTCCCGATTACGGGCTGGTGATGGGAAATCCCGCCCGCCAGACCGGTTGGATGAGCCGCCATGGGAATCGACTGACCGGGCCGGATGCAGACGGAATCATGCGTTGCCCCGAGCATGGCCATCGTTATCGGGAGGTTCAACCAGGCGTGCTGCGGTGCATTGATCTGGATGAGGAACTTCCTCTTTCCACCGAATTGAGCAAAGGTACCAAACTCTATCGCGAGCTCAAAAAATCCGCTGTCAAGGCACATTGACGCCGGCGGTGCTGCGCACGAGCATGAAACACGATCAATCCGGACAATCTGCGGCGGACTCCCCATGCCCGACGATTTCGATTGTCATTGTCAGTTGGAATGCGCAGGACTTCCTGATGCAATGTCTGGCCTCGCTTTTTTCCGAAGAATGTCGCCATCCACTGGAACTGATTGTTGTGGATAATGCTTCCTCGGATGGGTCGCCCGAATCAGTCGCAAAAAACTATCCCCAGGTACGTCTCATTCGGAACGCGACAAACCTGGGTTTTGCCAAGGCGAATAATATTGGCATTTTGGCTGCGACGGGCAAATACATCGGCCTGGTCAATTCGGACGTAAAAGTATTGCCGCATTGCCTGGATCGGCTGGTGGATTACATCGAAAAGCATCCGGATACGGGCATGGTTGGTCCACGGGTCATCGACGGCGAAAATAAATTACAGCGCTCCTGCCGGGGATTTCCAACGGTGTGGAACATGTTTTGCCGGGCGCTGGCCCTTGACTCGTTTTTTCCGGGTGTCCCGGTATTCACCGGCTATTCACTTCGTCATTGGCCGCAGGATACCTGCCGGGACGTGGACATTCTCAGTGGTTGCTTTTGGCTGGCCCGGCGTAAAGCACTCGATGAAGTGGGGTTGCTCGATGAATCATTTTTCATGTACGGCGAGGACATGGACTGGTGCAAACGTTTTTGGAAAGGCGGCTGGAAACTGGCCTTCGTCCCCTCGGCGGAGGCGATCCATTATGGTGGGGCCAGTTCGGCAAACGCCCCGGTGAGGTTTTATATCGAGCGGCACCGCGCGGATTTGCAGTATTGGCGAAAACACCATTCCCGCCCGGCAGTCGCTTGCTATTTCGTGCTGACCTGCGTGCATTTATCGTTGCGCCTGGCCGGACATTGCCTGGTGCTTTTGCTGCGCCGTTCCGGGCGTGAAACCTGCCGCTATAAGGTAAAGCGAAGCGTGGCTGCTTTGAAGTGGATGCTTTCAGCCGGAATCCGGGAACCTAAATGTTCGCCAGTTTCAAATCTTTCCAACGCAGCAAATCCTGCAGAAATTCCGGTTGCCAACTGACTCGACCAATGCAAAAACGTTATATTTTGTTGACTGCCGCCAAGAACGAAGAGGCCTATATTACCAAGACCATCGAGTCAGTATTGCGCCAGACCGTCCTGCCGGTCGCCTGGTTCATCATGGATGACGGTTCAACCGACCGGATGGCGGCGATCATCGAAAGTTTTGCGGCGAAGCATCCTTTCATCCGGCTCAATTCTGCCGGTTCACGGGAAGGACGCAACTTTGGTTCCCAATACAAGGCGTTGCAAGCCGCCTATGAGTTGGCTGGGCCGCTGGAATTTGATTTCGTTGGAATGCAGGACGCTGATATTGCGCCCGAACGGGAAGATTATTACGAAGCGATTCTCGGAGAGTTTGAGCGGAACCCGCGCCTGGGCATCGCTGGCGGCCTGATTTATGAACGAGCCAATGGCGAGTGGCAGTATCGACCGAGCAACTCTGAAGATTCGGTCGCCGGAGGAATCCAGATGTTCCGCCGGAAATGTTTTGACCAGATTGGCGGCTACCAGCCCCTTTATGTGGGGGGATCGGATTCCCTGGCATTACTGGACGCAAAAATCCTCGGCTGGGAAATTCGGACCCGGTCGGATCACAAGATCTTGCATTATCGTCCCACGTCGACGGCGGGTGGAAAATGGCGCGGGCTTTTTCGTTCCGGGCTGGAAGACGCTTCATTTGGCAATCATCCTGTTTTTGAACTATTCAAGTGCGGCCGGCGGTTGATGAATCGACCCGTTGTGCTTGGCAGTATGGTGCGCTTGTGTGGGTACCTCTGGTGGAATTTGTCGGGCCGGGCCGCAGTGATACCTGCCGAGAAGGTGGCGTTTCTCCGGAAGGAACAGATGGCCAAGTTGCGCCGTCGGGCCCAGCCATTGACTCCGGGCCGACCGGTGGCATGACTTTTTTTTGAACCGGAAATCCAGACAGATCAAAGATGCCACAGCAAGTAGAAGAGGCCGCTTCAAACGTCAGCCCGATGGCGCTTCTTGGGTTGTTGGTGGCGGTGTATCTGATTTGGTCGTTGCCCCGGCGTTTTGCGGTGTGCCCGATTTTGGCCATGGTCTGCCTGATGCCGTTGGGGCAGGAGTTGGTGGTGTTTGGACTGCATTTTTACCTGTTCCGAATTCTGCTGCTCGTCGGGATGTTTCGCGTTTTTATCAAACACGAGATGAGGCAGGTGACCATCACCCGCACGGACAAGATTTTTTTCTGGTGGATAGTTGTTTCAATTTCCTTTGGCACCTTGGTAAAACCATCAATGCCCTTGTTTATCAACCGTTTAGGGGATGCATACAACGCCTTCGGGTGTTATTTCCTCATGCGTTGTTTGCTGGTGGATTTTGAGGATCTGGTTACAAGCGTGCGTACTTTGGCTTGGTTGACTTTGCCGGTGGCCACTCTGATGCTGGTGGAAAAATCGACTGGGCACAACTATTTCTCAGTTTTTGGCGGCGTCCCGGAAATCACCGTCATACGAGGGGATCACCTGCGTTGCCAAGGAGCATTTCGGCACCCGATTTTGGCTGGCACTTTTGGAGCCACCCAGATTCCGTTTTTTATAGCGCTTTGGTTTTATCGTCCGCAGCAACGCTTTATCGCTCTGGCAGCCACGGTCAGTTCCATGGTGATTGTCGTCGCCGCGTCTTCCAGCGGGGCGTTGATGGCGTTGCTGGCCAGCATCGCAGGGATGGCGCTGTGGAAATGGAAGGCTCATATGCGGTTCGTTCGCTGGGGCGGGGTTGCCGCCGTTTTGATCATGGCCATGGCGATGAACGCACCCGTGTGGTATTTGTTCGATCGGCTCAGCAGCATCACCGGCGGTACGGGCTGGTTCCGGTCTTATTTGATTGACCAGACCATCTCTCACTTTAACGAATGGTGGTTGTTTGGGACCACTTACACCGCGCACTGGGCACCCTCGGGAGAGGTTCTTCCCAATGACCCAAATATGATGGACATAACCAACCATTACATTGCTCAGGGGGTTTCGGGCGGCCTGCTGAAGCTGGTTCTTTTCGTAGCCATAATTGTTGCCTCTTTCAAAATCATCAGCCGCTGGTTTAAATCCGAAAACGCGGATTCCACCGGCGGAATTTTGGTCTGGGCCGCCGGGGTCAGTTTGTTTTCACATAGCTTGTCATTTGTATCGACTACGTATTTCGACCAGATTGTGGTAATCTGGTATTGGTTGTTGGCAATGATTGCCAGCATCCCGGCATGGAAAAGTGAGGTGGCCGCTTCGGACTCGTTACTGGGCGCGGTGGAGGACATTGAAACGGAAAATCTTGCTGTTTGTGAAATATGACCACGCGTGCATTTTTTGACGAGGTGTATGATTTCCAGTGCATCATGCAAGAACATCTGACACGTTTTATTTCATTTTCGTCCAATATTTGGAATACAAGGCCATGGGCATCGTTAATGCTGAGCCCATGTTTGTGAAGATGTACAAGTCGTTTTTTTATCGGGCTCCACTGTGCTTGCGGATTCAAACTTTGGCTGTTGCCTGTCTCTTGTTTTTCGTCCTGGTTTCTGCAAATGCTGCAACCTGGTATGTGGACAACACCGCCGCCGGTGCGAACAATGGGACATCATGGGCCAATGCCTGGACATCGTTAAGTTCGGCTTCGGGTTCCTCGGTGGCGGCGGGAGACACGGTTTACATCAGCGGCGGCGCTTCCGGATCCAGCCAGACCTACTCGATGTCGGGAAGCTGGGCTCCGAAAAGCGGCGCCTCGGGCAATCGGATTACCTATCAGATCGGGCAGGATTCGTTGCACAACGGCACGGCCATAATCAGTGGGTCCGGGGTATTCCTGACCGCACCATCCAATGTAAATCTTATTGGTGACGCGGGGGATGGAAAACTACATTTGGCGTCCAGCGGTTACAATGGCATCACCTCGGGCAGTTTCAGCAATTTGAGAATCGGTTACATCAACTTTGGGACAATGACGGGCAACATCAACAGTGCGTGCATGTATGCCGGTACGGTAAACGGCTTCGAGTTTGACCACAATTACATTTACCAAAGCAGCACAACGGCCGACGCGATACTCCATGTGGATGGTTTTGGCGGAACTGCATATGACCAAAACCTGATTCACGACAATGAAATGTACACACCGGGTAAAGGCTCCGGCATCGGCGCTGACGGCATGGTATTTAGCGGAGTTGGTTTTAGTATCTACAACAATACGGTAATTAACTACCGAGTTCCCGCCTACAGTGCTGGTCAGCATTCCGATGGGTGGCAGACGTCCGGTGGCTCTTATATCAAAATTTACAACAATTTCATCTTTGGATTTTCGGACATTGGATTGTATGGCGGATGCTGGGGCAATGCCGTGGCCGGTGGCTCACACACCTTTGCCCACTATCGTTGCTACAATAACATCGTGGATTCCGGCGACATGAATGCTGCGGGTTGCATTGATGTTTCGGCGGACGATGGCACCAGCAGCACGTTTACAGATTGCCTGGTGATGAATAATATATGTCGTCAACAGCCGGGTAACGGGGCGCAATGCTTCAGTTTTGCCACCGGGGCCGGCCCCGGTACATGGACTTTGAACGGATGCTCAAACAATATCTGCATCGGCGGCGGGGTGGATGTGCACGGCGGGGCAACGTTTCCCAACGGCAACAATTCGACCATCACCGACGTACAGGCCGCAACCCTCTTTGCATCGTTCGTAGCCGGTCGCACGACAAACAATAATTTTCACCTGTCAGCAACCGCCACGTCGTTGATCGGGAAAGCCGCGAATTTCTACGCTATTTTCACGACCGATAAAGACGGCAATCCGCGTCCTTCCTCGGGTGCGTGGGACATGGGACCGTATAATTATGGCGCCAGCGTCGCCAACACCAATCCGACCATCCAGGTTTTGCCGGCCAACCTTGATTTTGGCACCGTGTTGACCAGCCTTAGCACCAACCTGACACTCACCGTGCAAAATATCGGCGGCGGCACTTTGACTGGTTCTGCCAGTGTGACAGCACCGTTCCAGATCATCTCCGGAGGAACTTACAATCTGGGCAGCAATCAAACCCAAACGGTTACCGTCAAGTTCAATCCCACGGCAGCGGGCACCTATAACCAGGCCATCAATTTTACCGGCGGCAATGGGGCTAGTGCAAACCTGACGGGCGTGGCTTATGCCGTGTTACCGGGCCTGTCGTTTAATGCCGACTCCGGCATTCTCCTGGCTCCGTTCACGGTGACCGCGTCCGGGCTCGTGCCTTCCGGCAGTTACGTATCCCAGGCCAGCACAACCGGCCTGGCTGGCAGTGGAGAAGCAGTTTATGCTTTCAATATTACCTCGGCGGGAAGCTATGCGATTTCCATCCTGGTGAATGCGCCCAACAGTGCGGCCAATTCGTTTTACGTCAACATTGATGGTCAACCGACCGATCCGACAATGATTTGGGATCCTCCCGTAACCAGTGGATTCACCAATCTGGTTGTTTCCTGGCGCGGGACTGGCACGGACACGAACAATCAATTTGCGCCAATCGTTTTCAATCTTTCGACCGGCACCCATCAACTGGTTGTGCGCGGTAGAGAAGGGGGTGGGCAGTTGGCAAGCATCAGCATCATCCCGTACGCCGTTCCCCCCGCTCCGACAGGCTTGCACGTGCTCAGCCCATAACGTCCACGTCGTCTCTTAACCCAAAAGCACTGCGATAACGCATGGCGTCCATGTTGTATTCGCACCCTTGCAGGCGCGACTGCGGGCAGACATGAAACCAGAAAACAAACCATCGGTAGCTGTGGTAATTCCCATCGGCCCGGGAAAAGAAGCGGCCCTGGATACGCTGCAAAGCGTGGAGTTTTACTGTCCCGAGCCGCATGTTGTGTTTGTGGTTGACGACCAGACCAGGGACGGAACCTATGAGGCTTTGATGGATGCCAAACGACCGCATTGGCATATCTTCCAGAACAAACAATCGCAGGGAATCCAAAGACTGGTCCACAGCCTGTGCTTTGCTTTTGAACAGGTGGTCGCCCGTACCGAATGCAAATTGATTCTTCGATTGGATCAGGATGCGCTCGTCATCAAGCCGGGACTCTTTCCGGAGGCGCTTACGTACATGCAGAACAATCCTGCAGTGGGTCTGTTTGGCGTGTATGAAGTCGATTATAACCGTGAACGCAGCTTCAAATCCCACCGTGAGCTTTTCGACCGGGAAATGGCATGGTATCGTGCCTTGATTGGCCGGCGCCCTTCCTGGAGAAATTATCTCCGCATCGCTGAAAGCAAGGGGTACAAGCGCGGAGACAACGTTTTCGGGGGAGCCTACTTCGTGACGCGGGAATGCATCGAGGCGGCAATGAAGCTGGGCGCGTTAAGCGTTCCCTGGCACTGGCACAGCAAAATGCAGGAGGATGTTTACTTTTCCATGATTGCCGTGGCCGCTGGTTTCCGGATGGGCCATTTTGCCGCCCCCGAGGGCCCGATGTGCATGGAATGGCGCGGCCTGCCTTATCCAGCGGCCGCTTTGGCTGCCGGCAAATACAAGCTGGTGCATTCGGTGGACAAAGGACCGAATACCGGCCCGGCTGAAAATGGAGGGAGGACAGCGCGCGAAGTGTTTCGTGATTTAAGGGTGAAAACGCCCGATCGGGAATTTGCCGGGTTACCATCGGAGTAATACTGCCGCCCAATTACTTGTGTGGTCACGGAAACTTCAATGACAACGCGCCCTCAAAACGGCTGCCCGATTTGCTCCCGACCCGGTGAAGATTTCCTGAACAATCTGAAGGACAAGTTGTTTGGTGTGCCGGGTCGATGGGCCCTGCAACGTTGCAGCAGCAACGGTTGTCGCAGCATTTGGATAAACCCGGTGATCGTTGAGTCCGAGCTGCACAAGGCCTATGCAAATTATTACACGCATTCCCCTGATCCGGCCGCGGCAAAAGGCCGGATGGCAAAACCGGCCGGAATGCGGGCGATGTACGATCGGTTGATCAAACGGAACTATTGGGCCTTGCGCTATGGATACGGAGGCCCGGAGCTTTCGGGATGGTCCAGGTTCCTCGGCTTGCTGGTTTATCTGGTGCCAAACAAGTCATCCTACCTGGACACCAATATTATGTTCCTGAAAGCAGTAAAGGACGGCCGGGTTTTGGATGTCGGGTGTGGCAGCGGAGGACGCCTCGAATTGCTTGAACGATTGGGCTGGAACGTGAAAGGCACCGATCTTGACCAGCATGCCGTTGAAGCTGCCAGGGAAAAAGGGTTGGATGTGGACTGTGGTGACCTAAAATCCATGAACTATCCGGCCAACACATTCGATGCGGTGATCATGTCGCATGTCATTGAGCACGTCCCGCATCCGCTTGAATTATTGACGGAGTGCGCGCGCTTGCTGAAGCCTGGCGGACGGCTGGTGATGTTGACGCCCAATGCCGAAAGTTTCGGACTCGACTATTATGGCCGTTGCTGGCGTGGTCTCGAGCCTCCCCGGCATCTACAGATTTTCAGCCTACCGGCACTGGCGCAAGTCGTAAGGCAAGCGGGTTTGAACGTCATCAAAGGCAAAAGTCTGGTCGGACCCCAGGTGCTTTACGCCAGTCATGTGATCAAGACTGGCACGCCCATGAACAACGGCGCCGCCAAACTGCGGCCGCACCGTGCCCTGTTTGTGAACTGGCTGGCCCTGGTTGAGTCCCTGGTGATCCGACTGAGACCCAATTGCGGAGAAATCCTGGCGGTGATTGCAACCAAATAGCCGGCCTGGTCATCAAACACTTTCAAAATGAGAATTCTAATTACAGGGGGTGCCGGATTCATTGGGAGCCATCTGGCGGAACATTTCCAAAAACGGGCCACGGTCCGTGTACTGGATGATCTTCGCACCGGCCACCGGCGCAATCTCGCCGGAGTGAATGTCGAATTCGTGCTCGGCTCGATTCTGGACCACGAAAAGCTGCGCAAGGCCATGCAGAATGTTGACTATGTGTTTCATCTTGCGGCCATGGTCAGCGTGGCGGAATCCGTGCGTCAGCCCGCCAATTGTGTGGAATTGAACGCCATCGGTACCTTGAACGTTTTGGAAGCTGCGGCCGGAGCCGGGGTGCGCAAACTCTGTTTCAGCAGCTCCGCTGCCGTTTACGGGGACAATCCCGTGGTGCCGAAACGCGAAGACATGATCCCTGAACCGCGCAGTCCTTATGCCGTGACCAAGCTCGATGGCGAGTTTTACTGCCGGCAGTTCACCGAGAACAAACAGCTGGAAACTGTGGCTTTGCGGTTTTTCAATGTCTTCGGACCGCGTCAGGATCCCGCCGGTCCCTACGGCGCAGCCGTCCCGATTTTTTTCCAGCGGGCACTGGCCGGGGAGCCATTGACCATTCATGGTGATGGTGGCCAAACTCGTGACTTTATTTACGTCAAGGACATCGTGGCGGCATTGGATTTTGCGGCCAGCACACCCGGCCTTACCGGTGTGTTCAACGCCGGTTATGGCGGCCAAATCACCGTGCTGGAACTCGCCCAGCGCATTCTGGCCCTGGCCGGATCGAGCTCGCCCATCCGGTTTGAGCCACCCCGTGCTGGCGATGTCCGTCACTCCCGGGCCAATGTGGACCGGTTGCACGAGGCCGGATTTCGGCCCGCCAATTCGTTGGACGTGGGTCTCCAACAGATGCTTTCTACCCTGCGCAACTCGTCTTAATCCTGAACCTGCAAGCATGAACGTTACCCCTTCAGACCTGAACCATCCCCGGCTTCGTTTCCTCGTTGCCATTGCCAGTTACGGCGGCAAAAATGATGCCTTTTTGAGGAGAATCATTCAAACGTATCAAAGCATGCCAATGGATGTGGATGTTGTGGTGCTGTCCGAAGCTCCGAAGAACCTGGGACCGACCGTCAAGGTGATCGTGGGATTGCCATCCAGTAATCCCTGGTCCCTGCCATTTGGTCACAAGCAGCTCTTTGCTGAGAACCTGGAACGTTACGATCTCTTTGCCTATTCCGAGGACGACATGGAGGTTACGGAACAGAATGTTGAGGCGTTTCTGAAAGCTACACCCGCACTGGCGGCTGATGAGATTGCGGGTTTCCTTCGATACGAAATCGACCCCTCCGGCGGGTGGTCATTGCCCGAAGTACACGGAGCCTCCCACTGGAAGCCGGAATCATTGGTTCAACGGAACGGTTATATGGTGGGTGAATTTACGAACGAGCACGCTGCGTTTTACCTCCTGACTCAAGCGCAATTGCGGAAGGCCATTGCTTCGGGAGGTTTTCTTCGCGATCCTTGTGAGGGACGTTATGACATGCTGTGCACCGCCGCGACGGACCCTTACACGAATTGCGGTTTTCATAAGGTTATCTGCGTTTCGGCGCTTGAGGATTTCCTGATCCACCATCTGCCCAATCGTTACGTGGGGCAATTGGGTCTTCCGCTTTCATCGTTCAAAGAACAAATTAAAACACTGGTTGATATCGGCGCACGAACGCATCCGGCCAGCACCCTCTGCCAGTTGGAATCCAAATTGATGCATGGACGATGCTCGAAAAGCTATTACGAAAAACCGGACCATGAACTGCTGAACCTGATACCTGCAGATGCGAAAAGTGTTCTCTCGATCGGCTGCGGCGCAGGAGACTTGGAAGCGGTGCTCAAAAAGCGGGGTTGCCAGGTCACCTCGTTGCCACTGGATTCGGTTATAGGCGCCGCTGCCGCCCGCCGTGGAATTGAAGTTGTTTACGGGAGCTGGGAAGAAGGGATGCAGCGGCTGGCGGGGAGAAAATTCGACTGTGTCCTGATTCCCAACCTGCTTCATTTACAGTCGGATTCGGGCCGGTTTCTGGAAGCCTGTGTTCGGTGCGTGGGCCCTGGTGGAACGCTCCTTTTGTCCGGTCCGAATTTTGGCCGCTTGCCCAACCGGCTAAAGCGGACCTTTGGTGCCAATGGTCATCGCCAATTACAGAATTTCGATGAAAGCGGGGTCAATGTTTCAGGTCCCCGGATTTGGGCCGCGCATATCAAAAAAAACGGCCTTGGCTCAATTTCCATACATTGGTTCGATCACGAATTGTCGCCGGGCCGACTGGGCCGGCTAAAATTGTCATTGGGAAGTTTGACCGCCCGGAATTGGATCCTGGGTGCCCGACGGTCGTCGCTTTCATCCAACCCGCGGAGCGTCTGATGCAATACCCATTGGTTTCCGCCATCGTGCTTAATTACAATCATGCACGGTTCGTGATTGATTGTCTGGACACCGTCAAGGCTCAGGATTATCCCAACCTGGAGATCATCGTAAACGACGACGCGTCGAAAGATGATTCGGTCGCATTGATCGAAGCGTGGCTGGCCAAAACCAATATTCCCCATCAGTTTATAAAGAACAAGACCAACCAAGGTGTGTGCCGGAGTTTGAACAACACGCTGAAGATTGCGCGGGGCAAGTATGTTTCCGGCATTGCAGCCGATGATGTCTGGCTTCCGGGCAAATTGCGGACCCAGGTGGAAATGCTGGAAAAACTTCCCGACCGGGTGGGCGTGGTTTACAGCGATGCCCTGCAGATGGATGAAAATGGCAAACTGCTTCCGGGAAAGTTTATCGAGACGCACAGGAAATTTGATGCCATGCCCACGGGCAACATCCACAAGGCGTTATGGGAGGATAATTTTATACCTGCAATGGCCACCCTGACACGCCGGGAATGCTTTGATCGCGTAGGGTTGTACGACGAATCCCTGTTTTATGAGGATTGGGACATGTGGCTCCGGATTTCGCGCTGTTACGATTACGCCTATTCTGATCAAGTCTCCGCCAAGTATCGGCTGGTCGGCACTTCAATGGTTCGTTCCCAATGGCCGCGCATGGTCGATGCCATGTGCCAGATTTGCATCAAACATTTGAAATCCGAACAACTGGATTCGGAAACCCGGCGGACGGCGGCCGACAAGCTGCGTTCTTTGGCAGCCATTTCCTTTGAACTGAAAACGGTCCGCCATAAGCGAAGTCTGTTTCAAGCAATGAAATATCGGCCGTCGCTTGGGATTTTGATACGGTGTCTGCTGGTTTCATGCGGTATCGGGAGCGACGGCTTTGAACGGATGCGGGCGATGGTTCGGGGGAAGCGGCCTGCTGCCGTTCAGCCTTCAATCGAACAAACATAATCTGTTTCAGCTACGGAGAATCGAATGCAGGAATTTAAAAAAAGTGGAATTCGCGGGTTGATTCCCGACCAGGCCAGGTCGGGTTATCGCCGTGCCCGAAGCTGGTTGCTGACGGTGGGCTTAAATCCACACGGTCCCTATTTGCTGCCGGATGAAGAACGGCAAGCGTCGGGAAAAATTTCCGTTGTGGTTGCCGTGCATGATGCTCCGGATGTCACCCGGCGTTGTTTTAAAAGCCTCGAAATTTTCGGCGGGAATGCGGAAATCATCATCGTGGATGACGCCTCCAGGCTTGAATCAACCCGCGCCCTTTTGGACGCCGCCTGCCGGAGAAATCAATGGAGACTTATCCGCCACGACAAGGCCATGGGCCACAGCCGGGCTTCGGAGGCCGGTGTTTTGGTCTCAACCAGGCCGTATGTTTGTCTCTTAAATTCGGACACCATCGTCACGCCCCGCAGTTGGATGGGGGTGGTCGGTGCTTTTGAAGCTGACGCCCGGGTAGCGGTCAGCGGTCCATCGACCAGCCAAACGGTGGGGCCGCAATTTGTTCGCCGGGCACTGTATTGCCGGCGCGACTGGTCGGATGAACAGATCTGGTGTTTTGCGGAAAAGTATGTGGCCCGGCACCGGCAGGAACCGGTGGTTGATTTGCCCATGGTCGGCGGCTTTGCGTTTTTTGTGCGCCGAGCCGTATGGGACGAATTGAATGGATTTGATAAGAACCTGCCGGATTACGGCAATGAAACGGAGTTTTGCCGGCGAGTAATCAAGTCCGGCTTTCGCATCGTTTGGTCCAAGGCTGGTTATATCCATCATTTGGGAAGCGAATCTTATGGGCGGACACTGGGTTCGCAGGAGATCATGAAACGGTGCATTGATTCGCAAACGTACATTACAAAAACGGCTTGAATCCTTAGGAATGGCCTTTTTCGCCAGTTTCAGAATAAACGGAATTGAAAAGTTTTCATGCATATGCCGCTGATGAATAAGCAGATAAAAAGCAGCATTTTTAAGGCGAAAACAGCATTTACAGTGTATAATAAATCCTTGTTGAAAAATAGCGGTGCGGTTGAGCGTCCCATCAGAAGTGGGCGATTCTGGATGAAAAAATTAATTATCGCTTTCATAATTGCGATTTGCGCCACGCGTGTATCCCAAGGTCAGGGAACGCAGCCGATTGTGGCCATCCACGACTCCGAATTGACCCGGGCCATGGAATCCATGGCCGCTTCGGGTTCCACTCCTGTCGGGTCGGGGACCACAGGCAACCAGTGGTGGGTGACACAATGGCATTACTTCGTGATGCCCGATGCAATAAAGGAAACACTCCGCTCGGACGGGACTGCGTTCACAGTTTTGGGTGATTCAAACATCATGGCGGGCGCGTTGACCAATGCCAACGGTTCTCCAAAATATCCGATTCTCATCAGTCTCGCGTCGGAAGCGGTGGACGATGCCGAAATTGCGGGATTGACCAATTACGTAGCCGCAGGCGGCTTCCTGTTCGTCGGCTCCTCGTCGTTCACGCGCAACACGAACGGAACCTCTCGCGGAGACTTTGCCATTGCCAATGCTCTTGGTCTCCACATGGCAAATCCGGTGCTGACGAATTGGTATTTCGATACTAATTTCACAAGGATTTCAAACAATCGGCTGGTCACCAATATCCCCGCTGGTCAGCTCAGTTGGCAAATGCCTCAATCATCCGATGAAACGTCCTGGCCCGTGGCGATCCATCTGGCGGGAGAAACCCCCAATGCAGTTGCGCCGGGACTTCCCCACATGGTCTGGCAGGTTCAGCCGATCGATGCCACGGTCATTGCTCAGGGCGACACCAATCTGCCGTATTTGACGATGAAACGTTTTGGCAAGGGTTATTTCATTTATGATGCCGCATTACAACCTTTGATCGGCCACGGTGGTTGGGCACCTGGAATGTACACGTATAGCATATTCAAAAATGCCATCCAATGGGCCTTTGAATCCGCCGCTCAGCCCGTCGTCAAGCTTTCCCCCTGGCCGTATCCCTACGATGCCGCCGTCATTTTCCGCCATGACATGGAAGCCATTCCTTCCACCATCATATCGATTGAAAGTTCCGCCCAGTTTGAACACACCAATGGGGCCAGCGGCGACTATTACTTTTGCACGGGTACCCTCCGCGAGGATATGCCCAACCCGACCTTCAGCAACACCGTCGCCAGCCTTCAACGGGCTGTAACCAACTATGGAGCGTCCATTTATCCCCACAATGGGGGGTTGACGAATATCAATCCGGTTTACGCTCCGCCATTGGTGCAGATCGAACCAAATCTGACTCAATTGATCAGCGAAGGTTGGTTGACTGCCTTTGAGCCATATACCTATCCCACGCCCCTGGCGCCTTTGAATTCCAACGGCACGGATTATGATTACTGGCATTGGGCGCCGGATGAAATGCTGGATATTACCAACAGCCTTCCCGGCGGTTATGCAAATGGCAAAGATTATGCCTTCGCTTCCATTTCAAACTCGTTTGTCGATGTTGCCGGATGGCACCTCACCAATGGCAGCCCACGCGCCTGGGTGTCACCTTATTTCAATTGCACCCGGGAGGGGTCATTCCAGATTGAAGAGCAGGAAGGCATCAAGATAACGGGCGACACAAAACTGAGTCCCTTTCCAAGTTGGACCCTTTCCACGCAAACACCGGACAAGCATTATTCATTCCTGCAGTTGCCCGTCAGCGATTGGTTTATCGGCTCACAAGTTGCACAGTCCATGGAGAACGGCCACACCACGGCCACCATGCAGGCCTTGGTCGATTTTTATTATAACCTGGGCGCACTGCTCAACCTCTATTGTCACAGTTCCTCGGATGGCGGCGGAATGGATGGACTGCTGCCGGGCCAGTATGTCTCGTACAGCCTGAGCAAGCCCCGGATTTGGTCCACCAATGCGGCGGGCATCTACAATTGGTGGCAACAACGGTCCAATGCCCAGGTGGTGGTGAGTTCTACCAATAGCAGCGGCCGTTCGGTGACAACTCTTTCCCTTGCCGGCGAAGGCAATACCAATGCTGCCGTGGAATTATTCGCCTCCAGCGCCGCGTATTCGGGACTGCAGATTTCCACCAATGGGACCGTTGCGGGAACAAATGTTTACCGGACCAGCGGCCAGACGATTAAAATCCTGGTGGGAACCTCGGTGACCAATGCGGTAATCAGCTACTTGATTCCTCCGATCGCTCAAAATGATGTTTTTACTGTCCAGCAGGGATCCCCCCTGACCGTGTCAGCGCCAGGGGTGCTGACCAACGATGCTGCTGGCACCGGTGGCGGGACTTTGACGGCGACGTTGGTAAGCGGTCCGGCAAATGGATCATTGACCTTGAATGCCGATGGTTCCTTTACCTATACACCCACGGCCAATTATAGCGGCTCAGACGGTTTTACTTATCAGGCCATCAGCGGTTCGCTGACTTCAAGCGTGGCTAGCGTGACCATCATGGTGATGGCGCCGGGGGAATATGTTTACGATACATTTGTACGTTCCACGAACACCAGCGACATCTTCCCCTGGGTTCAGGAGTCAGGCACATGGAGCTTGGGCAATAATAACCTGATCGGAACCAGTCCTTTCAGCAGCTACGGCTATGCTTTCTATGACGACAACCAAAGTTGGTCGGATTTTTCAGTGCAGGCACAATTCCGGTTTTCTTCAACGAGTGGCTGGGGTGGGGGTGTTGGTGGACGGTTGAATCCTGTCACCGGTGCCCATTATGCCGCATGGATTTATCCGGAAGGGTCTCCCGGTGGACCACAAAACGGCACGGCCGTGTTGCAACTCTTTAAATTTGAGACTTGGACGACTTATACTGCCTTGACCGGGATCCCAGTGCTTATCTCCGCCATAGGCACCAATGCTCATACCATCAAACTGACCTTCCAGACCAACAGTATCACTGCCTATTTTGACGGTCTTTTGGTCACCAATATAATTGACGACGGTTCTCTCGACGGGCAACCGGCATATACCAATGGCACCATCAGCCTGGATATGTGGACGCAACCGCCGGTAAATTATACGATGACCGTGGACAATGTGATCGTTAGCGCATTGGTAACGATTGCCAATAATGACAACTACGGCACGACTAAAAATACAGTTTTGCATGTGGGGGCGCCGGGGGTTTTGTTCAATGATTCGGCCGGAAATGGAAGTTTGACCGCTCTGCCTGTCAGTGGCCCATCCCATGGCACTCTGACGCTGACCAACAATGGTGGTTTTACCTATGCTCCGGCTAGTAATTTTACCGGTGTGGATAGTTTCACTTATAAAGCCACGGATGGCCAGACCACTTCCAGCGTGGCGACGGTGACAATCACCGTTAATAATCCGCCCATAGCCAACAACGATAGCTACAATCTGGGAGACAACACGACCTTGACTGTCGGATCTCCAGGAATTCTCGCCAATGACACGGGGGGCAGCGGACCCTTGTCTGCCATTTTGGCCGGTGGCCCATCCCATGGCACTCTGGCTTTGACCAACAACGGAAGTTTTAGCTATATCCCCGCCAGCAATTATACTGGTTCCGACAGCTTTACCTATCAGGTGACCGACGGGGTCATAACTTCCGGCGTGGCAACCGTGACTTTCACAATTACGGCTTCGCCAACGGCTGGCAACGACGTCTACGTGGCGACTCCGGGGACAATTCTCAATGTTCCCAACCCCGGGGTTTTAACCAACGATGTGAGCGGTGGGGGAAGCTTGTCCGCCCTGCTGGCATCCGGTCCTCTCCACGGCGCTTTAAGCCTGACCAATACTGGCGGATTCAGCTACCAACCGGGTAGCAATTTTGTCGGTATCGATGATTTTACCTACCAGGCTAACGACGGAGTAACCACGTCGGCCGTTGCAACGGTGGCGGTTGAAGTCACACCGGTTGGAAAGCTTTTGGTGGACAACTTCGACCGGTCATTGCTATGGCCTTGGATACAAGAGTCCGGGACTTGGAGCATGACGAATAATACGTTCGTAGGCATTAGTGATTTCAGCTCGTACGGACATGCCTTCCTCAGCAACAGCTGGACCGATTATATCGTGCAGGGACAAATCCAGTTTTCCACAACCAATGCCTGGGGTGGTGGCATCGGCGGGCGGTTGGTGGACCCGGTTAATGGGCTTTACTACGGTGAATGGATTTATCCCGAAGGCTCGGCCGGTGGTTCCGGCGACGGGTCGGCAATCATCAAAGTGATCAAGTTTCACAATTGGAATGATGGCGCCTTCTCGGTTTTGAAACAGGTGACGCTACCCAACGGCGTGGGCACCAGCTGGCATACTGCCGGGTTGGCGTTCCAGGGCAGCAATATCTTCGCATACTTCGATGGCAGTCAGGTGACCAATGTTACCGATGATGGGACGTTTGACAGCCAGCCGGCTTATAACAATGGCGGCATCAGCTTGGACAAGTGGACGCAGCCGCCAACCCCCTACACCTTGTCCGCCAGCAATATCGTTGTGGCTCCGCTGGTGGCCGACGACACTTACAGCGTTAACAACAACGCGACATTGAATGTTCCTGCTTCTGGCGTGTTAACCAACGACACCGATGTGTATGGAGCGGGTCTGACCGCAACACTTGTGAGCGGCCCGGCTCACGGTATCCTGACGTTGACCAACAACGGCGGATTCAGTTATGCCCCAACAAATAACTTTGGTGGCACGGATAGTTTCATTTATCGGGCCAGTTCGGGTGCAACCAACCTCGGGACGGCGACCGTCACAATAAAAGTAGTTCCCGTCCTGACCGTGACGGCCAGCAACCTGTCACGAGGCTACGGGACAACCAATCCGATTTTCACGGTCGGATATAGCGGGTTCGTCAACGGGGATGGGACCAATGTGCTGACGGGTGCGCCAACAATTACGACTACCGCTGTGACCAACAGCCCGGTGGGCGGTTATGCGATCACTGTCAGCCAGGGAACCTTGAGCGCCCCTAACTACAACCTGGCCTTCGTCAACGGAACGTTAACAGTAACACAAGCAGTGCTGACGATCGGTTCTGGCATCACGGCGAACAACAAACCATATGACGGGACGACGACGGCAACGATTTCCTCAAATAATGTGGTGTTGAGCGGCATCCTGGCTGGGGATGCGGCCAACGTGCGGTTGAACACAAACGGTTACACGGCAAACTTTGCCAGCGCCAGTGCCGGGACGGGTATTGGGGTGACGGTGAGCGGATTGACCCTGAGTGGCACTGCTGCGGGCAACTACACGTTGACACAGCCTGTTGGGCTGGTCGCCAATATTACGAAAGCTGGAGTAACGATTACGTCGGGAATCACGGCGAATAACAAACCGTATAACGGGACGACGGCGGCAACGATTTCCTCAAATAACGTGGTGTTGAGCGGCATCCTGGCTGGGGATGTGGCGAATGTGCGGTTGAACACGAATGGTTACACGGCGAACTTTGCCAGTGCCAGTGCCGGGACGGGGATTGGAGTGACGGTCAGTGGATTAACACTCTCTGGTACGGCCGCAGGCAACTACACGTTGAGCCAGCCTGCCGGATTGACGGCGAATATCACGGCGATTGGGGTGACGATTACCTCGGGCATCACGGCGAACAACAAACCATATGACGGAACGACGACGGCAACGATCAGCTCAAATAATGTGGTGTTGAGTGGCGTCCTGGTCGGCGATACGGCCAATGTGCGGTTGAACACGAATGGTTACACGGCGAACTTTGCCAGTGCCAGTGCCGGGACGGGGATTGGAGTGACGGTCAGCGGGTTGACCTTGAGCGGTACAGCCGCGGGCAACTACACATTGAGCCAGCCTGCCGGTTTGACCGCGAACATTACGTCGATTGGAGTAACGATTACATCGGGCATCACGGCGAACAACAAACCATATGACGGGACGACAACGGCAACGATTTCCTCAAACAATGTAGTGTTGAGCGGCGTGCTGGTCGGGGACACGGCCAATGTGCGGTTGAACACGAATGGTTACACGGCGAACTTTGCCAGTGCCAGTGCCGGGACGGGGATTGGAGTGACGGTCGGCGGGTTGACCTTGAGCGGCACTGCCGCGGGCAATTACACGTTGAGCCAGCCTGTCGGATTGACAGCCAATATCACAGCGATTGGAGTGACGATTACGTCGGGCATCACGGCGGACAACAAACCGTATGACGGGACGACAACGGCAACGATTTCCTCAAACAATGTAGTGTTGAGCGGCGTGCTGGTCGGGGACACGGCCAATGTGCGGTTGAACACGAATGGTTACACGGCGAACTTTGCCAGTGCCAGTGCCGGGACGGGGATTGGAGTGACGGTCGGCGGGTTGACCTTGAGCGGCACTGCCGCGGGCAATTACACGTTGAGCCAGCCTGTCGGATTGACAGCCAATATCACAGCGATTGGAGTGACGATTACGTCGGGCATCACGGCGGACAACAAACCGTATGACGGGACGACAACGGCAACGATCAGCTCGAACAATGTGGTGTTGAGTGGAGTATTGGCTGGAGATGTGGCGAATGTGCGGTTGAATACGAACGGTTACACGGCGAACTTTGCCAGTGCCAATGCCGGGACGGGGATTGGAGTGACGGTCAGCGGATTGACGCTGAGCGGCACGGCTGCAGGCAATTACACGTTGAGCCAGCCTGTCGGATTGACAGCCAATATCACAGCGATTGGAGTGACGGTTACGTCGGGCATCACGGCGAATAACAAACCGTATGACGGGACGACGACGGTAACGATCAGCTCGAACAATGTGGTGTTGAGTGGAGTATTGGCTGGAGATGTGGCGAATGTGCGGTTGAATACGAACGGTTACACGGCGAACTTTGCCAGTGCCAATGCCGGGACGGGGATTGGGGTAACGGTCAGCGGGTTGACGCTGAGCGGCACGGCCGCAGACAACTACACGTTGAGCCAGCCTGTCGGATTGACAGCCAATATCACAGCGATTGGAGCGACGATTACGTCGGGCATCACGGCGAATAACAAACCGTATGACGGGACGACGACGGCAACGATCAGCTCGAACAATGTGGTGTTGAGTGGAGTATTGGCTGGAGATGTGGCGAATGTGCGGTTGAACACGAACGGTTACACGGCGACCTTTGTCAGTGCCAATGCCGGGACGGGGATTGGGGTGACGGTGAGCGGACTAACACTCTCTGGCACGGCTGCGGGTAACTACACGTTGAGCCAGCCCGCCGGATTGACAGCGAATATCACGGCGATTGGAGTGACGATTACATCGGGCATCACGGCGGACAACAAACCGTACGACGGGACGACAACGGCAACGATCAGTTCGAACAATGTGGTCTTGAATGGTGTGCTGGTCGGGGACACGGCCAATGTGCGGTTGAACACGAATGGTTACACGGCGAACTTTACGAGTGCCAGTGCTGGGACGGGGATTGGAGTGACGGTCAGCGGGTTGACGCTGAGCGGCACGGCCGCAGACAACTACACGTTGAACCAGCCTGCCGGATTGACGGCGAATATCACGGCGATTGGAGTGACGATTACGTCGGGCATCACGGCGAACAACAAACCATATGACGGGACGACGACGGCAACGATCAGCTCAAATAATGTGGTGTTGAGTGGAGTGCTGGCTGGAGATGTGGCGAATGTGCGGTTGAACACGAACGGTTACACAGCGACCTTTGCCAGTGCCAATGCCGGTACGGGGATTGGGGTATCGGTCAGCGGATTGACATTGGGTGGTACGGCTGCGGGCAACTACACGTTGAGCCAGCCTGTCGGATTGACGGCGAATATCACTGCGATTGGAGTAACGATTGCGTCGGGCATCACGGCGAACAACAAACCATATGACGGGACGACGGCGGCAACGATCTCCTCAAATAATGTGGTGTTGAGCGGCGTCCTGGTCGGCGATACGGCCAATGTGCGGTTGAACACGAATGGTTACACGGCGAACTTTGCCAGTGCCAATGCCGGTACGGGGATTGGGGTGACGGTGAGCGGACTAACACTCTCTGGCCCGGCAGCGGGCAACTACACGTTGAACCAGCCTGCCGGATTGACGGCGAATATCACTGCGATTGGAGTGACGATTACGTCGGGAATCACGGCGGACAACAAACCGTACGACGGGACGACGACGGCAACGATCAGTTCGAACAACGTGGTGTTGAGCGGTGTGCTGGTCGGGGACACGGCCAATGTGCGGTTGAATACGAACGGCTACACGGCGAACTTTACGAGTGCCAGTGCCGGTACGGGGATTGGAGTGACGGTCAGCGGATTGACGCTGAGCGGCACGGTTGCGGGCAACTACACGTTGAGCCAGCCTGCCGGATTGACGGCGAATATCACTGCGATTGGAGTGACGATTACGTCGGGAATCACGGCGAACAATAAGCCGTATGATGGGACGACGACGGCAACGATCAGTTCGAACAACGTGGTGTTGAGTGGAGTATTGGCTGGAGATGTGGCGAATGTGCGGTTGAATACGAACGGCTACACGGCGAACTTTACGAGTGCCAGTGCTGGGACGGGTATTGGGGTGACGGTGAGCGGATTGACACTGAGTGGCACGGTTGCGGGCAATTACACGTTGAGCCAGCCTGTCGGATTGACAGCCAATATCACAGCGATTGGAGTGACGATTACGTCGGGCATCACGGCGAACAATAAACCGTATGATGGGACGACAACGGCAACGATTTCCTCAAATAATGTAGTGTTGAGCGGCGTGCTGGTCGCGGACGCGGCCAATGTGCGGTTGAACACGAACGGCTACACGGCGAACTTTGCCAGTGCCAATGCCGGTACGGGTATTGGGGTGACGGTGAGCGGATTGACCTTGAGCGGTACAGCCGCGGGCAACTACACGTTGAGCCAGCCTGCCGGATTGACGGCGAATATCACAGCGATTGGAGTGACGATTACGTCGGGCATCACGGCGAACAACAAACCGTATGATGGGACGACAACGGCAACGATTTCCTCAAATAATGTAGTGTTGAGCGGCGTGCTGGTCGCGGACGCGGCCAATGTGCGGTTGAATACGAACGGTTACACGGCGAGCTTTGCCAGTGCCAATGCCGGTACGGGGATTGGGGTAACGGTCAGCGGATTGACCTTGAGCGGTACAGCCGCGGGCAACTATACGTTGAGCCAGCCTGCCGGATTGACGGCGAATATCACAGCGGTTGGGGTGACGATTACCTCGGGCATCACGGCGAACAATAAGCCGTATGATGGGACGACGACGGCAACGATCAGCTCGAACAATGTGGTGTTGAGTGGAGTATTGGCTGGAGATGTGGCGAATGTGCGGTTGAATACGAACGGTTACACGGCGAACTTTGCCAGTGCCAATGCCGGTACGGGGATTGGGGTGACGGTGAGCGGACTAACACTCTCTGGCCCGGCAGCGGGCAACTACACGTTGAACCAGCCTGCCGGATTGACGGCGAATATCACGGCGATTGGAGTGACGATTACGTCGGGCATCACGGCGGACAACAAACCATATGACGGGACGACAACGGCAACGATCAGCTCGAACAATGTGGTGTTGAGTGGAGTATTGGCTGGAGATGTGGCGAATGTGCGGTTGAACACGAACGGTTACACAGCGACCTTTGCCAGTGCCAATGCCGGTACGGGGATTGGGGTATCGGTCAGCGGATTGACATTGGGTGGTACGGCTGCGGGCAACTACACGTTGAGCCAGCCTGCCGGATTGACGGCGAATATCTCAGCGATTGGAGTGACGATTACGTCGGGCATCACGGCGAACAACAAACCGTATGATGGGACGACGACGGCAACGATCTCCTCAAATAATGTGGTATTGAGCGGCATCCTGGCTGGGGATGTGGCGAATGTGCGGTTGAACACGAACGGTTACATAGCGAACTTTGCCAGTGCCAATGCCGGTACGGGGATTGGAGTGACGGTGATCGGACTAACACTCTCTGGCCCGGCAGCGGGCAACTACACGTTGAGCCAGCCTGTCGGATTGACAGCCAATATCACAGCGATTGGAGTAACGATTACGTCGGGAATCACGGCGAACAACAAACCTTATGACGGAACGACGACGGCAACGATCAGCTCGAACAACGTGGTGTTGAGCGGTGTGCTGGTCGGGGACACGGCCAATGTGCGGTTGAACACGAACGGCTACACGGCGAACTTTGCTAGTGCCAGTGCCGGTACGGGGATTGGAGTGACGGTCGGCGGGTTGACTTTGAGCGGTACAGCCGCGGGCAACTACACGTTGAGCCAGCCTGCCGGATTGACAGCCAATATCACAGCGATTGGAGTGACGATTACGTCGGGCATCACGGCGAACAACAAACCGTATGATGGGACGACGACGGCAACGATCTCCTCAAATAATGTGGTATTGAGCGGCATCCTGGCTGGGGATGTGGCGAA
>Ga0265338_10002261_pt1 | contig 29331 bp, 19 predicted proteins | sample 42126metaG_FD_193579 | JGI IMG/M metagenome (GOLD analysis project Ga0265338, IMG submission 193579) | Rhizosphere microbial communities from Carex aquatilis grown in University of Washington, Seatle, WA, United States - 4-21-26 metaG | ecosystem: Host-associated > Plants > Roots > Rhizosphere...
CCACCATCAGCACCGTGCCCAGCAAAGCCGCGGCGGGCCGGTTCAACGGCAATATATGCAACTGCCGTCCGCTCAGGAGCAGATACGTGATGACGAAGATCGCGATGGCGATGAATTCCTTTGATTGCATCGAGAGTATTAACAGTCTCAGAAATCGCCCAAAACGTCAGGAATCAGCGACGCTCCGGAGCGCAGACAGCCTTGTCCGCGAGTTCCAAACCAATGTTTAGCGCGGACATGGCTGCTCATGCTCCGGGAAAAGGTTCAAGGAAGGATAATCTTGTCGTCATTCCGTTTCCTTCCGCGGAAAGAGCGGCGCGGGTTCGCCGATCTTGTGGCCGGCGGGCAGGCCGCCCCAGGCCGCGGCATCGAATTTATCCGGCGTGCCATCCAAACCGAGTTGCGTATAAATCTTCGACGCCGTGCCGGGCAGGAACGGCCGGAGCAAAACCGCCAGCACTCGGCAGGTCTCGGCAAGATTGTAAAGCACCTCATCGAGCCGCTTTGCTTGCGCCGGGTCCTTGGCCAGATTAAATGGCTTGGTCTGTTCGACGTAAAGGTTCGCGCGGGCGACGAGCCCCCAGATGCTTTGCAACGCGGCTTGAAGCTGGTTTTGTTTCAGAAGAGCGCGTGTTTCGTCCGACGCCTTCGCGGCATCGGCGGAAAGTTCGTTGGATTTCGCCGGCACGACGCCGTTGCGATAGCGTTTGAGCATCGAAAGCGAGCGATTGACGAGATTGCCCAAACCGTTGGCGAGTTCGGCGTTGTAACGGGACTTGAAACCCGCGTCCGTCCAGTTGCCATCCGGGCCAATATCCAGTTCGCGCAAAACGTAGTAGCGAAAAGCGTCCAAGCCCCATTCGTTGATGACCGCGATGGGCTCGACAATGTTGCCGGTGCTCTTGCTGATTTTGGCGCCGTCCTTTTGCCACCAGCCGTGGACGAGGATTTGTTTCGGCAGCGGCAACCCCATTGCCTTGAGCATAATCGGCCAGAACACGGCGTGAAATTTCAAAATGTCTTTGCCGATGACATGAATGTCGGCAGGCCACAAAGCCAGTTGAGGGTTGAGGGTTGAGGGTTGAGAGTTGATGGCGGATGAAACGGTTGGATCACCATGGGCGGCGGGGATGCTGATGTAATTCACCAGCGCATCGAACCAGACGTAGGTAACGAAATCCTTGTCGAAGGGCAGGGGAATTCCCCAGTTCAACCGCGCCGCCGGACGCGTGATGCACAGATCTTCGAGTTTGCTGTTTTTGAGAAAACCGAGCACTTCATTGCGGCGATGCTCGGGCACAATAAATGACGGATTCGCCTCGAGATATTCAATCAACCATTGCTGGTGAGCCCGCAGCTTGAAGTAGTAATTGTCCTCTTTGAGTTTGATGACTTCGCCGTAGGCAGGATCAAATGTGCCGTCCGGAAGCCGGTCTTTCTCCGTCAGGAACGTCTCTTCTTTGGCCGAATAAAATCCCTCGTAAGTCTCTTTGTAAAATTGTCCCGCTTCGTGAAGCTTCGAGAGAATCGCCTGGACGAATTGCTTGTGCCGCGGCTGGGTGGTGCGGACGAAATCGTCGTTGGTCAGTTCCAGTTTTTTCGCAAACGCCTGCCAATCCGCCGCCAGTTCATCGCAGTAAGCCTGCGGCGTTTTGCCCTCGGCGACGGCGGCCTGCTGTACTTTCTGGCCATGCTCGTCGAGGCCGGTCAGGAAAAAAACCTCCTGGCCGAGGCTGCGATGCGAACGCGCGATGACGTCCGTGACAATTTTTTCGTAGGCATGGCCGAGATGCGGCTGTCCGTTCACGTAATCAATCGCGGTGGTGATGTAAAACCGTTTGTTCATTGTCGAACGCATAATCTGGCCCACAAACGCAACAATGGCAATCCTGCGCCGATAAGAAAGCAACTGGCTGATCACAGCTTTGCTTGCGATTTCTATTCCAACAGAGCCCAGCGCAGGATTTGAACAGGTTCTTGAAACCAAGGGTTGTTTGTCGGGGTTCTGACAACAACGACTTTCCCCAAATCGGGATCGGCTTCAATCCAGTTTCCACCACCCAGATAGGCGAAAACATGAACACCACTGACCGTAACCACTATATCCCCGGGCATTATTTTGTTTTGATCCAGTTCGTTGATGCTGCCAATGGTAAAAAGGCGCTTGGTTTGGTGCCTGTATTCATTTCCCAAGGCCTGGGCGGTTGAATCGTTCCACCACAAAGATAATGCGTAGCGCACAAGTCTAGGATTCAACGTCGCAAACCCTTGGTGTAATCCTGCCTTGATCAGACCGGCGCGAACCAAACCGGAGCAATCAATGCCGAGCTTGCCTTCGCCGCCCCAAATATATCGTGTTCCTTCGTACGAGCGGAGGGATGCTACATATTCGTTTCGAAGATGCTGTGTTCCAAAGTTACGACCAGGCCAGAGTACAAAGCTGACAGTCACGAATGTCCCAAGGAGCAGGACAAGACGAATGATCAGCCTGCGCCAACCGAAATATAGGCATCCAATCCATAAACCGAGCAAGGAAAGAATCAGTCCAATTCGAAGAAGTCGGTTCTCAATTGGAAATAGAACAAGAACAATCGTGATCAGCCACAAGATAACCCATGTCCTGAACCATAGTTTCTTCATCATTTACGAGGATGTTCTGCCAATCATTGGCAGGACAGTAAAGGGCAAATGGCATGGCAATCGCGCTTGCCGCGAAGGCGTTTCGCGCTACAATGAACTTCGGCTGTGGCGGAAAACCAGCCGACAAACAAAAACCGCGTGAACAAAGAACTATCAAATTTCGCCGCGCGCCTGCGCGAAGCCATGCTTTCGGAGGGCCGGGTTCCACGAGGCCCGGACTCCGAAATTCAAAGCCGAAATGGGGGCTCTGGGAACTCGCCTCTCTGGGATTTTGATTCGCTCGCCCTCGAACTCTTCGGGCTCCAATTCAAGCATAATGCCGTGTATCGGAAGATCTGCGAGGCGCGTCGTATAACACCCAACATCGTTGAGCACTGGACTCAAATTCCGGCAGTGCCAACCGCTGCATTCAAGGAATTCGAACTGTCGTGTATTCCGCCCGATGAACGAACAACGGTTTTCCATTCCAGTGGAACGACGGAGCAAAAACCCAGCCGGCATTATCATAATGCTGAGTCATTGAAGATTTACGAGGCATCATTGCTGCCCTGGTTCTTGGAAAATGTGTTGCCGGATTTACGATTTACGATTTACGATTTACGATTGGTTTGCCTCACGCCGCCGCCCGAACAAGCGCCGCATTCATCGCTCGTCCACATGTTTGAAGTTGTCCGTAGCCGCACTTGTGAAAGCGCGGGCCGTTCATTCTTTGGAACGGTTGCCACCGAAGGTTCCTGGACTCTGGATTTTCCTGCTGCGCTTGTGGCGCTGAATTCGTCACGCGTCACCCGCTACCCGTCACTCCTTTTGGGCACGGCGTTTTCGTTCGTTCATCTGCTGGATTATCTTGGGGAAAAGAACCTGCGGTTTAATTTGCCCGCCGGCTCACGCGTGCTGGAGACCGGCGGTTACAAGAATCGTTCACGTTCGATGCCCAAAGCGGAATTGCACGCGCTCATCACTGAACGCCTTGGCGTCCCGCCCGAAAATATCATCTGCGAATACGGCATGAGCGAACTAAGCTCGCAAGCCTACGATTCAGCCTTCTATCATCCAACATCCATCGTCCATCATCGCGTTTTCTGTTTCCCTCCCTGGTCGCGAGTGCAAATCATCTCTCCGGAAACAGAATGCGAAGCGGCTGACGGCGAAGCCGGTTTGATTCGCGTTTTTGATCTGGCAAACGTCTTTTCCGTCATGGCAATCCAGACCGATGACCTGGCTGTCCATCGCGGCGACGGGTTTGAATTGGTCGGCCGCGCGCAACTTGTTGAACCGCGCGGTTGTTCATTGATGACCATATGAATTTAATCCGCGAATTTCGCGAATTGGCGCGAACAAAAAAATCGGCGAAAATTCGCGTCATTAGCGGATAATTTATCAAGCATGAACCTTCCGAACTATTTTCTCGCCGATTTGCCGTCCGAGGCGGCGCTGTCGCCGGCCATGATTACCGAGGCGTGCCAGACCCTGAAACGTAATCGTAAACAATATCTCGCGCATCGCTCGACGCATCAGATGGTGAATCTCCTTGTTGAGGTGGCCGAAAACTGGCTGAAGCCGGAGGATCGGTTCCGGAAACTTGCCTTGGAGTCCGGGCCGGCGGAGACCGGTTTCTCGAAGGAAACCCTGGCGAGCGGATTGAACAATTTCTTCCGGCAGTTTACGCCGGAAAATATTTCCGAATTACTGGATCAGGACCTCGGCCATCCGCGGCGGCTCGATAAATTCATCGGTGCGGGAACGAAATCGCGCCATTCGGCGGTGGCGATCGGACCGGAATTGCTTGTTCACATCGCCGCCGGAAACATTCCCAATCCAACCATCATGAGCATTGTGCTCGGTTTGCTGGCGCGGTCCGCTCAATTTGTGAAGTGCGCGAGCGGGGCGTCGTTCCTGCCCAGGCTCTTCGCGCATTCGATTTACGCCGCCGACCCGAAACTCGGCGCCTGCCTCGAAGTCGCAGAGTGGCGCGGTGGGAATGCGGGGTTGGAGCCGGCGCTGTTCGCGGAATCGAATTGCGTGACCGCGACCGGCAGCGACGAGACACTTTCGGCCATTCGCGCGCAATTGCCGGTTTCCACCCGGTTTCTCGGCTATGGCTATTGTGTCAGCTTCGGTTTTGTGGCCAGGGAGATTTTGACCGGTTCCCATTTGCGGCGGGTCGCAGCGCGGGCGGCGGATGATGTAACGGCGTGGAACCAGCTCGGTTGCCTTTCGCCGCATGTGATTTACGTCCAATCCCGCGGTGAAGTCCTGCCGGAAAAATTCGCGGAACTGCTTGCGGACGAATTGGACCAACGAGAACAAACCCTGCCGCGCGGGGAACTGGCGGCGGAATACGCGGCGGCCATCGTATCGCGCCGCGGTTTTTATGAGGTCCGCGCGGCGCATTCCCCGGACACGCAAATGTGGCGGAGCAAAAATTCGACGGCCTGGACGGTGGTTTTTGAGGCGGACGCACGGTTCCAAATTTCGGGCCTGAACCGTTTTGTTTACGTGAAAGGCGTGAAGGATTTGGAGGAGATGCTGCAAAATGCCGATGCGGTGCGCGGCAAGGTTTCGACGGTGGGCCTCGCCGCGCCGGAGGAAAAGTTGGAAGAATTGGGGATCCAACTGGCGCATTGGGGTGTGACACGGGTGTGCCCGCTCGGCCAGATGCAAAATCCGCCGCTGACCTGGCGACATGATGGCCGGCAGGCGCTCGGCGATTTGGTGACGTGGACGGATTTGGAAACTTAAACTTAAAATGAAAATGGAATTGAGAAAAACCTTTCAGTTTGAAGCAGCGCATTTGCTGCCGCATCTGCCGAAGTCGCATAAGTGCCGTCGGCTGCACGGCCACAGTTTCAAGGTGGAGATTGTCGTGGCGGGCGAATGCGACGCGAAGCTCGGCTGGCTCATGGATTACGCCCACATTTCGGCGGCATTCATGCCGATTTGGAAAAAGCTGGACCACCGTTATCTCAACGAAGTTGCGGGCCTTGACAACCCGACAAGTGAAGAAATTGCGGTTTGGATCTGGGAGAGATTGAAGCCGAAGCTGCCGATGCTTACTGAAGTGGTCGTGGCCGAGACCTGCACGGCGCGGGCGGTGTATCGGAGGGAGTGAACTTTTTTGTAGGAGTCGAGGTCACGAGACTCAGTTTAAAAAATTAGAGACTACTTACGTTGTCTCCTACAAATTTATTACGGCGAATAAACCAGGTTTGTGCCGGTGACCGGGTCTTGCGGAACGGCTTTGAGATAAGCCGGCACCAGGTCAGCAATGCTTGCCGGTGGATGGCCTTTTTCCAATTCGTAAGCATGGACGGCAAGGTTAACCATCAATTGCCGGGTTTGTTGCTTCTGCCAGTTGAATTTCAATTCACAACTTGAGTCCAGGTCTTTTTGCAAGCGGGCTTCAAGGGCTGATATTTTTCTCCGTTGCAGACGGGCATATACCGTGCGCCAGACTTTCTCTTGTTGCATTATTGTATTCCACGTTTCAGCCTCGGAATCGAGAGATTGGAGCGTTGCAGCGGTTTCACGGCAGGTCCTGGCATCAAGCCGGGGTACCAGCTTTTGCAGGTGAGTCGTCCCAAGGGCGCCCATGTCACCAGCGACCAATTCATCTATCAGCAGGCCGCCATGCGCGGATTTATCGCTCAGATGGATGATATCCAAAAACGATCCGGCGGCATCAACGTTGCGATTTTCCATTTCTGCCAGCCGGCCTTCGGCGATGAATGCTCGTGCCAATCTTCTTAAGCAGCCTGATTCTTCCAGGTGGGTATCCCAATACGCTACCGAATATTGTAGAGGCACCTGGCATTGATTACTGAAACCTGCGCGCGAAAGTGACAGGGCTTTGGCGTTCTTTTCGACCAGATCACGCAGTTGCGCTTCGTTCATTCTTTCAGCTTGGCGGCTGTTATTTGCCGCCATTTTCCCGGCATTTAAAAAGAAATCGTAACCATTTGGATTTGGCAAAGGCGCGAGGGGCGGTAAGCGCTCGGCATCCCAAAAAAGCAGGAAAGACAGGAAGAGCAGGAACGGCGAGGCCAAAATGACAAGTGTAATCAACCAACTGCGGGTTTTGGTGGTCATGCTGGCGGCAGCTTGGCAAAAAAACCGGTGGCGTCAATCATTCAGGTGTTGACGCCGCGCAGTGGATTGGATTAACCAATCGCTCAAACTTAAGGTGAAATATGGGTGATACCGCTGTTAAAACCATCGACGCCATTGGCCAGATTAAAACCCGGGTCGTGGATTTTCTTACCGATTACGGTTTTCAAATCATCGGCGCGCTGATCATTCTTTCCATCGGCTTTGTTATCGCGTGGTGGTTGGGGCGTGTGCTTCGGGATTGGCTGGAAAAGAAAAACGTCGAGCCGCCAGTCATCATGCTGGCCGTGCGTGTCGTCCGGTTGCTCGTCTTTCTGGTCGCCCTGTTGCAGGCGCTGGAAAAATTAAGCGTGCCCATCGGACCGGCGCTGGCCGGCATTGGTGTCGCTGGCGTCGGCATCGGCCTGGCTATGCAAAGCGTGCTGGGCAATCTCGTCGCCGGCCTCTCCATCATTTTCACCAAACCGTTTCGCGTCGGTGAATGGATTGAGATCGCTGGCGTGTCGGGACAGGTGACCAAAATCGAACTTTTTTCGACCATGTTGCTGCACGTGGACCATTCGCGAGTGGTGGTTCCCAACCGGAAAATCATCGGTGAAATTCTGCACAACTACGGCAAGGGCCGGCAGCTCGATTTGTCGGTGGGCGTCGCTTATGGAACGAATCTCACTGATGCGCTCGCCATCGTGCGGCGCGTATTGGATGGCAATCCGCGTGTGCTTAAAGAACCCGTACCAATCGTCGGCGTGACGACGCTCGGCGATTCTTCCATCAACATCGCCATCAAACCCTGGACGTCGTTGAATGATTACGTCCTCGCGCAAGTGGAAATCAATCAAGCGATCGCGGAACAACTCCGCGCCGCCAACATCTCCATACCATTCCCGCAACGCGAAATGCGGCTGCTGAACCAGTCATAATTCACGCGCGTGCCGATCAGATGACAAGGCAGGGCGCGTCACTCCGTGCGCGCCGGCGGCGGTCAGAGGACTGCCCGCCCTGCCGATTCACGTCTTGCCGTGATGCATTTCCCCATGGACCTTGGCCACGCCCTTGGCCAGCACGTCCCAGTCGGCTTCATTGGTTTCCCAGCCACCGCTGAAGCGCACGGCGCGGACAGCTTGGGCGGGCTTCAAGCCCATGGCGGCGAGCACGTGCGACGGCTCTTCCTTGCCGGTGGTGCAGGCCGAGCCGGTGGAGACACCAAAACCCGCCTTGTCGAGTTTCACCACCCATTGAAGTTTGCGATCGCCTTCGGGCATGAGCGCGGAAACGGTGTTCCACAAGCGCGGCTGGTTTGCGCCCACGATGATCGTGCCCGGCACGGCATGCAACAATTGCCGCTCGAAATTGTCGCGCCATACACCGCGCAAAATGTGTTCGTTGCGGGTCATCTGCTTCTCCCGGATTTCCAGGGCCGCAAGCATGGCGACAATGGTTGCGACATTTTCGGTCCCGGCGCGGCGGCCGCCTTCCTGCTTGCCGCCGAGGAGCAGGGGAGTGACGTGGCTTCGGTGCGGCACCTTTAAAAAACCAATGCCGCGCGGACCGCCAAACTTATGCGCCGCGCCGCTCAAAAAATCGCATTCACCCAGCCCTTTGGCCGGCATTTTGCCTAGCCATTGCACCGCATCACTGAAGAACGGCACTTCATATTGCCGGCACATCGCCATCACCTCGCGCCACGGCTGAATGACGCCCGTTTCGTTGTTGGCCGCCATGACGCCGATGAGGCCTGGGCGCGTGTCGGCCAATTCGATCGTGAGCCAGTCAAAATCAATCACGCCGTCGCGGGTGACGGGAATCATGCGCGCGCGCTTGCCGAAATAATGCTGCGCTGATTCCATGACGCACGGATGTTCGATGGCGGAAATCCAGACTTCGCTTTTAGCATCCAGCATGCGGGCAAAATGATGCAGGACCGTGTTGTTCGCCTCCGTCGCGCCGCTCGTCCAGACGATGTCCATCGGATGACAGCCAAGAAACGCCGCGAGCCTTTCACGCGCATCAGTCATGGCCCGTCCCGCCCGCGCGCCGAACTGGTGCATGCTGGACGGGTTGCCGCCGATCTTCTCGGTGGCCTCCAGCCAGGCTTCGCGCGCCTCGCGCATGACCGGCGCGGTGGCGTTGTAATCGAAGTAAATCATCAGCCGGATAAGATACGATTAGCCGCCAAACTGGCGAGTTTTTTGTGGTAGCACCCGCGTCCCGCGGGTTGTTTCGGGCGTCGCGCCCGAAAAGTTTGAGGAATGCAAATGTGCCAGAATCTTTTTGTGCGCGGAACTGAATGCCAGCCGGCGCATCCCGGCTGGCGTCAGCCAAACACACGTTTCGGAGGGGCGAGTTCCATGAGCCCCCGATTTGATGCTTTTTGATTGGGGACTCATGGAATTCATCCTTCCGAGATGAACAAGGAATGTTTCCAGCTTGATGCGATAACGCGTGATGGAATGTTTGATCGTGTGAAATGGTTTAATTTCCGAATGTTCAATACCCAAAGTGTTTTTCAAAGCAAACTGCGGATTAAGGTTTCCGTTGAGAATTTCAACATTCGGAAATTCCCAAAGATGCGCATTCACCACGCCGGCGGGCCGTTGCCGGATGAGAAATTCCCCGTTTCGTTCCACGACGAACGCAACAAAATGCCGCGCGGTGGCGGCGGCGCGCTTGTCGAGGTTTGGTAATTCATTGACGCGATTTTTCCGGAAGGCGGCACAGAGTCTTTTGGCCGGGCAAATCCCACATTGCGGATTGCGCGGCGTGCAAATCAATGCGCCGAGTTCCATCAGTGACTGATTCAAATGAGAATAATTTGTATTTTTGGTGGGGCGAGAGTCTCTCGAGCCCAGATTTTTTTTGATTTGGGCTCGACGGAGTCCCGTCCCATCTGCAAAAGCCACAAGTTGCTCTGCCAACCGCCATAAACGCTCGTTTGTCTTCTTCTCCTTCGGATTTTCACCGATGCCGAAGATGCGGGTCAGCACGCGGATGACATTGCCGTCGAGAATGGGCGTCGGTTGGTTGAACGCAATGCTGCAAATCGCGCCGGCGGTGTAACGTCCGATGCCCGGCAACTCCAGCACGTCGTCAAAATTCTCTGGAAACCTGCCGCCAGGTCTGGCCACGATTTGCTGCGCGGCTTTCTGCAAATTCCGGGCGCGGGTGTAATAGCCGAGTCCTTCCCAGAGTTTATGAATTTTGTTCGGACTGGCTTTCGCCACAGCTTCAACGGTCGGTAATTCGCGCATCCAGCGTTTCCAGTATGGCATGACGGTTTTGACCTGCGTTTGCTGGAGCATGATTTCGGAAACCCAGATGGCATAGGGATCGCGGGTGCGCCGCCACGGCAGGTCGCGAGCGTGCTCAGAAAACCAATAGAGCAAAAGCGCAACAAGCCGCTTAAACTGCGGAGTGCGAAGTGTAGAGTGCGGATTACGTCGCGCCATGCGCCGGGATTATTGCCGCAAAGAGGCGCAAAACGCACAAAGATTTTATCGGTAATTTGACCGCGGATTGCGCGGATTACCCGGATTCAGTTTTTGCATCTGCGAAATCCGCGAGATCTGCGGTTAAAACTTTTTGTGTCTTTTGCTCCTTTTTGCGGCTATTTCTTTTCCGGTGAAAGCACTCACTTCCTACACCGGCAAGCTGACAGACGAACAGGCGTCGGCGCTGGAATCCGCCCTGCGCGCGCGCCACTGGAAGTTCCGTGAGGTGCCATACGCGCGATTCGCATTTGAATCCGACAAGGCCAACGTGGTCTTCTATAAAAGCGGCAAACTGGTGGTGCAAGGGAAGGGGACGCAGGAATTCATCGAGTTCGTCCTGGAACCGGAAATCCTGAAACAAGCGCGGCTGGGATACGAAACGGTTTTAAATCCTGAACTGCTCCTCCCACGCATTGGCGTGGACGAAAGCGGCAAAGGCGATTTCTTCGGACCGCTGTGCATTGCCGGTGTCTATATCAATGAGAGCGTTGTGAAAGCTTGGCAGGACGCCGGCATCCGCGATTCTAAAAATATTTCCAGCGACAAAAAAATTGGTGAACTGGCCGAGCGCATTCGCAAGACGCCGGGTTGCGTGGTGAACACGGTTACGATTGGCAACGAAGCCTACAACCGGCTTTATGCGAAGATGAAAAGTGTGAACTCGATTCTGGCCTGGGGCCACGCGCGCGTGATTGAAAATCTGATGGGCCAGCGGCACCAGATGAACCCCGCGCCGGTCAAAGCCATCAGCGACCAGTTTGCGGCCAAGAAGGAAGTCGTGGCCAAGGCGTTGATGGCGCTGGGACGCGAGATTGAGCTGGTGCAGCGTCATCGGGCGGAAGAAGACTTGGCGGTGGCGGCGGCCTCCATTCTGGCGCGCGACGGGTTTGTGAAAGGCCTGGCGAAGCTGGAGAAGCAGTTCAACATGGAACTGCCGAAAGGCGCGTCCAGCGCGGTGGATGAAGCGGCGAAGAAGTTTGTAACGGAGCAGGGCGCGGAGAATTTGCCAAAAATCGCCAAGGTTCATTTCCGCACGGCCCTGCGCGCGCAGGGTTTGCCGGAGCCGCCGAAAAAGGAATGGCGGCGTGGTTAATTTTCCGGAGGGGCGAGCTCTGCGAGCCCCAAAAATTCAAGGACTCGTGTAACTCGCCCTTTCTATTCCCATTGCGTGAAAATCGCGCGTTTGGCGTGAAAAATACGCGCCTGATCATATGGCTACGGGATAAAAGAATGGATTTTTAAGGAGAATTTGATGTGGCATGGGCCATGCAAGGAAGTTATTTGTCACAATCAACCTCTTTGGGTTTATGATACCTGTAAAGATTCAATGTGGTTGTGGTCAACGGTACGCATTCGACATCGAACCAGTCCGCGGGCGGATGCCTTCTTCAGTCATTTGCCCGGTTTGCGGAGCGGATGGCACACACGCCGCCAACGAAGTGATCGCCTATACCCTGTCAACGAAGTTATCAGCGCATGGCGCCGGTGCGGAGAAAGTGATGATATCGGCCGTTCTTGGCTGTTTGATCGCCGGCATGGTAGGTATCGGAAAAGCATCGGTCATGGCGGCGGGTTTTGACGTGTTGCTCTGCCTGTTGGGTGCGGTCTGTGCGTTTGGCATGACCCTTTGCGTTTATTTCTGGAATCGCTGATACAAACCACGCGACCGGTTTGGTGGTGCCGATGTGGCGAAAGACGCGGAGCATCCACGCGCTGCCGATGAATTGTCGAAAAGCTCAAGTCCTAAAAAAGGCAGGGCGGGCAGTCCTCTGCCCGCCGCAAACAAACAAACTACGGCGCGCATGGAGCGCCGCGCTCTGCCAAAACTTTTAATCCGCGTACTTGACGCTGCAACCGTAAGGTTTCGTCTGCGAAACCGCCACCGGTTTTCCGGCGATCAGATCGTCCACAGCTTCGCGGACGTAATTGCGCGCGGTGCGTGGGTCGTGGGAGGGATCCGGTTGATTATCAATCGCGCCGTCATAGACCAGCGTGCCGTCCTTGTTAATGACGAACATGTGCGGCGTCGTTTTCATGTCGTAAAGATGCCCGATGGCGCCGGAGCTGTCGTCGATCCACGCCGTGGCCGCGATTTTTTCCGAGGACCATTCGGCGCGCGCCTGTTCGGGCGTGCGATGGCTCATATTTTTCGGGTTCACGGAATTGACCATGAGCCAGACAACCCCTTTGGCGGCCAGTTCCTTCTGCAAATCCTGCGCGGCGCCGGTCGAGTAATGATTGTGGCAATATGGACAATCCGAGTTATAGGATTCGAGCACCACGATCTTGCCCTTGTAATCGCTCAGTTTGACCGTCTTGCCATTGATGTCCGTGGCCGTGAAATCCGGCGCGGACTTGCCGATTTCCACGGCATGCACCGTCACAGCCAGCGCCATTGCAGTCAATAAAATCAACGTTTTCTTCATAGATTCAGTATTGGTTATTTGTTGGATTAAGAGACACCAGACTGCCCGATTCCGTTCAAAAGTCAACGCGGTGTTAGTTACAGTTACGGAGCCAGTACGGTTGGCGGTAAACTCGGGATTTCGACCTTATGAACCTCGTAGCCGCCGATGTCAATCCGCGCACTTTGAGTCAGATAAATCAGCGCCGACTGACGTCGGTGGCTACGGTTTGAAACGGTCAATGCGCCGCCTGATCCAGCGCGTTCAGAACGGTGTTAGGCGTTAAAACCGGCGGCAACACAATTGGCTCGGCGTCCGGATTTTTCGGATAAACCAGTACCAGCGGCACTCCGGCGCGATCGTACCGGTTCAGTTCCGTGGTGATGCTGTCTGGGAAATGTGTGTAATCGCCGACCAGTGCTACGGCATTGATGTCCTTCAATTTTTTGCGGACGGATGAGATTTCGATGCTGGTCTTTTTGTTCACCTGGCAGGTCAGGCACCAGTCGGCGGTAAAGTCCACCAGGACAGGTTTCCCGGCGGCGCGGGCCTGCGTGACGGCTTCCGGGCTCCATGGCTGCCAGTCGATGCCATCCGGCGATGTTTTCAACGTACCCGGGGTCGTGGCAACCATCGGTTCGCGCCAGTGCAACTGGTTTTCGAGAGCGAAAGCATAACCGCCGATGACCAGAATGAAAACGATGACGAGTACAATGCCTTTGCCGGCGCGACCGCGTTGAACAAACTCGCCAAACATCCACGCCGCAAACGCCATTAACACGAGAAAAACGCCGAGCCACACGACGTCCGTGCCGTAGTCATCGGCTGCAAGATTGAAGAGCCACACGGCCGTCAGCAACATAGGAAAACCCATCGCAATTTTGAATTTCTCCATCCACGCGCCGGGCTTCGGCAAAAACTTGAGCCACGCCGGGTTCCAGCTCAGCACGACATAGGGTGCGGCGAGGCCAAGCCCGACAAACAGGAAAATTAAAATGATCAACGGCGCTTTTTGAGCGAAGGCAAAGCCAAGCGCTGGCGCCAGAAACGGCGCGGTGCAGGGCGTGGCCAATGCCGTTGCCAGCAGCCCGTTGAAAAAAGCGCCCGCCGCGCCTTGTTTGGAAGCAAGCTGTCCGGCTGCGCTCAACGTGCGTCCACCAAGGGTGACTTCAAACACGCCGAACAGATTCAACGCCACGAGCATGATGAGCGTGGTGAGGACGACGATGAATTCCGGGCTGCCGAACTGCATGCCCCAACCGGCGTGATGTCCAGCGGCCTTGACGCCAATGACAATGGCGGCCAGCGCGAGGAACGACACCAGCACGCCGAGGGCATAAATCAGTCCGAGTACGCGGACGCGGCCCGGCTCGTGTTGGGCATGATTGATGAAACCGAGGATTTTTAGTGCGATGACCGGCAGCACGCACGGCATGATGTTCAGAATCAATCCGCCGATGAAGGCGTAGAACAGCATTAGCCAAAGCGGTTGCGAATGCAGGACCGGCGTCGCGCCCGTTTCCATATTTTGGCCGGATTGCTTGTCGGACAAGTTAGAGACAGGCGCGGCGCCGGTCCCACTCGCCGTCAGTCCAGCCGGAACCTGGTCGGCGACCGGCATACTGACCTCATAACCGACTCGTTGACCTCCGGATATAAATACAATGACACCGCTGATTTCTTTCGGCCAGTCGCCGGAATATTTCTTTACGATTTTGCGAATTTGAAGTCCGCCCATCGTGTCAGCCGGGGGATATTCCGTTGCACCCTGGATTTCAAACTGATCGCTGGCTTCCGGGTAGAAATCAGCGCCGCTCGGGGAAGCTCGGGCAAACCACTTGAGAATCAACGGTCTGGTGTCCTCCGTCAGCGGCTTTTCCCACGAGGCATCCACGGCGAGATGTGCCGGTGGAAACGGGAGCCGCTTTTTCCATAGTTCAATCGCCGCAGCATCGGCGGAAACTTTGGGTTCGCTGGCGACGTTCAGCGTGGCTTCGGCGTCGCCACTGCCGGGGATGCAAGCCTCCTTGCATTCCAGCCAGGAGACATGCGCTTTTAAAGCAAGTGAACCGGCCGGCAAATTCGTGGCCAGGGTCAACGGCACGATGAGGGTGACCTCGTCGTTATAGCCGTAAGTGGTCACTTCGGCGGGCGGCAATTTTTCCGGAAGCGGCCATTGGATTTCGCCGGCGGTGACACCGGGCGGAAGTTGCCATTCGATTTTTGTGGCCATGCCGGCCTCGCCGGGATTTTTCCAGTAAGTGTGCCACTCAGGCTCCATCTTCAGGTCCACACCCGCCCAGATCGTGTCTCCGGGTCTGGCCGTGTCAGCGGACAACAACAACTGCACCTGCGTGTGCGCGGCGCGCGCGGTCGAAACCGCGAGGCAAAAACAGGCCGCCAAAAGGAATCCGATGTGTCGCACGGTGATTAGATGCCAGATTCGGCCAAACGTTTGAAGCTATTTTCAATGACAATTCACCGCGCCCAAAACATTCGGTTCCGGTTTGTGCCCGGCAAAGTGCGCGAATGGGAAAAGCGCCAATGACTTTTATTTCGTTACCAGGTCATCCGCCGTCCACATGATTTTGTCCGGCCCGGCGGAGCGGATTTCCGTCTCTGTGCCGGAAAGCTGATGGAAAAAAAACGGAGTGCCCCATGGGTCCACCAATTCGCCCTGATCGTTGATGCGCATCCCGGCTTCCGGCCGGATGAAATTCACCTGTTTCGGGTTGTTGCCGTTCAACTGGCTGGTGATTTCCGAATTCACACCCACGGGATTGCCGCCGAACATCGAGCCGAAATTGCGAATAACAACGCGGACATTATCGAGCACAATATGCGGGGGCAGGTTGGTATATTCGAGCGGTTCGGGTGTGCCGGCGGGCGTGACGGGAGGTGCCGGTGGGGCGGTGTTAAATATCGTTTGAGGCGACGGAGCGGCGAAGTTAGAAGCGATGACGCCGGCAGCTTGCGGACTGGCGGTGGCCAATGCCTTTGTAACTGCGGCATTCTGTTGACCGGCGGATTTCTCCGCCGGATTCGTTCCGGATTCCGGTTTAGTTTTTGGAAAAAATAACCATACCATCGCCAGCAGAATGGCGACAGCGAGCGCAGCAAACCATTTCTTCATATAAAGCCGAGGTTGCCCGTGGCAAAACGGCCGATGTTGGGAAAGATAGTCGCGAGATTGCTGTTATCCACGCCAAACCACGTCGCGAGCGTGGCAAAATACTGGTCAATGGCCGTGGTCGGAATCCACCGGCCGGTGCCGGTGTCATCCGGGCCGTTGAGGGCGAGCGTGGGGAACGTGCCGTAGGTTTGCTGGCCCTTCACCGCGCCGCCGAGAATCAGGTGATGGCTGCCCCAGCCGTGATCGCTGCCCTGGCCGTTGCTCGGAAATGTGCGGCTGAAATCGCTGGCCGTGAACGCGGTTACTTTCCGGGAGATGCCGGGATACAGCGGCTCGAGCTGTTCCATGGCGCGCTGGAAAGCATACAAAGACTGGCTGAGTTCCGCGAGCAGGTTGGAGTGCGCGCCGGCCAGCACGTTATTTGGATTGTTCGCGCTGTAATTCGTCTGGCCGGTATGCAGATCGTAGCCGCCGACCTGGCAGAAAAAAATCTGACGTTTCATGCCAAAGCCGCCATTGGCCAGGGTGCGATTGCCCGCTTCGATGAGCCGCGCGACCATCTGCAACTGCGGTGCGAGCGAGGAGTTGAATTTCGTTCCGCTGATCGGTGTGGTAATCGTGGTGGGAAACGGGTTGGTCCAGTAACTGCCGGTGGTGTTGGTGATGGCGTTGTTGAGCAGGCTGCCGGTCTGGATGCTGTGCTGCGCGATACCGGCATAAGCCTGTTCCTGCAGGTTCGGGTAAGACAGGCCGAGAATGTTCGTCAGCGCCGCGAGCCGCGCGCCGGAAACGCCTTGCAAGGAAATCGCGCCGCTGCTGGAGACGGAATATTGCGACACGATGTTGCCGACTTCGAGTGTGTTCGCCCCGGCCAGCGAAACACAAAGTGAAATCGGTGCGCCCGGCTGGATGGAATTCAAGAGGTCGGCGCAACGCCCGCCCCAGCCGGTGGTTGGCGGCTGGTTGGGAATGGAGGTCTGCCATTGCGTGACCTGGTCGGCGTGTGAAAAAAGTTGCGGGGGCTTCTGCAGAACCCCGCCCAGATATTGCGCGCGGGTCATGGGAAAAACCAGCGTGCCGGTGTTAAACAGAACCGCCAGCTTGCTTTCGCCAAAGAGCGTCAGGAGTTCGGGACACGCCGGATGCAGGCCGTAACTGTGACCGGCGGCGTCGGTGTAGCCGGTGGATAGAATCGCGCCCTGGGGAAGCGCGAGCACCGGCGTGCGGATGGCGGCGTAGTTGTTATATTCGGATTGAACCGTCGGGATGATGAGATTGTTCGAGTCGTTGCCGCCCTGGAGGAAGACGCAGACGAGCGCCTTGTAATCGGTGATATTGGATTGCGCGACCGCGGCGTTCATCAGGCGCAAATCGCGAATGGACGCGGTCATGGCCGCAGTGCCGACGGCGGCGCAGGCGGCGCGGCGGATGAAATCGCGGCGCGTAATGACGGAAATATTCTTGTGGTTCATGGCTACCTTTGGATGATGTAGTCGGGGGAGTTGATGAGTTGATGGACGACGGCGCGGACGCGGTCACGTTGCCAGGTGGACGAGGAGGCCGGGAAATTGTTCGTGACGTAATTTACGATGTTCGTCTTTGCGGCGTTGGACAATTCGCCGGCGAGCAACATCGTGTTCAACGAATCCACGAGCGATGACACATTCGCATCGGCGGTGAAATTCGTTCCCATCCACGGGCCGACGTCCAGGACGATGGCGCCATTGCCGACGGTGAAACTGCTCAATCCATTGGTGTTATTGCCATTGTTGAGAATGCCGGCTTCGAGGAAATTCATCTGTAACGCCACGCCGGTGTCGGAGGTGAGCTGGAATTCCGGCGTGGTCAGACCGGCGGAGGCCAGCGCGCCGGGGAACTGGTAATTGGGGTAAAAGAAATTGAAGACGGTGGGTGAGCGCAGCGGCGTCTGCGACAGGTTATAGGTGGAACCGGAGTCGGTGTAACTCATGTTCCAGGTGCTGTATTGGGCGGAGACATTGCCGTTGCGCGCGAGCACCGGCTGGTTGAGCGGATAGAGGTTGAAGCTGCCCTGCGTCTGGTTGCTGGAGGTCGTGAGGTTGATCGTCAAATGCGTGGCGTCGGGAATGGTGGCGACCTGATACTGGCCATCCGGCGGCACGAGGGTCGGGAAATTGACGTAAAGCGATTCGTTGATGGTGAGTCCGTGCGGGCCGGAGAAAACCACTGTGGCCACCGTGCCGCTTTGCGTGAAGCCGCTGGCCGTGACTTTCGGCAGGATGCAATTACCCGAGCGCACCGCCGCGTCCGGCGTGGACACGGTGAACACCGACGTGGAAACGTTGGTGATGATGGAATAAAGTCCGTTCACCGCGCCGCCGGTCGTAAACACGAGATACGCGGCGTTGCCGGGGAGGAGGCCGTGACTGGAAATCGTAACGGTGATGACGTTGGTGTTTTGCGAATAGGTGCCGGTCAGCAGATTGGGCGCGTTGACGGTGAAGGTGTTGGCGCCGGTGGCGGTGACGCTGTAATTGCCGTTCAGTGGCGGCGGATTGCCCGAGGTGTCGGCAAACGCCAACAATACCGTGTCGCCGTTATTCAGGCGATGCGCGTTGGTCGTGGTGATGGCAATCGTCTGCGTGCCGTTCTCGGAATAGGTTCCGCCATTGAGGGCCGGCGAAGGAAAGGCACGGGCGACGGCGGTGACGCGCAGGAGCGGTTCGCGTTGCTTGCCGTAGGTGTTCTGCGAAATCATGTTTGTGGCCCGCGCCTCATAATCCAGCAGGATCGCGCTGATGACCGCCTGCAGGTTGCCGCGCACACCGGTGCCGTCGTCGTTGAACTTTTGGACCACGCGGTAGAGATATTCGCGGCTGGGATTGCTGGTGACGAGACGCTGGATCAACTGGCGGCAGATGAACGGCCCGACGTTCGGGTTGTTGAAGATGGAATTCAGCGCCTGATCAAAATCCGACAAGCCGTAATTGTCGAACGCCACGTTGGTCGAGAGGGTTTGCAATCCCCAGGCCGGTGGCAACACGACGTTATCCAGCAGCAGTTTGGCGCCAGGGTCGTGATGCGTCGGCACGAGCACCATCGCGTTGGTGTAATTCGCCGGTGGAAAGAAATTGGATGGCAGGCGGCCGTTCGCCTGGTTCGTCTGGTAATAAGTCCAGCCGGTGAACGTGGCGGCAAAACCATCCACCACGCCCTGGTTGTAAGTCGGCACGAGCGAATTTTGTGAATTCAGCACCAGCGTGCCGTCCGGCCACATCCGGTAGAGGCCGATGGAAAAGAGCTGGTTGATTTCGCGCGCGTAATTTTCGTTGGCGTGCAAGCCGGTAATGATGCTGCCTTTGTCGTTGCCTTGCATGTTGAGATAAACCCCCATGGCGGGATGGAGCGTCACCGCCTTGAGCAGCGAACGGAAATTGCCAAAGGCGTAGTCGAGCAGCGTATCGTAATACGATGACAGTCCGTTGGCGAAGGCATTGGCCAGTGGGCCATTTTCCGACGCGACCAGGATTTCGCTCAAGGCAAACGCCACCCGCTGGCGCAGCTGGTCTGGCGCGGTCACGGACTGCTGCCACCAGGTGTCGAACGTGAGTGAACTCGGAAACGGGTCGGTCGGGTCGGGGCTGATATTGGCGAGCACGACCGGCAGGTGATGGGAAACCGGCAGCGAAAACTGATTGCTGATCCAGCCGGCGTAACCGAGTGATTGCACGGCGGCAATGTCGCCGGGGCTTGCCCCGAACGTGGACTGCGCCAGGAAACGCACCGCGGCATTGGTATTGGCGGAATCCTCCGTCCATGACGGCGGCGCCGGCGGCGGGGTGAACGTCTGCGAACCGCTCGCCAGCGTGAAATGGCCGTTGATTTCGCCGGCCGGGAAATTGACCGTGTGCACGTTGAGGTATGCCTTCCCTTCGCGGATGATTTCATCAATGTCTGCCGGTTGCAACGTCCCGACCGGACCGATATTCCAGACATAACTCCCGTCCGCCTGCGGCGTCGCGGCGTCCACATCGAACATGATCTGGCTCGGGTTGTTCAGGTAAGGATCGCAGTGGATATGCTCGCCGGTCCGGGGCGAGGTAAGACCGCCATAGCTGGCCCGCAAAATTGCCTGCAAACCGTCCGCGCTCACTTGCAGCGTTGCCGAACCAGTCGCCGTGCTGGGCACGCCGTTTTGCGCCAGAAGGTTGGCCGTGTACAACGTGCCGGGCATGACGGAAACCGGCAGCGGATAAAAGCGCGACAATACATAACCCGGCGCAACCCCGGTTGGCGTGGTGTTCGTGCCGGTCGGGTCTTGCAACCAACCGATGGACCAGTGGTCAGGCGTGGTCGTGCCGGCCTTGTGCAGGATTTCCACGTAATATTTCTGTCCAGCCACCAGCGACAGCCACCTGGTCTGTTGGTTGGTCTGCGCATTCCACTGATGGAAACTGGTGCCGCCGTTCGCCGGCAAAACATTGGCGCGCCTCAGCTTGTTCACCGGCTCGCCGTCATTGGAAATCCACAATTCCGCCGAATCGCTGCCGGCGATCCAGAAGTAATAATTGCCCGTCACCGGCGCGGTGAGATAGCCGCGAATGCGTTCGCCGTAGTTGCTGCCGAAATTCGTGATGCCTTCCAGCGTGCCGAGCGTATTGGTGAGGTTGGGCGGCGTGCTCGTCGGAATATCCGCGATATTCGTGCCCGGGACATTCAACCAGACTTCACGCACGACGGAAATGCCGGTGTCAATGACCTGGATGTTCACCAGTGACGCGCCGAGGCCGGTGGAATTGGTGGCGGTAAGCAGGACCTGGTAATTGCCCGCGAGTGATGGCGTGCCGCTGATGAGGCCGTTCGTGGTATTAAACAAAAGTCCCGGGGGCAATCCGCGCGCGCTGAAACGCAGCGGGGTGTTGGCCGCCGTCACGGTGAAGCTGAATGGCTGGCCGAGAAAAGCGACGGCGCTCAACGCACTCGTGATGGCCGCCGGCGCATTGGAACCGCCGCCGGCAAAACTGTTTGTCGGATACAAGCGATTGCCGGGAATGATTTGTTTGGATTGGCTGGGGCTGTACCAATACAGGTGCACTTGTCCCGCACCTCCTGCCTGAAGATATTCGAGCTTCAGGTCATGGCGCGTTCCTGCCTGAAGGGTGATATTGCTGACAACATCTGCGACGCCTTGCGATTTCCAGTTGTCAATGACGAGCTGGTCGTTGACCCACAGTTTGCAGCCGTCGTCGGACCGCACATCGAAAGAATAGGTCTCCGAATACTGCGGTTGCACCTGTCCCACCCAGCGCACGGAATAAAGCCCGTTGCTCAGGTCAGGTGAAGTGCCGTTCGTCCAGATAAAATCCACCGTCGAATCAACTTGCACGAGAAAACGGTTCGTCGGATTGAAATTCGCCGCGTTTGTGTAAGTCGTGCTGGAATTGGTAAAATAATATCCCGTAAGCCCTGTGCCGGTTGCCGTGGGTGACGGATAAATAACAACGCTGGCGTTGCTGGCAGGACCGACCGTGTAGCCGGGGCCGGGCAACAGTTGCAATTGCGCAATGACCGGTGCCTGCAAATTTGTGTTGGCCAGCGGCGTCACTGGAATGCCAATCGAACTCACACCCGCAGGCAGTGTTACTGACCGAGGCAACGGCGCATGATCCACACCCTCCGTCGCAAAGCCCGGCCCGGGGCCGCCGAGGCTGAGATTCACCGTTACGCTGTTCAGGGGAAATCCGTCGCGTGTCACCGTTAGCACGCCGAGATCGGTCGGCGTTGCCCCCGGATCCGGTTCGGTCGTGACGGGATCGGTTGCAGAAATGGCAAAGACATTGTCCGAGGCCAGTTTGTTCGTCGCATAAGCGTAATCACTCACCAACCGGCCGTTGTTGTCCAGAGTGGCGTTGCTGAACGGATTCAACGGATCGAGGCCGAGTTGGTACTTTTCCCAATCATTCATGAGTCCGCCATCGGTGTTCGTGTCAGAGATGGCGATGCGAAAAAATTTCAAACCCGGCCCGGCCGCTGCCGACAACGTAAGGGTAGAACCGGAACGGAAGACCAGCCCGGTTTCCGTCAACCAGTTCGGCCCGGCGAGATTAGTGATGCTTTGAAGCTGGTACACTTTTCCCGGTGTGCTGGGAAAGGTCACGCTGAAATTGGTGGCGGTGGTTCCAAAGGCGGTGATGTGCGGATAGGAATTCGTATCAAATGGATTCGTGCCGGCCAGGGCTTCCTGCAAATTGGAAAAACCGTCGCCATCCGCGTCGCCGCCGGGCGACAGGCTGACGGCGCCGTAAATCTGCTCCCACACGTCGCTTATGCCGTTGCCATTCAAATCCACCATGGCCAAACCGGCGGCCGTCCCGGCAAAAAGTACCCCCACAACGGCGAACTGAGTCAGCCGATTAAAACATCGGATCGAACCATTGCGCATAAACGAAACGCAAAACCTCTTGAATGCCGCCAACCTTGCGCCAGCGAACTAATAATGTCAAATAGTAACCTGAATCTAATAAGATTGACCGGTTCAGGTTGTTCGGGTTCCGGTCATCGCAGATTCCATTCGTTCAGTAAATCCCGGGGAATTTCCGACAAAAAGCGCGAAGGCTGTTGCAGTCCGTCGCCGCCGGAACTGCTGAAGCTGGCCCGAATCAGCGGGTAGCTCAGGTAAAGCTCGCTCTTCGCACGCGTAATGGCTACGTAAAACAGCCGGCGCTCCTCTTCCTCGCCGTCCTCGCTTTCCATTGAGCGGGAGGATGGAAACAAACCGTCGCAGAGCATGATGATGAACACGGCATCGAATTCGAGGCCCTTTGCCTGATGAATCGTCGAAAGCCGGATTTGCTCCGAATCGGACTTTGCAGATTGGTCGTCCTCGGCCTCGACATTGGTGAGCAGGGCGAGTTGCGTCAGGAAATCCTCGACCGAACTGAATTGGTAGGCGAAGACGGCGAGTTGTTCGAGATCTTCGATGCGGGTGCGATAGTTGGCGAAGTTTTCCTTGAGATAATCGTCATAGCCCGCGTCAATCACCAGTCGAAGCATCTTAGCCGCGCTGTTGCGGACGGTTGGGTCCTCAAGCTGGGAAATAGTGGCGACGAATTGTGCCCAAGCGACCGAGGCTTTTGTCGGAACGGATTTGGCACAGGCTTGAAGGGTAACGGCAACGGTTTTGTGTCTGGCGTCAGGCGTCTGGGGTTGTGAATCGGTCGTGGCACGTGGTTCGTTTCCCGGAACCGAGACGCGAGAACCCAAACCCTCGGCAAATTTTCGCCAGATTTTTTCCGCTCCCTTCGCCGCAATGCCGGGCAACAATTGCGCGAGCCGTTTGAAGGCGAGTTCGTCCTGCGGATTGGCGACCAGCTTGAGATACGCAGTCGCGTCCTTGATGTGCGCCTGTTCGAAAAACCGGATGCCGCTGGTGATGGAGAAGGGGATGTTGCGTTTGGTAAGCTCAAGCTGCAATTCCAGCGCGTGAAAATGCGAGCGATAAAGCACGGCAATCTGGTTCATGCTCACGCCTTCGTCGTGCAATTCCATCACGCGTTGCGCGATGAACGCGGATTGTTGCGCGGCGTCCATGCACGCGACCAGCGCCGGTTTCAGGCCGGATTTGCGCGCCGGCGTCAGGGTCTTGGTGAACTGGTTCCGGTTGGCGGCAATGGCGGCGTTGGCCACCTTCAGAATTTCCGGCGTGCTGCGGTAATTGGTTTCGATTTTGAACACGTTCGCACCGGGATAACGTTTGGGAAATTCCAGAATGTTGGCAAAGTTTGCGCCGCGCCAGCCGTAGATGCTTTGCGCGTCATCGCCCACGACGGAGACGTTGTGATGCCGGTCGGCGAGCAGGTCAATCAGGTCGCTCTGGAGCCGGTTTGTGTCCTGGTATTCGTCCACAAGAATGAACTGGAAGCGGCGCTGGTAATGTTCGCGCGTTTCGGTGTGCTCCTGCAACAGCTTGAGCCAGAGCGCGAGCAGGTCGTCGAAATCCATCGCGTTGGTCGCGTGTTTGCGTTTGGCATAACGTGGTGCGAGGCCGGAGATTTTGTCGGTGAATTGCGAAAAATAGCTGAATTGCGTCTCCAGCAGCTCTTCGACGGAATGATGAGTATTGACGGCAAGGGAAAAAATCTCGTTGAGCACCTCCGGTTTCGGAAAATGTGTGCCTTTCGTTTCAATCCCCGCCTCGGCGATGCAGGCTTTGATGAGGTCCTTCGAGTCGTCGCGGTCGAGAATCGTGAAATCGCGCCGGTAACCGAGCAGGTCCGCGTGCGAACGTAAAATCCGGGCGCCGATGGAATGAAACGTGCCGCCCCAGAGCGACGGAAGTTCCTGTCCCAGCAAATCCGAGACGCGCCGCATCATTTCGCCGGCGGCCTTGTTGGTGAAGGTCAGCAGCAGGATGCGGTCGGGGGGAATGCCCTGTTCGAGCAGATAAGCGACGCGGTAGGTGAGGGTGCGAGTCTTGCCCGAGCCGGCGCCGGCGATGACGAGGGCCGGGCCGGGCGGGGCGGTAACGGCAGCGAGTTGTTGCGGATTGAGTTCATGCGCGTAATCAATCTGCAGATGAACTGCGGAATGAAACGGTTCAAGAACGTACTCGCGCGACATGGCGCAGAATTGAAAGGGGAAACGAGCGCAGGCAAAAGGAAAATCGTGTGCGAATAACTTTTAACCACGAAATACACTAAGCACACGAAACAATAATCCGCGAATTTCGCGAACTGACGCAAATATTTTGGTGGGGCGAACGTCCCCGCGAGCCGAAGGCAGGGCGCGTCACTCCGTGCGCGCCGCACGTCTGCCACATGGTTGAACAACCGTCCTCACCCCGGCCCTCTCCTCCAGGAGAGGGAGAACCGTTCGCCGACTGTTTTGAAAAGCGCGTGACTGGATCAGCTGGAAAGTCTTCCGCAAATCACCCTCGTCCTGCTGGAGTTTCCTCTCCCGGGGGGAGAGGAACCAGGTGAGGGCGGGCGTCAAAAAAATTCCCATTTTCCAAAGGCCACCTGCCGTTGTCGTCCATCCTAAAACAAATTTGCCGATCGCGTTCGTCTGTCCCTCCACGCCAAAAGCAGCAACCCCAACGTAACCGCGGCGGTGATGCCAACGCAGGTTGGCGCCAGAAATCTGTCCAATGGCAGCGAGCCTTTTGAAAACAAAGGCAATTTCGCGGCGATGACACAGTCACTACCGGGAAACGGGGCTTGTGCGATTACTTTGCCATCCCAGGTAATGGCTTGCGAGATTCCGGAACTGGCCAGGCGGAAAATCGGGATGCCATATTCCGCCGCACGCACTGGCGCGACACGCGTGTGAAGTTCATGTTCATGACGGCCCCAAGCTTCAACATCCATTGTGGGCACGATGAGTAATTGGGCGCCTTGTTTAACCAGGCGGTCGGTGACACGGGTATAGCTTAAGTCGTAGCAGATGCAGAAACCGATTTTGCCCCACGGCGAATTCCAGACGCTCTGGTCCGGTGCGGGCAGGCCATCCTTGAAAAACTGGATCGGCACGCACTTGGCTTGCTGGAAAACCACTTCACCGTTGGTTCCGACCACAAAGGCGGTGTCGTAGAAATTGGTGGCGCCGAGCAATTCCTCGCCGCCAACGACGAGGAACCGCGAGTGTTCGTGGCACCAATCCTTGAGTGAATCAGGCACGGGGCCGTCGAGGGTGTATTCGCTCAAGACGAAAATCTGTGCGTCTGGATTTTTAGCCAGCGCATGGTTGAGAACTTTGGGAATGATTTTTACATCCGGGAATTCCAGTTGGACGCCAACAATGGAGAGTTTCGAGTGTGCTCTTGAGCGATAATCGGTTGGAAATAGTGTGACTAGAACAATCGTCAAAATCGTGAATACAAGGAACCCTTCAAATACTGTTCGTCTCCGAACAAATCCGTATGGATACGCAGCAACGATTGCGATCACGACGAAACCGGCGACATACATCCCGATACGATAAGTTCCGATTCCACTGAATTGGCTTGGCAATGCATACCCGATGTTCAGCCACGAGAATTTCAGGTAATAAAGTTCGCTTCTGAAATATTCGAGACCCGTCCAAATTACCGGAATAAGCCACACAGCTTTTGTCTTTCCCCAACGTCGGATGCAGCCACAGACAAAGGCCGTGAACAACCCGATCCAGAATGCCAGCAAGAGCCAGAGCACAATGGCCGCCGGACCAAAAATTTTCCACAAGAAATGCAATTGCGGGGCGTAGCAGAGAAATCCAGTTGCGAGCCCGAAATAAAAAGCGCGGCGGACAGTGGGCTGATTGGTCAGTTGCACGAGTCCCAGGGCATAGCCGAAAATCAGCAGCCCCGCCGCTGGAAACCGGATTGAAGTATAAGCCGCATGGAAACTTGCAACTGCAACGGCAAGCCACAAAATCGATTTTCCCCAACTGAGCGGTTTTACGGCTGGTTTCTGAATATTCATCGCATCGTGGATTGACTTCATTAGAGTCGTTCGCCAAAAATTATGCCATGCAAAAAAGCAAAGCCTTACTTGCATTTTACTGCCAACCAGTGCGATGAACGATTTGGGCAAATATCTGGTGATTGCCGGCCTGTTGTTGGTGGCGGTAGGTGCGCTGTTGTGGTCAGGCTTTGGTAAAGGCTGGCTGGGACGATTGCCCGGCGACATCCATTACACCAGAGGCGATTTCAATTTTCATTTCCCGCTGATAACTTGCCTGATTTTGAGCGCAATCCTGACGTTGCTGCTGTGGCTATTTCGGAAGTAAATTTCCCCCTTCCTGTGTTCCGGAATCCGCGCCTAACCAGCAGTTTTCTTCTTGCTTAGAATGAGTTGCAGTGATATAACCACGAGAATCACAAGTTGGAAAACCGGTGAAGAATTGCCCTCTGCAACTCTTATTGATCCGAAGCGTGTCATTCGCTTCCAGCGCATCGTCGGTTTTGCCGGTAAAGGCAGCCCTGTGCCTGATAGTTTTTACCGCGCTGATTCCGCGCGCCAGTTTTGCCGCAAGTATCATCACCCAGCCGCAGAACCGAAGCGTCGTTGCTGGATCCAACGCGGTGTTCACGGTTGTCGCCGGCGGGCAGACGCCAATCTTTTACCGCTGGTCGTTCAACGGAACGAATCTGACCAACAGCCTGCACGTCAGCGGCGCGACCAATGCCACGCTGACCATCAGCAACGTCGTTGCCGGCGACGGGGGGATTTATCGCGTCGGCGTCACGAACAGTCATGGTGGAGTAGTCAGTTCCAACGCGACGCTGACCGTGTTAATTCCCGCCTCCATCGCCATGCAACCGTCGAATCAAACCACTTATTTCAGCGGTCCGGCGGCTTTTTCGGTCGCGGTCACCGGAACGGCGCCGCTGAGCTACCAGTGGCGTTTTAGCGGCGCGCCGCTTTCGGACGGCGGGCAGATTTCCGGCTCGCAGACCGCGACGCTGAACATCGCCAACGTGCAGTCCACCAATCTCGGAACCTATCAAGTCGTCGTGACGAATAATTACGGCGCGGTCACGAGCATCGTCGCCACGCTCAGCGCCACCAACCGCGTGCATTACGTCAACGCCGCCAGCCTGAATCCGGTTGCGCCTTACACCGATTGGAACACAGCAGCCGTGAACATTCAGGACGCGGTAAGTGTGACCGTCCCCGGCGATTCCGTTCTCGTCACCAATGGCTATTACCTTTCGGGTGGCACCGTCACCATCACGCTTCCTGTTTCCGTGGCGAGTGTTTCCGGCCCGGCGCAGACAATCGTTGACGGCGGCGGCGCGACTCGTTGTGCTTATCTGGGCAGCGGGGCGATGTTGACGGGTTTTACTTTGACGAACGGTTATACGACGCAAGACGGCGGTGACGCCTTCTGTGAAACCACGAACGAACGCATCGCCAATTGCATATTGAGCGGCGGCCACGCCGGAGTCGTGATCAGCGGCGTCGGCGGTCCCGGCAATGGCGGCGGTGTTCGCGGTGGCACGTTGAGCAATTGCACGCTCATTGGAAACTGGTCGTCGCAAAGCGGCGGCGGCGCATTCGGCAGCGGGTTGAACAATTGCGTTGTCTCGTCGAATACAGCGAACAGTTTTCAGGGCGGTGGCGTTGACCAATGCACCGTCTTCAACTCCACGCTTTCAGGCAATGGATCGGGACAATGGGGCGGCAACGCGTCCGAAAGCACGCTGATCAATTGTGTCCTGACCAACGGCGACGCCTTCTTTGGCTTCGGCTCCGGCGGCGGCGCGTATAACAGCGCATTGTTCAGTTGCATCCTGTCGGGGAACATCGGTGATATGGGCGGCGGCGCGCGTTTCTGCACCTTGAGCAATTGTACGTTGTCCGCCAACTCCGGCTACTCCAACGGCGGCGGCGCGGACAGCTCCACTCTGATCAACTGCCTCGTAATCTCCAACAACTCCGCGCAGGGCGGCGGCGTGAGCGGTTGCACCGCGACCAATTGCGTGATTCAGGGCAACATCATGAACGATCCGTATTTCGGCGCGGGCGGCGGCGCATTCGGCGGCACGCTTTACAATTGTCTGATTGCCGGCAATTCCTCCGTGCGAGGTGCGGGTGGCGCGGAGCAAAGCACGCTGGTTAATTGCACCGTCGCGGGCAACTCCGCCGCTTGGGATGGTGGCGGCGTGGACGTCAGCACACTGACCAACTGTATCGTTTATTTCAACACGTCGCCGGTCAACGGAAATTACTCCGGCACGAATTACATGAGCTGGTGCTGCGCCTCGCCTTTGCCCTCTGCTGGCGCGGGCGATGTGATCATCGGCGTCAGCAACCTGGCTTCCGCGCCGGTCTTTGTGAACGTGGGCAACGGCGATTTTCGGCTCGCCGCCGGTTCGCCCTGCCTGGGAGCGGGCAACGCCGCCGCCGCACCTGGCGCGGTGGACCTGATCGGCAATCCGCGCACAATCAACGGCACGGTGGACCTTGGCTCGTATGAATCTCCCAATCCGCCGTTCATCGCCATTCAACCGACCAACCAAACGGTTCCCTTCGGCCAGCCGTCGGTTTCGTTCAGTGTCGTCGCCATCGGCCAGGGCATGGTGACATATCAATGGCGGTTCAACGGCACCAACATTTTGGACGCAACGAATTCCACATTCCTGCTGAATTTTGCGCAATACACCAATGCCGGCGCTTATTCGGTAGTCGTGACGAACGGTTCCGGCGGGACGGTGAGTTCCAACGCCATGTTGACCGTGCTGCCGCCAACGCCGCCGTCATTTGTGTCGCAACCGACGAACCAAATAATCATGCCGGTGGGAAGCAGCATCACGGTGACGGCACAGGCCACCGGCGCACCGGCACCGGCCTATCTATGGTATTTCAACGGCGTGGCATTGGCGGACAATGCCTATTACACCGGCACGACCAGCACGAACCTGCAAATTTCCAACGTTCAAACCAACGCCGCTGGAAATTATTTTGTTGTCGCTACCAATGTTGGCGGCATGGCGACGAGTGCGGTGGTCACTGTCACGGTTTTCATACCGGCAGAAATCCTGTCTCCGCCGGCTAGCCAGACGCTGTTGCAGGGTTCGAACGCGACCTTCACAGCCGTG
>Ga0265338_10002262_pt1 | contig 29330 bp, 32 predicted proteins | sample 42126metaG_FD_193579 | JGI IMG/M metagenome (GOLD analysis project Ga0265338, IMG submission 193579) | Rhizosphere microbial communities from Carex aquatilis grown in University of Washington, Seatle, WA, United States - 4-21-26 metaG | ecosystem: Host-associated > Plants > Roots > Rhizosphere...
CTGCGCAGGGGATGGACAAGGAACAAACAAAAACATAAACTCAACCCAGTCCCAAGACTAACTCATGGAGTGGTACAGAAAAGTGAACCCGGTCACAATGTTCCAGTTTCCTTTGACAGTGAGAACGCTCATATTATTTATACGTTTGTTTCTTACGCACGATTCGGCGCAATATAAGTTCTCTTTTGCAAGAGGCGTGCCGACTGATTGGAAGAATATTTTCCCTGTAAACCCAAGTATTTGATGTCCGTCAAAAGCCCTGTCGTACAAATAAAGCTCAAAAAATATTGCAAATTGCAAACCAACCTCGTTCGTCAGTTTGCAATTTGCATTATTTTACTGTCCATCGATCCCGCTTTAATTGCGGCAAATTCAGGTTTTACAATGAAACTCACAAATAAATCGGTTCGGCACGATGCCAGCTAAAAGAAAGGCGTCGGGTGAGAGGATATTTACGTAAAAACAGTTCGTCGCTGATACTGAACCTCTCACTTCGACATTTTGAAAGGCAAACCATGATCGTGAAAACGCTTCCGGCACCAGTCCGCAAAGAAGCCATCGGGCTTCTGAAGTCCCGCATCAACCGGTCACAATCCGCAACCTGAATTATTTATGCTCTACACACTCGCTCTCATTTTGATCATTTTTTGGCTGCTCGGAATAGTATCCGGCTACACGATGGGCAACTTCATTCACATACTTTTAGTGGTCGCCATTGTCATGATTCTGGTGCGATTAATTCAAGGAAACAAAGTTTGATCTATTCACACAAATCTAAAAAACTAAATATGAAAACGCATACAACTCACAAAACCCATCAAACCGAAGAAGTTGGCGAACACCTCTTGGAAGACGCACAGGCGCTCCTTGCCGCGACTGCTCATGTGGCGGAAGAAAAAGTTGTGGAAGCCCGCAAACGGCTCACAGCCGCCATTGAAAAAGGCAAGGAGACATGGAATTCCGTCCAGGAAAAAGCGATTGCCGGCGCGAAAGCCACGGATCAAGTCATCCGTGATAATCCCTACAAAGCCCTCGGCATTGCCTTGGGCGTGGGCGCAATCATTGGTTATCTGCTTCGTCGCCGTGATTGATCAACCATCATGGAAACGCCATCGGACACCCTGCCAGAGTTGACGGATGCGTCGAAACGGCTGGCGCAACGTGCGCTGGTCATTTGCGAAAACAGGATTGAATTGCTGATGGTGGAAGTTGAGGAGGAACGTGAGCGGATTTTGCGTGCAATCTGGCTGGCATTGGGCGCGGCGGTCTTTGGCTTGCTGGCAGGCGTGGCGTTGACTGCCGTTATTGCGGTTGCGTTCTGGCGACAATCGCCAATCGCCGCGCTTGTGATTCTGACAATGCTTTATGTCGTCGTCGCCACGGTTCTTTATGCGCGATTGGTCCGCTTGCAAAGCGACTGGCAAACGCTGCCCACAACGCTGGATCAATTGCGAAAGGACCGCGAATGTCTGGAAAAAAATCTCAACTGACAACGCTCGAAACCAGAAAGCAACTGCTGCTGGTGGAAAGTGAATTGAACCGCGCGCAGTTGCTCAACGAATTGCGCGATTTCAAAAAAGAAATCCATCTTTTGAAAAACCAAGTGAAAGCCATCGGTTCCTTGGCTGCATCGGCGACGAAACTGGCGGCGACCTTTTCCGCCATCGGCACTGCGTTCACTCATCGCGACGCCGGTGAAAACGGCAAGTCGTCCTGGATTTCCACCTTGTTAAACGGCGCGCGAACTGGCGCTTCAATATGGAGCGCATTGCGCGCGCATTTGAAATGAACTCTCTTTGCTTCAAATGCGCCATGCCTGTTCCAAAACAAATCTCCGGTTTTTCCCCGCTGATCGTCGCCGGTTTGCTGGCCGGTATCAATTGTTCGGCGCAGATTGACCCGGAGCATCGCAGCCTGTTGGAGTTGGGCTACGATCAACCGCTCACCGGCCAAGGACCTCAAGCGATATACGCCTATTACTATTACAACACGCCGGATTTATTTAACACCAACACAGCTTTGCGACTCGCGGTTGCACCGGCTTATGTGGACGGAGAGCTGGGATTCAAACAACTGCTATCGCCCACCACGGATGTAGGCATAGGTTTCAATGGCGGCGCGTTTGGTGCCAACTATTACGAAGTCCGGCAGGGACAATACTACAAGGGTGAAAGTTTTGATGGCGATGGTGGCGGCGCTTCAGTGAGCGTCTATCAATTGTTGAATCCCGGCATGTTGATTCCAGTGAATGTAGTCGCGCGCGGCGGGTTGCTTGACTCGACTTATTTGCATACCTCCGATACGGCGGATAACTTTATGCTGCCCAGCAATCAGATCATGGGTTACACGCGCGAAGGCATCCGCGTGGCAGGCAAGGAACCGCTGCTCTATCCCGACTTGGGCTTGGAACTGTCCGTCTGGTTTGAACGGCAATGGCGTTTGGACAGCCAGCAATATGGTTACAGCAACGATCGCAGTATCAGTCCCAATGTGAATCTTTACTGGCTCTATGCCGGTTTGAACTATGCGTGGACGAACAGCGGGCAAAAAATTTCATTCGCGTTCACCGGCGGTGGCTCGACCGATGCAGACCGGTTCAGCGCGTGGCGGCTGGGCGGCGTGCTGCCTCTGGTGTCGGAATTTCCGTTGATGCTACCCGGCTATTATTACGAAGAACTCACTGCCACACGATTTCAACATTTTTACGCCAGTTATGACGTTCCGCTGGATATCGCGCATCGGTGGGGTTTCCGGTTGGAGGCGGCAACGGCTCATTTAGATTATTTGCCCGGATTCGAACAAAAAAACAGTTGGCAGACTGGCGTAGGTGGCGGTTTGTCATTTACCACAAAGAGCAAAAATTTGGAAATCATCCTGCGTTACGGCTATGGCTTTAACGCGATCCGCGACGGCAAAGAGGGCGCGCAAAGCATCGGGCTGCTGTTCCAATACAATTTTGAAGCGCGAAAAAAACAACCTGATTGAAATTACGGGCATATTACAATATGAAATGCTTTCGTTGCGATAGTTGCGGCATGATGATTTTCTTTCAAAATGACCGTTGTGTAAAATGCGGCCATTCACTTGGCTTTTTGCCGGATGTTCTCGATTTAAGTTCGCTGGAAATCGCATCGGATAATCAATGGCGGTCGGGTTCACCTTTGGCAAGTGAACGCATTTATCGCCATTGCGCCAATGGACAACAGTTTCAGGTGTGCAACTGGATGGTGCCGGAAAATGATCCCAATCCCTTGTGTGCTGCCTGCCGCCTTAATGAAGTCATTCCAGATCTGACAGAAAATAGAAATCTTGAGCGATGGGAAAAATTGGAACTGGCTAAACGCCGTTGTATTTATACTTTTCTGAAATTGGGCCTGCCGCTTGAAAATCCGGCGCGCAACGGTCATTCATCGTTAAGTTTTCAATTCCTTCAGGACAAGGAAAATTCGCCTGTCAAAACCGGTCATCAAGACGGAGTCATCACAGTCAATATTGCCGAGGCCGATGATGATGAACGCGAACACCGCCGCCTGACATTGCACGAACCTTATCGCACCGTGGTCGGACATTTGCGGCATGAGTCGGGTCATTTTTATTGGGATCGTCTCATCGCGGATTCGCCAAACTTAAAACGCTTCCGCGAACTCTTTGGCGATGAGACCGCAGACTACGATGTGTCGTTGCAAAATTATTACAAACAAGGGCCGTCCACCAACTGGCAAGGTCGCACCGTGACTGCCTATGCCAGTTCTCATCCATGGGAAGATTGGGCCGAAACCTGGGCGCATTACCTGCACATAATGGACACTTTGGAGACCGCCGCGAGTTTTGGCGTGAGTGTCAATCCTGACAATGCTGCAAACAATGGTTCTCAAAAAATCTCTCCCATAATGTTCAAAGAAGAGATGGATTTCGACAAAATGCTGGAAGGCTGGATTCCACTGACGTGCGCTTTGAATTCCATCAATCGCGGGATGGGATTATCCGACCTTTATCCGTTTGTGATTCCGCCGGGAGTCGTCGAAAAATTGCGGTTCATTCATCAGGTGATTAAATCTGTCCGGTCGAATTAAATTCCCGGCCGATTCCATCTGACTAGACAAGACGTGGGTGCAGACATTATTTTTTGAGTGTTTTTGAAACGGCCCGGCGGATTTCCGGTCGGAAAATCGCAGAAGCATATGAGTTTGCAGACAGGAAAACAGTTTTACAAACTGGTTGTAGTTGCATGGCTGACGTTCTCTCTCGGGAGCGTTGTGCTTGCGCTTGTCTCCTGGCATCAACTTTCCGCGGTCAGGGTCGTCGGTATGCAAACAGCGGCGATCCAGGATGATTTGAACGGCATCCTAAAGTCGTTGCTCGACATGGAGACGGGTGAACGGGGCTACGTCATCACCGGCAACAAAAATTTCCTTGAACCGTTCGTTCAAGCCGAAACCAATTTGCCAGCGGAGTTCAACGATCTGGTGAATCTCGTTCACGACGATCCTTCCACGCTTGAATCCGTCACAAAATTACGGGCTGCCGCGCAAACCAGCTTGAGCTGGCAGCTTGCCGTCATCAATGCTCGCACCCAAAGTTTTGATCAGGCGGCGGGAATGGTCGCCACCGGCAATCTCAAAAAAATGATGGACGAGATACGCGCACAGATTGGCATCTTGGATCAGAGCTATTTCGATCGGATGACATTTATCCGTCAAGATATTGGAAAACGCTTGGCGCGCGCGAATCTGACCAGTCTGGTTGCCGGAATTTTTGGGATTGGTGCGGGACTGCTTGCGTTATGGCTGTCTTACGTTGCCGTGCGGCATCAGGAACGCGAACGTGAACTCACGCAAGCCAAACTTCAGGCCGAACACAGCAACCAGGAAAAAACCATCTTCCTTGCGAACATGAGCCACGAAATCCGCACGCCGATGAACGCCATCATTGGGTTCAGCGAATTGCTGCAAGGCGAACTCCGCGAGCCGAAGCACCGGCAATATATTCAATCCATCCGGGCCAGCGCCGGCTCGCTGCTGCTGCTCATCAACGACATTCTCGATATGTCAAAAATCGAGGCGGGCGTGATGGAATTGCGCCCGGAACCGACCGACCTGCGCGAGATTTGTGATTTTCTGCACACGCTGTTTTCCGAACCGGCTGCCAAAAAGGGTCTCAAGCTGAAATGTCACGTCGCCGAAGATTTTCCCAACGCGTTGTTGATTGACCGCATCCGGCTGCGGCAGATTTTGGTCAATCTCGTCGGCAACGCGGTCAAGTTCACCGACAAAGGTAGCATCGAAGTGCGCGTCGCATGGGAAAAACAGCAGACCAGTAGTCAAGTCACATTGGTCATCGAGATTCAGGACACCGGCGTGGGCATTCCAAAAGACAAGCTGGACACGATTTTCAAACCATTTGTTCAAGCGGGTGCGCATCGCGAAAAAGAAAAACAAGGCACGGGCTTGGGACTTTCCATCGTCAAACGGCTTGCCGAAATCATGGGCGGCACGGTGACGGTGGCAAGTGTGATGGAGCAAGGGTCGGCTTTCCATTTACGGTTCCCAAACGTGCCAATTTCCGCCAGATTGCCAGCCTCCGAAAAAACGGCTTCGACCGGAGAAGCAAATTTTAATGAACTGCGCGCGGCCACGTTGCTGGTGGTGGATGACAACGAAACCAACTGCCAGTTGATCGCCGGAATGTTTGCTGGTTCGCATCATCATCTGATTTTTGGTTCGAGCGGCGAAGAAGCCGTCGCTAAAAGCCGCGAACTCAAGCCCGATATTCTTTTGCTCGACGTGCGGATGCCCGGCATGGGCGGACACGAGGCGTTGACGGAAATCCGCAAAATACCCGGCCTGGAATTTCTGCCGGTCATCGCCATTACCGCTTCCAATCTGATGAGCGAAGAAAATTCCACTAAAGAGAGATTCAGTGGTTTCGTGCGCAAGCCATTTTCCAAAAGCGAACTGTTTGACGAACTGTCGGATTTTCTACCACGAAATCCCAAAATGGAACCATCAATGAAAACCGCCGATTCAGACAAGATGGAAAAGCCTTGTGCAACCGTTGCCCCCACACCCAAGGAACTCATTTCCCAATTGCGACTATTGATCATAGACCCATGGCCGTCCATCCGCGACAGTGTGGCCGTCAATGAAAGTAAAATGTTCGCCCAAGGATTGGAAGGTTTGGGTCAACGCTGGCAATGTGAACCGCTGGTTTTTTACGCGCAAAAACTGCTCCTTGACGCGGAGAATTACGCCGTAACAGATTTAGAAAAACATCTGGGCGAATTCGCCGCGCTCGTCGAACAACTTGACCAAGGCAGGCAAACATGAGTTCAAACGCACAGCCAGCAATCGCGCCGGCGGAACCAAACCACGCTGCGCCGGTTTCTGCATTGCCCGATCAAATCGGGTCTGCGCGAATTCTCGTCGTGGACGACCAGCCCGCGAACATCCAAATCGTCGGCGCGGTGCTTGGCAAGCTGGGCCATGAAATCATTCCCGCCTCGGACGGCGCAACTGCCTTGAAGCGTGTTGCCTTGCGGATGCCCGATTTGATCCTGCTGGATTTGCTGATGCCGGGAATGAACGGCTGTGAAGCGTGCCTGAAACTGAAATTAAATCCTGAATGGAAAGACATCCCGGTCATTTTTCTTTCGGCGTCGGATGACAAGGATTTGATTGTCCGCGCGCTGAATTCCGGTGGCGTGGATTACATCACCAAACCGTTCAACCAGGCCGAACTCATGTCGCGCGTGCGGACGCAACTGGCATTGAAAACCGCACGCGACCGGCTTAAGCAACTGATCGAGGACAAGGATGAAGTGCTTGGCATGCTCGCGCACGATTTAATAAATCATCTCGTCGGCATGAACATGAGCGCCGGTTTGCTTTGTCGGCAAACCACCCGCTTCAAAGACGAACGTGTGACACAACTGGCTGAGAATATTTTTCGCACGAGCGGGCAGTCGCTGACGTTCATGAAAGATTTTCTAGCCAACTCCAAAACTGACCATGGTTTCACCTTGAAACCAACCGCTGTCAATCTGTCGGATTTTGCCGCTGCCGCCATCGAGCAATATCAAGTGGTGGCGAGCCAAAAAAAAATAAAGATTCAAACCGATTTTCCAGCCGAGGCCGTCATCGCACTGGCAGATGCCTCCGCGTTGGACCAGATTTTGGACAATCTGATTTCCAATGCGCTTAAATTTTCATCACCAGACAAACAGGTTTATATTTCCATTCGCTCCGGAGGCCACCGTGCCGAATGTGTCATTCGCGATGAAGGTCCGGGTTTCACCGCAGAGGACAAAACCAGAATGTTCCGCCGTTATGGACGTCTTTCCGCGCGTCCGACTGGTGGCGAACCGTCCACCGGTCTGGGATTAAGCATCGTTCGCAAATTGGTTCAGGCCATGAATGGAGAATTATCATGTGAAAGCATTCCTGAAAACGGAGCGACCTTCATTTTTCACCTGCCGCTGGCGATTGTAACCCAATAAGATTTATGGATTTTCTAGTCATTGATGACGACAAGACCTTTCGCGATGCGACATGTTTTCTCATCGAAGAAGCAGGGCATTATGCGGAAGGCGTTGAATCCGGCCAGCTCGGATTGAACTGGCTCAAGGAGGATAAATGGGACGCCGTCCTGTTGGATGTGTATCTCGGCAGAGAGAACGGCCTGGACGTGCTGGTGGAAATTCAAAAACAATTTCCCCAAGCTCCCGTCGTCATGTTCACCGCGCAAGGCAGCGTGAAAGTCGCCGTCGAAGCCATGCGGCGCGGGGCTGTGGATTTTCTGGAAAAACCGTTTCAACGCGAGCAGTTCGTGACCGTCCTTGCCCGGTTGCAGCGGCTGAACCAGATGAGCCGGCGCATCGAGCGGCTGGAACAGGAGGTCATCGAAACCAAGGCGCAAAGCCTTGAACCGATTTTTGATTTCACCACGCCTAAAATGCAGGAAGTCATGGACGTTTTGCTGCGCGCCGCCAAAACGGCCGCCTCAATTTTGATTCTCGGCGAAAGTGGCACGGGCAAAAGCGTCGCTGCGCGTGCCGTCCACGAAAAAAGCCATCTGGCGGACAAGCCGTTTGTGACGGTCAGTTGTCCGAGTCTTTCCAAAGAACTTTTGGAAAGCGAATTGTTCGGCCATGTGCGCGGCTCTTTCACGGGCGCGATCAAAGATCATTGGGGCAAAGTCAAAGCCGCCGAAGGCGGAACACTTTTTCTCGACGAAATCGGCGATTTGCCGATGGAAATCCAGCCGAAACTTTTGCGCCTGCTGCAAGAGCGCGAATATGAACGTCTCGGCGAAAACGTCACGCGGCAAGCCAACTTGCGCGTCATCGCCGCGACCAATCGTGATTTGAAAAAGCGCGTGGCCGAAGGTTTGTTCCGCGAAGATTTGTATTTCCGGCTGAATGTCATCGCCGTGGAAATGCCGCCGCTGCGTGTGCGCGACGGCGATTTGATTCGTTTCGCCGAGCATTACGAAAAGTTTTTCGCAGAACAATGCGGGCGAAAGCTCGACAGCCTTTCGCCCGAAGCCGTCGCGTGCATCCGCGCTTATACGTGGCCGGGCAATCTCCGTGAATTGAGAAATTCGATCGAGCGCGCGGTTATTCTGGCCAAGCACGACAAACTTTTCCCGGAGGATTTTCCTGCTGAACTGCGCGGTCCAAATGTGACGACCCCTTCCGCCGGGGAAAACCAGCCGCAAGTCGGCTCGCTCATTTCGCTGGAAAAATTGGAAGAAGCACACTTGAGGAAAATCTTGGAGCGAACGCCCAGTTTGTCGGAAGCGGCGGAAATTCTCGGCATTGATCAGGCCACGCTTTACCGAAAACGGAAGAAAATCGGTTTGGAATGAAAGAGAAACTTGCCCAGGACGCGGCAGCGCGCGAAGCCACGCAGGAACAGCTCTTGCGGGAAAATGTGCGGTTGCGCGGCGATTTGCTCACCGTCGCCGTGCGGGTCAGCCACGATTTGCGGACGCCGCTGGGCGGCATCGTCAACACGGGCGAATTGCTCCAGGAAATTCTCCTCGAAAAAGATCCGGCGTCGGCGGCACTCACAAATTCGCTTTTCACTTCGGTTGATGAAATGAGCAAACTCATCCACCAAATCCGCATTATCACCAAGGCGACGGCTGATCCAAAACCGAAAGCGCGGGTCAGCGTGGGCGAAATTGTTTCGGCAGTTTTGCAGCGGCTCGAAAGCCGGATTTTGAAAACGCAGGCGACGGTCACCGATCCCGGTTCATGGCCGGAAGTGAACGGCGTGGCCGACTGGCTGGAATTCATCTGGTGGAATTTGCTGGCGAACGCGCTCCAGCACGCCGGTGAAAAGCCGCGCATTGAATTGAGCTGGCATCAAGAAAAAGACGGTTTTCGTTTTCAAATCTGCGACAGCGGTGTCGGCGTTCCGGCGGAAATCCGCGCCAGATTATTTCAGCCGTTCGATTCCTTGCACAAACCGGAAAGCGGGTGGGGATTGGGGCTGTCCGTGGTGCAAAGGCTGGTGGATTTGCAGGGTGGCAATTGCGGATATGAACCGAATTCCAACGGCGGCGCGTGCTTTTTTTTCACGCTGCCAACGGCCTAACAAAATTTGGCCGGGCAAATTTAGAATTTACGGCAGTAACGAAAATCTAATCCGTTAAGCAGGCAGGCAGGCGGGCTTTTGTTCACATTTTGATTGCGAATTTAGAACACAGTCAAAAAAGAAAAAATGTGAATGAGCATGAGTTGAAAAAGTTGGCGCGCGTTGAAAACGCCCGCTGCAATCGAATTAAAAGTATGCAAATTCGTTGTTTCAATAAATTGTTGAGCGTGATGCTTGGAATCGCCATCATCATCGCGCCAAAAACCAACGCGGATGAATTGACACCCGCGCCGGCGAACAGAGGCACAACCAATTCCGCGGTTCTCGCGGCTTACAAGAAGATGAGCCTCGACGAACTGATGAATCAGGAAGTCACTTCCGTGGCAAAGCAAGCACAGCCGCTGGGTCAAGCACCAGCGGCGATTCAAGTCGTCACTGGTAACGAAATTCGCCGTTCCGGCGCGTCGAGCATTCCCGAAGCGTTACGTCTGGCGGATAATTTGGACGTGGCGCAGTTGAGTTCGTCCCAATGGGACATCAGCGCACGCGGATTTAACACTTCGGGTTTCAGCGACAAGCTGCTGGTTTTGATGGATGGGCGCTCACTTTATACGCCGCTGTTGGCCGGGGTGATCTGGAATATGCAGGATTATTTGCTCGAAGACATTGACCGGATCGAAGTCATCAGCGGGCCGGGCGGCACGCTTTGGGGCGCGAACGCGATGAACGGCGTGATCAACATCACGAGCAAGAATGCGCGCGACACGCAGGGACTCTACACGGAAGCTGGTGGCGGAAACTGGCTGGAGGATTTCGTGGGCGTGCGTTACGGCGGAACGCTTGCCACCAATGTTTATTATCGCGTCTATGGAAAATATTTCGACCGTGGCGCGGAAGTTTATGCCGACGGAACTAGCGCGCATGACTCATGGAATCGCGGGCAAGGCGGATTTCGCATTGATACCGATGGTGCTGCCAACGATCAATTTACTTTGCAGGGCGATATTTTCGGCGGCAACAACAATTCGACACCCGGCGGCGAAGGAACGCCAAATGCGAATGGAAACAACGGCGGCGGCAATATTTTGGGACGCTGGACGCACACCTACTCGGACGATTCCGATATGAGCCTGCAATTATACTATGACCGAAATCAACTTGAAGCACCCTTTCAATCCGCTGGGGCAATTCCGGCGGGAATTTTGACGGATGATCTGGACACTTACGATTTGGATTTTCAGAATCGCTTCCCGCTCGGCACCTGGAACAAAATTGTCTGGGGATTCGGTTATCGTTTCACGCATGACGTGGTTCAGGACGCGCCGCTCGTTGCTTTTCTTCCGAATACTTTGAATCAAAATTTATATAGCACTTTTGTCCAAGATGAAATCAAGCTGCGCGAAAATGTTTTCCTCACATTCGGCAGCAAACTCGAACACAACGATTACACCGGATTTGAATACGAGCCGAGCGCGCGGATTCAATGGAACGTCACCGACAGGCAAATGCTTTGGGGCGCGGTTTCGCGCGCCGTCCGCACACCTTCGCGTTATGACCGCGATTTGTCCCAACCCAGCCCGGCTTATGGAACTTTTCTGACCGGCAATTCCAGTTTTGAGTCGGAGACACTCATCGCTTACGAATTGGGCTATCGTGCGCAGATGAGCAAAACATTTTCCGGGTCGCTTTCGGCATTTTACAACGACTACGACAATTTGCGGAGCTTGAGCGCCACTCCCACGACGATTGTGCCGTTATTTTGGGGAAATAATCTCGAAGGCCACACTTGGGGATTTGAGTTAAGCGCCGATTATAAAATCCTCGACTGGTGGCGGCTGCACGTGGGCTATGATTTTCTCAAAGAAAACATCCATGTAAAACCAGGGCAGGCGGATTTTGATAACGCACTTGGCGAAACGGCTGATCCTCAAAACCAGGTTTTTTTGCGCTCCTCGATGGATTTGCCGTGGCGGACGGAATTGGACACCAGCTTCCGCTGGATTGACACCATTCATAATAACAATGGCGCCGTGGCCGGAACCGTGCCGGCTTATGCCGAAATGGATGTGCGACTTGCCTGGCACGCCACGAAAAATCTGGAAATCTCTATTGTCGGGCAAAATTTGCTGCATAATCAACACGCGGAAGCGGGTTTTCCCGGATCGTCGCAGGAGCAAATCGTGCGCAGTATTTTTGGAAAAATCGCATGGAGGTTTTAATTCCACAGAATCAAAATCGCGCGCCGCGCGAGCCAGTTCGCCCGTTCTCGAAATTTCGAGAACGCGGACGGAACTGTTTTTTTATTTTTGGTTTGAGGTTAGTGCTGTTCTGTCTCGGCTTGAGCGTGGCCCGTGGCCAGATCGTTTCCCATGAGTATCCGCTCAAAGCCGTTTTTCTTTTCAACTTCGCGCAATTCACCGACTGGCCGACCAATGCTTTCGACGCGCCGGATTCGCCCTTCGTCATCGGAGTTTTGGGCGATGATCCGTTCGGCGCGCTGCTCGATGACGCGGTGCGGGATGAAGCCGTGAATGGCAGAACATTTGTCGTGGAGCGTTATCAGCGCGTTGAAGTCATCAAAACCTGCCACATTCTTTTTATCAGCCAGTCGGAAACGCAGCGGCTGGACAAAATTGTGAATAGCTTGAAGGGAAAACCGATTCTGACCGTCAGTGAAATTGACGACTCGGCCTACCGCGGCGTGTGCGTGCGGTTCATCACGGAAAATAATAAAATTCGTTTAAGGATAAACACGGATGCTTTGCAAGCAGCGAATCTCACGATGAGTTCAAAATTATTGCGCGTGGCTGAAGTCATTTCCAACCAGTCCAAATGATCCGGCCTCAAAAATCTTCGATCAAGCGAAAGGTGACAATCGTCATCCTGCGCGCGACCATTGCCGTGATGCTCATGACGGTCGCCGCGTTCGTGACTTATGATTTTTTGACGTTCCGGCAGAGCATGGTGCAAAACCTGGCCACGCAGGCGCGGACCATCGCTGACAATAGCACCGCATCCGTGGCCTTCAGGAACGAAAATGACGCGGCAAATGTTCTCGCTTCATTGCAATCCAACCCGCATATCATCGCCGCCGCCCTTTATGACGCGCAAGGCAGGATCTTCGTGAAATATCGCGCGGCCGGTTCCGACGCCGACCTGCCGGCATCGCCGCAAAAGCCGGGCCATGAATTTGGAAAATCCCGGCTGATAATTTTTTACCCAGTCGTTCAATCGGGGAAGTCGCTCGGCACGCTTTATTTGCAATCCGATCTGACCGCGCTTACGCAACGGCTCCAGCTTTATGGAGCGATTTCTTTGCTGATCACGGCCAGTGCGCTGGTGATTGCCTTCTGGATTGCGACCATGCTGCAAAGGCGTATTACCAATCCCATTGTCGCGCTGGCGGAAACGGCGCAAAAGATTTCCAAAGAAAATGACTATTCCGTGCGCGCACAAAAGTCAAGCGACGATGAGCTTGGATCATTGACCGATGCGTTCAATAAAATGCTGGAACGCATTGGGACGAGCGACGCCGCCTTGCGCGAAAGCGAACGGCGCGAAAGCGAACATGCCAAGGAACTGGCTGTGATAATTGAGGCTGTGCCGGTGCCGGTAATCATCGTCCATGATGCGGACAGCCGCCACATGACCGGCAACCGCGCGGCGGGCGAGCTCGTGAAAATTCCTGACGGCGGGGAAATCTCAAAATCGGCGCCGGATGACTTAAAACCAAAACATTTCAAGTCATTCAAAGACGGGCGCGAACTGCGGCCAGACGAATTGCCGGCACAACGCGCCGCCCGTGGCGAGCCAGTCAAAGAATTCGAGTTCGATCTGGTGTTCGACGACGGCACTGTCCTTAATTTGTTGGGTTCCGGCACGCCCTTGCTGGACGAACAGGGAAAACCGCGCGGCGCAGTTCACACTTTGGTTGACATCACTGAGCGCAAACGCCACGAGGTGAAACTGGCAAAGCTGACGCAGCAGGCGGACGCGCAAAGACGACTATTCGACGCCACATTGTCCTCCATCAAGGATCTGGCCTACACGTTTGATCTCGAGGGCAATTGGATTTATGCCAACCAAGCGCTCCTCGAAATCTGGGGGAAATCGCTCCAGGAAATCACAGGTAAAAGTTCCTTGGAACTCGGCTATCCGCCGGAGTTGGCGGCTCGCCTGAAACAACAAGTCAAGGAAGTGGTCGCAACCCGCCAGCCGGTCAGGGGCGAAACCTATTTTACCGACGCGGCCGGCGTTGAAGATTATCACGAATATATTTTCAGCCCGGTGCTGGCCGCCGATGGCACGGTCACGGCCGTCTGCGGCACAACTCGCCTGATGACCGAGCGCAAGCGCGCTGAGAGCTTGTTGCGCCAAAATGAAGCGTTGTTTTCAGCGCTTGTGGAACAAGCCCCCAATGGCGTCTATGTGGTGGACGCCCAATTCCGTCTGCAACAGATCAACGCCCGCGCCCTGCCGGCGTTTGCGAAAGTCGAACCAAAGATTGGCCGCGATTTCGGCGAAGTGATGGAAATCCTCTGGGGGCCGGAAATTGGCCCGCAGCTTGCCGGGATTTTTCGCCACACGCTGGCGACCGGCGAACCTTATCATTCGCCGCGCTTTGCCGAACACCGCGTTGATCTCAATGAGGACAAGGCTTACGAATGGGAAACCCAGCGCGTCACTTTGCCCGACGGCACGCACGGCGTGGTTTGTTATTTCAGCGACATCACCGACAGCGAGCGCAACAAAGCGAACCTCGCCTTCCTTGCCGCGATCAGTGACGACCTGCTGCGGCTGGAGACGGTGGATGACATCCTGAACACCGTCTGCAAAAAAATCTGTGATTATCTCAAGCTGACCATCGGCTGTTTCGTGGAAATCAACGAAGCCGCCGACATCTCCAACGTCATCTATGAGTGGCGACAGCCGGAGATTCCCACCCTCCTCGGAACTTATAAATTGTCGGATTATCTCTCGGCAGATTTTCAGAAAATTCTGCGCGTCGGCGAATGCTTCATCGTGCGCGATACCGCCGCCGACCCGCGCACGGACGCAGAAAAATATGCGGCGTTGAAAATCCGTTCGTTCATTTGTGTTCCGCTCATCGCCAATGGCCGGTGGAAATTCATGTTCGACATCCATGATTCCAGGCCGCGCGACTGGCGTGAGGATGAAATCGGGCTGGTGCGCGAACTGACCGCGCGCATCTGGGCGCGGCTTGAGCGCGTGCGCGCCGATTCGATGCTGCGGCAGAACGAAGCCTTGTTTGCCGCGCTCATCGAGGAGGCGCCCATGGGCGTCTATGTCATCAATGCCCAATTTCGCGTGCAACAGATCAACACCCGCGCGCTGCCGGCATTTGAAAAAGTGGAACCAAAAATAGGCCGCACGCTCACCGAGGTGATGCACATCCAATGGGGTAAAGAAGCGGGCGATGAACTGGCGGCGATTTTTCGCCACACGCTCGACACCGGCGAACCTTACATTTCGCCGGGTTATTCAAACATCCGCGCCGATATCGGCGAGGAAAAGACTTATGAATGGGAAACGAAACGCGTGACCCTGCCAGATGGCCAGCACGGGGTGGTCTGCTATTTTAGCGACATCACCGAACAAAGACGTGAGGCACGAGCTTCGCAACAACTCGCCGCCATTGTTGAGTCGTCAGCGGACGCGATCATCAGCAAGGATATCAAGGGCATCATCACCAGTTGGAACCATGGGGCTGAACGGCTTTTTGGTTACCCGGCGGCGGAAGCCATTGGCCGGCCGGTCACAATTTTGATCCCGGAGGATCATTTGGACGAGGAACCAAAAATCCTTGAACGCATCCGTCGCGGCGAGCGGATCGAGCATTATGAAACGATCCGCCAGTGCAAAGATGGGAAATTGCTCGAAATTTCATTGACGGTTTCACCCCTTAAGAACGCCGATGGCAAAGTGATTGGCGCTTCAAAAATCGCCCGCGATGCCACGCAGCAAAAGCAGGCCGAACGGGAATTGGAGCGCGCCCACAAAGAAGCGGTGGCCGCCTCGAACGCGAAAGATGATTTTCTGGCTGCGCTCTCGCATGAACTGCGCACGCCGTTGAACCCGGTGTTGTTGCTCGCCAGCGAGGCGGCAGAAGACGCCCAATTGCCAGCCGAAGTTCGCGCGCAATTCGTCACGATCCGCAACAATGTGGAACTGGAGGCGCGGCTGATTGACGACCTGCTCGATCTGACGCGCATCACGCGCGGCAAACTGTCGCTCAACCAGCAGACGCTCAATGTGCATGAAGTTTTGCAAAACGCTATAAGCATCGTGCGCACGGATGCCGCAGCGAAACAAATCGCGCTGGCACTGGATTTCCGCGCCGAAGAACACGTTATTTCCGGTGACCCGGTCCGGCTGCAGCAAAGTTTTTGGAACGTGCTGAAGAACGCGGTGAAATTCACGCCGGAAGCGGGAAGAATCACCGTAAAAACTTTCGCCGAAAATGACACAATCTTCATAGAAATCACCGATACCGGAATCGGCATCAATCCCGACGAACTCAAGCGCGTCTTCAATGCGTTTGCCCAGGGCGACCATGCCGAAGGCGGTTCGCATCGCTTCGGCGGATTGGGTCTGGGCCTGGCCATATCGCAAAAACTCGTGGGACTTCATTCCGGAGTCATTCAAGCTGCCAGCGCCGGCCGTGACCAAGGCGCAACTTTTACAATCCAATTGCCATTATGCACGGCAGCCGACCGGAAGAATGACGCCAAAATTCCATTGCCGCCGCAAAATTCCAAACTGCCCGCGCGCGGCAACCGGATTTTATTGGTCGAAGATCACGAGCCGACCCGCACCGCGCTGGCGCATCTGCTGACGCGCCGACATTTTGAAGTGTTGACCGCCGCATCGGTGACGGAAGGACGCGAACTTGCCGCCAAGAACAAAATTGATCTTTTGATTTCCGACATCGGACTGCCCGATGGCAGCGGTTATATTTTGATGAACGAATTGCGGAAATCATACGGACTAAACGGCATTGCGCTGACTGGCTATGGAATGCAAGAAGATGTAGCCAACAGTGAGAGAGCCGGATTCGTCGCTCATCTTACCAAGCCGGTGCGAATACAATCTTTAGACGCCGCGCTTGCCACTGCTTTGACTGCAACGGACCGCAACGGCGGCTAAAAATTGCTGCACAATTACGTTTGGACGTTTTAGAATGACCAGTTGACGATAGGAAAGCCGGTCGCCAGTTTATCTGGGAAGTCAGTGAACCACGCATTATTCTTGGCGACATTGGCCAGACCGATCTGCACGCCCCGGAGATTTTCAGCATAGTTCACCAAACCCAATTGAAGGCCGTGAAATTCCTGCGCGTAATTAACAAGCCAACCGGATTGCAATCCGGTGAACTTGCCCTGGGAAATATTTATCCAACCATCCTGCCAACCGACAAAGCTTGTTTTGCTGACGTTGAGAATGCCCCACGAAACTCCCGTATAGGAATCAGCATAGTTGACCAGTCCCCAGGTAAAGCCACTGCTATCGCCACTGCTGCCATTGACGAAGCCGAGCGCGATGCCATGCTGCGGATTTTCGCCCCAGATGTTTAATGAAAGGCCGTTGATTTCGGTGCTTTTCGAGTAAATGGCGATGTCAGGCGTGAGCGATGCTTGAAACACAGAGTCTTGCGCTTGAATGGCAACTACACTGGACAGCGATGCGATCAATAGGCAGATTTTTTTCATATGTGATTATTATTAAAATGTTTTTTGAAATGTTAGTTGCGTGCCATCAACAAAAATGGATGATTTCTTTTCCGCTTACCATTTCCACCAATGATGACGATTTGTGCTTCCGTTGGACCAGTTGGTATTCCCATTTGACCAATTTGTATTTCCGTTCGGCCAGTTAGTATTAACGTAAGAGGCGCCACTAAATCCGTTGCTGCTGCCGTTCATGCCATTCCAATTTGTAACACCATTCTCATTTTGCGGGGGAATGGTCCGGTTCTGCCAGTTGTTACTCTGTGGAGGGATGGTTTGATTCTGCCAGTTGTTGGTTTGAGCCGGGATTCCAAAACCAGGTTGAATCGGTGTTCCGGGAGCAGGTTGATTTGGATCTGGAATTGGTTGAACTGGTTGAACTGGAGTTCCCGGAGCGGGTTGAGGCTCGACTGGCATCGCCGGAGCAGGTTGAGGTTGGATTGGCGTTCCGGGAGCGGGTTGGATGGAAGTTCCGGCTCCTGCGGATCCACTTGCGGAACCATTTGCAGAGCCGGTCGAACTACCAGTGGAACCGCTCGCAGAACCGCCTGCGGACGGTGCTGACTGCGCCATCTCAAAAGCAGTCAGGCCAATTGCCAGTATGAAAATTGGAATTTTAGTTTTCATGTTATTATATTTTTAATTGTTTCAGCTAAATGTTTTAGTTTTCGGTTGCGTCTTTTGTTTTAGCAATAGAAATGCCAGTCAATAAATGGTTCATTATCCTGTGTTTTATTGAATTGGCTTCGATTGATCCTAAAAGGATAATGCAATCTGCAATTTTGAGGTGCCGCCATAGTTCAAATATCGTTTTCCATGCACCTTGCAACTTATTCTTCCTTGAAGGTTGCGAGTTGCAATTCTGAATCTAGTTCTGGTTTTCTTTGATTGCCATGATTCTTGGTATTTACCGACATTCCATCAATGGCACGTTCGTTGCTGAAATTGTTTGGCAAGTCTGATTTACGTTCGTGAGAGTGTCGTCGGCCTTGCAAAGTGAACCAAATTAACCAATAGCCAAAACAAATTATGAAAACTCTTGAAGACCTGTTTTTAGATTCCCTGGCGGATGTGTATTACGCCGAAAACCAACTGACCAAGGCGCTCCCGAAAATGGCCAAAGCCGCGACGCATGATGATTTGCGCGCCGCCTTTGAAACACATCTTACCGAGACCGAAGGCCACGTCCATAAATTGGAGGCGGTTTTTGAAGCCTTCGGCAAAACGCCCAAAACCAAAAAATGTCCCGCCATTTTGGGCATCATCAAGGAAGCGGACGAAATCGCGTCGGAAAATAAAAAATCACCGACGATCAACGCGGCCCTCATCTTCGCCGGGCAAAAGGCAGAGCACTATGAAATCGCCTCCTATGGCGGGTTGCGCGATTGGGCAAAACTGCTCGGCAACGAAGACGCCGCGAATTTGCTCGATGACATTTTGGACGAGGAAAAGGCGGCGGATGCCAAGTTGAGCAAACTGGCCGAAGACAATTGCAATGAAGCGGCGAAAAACGGAGCCGAACAACGCGAAACGGCACAAAGTCGTTCCTGACACATCGCATCTGAATCTTACCGGTGCTCGCAACGGCGCCATTCTCCCCAAACCGGATCTGCCTGTGATCCGGTTTTTTTATGCGCCAAGTGTGATGGCGGTGGGGCGGCCATCATTACTGCCAATGAAATTAAAACCATGAACACAGCCGGCTAGCTCACCGCCAATACCTAAAGTTGTTTTATCAACTGCCAACTGAATTATGGGCGACCGCTGTTATATGTCAGTCACTTGCCGACGCAGGACAAAAAGAGATTTGAGGAACTCAGTAAATTCCTTTCGTGTCGCACTTATTTCCCGACATCATTGTGATGCTATTTCGGATACCTCGGCTGATGTTAAAAAACAATGGGAACACTTGGCAAAAAACGATCCCAACCTGAACTTGCACGCCATTGAATTGCCGCAATGCGAAAAGGCCACGCGTGATGCCGTGACCAAAACCGAAGAGCATGAATTGCTTTTCTCCTCCGGCAGGGAATTTGAATTCAAGCTTTTGCTCACGCAGGCCGAATCATTGAGCTATGGTTGGCATCTCGCAAACATCGCGGAAACTTCTTCGTCGTCGGAGGAGGTTTAAACATTTACAGCGATGTGCCTGGAAATAGAAAATATATACGACCAAGTCATCGTGCAAATGCAACAAAACAAATAAAATGAGCGCGCGCTTCGCCAGCACCCATCTGCCGTGGACTCACTTAAAGTCCGCGCCCAAAAAACGTCGAAATCACGACAAGATTCTTTGGCTCATCGGGGCGGGCAAAATCTTTTACGGCCTAATTTTGCTCGCGGTCGGCATCGGTGCCTTTAATCTTATCGGTAAAAACCTGTCTGCGGAACTGTGGCATTTGATCCAAGGATGGAACGTTGACTTCCACAATCGCTTTATCCAGATGTTGTTCCGCAAAGTCTCCACTATGGATGGACAAAAGCTCTATTTCCTCACCGTTGTGACCTTCGCCTATGCTGCAGTCTTTTTCGTGGAAGGCATCGGCCTCATCTTGGATAAATACTGGGCCAAATGGCTCGTGGTGGTAGTCACCGGTTCGTTTGTTCCCGAAGAACTCTACCATCTTGTCCGGCAATTTGGCTGGCTCGATCTCGTTCTGGTGCTTTTCAACGCCGCCTCTGTGGCGTATCTCGTATGGCGGATTAAAATCCACGAACGCCCGCAAAGATCCGCCATTTCTAAATCGCGCAAGAATCGATAACCGTTCTGAAAGTACATTATTCCCCCAGTGAAATCTAAATTCAACATTCAATCCGCCTTGCGACGCGCCCCACATATATCATTGCTGATCTTCGTTGCCGTTGTTCTGTTGATTGTGGCACGGATTGTCCTGCCGTTAGCCGTCAAGTCTTTCGTAAACCACAGGTTGAATGAAGCAAAGGAATATTCTGGAACAATCGGCGATGTGGACATTGAGCTATGGCGTGGTGGTTATCGGATTCATCAAATCCGAATCGTTAAAAGAACGGGAGACGTCCAGTCCCCGTTGTTTTCTGCGCCCGAAGTTGATCTTTCAGTCGAATGGCGAGAGCTTTTTCATGGCGCGGTCGTCGGTGAGGTTACATTGTGTCAGCCACAAGTCAATTTCGTCATGGGTCCCACTCCGCAACAAACGCAGAATGGCAAGGATGAACGCTGGGACAAAATGTTACAGGGACTTTTCCCATGCAAACTGAACCACGTTAAAATCATCAATGGCGAAATTCATTTTCAAAATCCGTCCGCGACGCCGCCGGTGGATATTTACCTCCGCCAGATTTCTGCCACCGCAACCAACTTGACTAATTCGCGCGATCTGAAACAAAAACTGCCGTCGGGATTGGTTGCCCGGAGTTCAACGCTCGGTGGCGGACAGTTAAGCCTGCAATTACAGATGAACCTGCTGAAACCCATGCCTACTTATGAAATGAATTGCGCATTGACGAACATGGATCTGGGCGCGCTGAATGATTTTTTGCGCGCCTATGGAAAATTTGACGTGGCGCGCGGCACCTTTGCGCTTTTCACCTCCGTGGCGGCTGAAAATGGGACATACCAAGGCTATTTCAAGGTTTTTTTCGACAACCTGGATGTTTTTGCATGGGAAAAGGAGCGAAAGAAAAATGTCCTAGAAGTATTCTGGCAGGCGATTGTCGGCGGCGTGGCAACTGTTTTCAAAAATCATCCCAAAGATCAACTCGCCACAAAAGTTCCCATCTCCGGTTCTTACACAAACTCCAGCGTCGGAATCTGGACCGCCACCGGAACTCTGCTGCAAAACGCATTTATCCACGCCCTCGTGCCCAAGCTCGACCAGCATGTCACGGTTGAACAAGTGGAAAACACCGAGGATAAAAAATGAAAGCAACGCTGCGGAAATTCAAAGCCCTTTATCAACTGGTCAGCGATACCATTCGCGCCTCCATCAGCGGCGACAGCATTTCTCAAGGCGCGGCGCTTTCCTATTATACGGTTTTTGCGATTGCTCCCTTGTTCATCATTGCGCTGGCAATTGCCGGATTTTGGTTTGGTGAAGATGCGGCACGCCGGGAATTATTTGGTCAAGTAAATCAATTGGTGGGCAAGGAGGGAGGCGATGCCATCCAGTCGGTGGTGGCTGCGGCGGGCAAATCGAAAGCGGGGTTTTGGGCAACCTGCATTGCCGGCGGCACACTGGCCGTAGCGGCGACCGGCGTTTTTGTGCAACTTCAAGATTCGTTGAACAAAGTGTGGAACGTGCGGCATTTGCCGGGACGCGGATTGCGAAATTTTATCCGGCATCGCTTGCTCTCTTTTGCAATCGTTTTGGGGATCGGATTTCTGCTGCTGGTCTCCCTCGTGTGCAGCGCAGGATTGTCGGCGCTTGGAAATTTCATAGGTGATTATGTTTCCGGTAAGGAAATACTTTTAAAGGCTTTGAATTTTGTTATTTCACTGGCGATCATCGCCACTCTATTCGCGATGATCTTCAAATTCCTGCCGGATGTGAAAGTTGCGTGGCGGGATGTCTGGTTGGGAGGATTTATCACCGCGCTGCTTTTCAATTTCGGAAAGTTTTTGATTGGGATTTACATAGGCCGAAGAAGCATCGCTTCGGTTTATGGTGCGATGGGTTCGCTGGTCATCGTGTTGGTGTGGGTTTATTATTCAGCGCAAATCCTTTTCTTTGGGGCGGTATTCACCCGCATTTACGCGCGCAGATTCGGAGTGAAACCCAATCCGGTTCGCGGCGCGGAATTCATACCGACGGAGGTCAAACATCGCCCGAAGCCCGTCTCACAAAGGAAATAATTGTCAATGAATTAGCTGTCGACATCATTCATCAAAACGTGAAACCGGCGTGCGTCCTCCCCCATTTTGATGTTCTTAAACATGATGTAAGCTATTTTGCCCGCTGGAATCAGAATCGCAACCATTGAGAAATGTCGCCAGGTGGATTCCCATTTCAAATTAAGAACAAAACGGTCAGTTACCTTTTCGACTTGTGCTTGTCCTTGTAATCTTTCCAAAGAATGCCAAGAACGAGCCAGGTGCTTCCACCCAGCGCAATCAGAAAACAAATCATAGCGATGCCGGGATAGCCAAAAATCTGAAACGAGGAATTGATCCGCGTCATCAGCGCCGCTCCGACAATCAACGCGGCGAGAATGATGCCTGTCGTGACTCGATTGGCGATTTTTTCGAAGCCATTGAGCAGATGCCGCGCGTCGGGGGTTTTGACATTCACTTCCAGTTCCGAATTGCCGACGACGTCCAGAATCTTGTTGACGCGCCCGGGCAGCCCGCCGACAAAATCCTTCATCTCCAGAAATGTTCCGAACAGATGACCCGGCGTGGCGGCTTTGCGCATCCGCGTCGTCATGATTTCGGCGACGTTGCGGCGCACCGACGCGTTGGGATTGAATTTTGGGCAGAGAATATTTCCGACTTCTTCCAATTGCAACAGGGTTTTTCCGAGCAGTGTCAATTCGGTCGGGACATAAAGTCCAGTTTGCGCCGCCGTTCGGGAGACTTCCATCAAGGCTTTGCCAACGTCCTGATGATTCAAAGTCTGGTCGCGCTGTTCGGAAACAAACTCCGTCGCCTTTTTGGTGAACTCCGCCTCGTCAAAGTCGTCGGTGGTTTCACTGATACGCAGGACAATCTTCACTGTTTCGTCTCCGTTGCCTTCACTGATGGCAAGCAGCAATCGCAACAAATGTTCCTGCATGGCGGAACTCAACCGCCCGGTCATGCCCAAGTCCAGCAACGCAACGCGGCCGTCGTCCGTGAGGAAAACATTTCCTGGATGCGGGTCGGCGTGAAAAAATCCGTCAATCAAAACCTGCTTCAGATACGCCTTGAAAAGTTCCTCGGCCAGAACGTGGCCGTTGATGTCCAATTTCACGACCGGGCTTAACGCGGTGATTTTTGTGCCGCTGACATAATCCATCGTCAACACGCTGCGCGAACCGTAGTCCGGCACCGGCAACGGAACGAGAATGTGCGGAAATTCTTTTAGATTATTTGCCAGCGTCGTCAGGTTGGACGCCTCGCGTTGATAATCCAATTCCTGCAAAATGGAAGTTTTGAACTCGGCAAGAATCTTGCCGAAACGATAACGCTTGCCGATGTCCGTGTGTTCGTCAAAAAACGAGGCAATCTCTTCGAGCACTTCAAAATCCTCCGCGATTTGTTTGAGGATTTCCGGGCGTTGCACTTTCACGACCACGGGACGCCCGTCGCGCAAGGCCGCGCGATGCACCTGTCCGAGCGACGCGGCGGCGAGATGTTTTTCCTCAAAATAGGAAAAGGCTTTTGAGATGCGGACGCCGAGTTCGCTGCTGATGATTTCTTCCACCTGCTCGTAAGGAAACGGTTTGATCTTGTCCTGCAAACGCGCGAGCGACTTCAGATAGGGTTCGGGCAAAAGGTCGGGCCGGCTGGAAAGCAATTGGCCGAACTTGATGAACGTCGGTCCCATTTTTTCCAGGTCGTCCGCCAGTTCTTCCGGCGCGGGCTGGCCGGGTTTGGCGGCCAGAAGGGTATTTTCATTATCGGTGGCATCATGGGCAAATTCCTTCGCCAGATCAGACGGGCCATACTTCCATAACAGCATGGCGATGTCCTTGTAGCGTTTCAGGTGATGCGGCTTGAGAGATAATTTCATTTATTGAAAACGCAACATGGTATGAATTTCCACTTTGAATCTCATGAGGTGTTCACCCCATTTGTTGACGCTATTTTCCGAACATTTTGGCGATGATAAAGATCAGAATGGCCCCGCCAAAGCCGCCTCCCAAAAGAAGGTAAATTAGCGAATAGCCGGCTGCGGCAAACATGGGTGTGATTAAAGCGATCATAAATGGTTTGAGGTTAGGTTTGATTTTAAGAACTGGAAGGCGGGCTGGCGTTTGTTAATATGCTTTATATTACAGTTTGGTCTATGTTCATTTAGCCCTCAACACTCGCGTTCGCCTTCCGCTAATGATTTAGCTTTTTGGGTGCCATGCTATTTTCCTTGAATTTAGCTGATTATTGCACTTTTTAGGGAAGCTGGTTCTTTGCGAACTGCAATTGGAAGGTTATGGCAGATTGCAAACCGCATTGCTTCGTATGGGTGAGGTCGGGGCCGGCGCTGTTGGCGGTGTCGTTGCCAGCCAGTTGGAAAATGATTTTCGAGCGCGTGCCGGCATTGTTGCCAGCCGCGAAATTTCTTTCCCTTTAACCACTCGTGCAATTGCAGTTTGCAAATAAAAACAAACCACAGCTTCGCATTTTGCACATATTTCCACCGCTCAATATTCTCGAAATCATGAAATATCCGCATTCTGTGAACGTCTTCGTTGGCATGAGTTTTGCAAGATGATTTTCCATGCAGACAATAAGCACAATTGAGAAAGGAATTATATGTTGCAATGGACACTGATTTTTCTGATCGTGGCACTGCTTGCGGGTCTGTTGGGTTTCACCGGCATCGCTGGGGCGGCAATGGGGATCGCGAAGATTCTATTCTTTATTTTTCTGGTTTTGTTTTTGGTCTCATTGATTCTGCACCTTTCGGCCAAATCACGCGGCAACCGGCCAAATTAAATTTGAAAGGAATTTTATGCCCAGAGGTGACAAATCAAGTTACACGGACAAGCAAAAGCGCATGGCCGAACACATTGAAGAGGGCTATGAAAAACACGGCGTTAGCACCAAGGAATCGGAAAAACGCGCGTGGGCCACGGTCAACAAAGTGACTGGGGGCGGAAAAAAAAGCGGTTCGGGCCGGGGCAAAAGCTGACGGCGCGTGGTTTTTATTCCCCATTGAGAACGCCAAAATAAGACAAGAATCAGTGTGAAAACAAAGCTATTAACCATTCTGTGTGCAACCGCGATCAGCTTGTCGAGCATCAACAGCGGTCGTGCGAATGACTGCGATAAATCATGTGATAATGATGAATCAATGGCAGTAGTTGCCGACGTAGTCGTGGCTCGACCGGGTTGCTTTCTAGCCACCATATTTGGCGCGACCGTGTTTGTCGTCGCATTCCCATTTGCTGCGATGTCTAAAAACGTGCATAAAACTGCCCATGCACTCGTCGAGTGCCCGGCAAAGGCAACCTTCACGCGGCCAGTAGGTGATTTTTAAAGTCTGGGTGATTAAAAATGGAGGCAATTTTTTCCGCCAGAAACAATAAAACCAATTAAGACTCATAAACCAAAGGTAAGTTATGAAAAACATGTCCCTGATTCTTGCGGCTCTCGCCATCGCAACCTGCATTGTCGGTTGCAAACAATCAAATCCGGCGGATGAAGATTCAACGGCCAGCGATACCAATTCGCTGTCTGTCACTCAACAGTTGCAAAACGCCAAGGAAGTCGTGACAAATGCCTGGCAAAAGACCAAAGACGCAACGAGCAATGCTTGGTCAAACGTGAATCAAGGAACAACAAATGCCTGGGCCGACATCAAGGATTCCATGCAGGCAACCAAGGATTATACTTACGACAAAAAGGATGCGTTTATGGCCAGCGCTAGCGCCGATCTGGATGCGCTTGACCAGAAAATAAAGGAATTATCGGACAAGGCCGCGACCGCGAATGATTCCGTCAAAGCCGACGCGCAAACCAAAATTCAAGGCCTGCGTGACAAGCGCGCCGCCTTGGACAAGAAATTGGATGGCGTCAAAAATGCGACTGAAGCAGACTGGAATGATACAAAGACCGCCTTCCAAAATTCCTACGACGACGTGAAAAATTCGCTGAAACAAGCCTGGCAATGGCTTCACGACAAGCTGAATTCCTAATTCCACAATAAACCCTGAACAATGAGCGGCGGGCGTGGGCTGATTAAAATCAGCACGCCCGTCTCTTTTTTATTTTCCAGATTTTTCTTCATTTGCGATAGAACAGGGCGGAGCCAATGCCAAGCCGCCAAAAAGTAGAAGCATTTAGTCCTCCTTCTTCAAATCAACTGCCGCCAGATCGGAAACCATTCGGTGATTTCTCCAGTGGCTTCCAAGGGCGGCAAAGTGAGGCGTTGAAACCCTCTTTCACAGTGAACCAGCACACATTCATGGTCGCGGAGATTGCGTAGTTTGTGCGGTTTTATTTTGTGTTCCTCCATTTCGGAAAAATTCACCGTGCGCTTTCCAGCGCTTGAACCCCAGGAGCGTTTCACAACTTGTTTCTTGCCGAGAAAATCGGCGGCTTGAAGGGCGTCCGCCTCATCGGCAGAACGGAAAATCATCCGGTTGCGCAGATTCAAGGTCAGGACTTTTGATTTGTCATTACCAAGCGGCGGAATAAGCGACGTGGTAGATTGGGCGGCGGCGACGATGGTTGCGCCTGCTTCACGGATCACGTCCACGCAATTGTAATCGCTCGTGCCATCCTCGCTGGCAGTCATAAACCGCTGCGCTTCGTCCGCCCACAGGATAAGCAAATTGTCGTCGGCACGTTCGGCCTTCGTCTTGTCAAAACGGCGCAGCGCGTGATTGTAGAAAAGCAGTTTCAGGAACGTGTTCACATAACGCCGCTCGGTCTGGAACTTCTGCGGCATGGTCACGAGAATAATTTTGCCATCATCAATCGCCGGGTAATCAAACGTGTTTTCACGGGTGCAAAACACCTCGGCCACTTCCGGCGTCAGGAAGTATTGCAGATATCAGCCACCGGACGGAACTTGCGCATGAAGTGAGCACTTGGCAATTACCAAGTCATATCCAGTCGCAAATCTTTGAGGTATTGGAGAGATTATCATTAAGCCAACAGGAGTGGGGAGAAATAATGGGAGCCATGTTTTTGGCCGCGACTTTTGTAGCAGTCCGTAGCGCCGTAAAAAATGCTGGTTCGTATGCCATGCAGGGCGCATTCCGGTGGCTAAATAACAACATTGCGCATGAACTTTTGCCATCACAAACATGGCGCGATGCACTTACGACATCCGCAGGTGACCGTCTTGACCTGACCCCAATAAGCTGGACACCTCAAGTCCCGAACTCTCAAATCCGACCCCACAGAACAGAAAATTGAGGCTTTTCTGACCATGTTGGCTGGCACAGGCATTTCCGCTTCCACCCAAAACCAGGCTTTTAGCGCCCTGCTCTTCTTTTATCGTGAAGCCCTTCATCAGGAACTCGGTTCAATTGATGCCCTCCGGGCGCATCGGCCGGCCACCCTGCGCAACTGTCCCTCTCGTGCTGAAGTCACCCAATTGCTTTCGTCGGTTTCCGACGTACATCGCTAACCGAGTCCATGATGCACTATGTAAGTGGTCCGACCAAGGCAATGGCGCGGCCAGCGTCTTCACGGGGATTGGTGCGGGTGGAAAGCCTTTGGAAGGCCATAGTCATGCGCACATTTTTTGCGAAGCCAACGGCCCGCGTGACGCAATCACACACCTGACAGTTTGGTCTGCGAACGGCTTCGATGAACAAGCCTGCCTCGCGCTTCGCCGTCTTAACAAAGTATGGGGACACGGCGGCCATGATCTGCGCCTCGTTCTCATCGGTCTCGGCCAGCCAGAAACATTCCCTGACTGCAAATTGTTTGGAGACTCCAAAGTATGGCGATCCGCTACTCCATTCGTGCCCACCCGCCACGCCAAAACATTCCGTGATGGCCGACCCAAAATAGATGCGACGACCGGCTGGCAAATTGGCTCCGCAGCACACGATCTCCTCCGCATGTTGGCGTTGAACCCTCATACTGCCAAAGCCTCGATTCGTCAGGACAAATTCATTGCCGTTGGGGAATCGCCCAGCGCACGCACGCTACGTTGTCTCCAATTTCAAACCAAGCGCCATGATGGAGGTGGTAGTCGCGGTAATGGCGTGGGTGCTTCTTTCACAATTACATTTCCCCAGAAAGTCGCCGGCCCGTTGGCTTTTGGTTACGGTGCTCACTTCGGTCTCGGCCTGTTTGTGCCGGTTTCCACTGCGTAATGGCATATAGTTAGCTGTCTGACAACCATCAAAATACTATGAACGACCAAGACCCATCAGCTTCGACCGAAAATCGTTTGAGTGAACCGGAATCGTCACCGACGCCGAGGGGGCTTTCGCCCGGAACTTCCAGGGCGAGGTCTGGCGGCAACCGCCAATCGCGCCAGTCCACGACCGAGCCAAAGCAATTGAAGATCGTAGTGCGCCTCACACCAGCCGAAGCGCAGCCGAGCAGTTCTCCGGCGGAAGAAGTGAAAGCCCCGGACTCATCGGCTTTGAACCCGCCGCTGTCTGAAGAAGTAAAATCATTGGTTGAACCATCATCAGAAATCATCGGACAAAAAATCAGCGCTGAAGCCGAGCCGCAACAGATTCCGGCCCGAATGATGAACGAGTTTGTTTATTGTCAGCGTCTCTTCTATTACGAATTTGTTGAGGGCGTATTCGTCGAGAGCGTGGATACGTTGCGTGGAGCGGCCATTCATCAGCGGGTTGATTCAGGCAACGGCGCGTTGCCAGCAGCCAAGACAAAGAAGAAGACAGAAAAAATGACAGAGGAGAAACCATCAGAGACGACGGACGTTTCTGCCAAAGAAACCGAAGCGCAGCACAACGAACCAGAAACAATCCACTCACGTTCCGTGCAAATGGGTTCAGAGCGATTGGGTATCGTATCCGCGTTTCAATTCTACGATGCGGGACGCGCTGCTCTTTTGCTGCGAATTCATGTGGGCAAAAATCTCGCCCGCCGTCTTCGGTTCGCTCTTTCAAGGCGTGATGGATGACCGCGCCCGCCGCCAGCAAGGGGCGCACTACACCAGCGAACGCGACATCATGAAAGTGCTGCGCTCCCTTTTCCTCGATGACTTGTGGGTGGAGTGGGAACGACTGAAAACCGACCGCTCCTCCCGCCGCCGCGCTGGCACAGAAGCTTTTCACCAGCACCTACGATCACTCCAATTTCTCGATCCCGCCTGCGGCTGCGGAAACTTTCTCGTCCTTGCCTACCGCGAACTGCGCTTGCTGGAGA
>Ga0265338_10002263_pt1 | contig 29329 bp, 40 predicted proteins | sample 42126metaG_FD_193579 | JGI IMG/M metagenome (GOLD analysis project Ga0265338, IMG submission 193579) | Rhizosphere microbial communities from Carex aquatilis grown in University of Washington, Seatle, WA, United States - 4-21-26 metaG | ecosystem: Host-associated > Plants > Roots > Rhizosphere...
CGGGACGATCGCCGTGCCGCCCTTGGTCTGGGACTTCGGCACCGAGCAACGCGAATCGCTCACTCTTCGTGGCGTCGCCCAACAGTTCGCCCTGAACGGCAACGGCGCATCCTTCCCGACTGGCGCGGCCCTCAGCTGCTCGGTCGAGTGGGACGAGATCGGCTGATAGATGAAGAACAGCCCCCTCACGGCGGCTGACTACATCCTGGCGGCGGTGGCGATTCTCGTCATCGTCGCCCTTGGTGCATTGGGCGATGGGCAATGGCTGCAGTTTCGGTAAGGGATCGCCGACGCGTCCGTGATTTCGACGGATCGCCCGTCACCATGTTCTTCGCGCCCGAGAAGATCGGGGCGACGCGCTTCAAGACGCCCGAAGGCTTTATGGTCTGCGTCGGCGTGCCGATCGCGCGCTGCGGCGTGCAGATTTACGGTCCCGACGAGACCCCGATCGAAGCCGGCCCGGACGGAATCGTGCGGATCATGCGCGAGCCGGACCAAGTCTTCCGACCTGAAACTATTGCGTCGGCTCAAGGCAAGTCTTTGATCGATGAGCATCCGGAAGACGGCAGCGATGTGACGCCGGAAAACTGGAAGACGCTCGAACTCGGCCAAGCGATCAATCCCAGGCGGGCGGAGGTCGACGGCGAGGAGTGCCTCGTCGCCGATATTCTCGTAAAAGATCAACGCGCTATGGACCTGATCGCGCAGGGCAAGTGCGAGCTGTCGTGCGGCTACGCGGCCGATTACGAAGAGACGGGCCCCGGCGAGGGCCGACAGTTGAATATTTGGATCAACCACGTCGCACTTGTCGAAGAGGGCCGTTGTGGTCCACTATGTGCGATACGAGATGCCAAGGGGGCAGTTGTGGCCAAGAAGATGACCTTCGCTGACGCCATTCGCCGCGCCTTCCGCGCGAAGGACGAGGCCGAACTGAAGAAGATCGAGGACGAGGCCGAGGAAGCTGGCCTTGAAGGCGGCGTCGGCACGAATGTCGGCCCTGGCGTCGAAAACCACGTCCACGTCCATCTGCCCAGCGACGGCCCGGATGTCCAGGACGAAGAGCCGGCCCCGGGCTGGTTCGCGCCCTACGCCAAGAAGGTCGATGACATGGGAGCCCGCATGGACTCCATGGACAAGGCCATTCGCGACATGAAGCCCCGCGATGACGAGGGCGAGACCCCGGAAGAGCGGAAACTCCGCGAGGAGGGGGCAATCGATCGTGCTCGCGACGAGGACGAAACCGAGGAAGAAAAGAAGAAGCGCGAGGAGCGCGAAGAGAGGGCCGAGGATCGCCGCGGCCGAGACGCCGACGAGGAAGAGATCAAGAAGGAAGTCGGCGAGGACCGCGCCAAGGATGCGCGCCGGGCCCGTGACTCCGTCTTCATGGAGGACTCCTGGCAGAATACCGTCTCCCTGGCCGAGATCATCGTGCCGGGCATCCACATCCCGACTTTCGACCGCGCCGCCAAGCCGAAGGAAAGCCTAGACCGCATCTGCCGCTTCCGCCGCAAGGTGCTGGACATGGCCTATCTGGACAGCGACTCGCGCCTGCTGATCGACGACTTGCTGGAAGGCAAGGAGCTGGTCACCGAGCGCATGACCTGCGACGGCGCCCGCGCCCTGTTCAAGAACCTCGCCACGATGAAGCGCCGGTCCAACAGCATGGCGCGCGATCATGGCGGCGGTCGCGACTTCACGGCCGCGTCCGGTCCGGTGCGCAGTCTGGCCGACTGGCAGGATCGCAACGCGGCCTATTGGGAAAAGCAGGGCTTCCGGGCTCCGAACTGAGGCGGGCGTCGGCCCAGAGAATAGGGAACCACATCGATGGTCGCATTTCCGTTCCGCATGGGCGCCGGCTTTCCCGGCGACGTGAACCGGACTCACCCCGTTTCGATCGAACCGGGCCTGATCGACGCCAGCGCGCCGCCGCAGAATTACGGCGTGCCGGTGATCCTCGACGCCACGACCCAGGGCTTCCGTCCGTTCACCACGGGCGACACGGCGGTCACCACGGCCTACGGCATCACCGTCCGGCCCTTCCCGACCCAGCAATCGACGGGCGGCGCGCAATCCCTGATCGGCGGCGCCACGCCTCCGCAGTCGGGTATCCAGGACGTGATGCGGCTCGGCTACATCATGGTCCAGATTCCCGCTGGGCAGTCCGTCAAGAAGGGCGGCGCGGTCTTCGTCTGGTGCGCGGCCTCGAGCGGGGCTCACGTGCAGGGCAATTTCGAGGGCGCATCTTCGGGCGGCAATACCGCTTCGCTGGGCGCGCTGTTCCAGTTCAACGGCCCGGCCGACGCCAACGGCGTCACCGAAGTCATCATGAGCCCGCAGTAAGGCCGCAGGGCGCCAGCTGCACAACAATCCGGGGGATTTCCTGACATGCTCACCTTCGACAATGCCCTGACCACGGATGCGGCAGGCAACCAGCGCGGCAAGCGTTTCGAGACGCCCGTGCGCGTGCCCTATCGCGTCCGCGACTCGGCCGGCAACTTCACCGAAGGCTTCCGCACCTACGACTCCACCGGCGCTTTCCTGGTGGGCGAGCTGGAGCGGCTGGATCAGGAGCTGCACGAGCCCCTGGCCGACGTGACGTGGTCACGCGATATGCCGCTGCGCGAGGATGTGACCATCGCCGACGAAGTGTCCAGCTTCACGCTGTCGACCTATGCGTCCGCTGGCGGCCTGGGCATCGGTAACGGCATCGGCAACGGCAAGGCCTGGATCGGCAAGACGTCCGACCAGATCACCGGCGTCGGCGTCGATATCGGCAAGATCCCGCACCCGCTGAACCCGTGGGCCATGGAGGTGAAGTTCACCATCTTGGAACTGGAGAGCGCCGCAAAGGCTGGACGGCCGATCGATCAGCAGAAGTTCGATGGCCTGCAGCTCAAGCATCAGATGGACATCGACGAGCAGGTCTACTACGGCGACACGCCCACCGGCGCCTATGGCCTGCTCGAGCTGAACAACGCCGCAGCCAACACGGGCCAGGTCACCAATGTGACCAACGTGGCGACCGGAGCGGCCGGCTACACGACCTGGGCGCAGAAGTCGCCTGACGAGCAGCTCGCCGACGTGAACGAGATCCTGACCTCGGTCTGGGCAACCTCGGCCTGGGCCGTCATGCCCAGCCGCCTCGGCATCCCGCCCGCGCAGTATGGCCTGATCTCCACCGAGAAGGTGTCCCAGGCCGGCTCGATCTCCGTCTTGAAGTACCTGATGGAGAACAACGTCGTGAACGCCTCGGGCCGCGGCAAGCTCGAAATCGTCCCGATGAAGTGGTGCATTGGCGCCGGCGTCGGCGGGACCATCGGCACCGTCGGCACGGATCGGATGATCGCCTACACGCCCGACAAGAAGCGCGTCCGCTTCCCCATGACCCTCCTGAACCGCACTCCGGTGCAGTTCGAGGGCATGTACCACAAGACGACGTATTACTGCCGGCTCGGCCAGGTCGAGTGCGTCTATCCGGAAACGGTCGGCTACCGCGACGGCATCTGATCGTTTGTTCGCGCTGCTGAAGGGCGTGAGCACTGGTGCGGCCCTGTTGGGGGACGGGGCCGCACCGCTTCAAAGAGGGAACTGAGTCATGACCGACGAGACGCAAATCGAGCAAGGCTCCGCCGCCGACGAAGCCGCCGCTGCGGCTGCCGCGGCTGTCGCTGAGGCCTCGGGTGGCCCTGCCGATCCCGATCCAAGCGCCCCAGACGATCCGGCCCCTGACGCCCCGGTGAAGGCCAGGGCGAAGAAGGGCGCGGCCCCCGTCCTGTCCGATCCGGTCGCCATCCCCGGCAACCTGCCGGCCCCCGAAGATCGTCCCGTCCCTACCGGCACGGCGGCCGGCAAGTTCGATCCGAACGAGCCGACCGTGACCATGATCTTCCCGAACAGTGTCAAGCTGCTCCTGCCGGGTGGCCGCACCTTGGAATGGCCTGAGGGCCCTGGCGAGGTGCCGCAGACCTTGGTCGACTACGCCGGCACGGGAGAGCCCCACTGGTGGCTCACCAGCCACGGCGTCACCACCTACGACGCCAAGGGCAAGTCGAAGTCCAAGGGCTGATTCGCGAAGGCGCTCGTCGAGGAGCACGGGAGCAATGCCAAGATCGCGAAGCATCTCGAAGGAGTGCCGAAGGAGAAGCTTAATCTGGCGCTTGCCCTGCTCAATAAGCACAGCGATTTAAGCTATCCCCATGATGGGGCCGTCAAGAAACTCATCGAGCGCGAGCTTGATGGCCGGGGCAATCGCGGCCTGTGATATCGTCCTCGCGCTGAATGGGAGTAGGCCATGGCGATCGAGGCGGCAGCGTTCCGCACCAACTTCCCTGAGTTCGCGAATACGGCCTATCCGACAGACGGCCTGATCACCTTCTGGCTCACTGTGGCCTACCAGCTGATCAATCCGGACCGCTGGGGAGCGATGATCGACCTCGGTGCGCAGTTGTTCGCGGCCCACAACATCTCGCTCGAGCTATCCGCACAGGATGAGGCCGCTGTGGGCCAGGGTGCGCCAGGATCGGCCCCAGGCGTCGTCACAGGCCCCATCAGCAGCTCATCGGTGGATAAGGTCAGCATCACCTACGCGACCGCCGAATCGCTTGAGGACGGCGCTGGGCATTGGAATACGACCGTCTATGGCACGCGCTTCTGGCGGCTCCTGCGGATGATGGGCATGGGCCCAGTCTATGTCGGCGGCGGCTGGGGCTGCGGCGGGGCGTTCCTGAGCTTCGGAGCGTGGCCTGGGCCGTTCTGGTACGGCGGCTCGGGGCTGCAGTCGTGACCGATCAGGCGCTCCAACTGAGGCTGGAGCTGTCGAAAACCTGCGAGGATCTGGCCGTCGAATGCTGCGCGCTCGTTCGCGATTCCATCGAGCTTAGGGAACGTGGCGAAGAGCTGGGGGCGGAAAGGGCCGAGGCCGAGGCGAGGGGCATTATGGTAGCGATGAAGGCCTATACCGCCGCGCGTGAACGGGTTTGGCCCTAAAGCCCATCGTCACCATCAAGAACAACATGGGCAAGCTCTTAGCTGGGCTTGAAGCCGTGACTCAGAAACGCGTCCTGATCGGAGTGCCGGCGGAGAAGGCCGGGCGCCAAGACGACGACGAGAAGGGCGAAATCAACAACGCCGCGCTGATGTACATCCATGACAAGGGCGCGACAGAGGCCAACATTCCCGCCCGTCCAGGTCTGACCGAGGGCGTGAAGGACGCGCTCCCTGATATCGAAAAGGAGCTAGTCGCGCTCGCCAAGGAGGGCTTGAGCGGCGATCCCGCGGCCGTCGACAAGCGCCTGCATCGCGCGGGGATCATCGGCCAGAACGCCGTGCGCAAGCGAATCGTCGACGGGCCGTGGGCGCCGCTCGCGCCGTCGACCATCGCCGCGCGGAAGCGGAAGGCGAAGAAGTCTGGAGTCGTGCTGGAGGACTCGGATATCAGGCCACTTAGAGAGTCGGGCCAGATGTATCGTGCCGTGACTTATTCGGTTCGCGACAAGGGCGAGAAGTGACCGGGCTAATCCTCTATTCCATCCACGAGACGCAATCGGCCGTCTCGCAAGAGCCGTGAACGTGGCCGTTGTAGCTCGATATCGAGAGATGCAGCCGGCCGGCACAGACCGGGCAATCGACAACCTCAGCGGCCGAGCGCCCCTTGTGGGCATCTCGCCAAGGCCGGATCGCGACCATCACGGTGCGCATCCGATCCATGCGACCGGACACCCACTTCTCGTGGTCCGCCATCTCCTCTTCGGTAGGGCGTCGAAGATGGTCGCACGTCTCCGCGCCAGGGTTGCTCTGCCCGACCTTGTCGAGGAAACAGGGGCGCGCGGCGAAAGCCGTTCCGTGGAACTTGTCGAGATTTACCCCCGCCTCGCAGGTGTTCTCGCCCGGCTTCGGAGCGCGATTGTAGCGATAGTGGATGCACCAGCCCGGCGCATGCCCTGGATCTCCTGGCCGCTTCGCCACCGGGCTAATCCTCTGTGAGAAACCACGCCTCGACCGCATCTTGAATCTGCTGGGCGAGGCTGTGAGCTTGTTTGCGAAAGAGCGCTGGCTCGGCGGCGCACGGCTCGTCCCGCAGGAAGTGCTCGGCGAGGTCTTTGCAGGCCGGATCGTAGCCCTTGGCCACTGGGTCATCCATCCGGGCGTTTTCCTTCTAGGCCGCCGCCGGCATCGAGCCGGGGGGCAGTTTTTCCGAGCACGATTCGCAGACCCATAGGCCCCGGCGCGTGTGCCAGCCGTATCGACGAAGCTCCTCGGCAGCGTCCGGAACAGAGCCGCCCCAGGCAAGCCCAAGCTGTGGACGCTCGCAGTTGGCGCAGTGGACTTCCCAGGTCTTGACCAGCACTCCGTTCGCCATCCGGGGGGGCGTATCCTTCTCAGCGCCACGCCTTGCGGCGGGACGTGCTATGTTCAGTGTCGATCAGCGCGCCGGTGGGCTTCGGGCCCAGGCCGACCGCGTACAGGTTCCAGTCATCGCCGAACTTGATCAGGCGCTCGTGGGTCGCGCGCTTCTCGGGCGTGAGCGTGGGAAGAACCTGCGCGGCCTCTGCGTCCGTCAGCCCCATAGCTTGAGCAAATTCGGCGTCGTCCATGGCCGGAATGTATGCCTTTCGTTCTTGCTTGTCCAGCATTCTGCGTGTAGTTTCTGGACATGGCCAAAAAGAAGCCCCCGCCGCCGGACCTGAGGCTCTACGTGAACCCGCAACCCAAGAGGGGGCGGTTCTCGGCCGAGTGGCAGCGCGCCCACCTGCCGGCCGGCGAGGAGTACGTCGAGGACACCAAGGGCAAGCAGTTCGACGCCATGCTGCGCGCCCTTCGCCCCGGGAGCGTCGTGGTCGTGCGCCGGCTGTTCTGCCTGGCGCCGTGGACCGGGTCGCCTACGGTCCGAAAGCGGGCGATGGCCAAGCGCGTCGACGCCATCAAGGCGGCCCGTGGCGTGGTCATGGAAGGCGAGACAGGGCGGCGCACCGATCAGGACGGGTTGTGCGCGCAGATGATCGTCGACGGCGTTGCTGACATCGCCAGCGCCGGCCGAGCTGGCCCGAAGCGCAAGCGCGGCAACCCCCTCGATCTGACGCCCGAACAGCTTGAGAAGGCCCGGCTGATCTGGTTCAGCCGGGAGCACAAGAAGAAGGACACGCGGCTCGCCGCTATTGAGGCGGCTATCGGCCGGAAGCTGTCTAACAGCTGGTGTTATCAAACCTTCGGGGCGCTCGACGCCCCTCGGAAATAGGAGCGCCCGTGGCCGTCCCCCATCCAGCGTACCGGATCGAAGGCCCGGCCCTGATCAGCTTCAGCGGCGGCCGGACATCCGCCTACATGCTCCACGAAATCCTGCGGGCGCATGACGGCAAGCTTCCGGACGACGCGGTCGTGGCCTTCGCCAACACGGGCAAGGAGCGCGAGGAGACGCTGCGGTTCGTCCACGAGTGCGGGAGCCGGTGGGGTGTCGATATTCACTGGCTGGAGTGGCGCCCCATGCCGCAGCGCTACGAGGAAGTAGGGCTCAACAGCGCGGCTCGGCTCGGCGAGCCGTTCGAGGGACTGATCACTCTTCGGGGACGGCTTCCGAATCCATTGCAGCGGTTTTGTAGCCGAGAACTGAAGGTCGAGCCGATCAAGGCGTTCTGTCGCGCGCTAGGCTGGGAGCACTGGTCCAACATCGTCGGCCTACGCCACGACGAAGGCTTTCGCATCCTCAAAAAGTTGGCGGAGAACGACAACGGCGGACATCGCTGGAAGTCGGTCATGCCGCTCGCAAACGCTAAGATCACGCGCCGAGATGTCATGGCCTTCTGGGGGCAACAGCCGTTTGATCTCGACCTGCGCCCATACGAGGGCAATTGTGACCTCTGCTTCCTGAAATCCGAAGGCAAGCTCAAGGCGATCATTCGAGAGCAGCCGGGCGTGGCGGACTGGTGGGTAGCTCAGGAGGCCAATGGGAACCGCTTCGAGCGTGCCCGATCCTATGCCGAGCTGGCGCGAACTGTCTACGCGCAGCCCCATATGTTCGACGACTTAGCCGATGACGAACACGACGCCGAGTGCGGCCTCTTGTGTGCAGCAGAGTAGAATTAGGAGCGGCAGGCACGCTGCTTAGGCGAATCGCACCCGGCATTGTCGGGCCTCGACCATTCGCCCATACTCAGGCGTGGGAATTGATCCATGCCGTCGCTAAGCGTCATCAAGGCCGTCACGAACCTGAGATTTCAGGACAAGTTCACCGTCTACCGGCGCGTGGAGACTGTGACCAATCAGGGCCTCTCGACCACGGTGTCGACTGCGATCCCGAACATCTATGGCGTGGTGACCCAGGAGCCCGGCAATGCGCTGACCCAGGGCGCCGATTCGGAATACCAAGAAGACATCATCGGCATCATTTCGCGGTTCCAGTTCCAGGGCCCGACCGACCTCAACCCTGAGACAAAGCCGGATCAGATCCTTCTGGCGGACGGCAACACCTACGAAGTGACGAATATCCAGGCGTTCAGCCGATTCGGTCCAGGCTTCTGTGAGATCACCGCCGGCTCGATCGCCAATCTGGACAAGCCTGGATGACGAACCCAAACACCAGCGCCTCGGGCGGATTTCTCGCGCCCATCGCGTCTCCACCCGGCCCCGCCGCGCCCCTCGAAGGCGAAGCGCTGCTCGTCTTCCTCCAGAGCGTCGTGGTGGGTATCACCGGCCTGCCTGGCAACATGGTTCGTCCGCGCTGGCAACCGGAGGCGCCCAACATTCCTCAGACCGGCACGGCCTGGGCTGCGATCGGCGTCAACTTGAAGCCGTCCGACACTTTCGCGGCGACGATCCATCAACCGGATGCGAACGGCGGCCAAGGCCAGGACCTGCTGGTCAGGACCGAAGAGCTGGAACTCGACTGCTCATTCTATGACACCGGCTCGACCGGATTGGCGGATATGTACGTCGCCTTGCTCCGCGACGGGCTGTCGATCGCGCAGAACCGAGAGACGTTGCAGCTCAACAATATGGGACTCATCTCAGTGAGTACCCCTACGCCTGTCCCTGTGGTACTTAAGAGGCGCTGGCTGTATAGGGTCGATTGCAGCGTGGGAATACGGCAACTCGTGACCAGAGCGTACCCGGTTCTGAATCTGACGCAGGCGGCCATCGACGTAGTGGCCGAAACGCCTTCGGGTTCGGATATCGAGTTCTCAATCTTGACGCCTGTGCCATAGTGGCCGGCACTGAGCCTTGGGGGGCTAAATAATGGGCGCAGTAGCGGGACTTTCGGTGTCGCGGTTGATCCGCGTCTCAGTGACCCTATCGCCCACCGGCGCGGCGTTCGCCAACCTGAACAGCGTCCTGTTCCTCGGCGACTCCCCCGTCATCAACGTCGTCGAGCGCATCCGCAGTTACGGATCGATCGAGGACGTGGGCGCTGATTTCTCCGGAACCGATCCGGAATATCTGGCCGCGCTCCTGTTCTTCGCCCAGAATCCCCAGCCGACGCAACTCTTCATCGGGCGCTGGGCGTCGTCGGCGACGAGCGGGTTCAACATCGGCGGTCCGCTCACGGCGGCTCAGCAAGCCATCGGCCTCTGGACGGCGATCACGAACGGCTCGTTCGACATCTCGATCGACGGCGCGGTTCACAAGATTCTGTCCCTGAACTTCAGCGCGCAGACGAACCTGAACGGCGTCGCTGCGGTCATCAGCGCCAACCTGCCCGACACGGCCGCGAGTGCCGCAGTGCAGGCCCCGGGCGGTTCCTCGACTCACAACTATGTCCCGGCCGACACGATCACCCTGGCCGGCGGTACGTCGAGCGTCGCGGCCATCCTGACCGTGGTATCGACCCAGGTCGTGAGCGCGACCGTTGTGGCGGGCGGCACGGGCGGGACGAACGGCGTTCAGACCGTCACCGGCACGACCGGGACCGGAACGAAGTTCCAGGCGCTGGTGACCATTGCCGGCGGCATCGTGACCGCAGTCAATTCGATCAGCGTTGCAGGCGCTTACACGGCGAATCCTGCGGTCCTGACCGCCGAGCCCGTCACTGGCGCGAGCCTCACCGGCTGCACCCTGAACGTCAAGATGGGCGTCCTGACGGCTTCAGTGTCGACGGCGGGCACCTATACCGTCCTGCCGGCCAATCCCGTGGCCCAAGCCTCGAGCTCCGGCGCCGGCACGGGCGCCACGTTCAATATGACGTGGGATGGCCTGGGGGGCGCGGTCTGCACCTGGACCGGCTCTCAGTTCGTCATCACCTCGAACACGACTGGCGTGAATTCGGCCGTGGGCTATGCGACCACCGATGGTTCGGGAACGGACATCTCGGCGCAGCTCGGCCTCACCGCAGCGACCGGATCGAGCATCATCGGCGGCATCGCGGCGGAGACCTTCGCCCACGCCATCTCGGTCTTGGATGCAGGGACCACCTATTGGTACGGCCTCCTGCCCGCCACGCCTACTGTGGTCGACGCAGACCTCATCGCCGCCGCCGCCTATATCCAGGCCGCGAGCAAGCCTCACCTGTTCGGCTTCACCACCAACGAAGCCTCGGCCCTTGTCGCCAATCTCTCCACCGATATCGGATCGGTGCTGAAGGCGGCGGGCTACACCCGCACCTTCGCGCAATGGTCTAACACCGCCTATGCCGCCGCCTCCATGTTCGGTCGGATTCTGACCACGAACTTGCAGGCCAACAACACTATGATCACCCTGGCTTACAAGAACGAGCCGGGGATCACGCCGGACGGCCTCACCGACGCCAATGCGAACGTGCTGGACACCAAGCGCTACAACTACTTTGCCCAGTTCCAGAACAACACGGCGATCATCGTCAACGGCTGGTGCTGCGCGACGAACTTCATCGACGAAATCTTTGGCGCCGATGCCTTCGCGAACGATCTGCAGACCACGGCTTGGAATGCGCTCTATACGACCCCGACCAAGGTTCCGCAGACCGACGCCGGAAACCAGATCATCGCCAACGCGCTGGCGGGCTCGTGCAATCGCTATGTCAACAACGGCTTCATCGCGCCAGGCACGTGGAACTCGGCCGGGTTCGGGCAGCTCGTGACGGGTCAGTATCTGCCGAAGGGGTGGTACATCTTCACCCCCCCTATCGCATCGCAGCCGGAGAACATCCGCGGCCAGCGCATCTCCGTCCCCTTCCAGATCGCGGCGAAGCTCGCCGGCGCCATACAATCCGTGGATATCAGCGTCGTCATTGAGCGTTGATGTCGGAGCACATAGACATGCGGCCTGATCTCGGCGCGCAGAGAAAGGTGGGTTAGGGCCATTTCGGCGTATAGCTTCCTGGATGGGAACTGCATCATCAACGGCCCCGGCGGAACGCTGACCCTGAGCCAGGGCGGCGCGGCCGAAGAAGGCATTTCCTTCGAGTATGTTGACGACAAGGACACGATGACGATCGGCGCGGACGGCTCGGGCATGCACAGCCTGCACGCCAGCAAGGCCGGGCGCTGCACGGTGCGCCTGCTGAAGACGTCGCCACTGAACGCTGGCCTGCGCCAGATGTACGACTTCCAGACCAACAACTCCTCGCTGCATGGTCGGAACGTCATCACGTTCCAAGATGCCCAGCGCGGCGATGATATCACCGCCACCGAGGCTGCCTTCCAGAAGGGCGCCGGGATCACTTACGCCAAGGACGGCGGCATGAACGAGTGGACGTTCAACATCGTCACGCTCGAAATGGTCCTCGGCACGGGCATCCCGGACGTCAATATCTAGGGCTGAGGCGGGGCAACCTAACTCAGCCTCGGCCGTTGATCCGTCATGCTGATGATGATCCTCGTAGTGGTGGTGGTCTTGGCGCTCCTGGGTTCCGCCCCCGTCTGGCCTCACGCCCGTAGTTGGGGCTATTATCCCAGCGGCGGCTTTGGCCTCATCCTCGTGATTCTTCTCGTGCTCTTCCTGATGCATCGCATCTGAGTCAGCCATGGAACACCGCCGTCCGAAACGTCGCCGGGGCCACACGGCCAGCCCGGCGAACCCACAACGCCAACTGGCCGAGATTTCCAAGGAGCTAAGACGCATGTCCCTTTCCCCTCAAGCCCAAGCCCTCGCCGACCGCCTCGATGCCGCCGCGGCCGAAGCCAAGACCGAACTCGCCGATGCCCTGGCTCAGGACAACGCCGATCTGACCGCCCTGGCCGATCACGTCACCGGCCTCGAAACCGCCCTGGCCGTCTCGCCGCCCGCTCCGACTCCGGCTCCTGCCGCCGCCTAAGCTGAGCTGATCGTCGCCGCAGCTCTGCTCCGCCCCCGGCCTCACCGCTGGGGGCGGTTTGCGTTTGGGGCCTGTTGCCCGCCCGCAATAGGGCTGATATCACTCCCCCATGCACGAGATCGAGATCGCCGGTCACAGCTACCGCTTCTTGCGGATGGACCTGAAGATGCAGAGCCATCTGAGCCGTCGGCTTTTTGCTCTGGTCGACAAGGTCGCGCCGGACCAGTTCAAGGCCGCGCTATCGGAAGGCGGCGTCGGGAACGAGGAAGTTCTGCTTCCCCTCCTGAAGGCCATCAGCGGCATGGAAGACGCGCAGTTCGACGCGATCATCGACCCCTGCATGAAGCACATTCAGCGGCGAGCCCCGGGCGGAGCGGCGTGGTCCCCCGTGATGATCTCCAACGGCAAGGTCATGTTCGAGGACATCACCGTACCGATCATGATCCGGCTTACCCTGGAGGCGGTCAGGACCAACCTGGGCCCTTCTTTAGCTACTGTTGGGGACGCCCTGAGCGGCTTGTTCGGTTCCTCTCAGGAAGAGGCGCAGCCGAACCCGGATCAAGCTCTGACGAACTGATCGAACTCGGCGACGGGCTCGACTGGCTCATGCGGCCTGTGCTGGCCGGCTGCATCTCCTACAGCGCGCTGATCGACGGCTCGATCGACCTTGCGGACATCGCTCTGATGAACGACGCTCTGGACGTCGCCCAATTCAATGGCGAGCACGCGACACCGAGCGAATAGGGGACTGCCGTGGCCGGCTCTGTGATTTCGGAGTATCTTTTAAGTATCGGATGGGTCGTAGACCAGAACAGTCTCAAGAAGTTCAACGACGCCGTAGAGAAGACTGAGAAGACGGTCATGAAACTCGGCGTTGCGGTTGCTGCTGCTGCCGCTGCGGTTAGTGCGGCCGTCGTCAAAATCTCCGACGAGTTCGAAGACCTCTACTACGCCAGCCAGCGGCTGAACTCATCGGTCGAGAACATCACCGCGTTCGACTTCGCCGTCTCGCAAATGGGGGGCGACGCCAAGCAGGCCAGATCGGCTCTAGAGGCTGTGGCCAACTTCATGCGGAGCTACCCGGCCGGCGAAAGCGTCATCGCCAAGCTAGGCGTGCAGACACGCGACGCCAATGGTGAACTGCGCCAGACCACGGACATCGTCAGCGACCTCGGCAAGCGCTTCGGCCAGATGCCCTACTACCTCGCCAAGGTCTATGCGCAGCTGCTCGGCATCAACGAGCAGACCCTCCAGGCCCTGATCCGCGACCCCGACCAGCTGAAGAAATTCGAGGAGCAGTCCAAGGCGATCTTCCGCAGCTTCGGCATCGACCAGCAGCAGGCGGCGAAGGCGTCGCACGACTTCATGGTGCAACTGCGAACGCTGCTCGTCGTGTTCCTGGCCCTGGCCGACAAGGTCCTGCTGCGCTTCCAGCCGATCGGCGAGGTGATCATGGGAATCGTCACTGTCGTGGCCGATGCCATAGGCGCGGCGGATAAGGCGACGGGCGGCTGGTCGAGTTCGCTCGCCCTACTGTTCGGCATCCTGCTCCCGATAGGCGCGCTGTTCGGACCTATGGGGATCGCCATCGCGGCCGTCGTCGGGCTCGTCAGTGCGTTGATCGCGGGCGTCGTCACGCTGTTCCAGAACGTGGGGCCGCTCAAATCGGCACTCTCACAGCTGGTCGACGGCTTTGCCGATATCGTGAGCGCGTTGAAGCCTGTCATGGATGCCTTGGCTCCGCTGGTAAAGATTCTCGGGCCCATCCTTGTCGGCGTTCTCCAGGGGCTTGGATCGGCAATCGCGATCCTTGTCGGCGGCGCGATCACCACCCTGGCTAACATGCTCCATACTGTGGCGGACGCCATCCGCCTGATCATCGACCTGCTGACGCTGAATTGGAAAAAGGCGTGGACCGACGCCAAGACGTTCGCGAGCGACACACTCAAGGATATCACCGGCCTATTCACTACGCTGGGGAAGGCCATCAGCGATGCCTTCTATCGGCTCACGCACCATGGACAGGCCCCTCCGTCGCCCGCCGGGGCCGCTGCGCCCAAAAGCGGTTCCAGAGCGCCCGTCGACACGACATTGCCGCCCACGCGCCCCCCTGGCGGCTATCAGGGCGTTCCTGGCCAAGGAGGCATTGGCGGACTTCCTGGCGCCCCGAACGCTCCTCGCTCGGTTCGCAACAACAACCCGGGCAACCTCATCGATCCACGAACCGGGGAGTTCCGGGTCTTCTCAAGTCCAGCCGCCGGTTCCGCCGCTATGGCCAACCAGCTTCTTCGGGATTTCACGGTCCATGGCCTGCGCACCGTCAACGATCTGATCAATGATCCGCGCTGGGGATGGAGTCCTGAACGCGGGCGTGGAAACACCCACGCCGGCACGATGAACTACATCGCCGCGGTCTCGCGCGCTTTGGGCGTCAGCGCCAACCAGCAGATCAACCTCAGCGACCCGCGCGTGCTGCAGACGGTCATGGCCGCGATGGCGAGATTTGAAAGCGGCGGTCGCTGGACCTCTCCACTCGGCGCCGGGCTTGGATATGCCGGCTCTGGAGGCGGCGGCGGCGGCAATCGGACCGTGAATTTCAACGCCAAGACGGATATCCAGATCCATGGCGGGGATGCGCGCGCCACAGCGACGGCGGTCAAGACGGAAGAGGAGCGGGTTTATGGTAATCTGCTCCGAAACCTGAAGCCGGCCGTCGTCTAGAGGGGGGCGCACATGGGAGTGGTTCCTGCCGGCCCTGCGGATCAAACGCAGAGCGGGCCCGTCTATTTCAAGCCGCAGCGCAACATCGGCGGCATCGTCATGGACGTGACGATCGAGGAAGTCGGCACCGACGACAACGTGATCACTGAGCACCCTGTCGAACAAGGGGCTCCGATCAGCGACCACGCCTACAACAAGCCCGTGCGCTTGGTGATCCGCGCCGGGGCTTCGAACTCCTCTGCGGCAGCCGATGGCGATCCATTCTATGCACAGGAGGTCTACGACAAGCTGCTGTCGCTGAAGCAATCGCTCGGCCTCTTCAACATCGTCACGGGCAAACGCAGCTATTCCAACATGCTGTTCGAATCGCTGGTCCAGACCACCGATCAGACCAGCGAATATGCCCTCGCGATCACGGCCAACTTCCGCGAGCTGATCCTTGTCCAGACCGAAGCGACAGCCGTTCCGCCAGTGGCTCAGCAGGCCCAGCCGCAATCCACCAATCCGCCGAGCGATCAGGGCAACCGTCAACTCACCCCGGCGCCCAATGCGAATCAGGGCGCCATCGCCTCGGCCCTTCCGGCAGGGACGGTCGTATGAGCGGCTATCAGGTCTTCGAAATCCCGACCTCGCCTCAGGCGCAGACGCTCCGCATCAACCTCGGTGGCACGTTCTATCGCCTGACGCTGAAATGGGCGGACGTGATCGAGGGAGGCTGGGTCCTCGACATCGATGATGATTCGAACGCTCCGATCATCAATGGGATTCCGCTGGTGACTGGAGCCGACCTCCTGGCTCAATACAAGCACCTTGGCATCCTGGGATCGCTGATCGTCCAGACCGACCACGCGCCGGACGCCACGCCGACTTATGGCAATCTCGGCGTGACCTCGCACCTCTACTATCTGCCTCCGCAAGCCGCGCCGGTGAGCTGATGGGCCAGCCGCTCTATCTGCGGAAGATTTCACTGATCACCTCCAACGCACAAGAGGCGATCGACTTCACCGAGTTCAAGATCGTGTTCAAGGTGAAGCAGTGGGATTTGCAGACGCCCAACAACCTGTTCGCCCGGGTCTATAACGTGGCGCCTCAGACGATCCAGCGGGTCAATGCAGAGTTCACCCGCGTCACCCTCTCTGCCGGCTACCAAAAGGCGCAGTTCGGCACGATCTTTGACGGCACGATCGTTCAGACCAAGAGCGGACGCGAGAACGCCACCGACACCTATCTCGACATCATCGCCGCGGATGGCGACATGGCCGCCAACTTCGCTACCATCAACCAGACCCTCGCGGCCGGTTCGAAGCCCAATGATCGGATTGGCGCGGCGGCCCAAGCCATGCAGGGATCAGGCGTCACCGCCGGACAGATATCGGATCTCGGCGGCAATCCCCTGCCGCGAGGCCGGGTCATGTTCGGCCTGGCTCGCGATCCGCTCAGGACCATCGCTCAGGATCAGCAAGTCAACTGGACGGTTCAGAATCAGCAACTCAACGTCTTCCCGATCACAGGTTTCCTACCGAGCGATGCGATCGTGCTCACCTCATCCACTGGCCTGATCGGCATTCCAGAACAGACCCAAGAGGGAATCAAGATCAGGAGCCTACTCAACGCTCAAATCAGGGCTGGGCAGAGGGTTCAGGTCGACAACGCTTCGATCAACCGCTTCCAGCTCGCGGTCGATATCTACGGCCAGGTCAACAATGCGATCTTGCCTCGCGTGGCCGAGGACGGCTTCTATCGCGTCGTGGTGGCGGAGCACTCCGGCGACAGCAGGGGCAATGACTGGTACACCGACATGATCTGCATCGCCATGGACGACGCTGTCACGCCAGGGCTGGCAACCAGGGCCTACAGTTAGGGCCTGAGGCTTTCGGGGGCGAGTTTTGGATCAGCGCGAACGGAGTAACGATCTCGAGGAAGTTCTCCGCGTGGTGCAGGACTCCACGCGCGCTCAGATTTGGTGCGGCGGTCCCGGTATCATCCAAAGCTTCGACCGGGCTAAGATGACGGCCACGGTCCAGCCAGCGATTATGGCTAAGGTGCTGAACCCAGCCGGTGTCTGGACCGATACGGCCCTTCCTCTTCTGGTCGACTGTCCAGTTCAATTTCCCAGCGGGGGCGGCTGCATTCTGACCTTTGACGTGGCCAAGGACGATGAGTGTTGGATCAACATCGCTGACCGCTGCATCGACGCATGGTGGCAGTCGGGCGGAGTCCAGCCTCAGGCCGAGATGCGGATGCATGACCTCAGCGATGGCTGCGTCTTCGTGGGTCAGCGAAGCCAGCCGAACGTGTTGCCAAGCGGTGTGACTGCGGGCGCCGCAGTCCTGCAAAGCAACGACGGCTCGACCTTCCTCGCCCTCAACCCGACCGCCCAAACGGTTGATATCACCGCCCCCGGCGGGTCGACGATCACTGCCGACGTGTCGATCGTCGGAACGCTGCACGTCACCGGCCAGATCACGTCCGATACCGATGTGGTCGCGGGGTCGGATAGCATCTCGCTGGTCAACCACGTCCACACTGACGTGCAGGTCGGCCTCAGCGACACTGGACCGGCGACAGGCTGATGAGAGTTCTCAAGCAGGATCCAATTACCGGCGACATGATCTTCGGTAGTGGGAATGACTTTTATGTCAATTCCCCCGAGGGCGTGGCGCAATGCGTCCTGACCGCCTTGAGGCTGCTTCAGGGCGAGTGGTTCCTGAACCTCCTCGCCGGCCTGCCGCTCTCGACCGAAATCCTGGGCTACGGAACCGCCTCGACCTATGACCCGGCGATCAAGGCCGTGATCCTCGGCGTCGAGGGCGTGACGGAGATCGTGTCCTATTCCAGTGTGGTCGAGAATCGCAAGCTGATCGTGTCCGGCGTGCAGGTCATGACCCTCTACAGCGAGCAACCCGTCGCCATCGGTGGTATAGGGTTCGATCTGGCTCAGACTGCGGTCTGGGGCGGCTTCAATTGGGGGGAGGCCGAGCTTGGCTAAGCTACTTCGCATTGCCCTGGCGGCGCTGGTCCTGGCGGCGTTCTCCCTCCCGTTGTCCATGATGGGAGTACGCCCCGCCGCGGCGCAGACCTCGTGCGGCTTCCAGACCGGCCAAGTCGCGACCGCTTACGGCATCAACATTTGCTCCGTGGGGAAACTGGACTACGGAGCCTGGGGCGGCGCGCTGTCCGGCATTGGCCTCTCTCCGCAGCTTGCGACCGGACTCACCATCAATTCGCCGATTCTGAACACGCCGTCGATCTCAACCCCGACGATCAGCGGCGGCACGCTGACCAACCCGTCCCTGGTCAACCCAACGCTAACGGGCGCGTCCATCTCCGGCGGCACGCTCAACAATAGCACGATCGGCGGCGTCACCCCCGCAGCGGGTTCATTCACCGCGCTCACCGATACCGGGATTACGGGCTCGACTCAGTGCCTGCATGCAAACTCAGCCGGCGTTATCACAGGAACCGGGGCTGACTGCCCAGTCACTGGCTCAGTGGTGACGAGCTTCAATTCGCGCGGTGGCGTCGTTGTACCCGCCTCGGGCGACTATACCGCAGCACAAGTCACCAATGCGGCGGACAAGACGTCGGCGAACACGTTCACGACCGGCGCACAGAGCATGCTGGCCGAAGTCATCAATGGCGCGGCTGGCAGCGGCTATGTCGAGTTCGACAATCAGTCGGTCGCCCCGGCTTCGCCAGCGAGCACCAACTTCCGGGTGTTTTCCAGTTCGGGTCACTTTGCATGGGTCGGCGCCAGCGGCTACGTGAAGACGTTCGACGGTTCGGCGCTCACTGCGAGTCGTACCTACAGCCTGCCCGATTTGGCTGGCACGCTGACTGTGCTTGGCAACACCACAACCGGATCAGGCTCAACCCTGGTGCTCGGAACTGGCGCGGCCATCGGAACGCCAGCGATTTCCGGCGGGACGATCAACAATGCGGTCATCGGCGGCGTCACTCCGGCAGCAGCCACCTTTAGCTCGATCACCGATACGGGCATCACCGGCTCGACTCAGTGCCTTGAGGTCAATTCCTCGGGAGCTCTTGTGGGCTTCGGGGCCGGGTGTGCAGGCGGCGCGAGCGGCGGCAAGCAGGGAACGTGGACGCCTACGTTCAGCTTCACGACGCCGGGAAATCTCTCCGTCAGCTACAACGCCGGCCGATTCGGAACCTACACCTGCGTCAACGTCACGGGCGGCGCCTTGGTCGAGGTCGAGGCGCACATAACGGCCAGCACCTTCACCTTCACGACGGCCTCCGGAACGTTCATCATGGGCTCCCTGCCCTATGCGATGACCAACACGAGCCTTGGCCCGGGCGGAACGATCACGAACACCAACGGAAACGTGACGTGGACGGGCGCTCCACGCCTGCAAGTCAACGACAGCACTCACTTCACGATCAACAATCTCGCGAGCGGATCGTCCGGCGCCAACTGGACAACAGCCAACTTCACTACCGGCAGTCCGCCCACGATCGACTTCACTGCGACCTATCAGACCGCGTCGAGCTGCTGAATGGCCGTTATCCCACTTGCCTCGATCGCATGCACGATTGACGCCAGCGGCATCTCTGCGCCGCCATATGCCGATATCTTGGATACGCTCACAGCGCAGTTCCAGGCCATCTTCGGCTCCGATGCGGTGCTGACCCCGGACACGCAGCCGGGCCAATGGCTCGCGATCCTGGCCAAGGCGCAGGACTCGTCCAACGCTGCGATGATCCTCGCCTTCAACAATCAGTCGCCCTCGACGGCGGTCGGTAATGGCCTGTCGTCGGTCGTGAAGATCAACGGGATCAAGCGCGAGAGCCCGTCCAACTCCACGTCCGAGCAACTGATCGTGGGCGAGGCCTTCACCCCGATTGTCAACGGCATGGTGGGTGATGGCGCGAACACATGGGCGCTGCCGGCCAGCGTCATCATTCCGTTCGGTGGATCGATCACCGTCACCGCGACCTGCATGACCACAGGCGCGATCCAGGCCGCAGCGGATACGATCACGCGCATCCTGACGCCTACGCGAGGATGGCAGAGCACGAACAATGCATCTGCGGCTACAGTAGGCGCGCCGGTCGAGGCCGACCCCCAACTGCGCCAGCGGCAGACGACATCGACTGCACTCCCGTCCAAATCGATTTTCGACGGGACTGTCGGGGCAGTCGAGAATCTGCCGGGCGTGACCAAGGTCCAGCCCTACGAAAACGACACGGGAACGACTGACGGAAACGGTATCCCGGCTCACTCGATCGCCTTCGTGGTCGAGGGCGGCGACGATACCCAGATCGCCCAGACCATCCTCCTGAAGAAGGGTCCCGGCTGCCGCACCTATGGCTCGACGGCCGTCGTCGTGTTGGATGTGAACGGGATCGAGAAAACGATCTATTTCTCGCGGCCCGTGATCCAGACCATCGGCGTGCAGGTCAACATGACCGCCCTGGCCAACTTCGTCTCCACCAGCGAAGCGAATGTGCAGGCGGATGTCTCGGCATTCATCAATGCCCTGATGATCGGCCAAGAGGTCTATCTGACGCAACTCTATGCGCCAGCTCTTCGCACCGGACAGCTTGACTACGGCACGTTCAACGTCACCGACATACAGATCAAGCTGAACAGCGGCTCATTCGGCCACGCCAATATCCCGGTGGGTTACAACGGCCAGGCGACCTGCACGCCCGCCGGTGTGACGATCATCCTGTCGTGAGCGCCGATCTGACGCCGTGGCTGTCGCTGGTCACGTCAGAACATGCCGGGGCGACGCGCTTCATCGCTGCGCTCTCCGCATCGATCCAGGGCCTCGCGGACCAGCGCATCAACTGTCTGGCGCTGCCGGGATATTTCGACCTCGATCTAGCCGAGGGGCAACAGCTCGACGTGATCGGCGAGTGGGTCGGCGTGAACCGCGAGCTCGAGCAGCCGCTTCCGAATGTCTACTTCTCCTTCGACACCCCCGGCCTGGGCTTCGATGTCGGCGTTTGGTTCAGCCCATACGATCCGACCGAAGGTCTCGTGAACCTTCCGGACGCGTTCTATAAGCCGGCCATCAGGTCCAAGATCCAGGCCAACCATTGGGACGGCTTGATCGATTCCGCAGTCTCAGCGCTCGAGTTGGTCCTAAGGCCCTACGGCCTGGGCTGCTTCATCAACGACCACATGGATATGAGCATGACGGTCGGAGTCTATGGCGGCCTGGTGCCGAACTGGATTTCCGGCCTCTTGGTCCAGAATAAGCTCTCGTTCAAGCCGGAGGGCGTCCACGTCAACTACGTGACGCCGAGCGTTCCTGGCGCCCCCCTTTTCGGCTTCGACATGGAGACGGCAGTGATCTCCGGCTTTGACCGGGGTAGTTGGCCCATCGATCTTGGCGTAGTTTACGCGGGCTCCGGCTCGGGCTTTGGCATTTTTTCCTTCGGGGGATCGTCGTTCTAATGCGCAAGCTGCTCCTGGCTATCGCCGGCGCCGCCATGCTGATGGCGCCTCTGGGCGCCTTGGCGCAATCCGTACCCAACGGCGGCACGATCAGCTTTGGGCAGGTCTGGACCCCTGCGCAATGGACCACGGCGTGGCAGTCAAAACAGGATTATGGCGCATGGGGCGGCTGCCTCAGCGGCATGGGCCTATCGCCGACGATCGCATCGGGATGCACCCTCAGCGGCGATACGTTCACCTCCGGCGCGATCACCGCCAGCACGATCGATAGTTCGGTCATTGGGGGCACGACCCCCGCGGCAGGCAAGTTCAGCACCCTGACCGACACTGGCGTCACGGGCTCGACGCAATGCCTGCAGGTCAATTCGGCCGGTCTCATTTCGGGTTTCGGAGCCAGCTGCGGCGTGGCGGCCGGCGGGACTAGCGGTCAGATCCTCTACAACAATTCGGGCGCGTCGGCCGGCTTCACGATGAACACCGATGTGACCGTGGTTCCCTCGACTGGAGTGGCGACCATCCACTCGGTGGGCGGCGTCACCATCGGCACGGCTTTCGTCAAGAATATCGGCACTTCGGGCGGCACGCTTTGCCTGCTCAACACGACCTGCGTCTTTGGAAGCGCCATGGTCGCCGATGTGAGCGCAACCCTGACGGGGCTTCCGGCGGCCTATCGTAGCGGCTCCAGCATCGTCGCTACTGGCGGGACCGGAGCGAGCTCTGGCCTGCAGTCGCTCAGTTACGGCCACTCCAGCTATTTCGGAGCTGATCGCGCCAACGGAACCGTCGGGTCGCCCTCCGCGGTGACATCGGGAAACATCGTCGGGCACTACGATTTTGGAGCATGGGGCTCCGATAGCACCCTGCACACGATCGCCACCATCACTTCCACGGCGGCGGCCGGGACCATCGGCACTTCCGACGCCTCGGCCAACCTCTGCATCAACAACATCCAGTCTGGAACGGCGAGCCTTCCCGCCACTCCGGTGTTCTGTCTGAATCAGGCCGGCTACCTCGCGCTGGCCTACAATGTTCAGGGATCACCGTCGCCGAAGTATGGAACGGCGCTGGAGATCACGGGCCCCGATGGTGTGGGCACGACCCTCGATATGTTCGCGTTTGACAATGCGGCCGGGGCCTATCCCGGCCTGCAGTTGGAACTCTTCGGCTGCACGAAGGCCAGCATCTGCGCTGTCCCGAATAACAAGTACGTGGGGACTGTCGCCTTCGCCGCGTGGAACGGCACTGGAGATACTGACGACGCGGCAGTGTTGGCGAAGACCACCGAAGCCCAGACGCCAAGCCACAACGGCATGGACATGGAGTTCTGGTACACGCCCAACGGCTCTACGTCGTTCACCCTTGGGGCCGCGTTGAGCCCAGGCGGCAATGGCGGCTTCGTCATCGGATCCACCACGGACCTTGGAGCCGGCACCCTCGATACGGCAGGGCAGATCGCGACTGCAGGCCTTCAAGTGGTCGAGCCGAGCTTCCATCTGCGCGGGATGTGGGGCGGCGGCGCTCCGACAGTGTCCAACGGAAGCCTGACGAGCGGTTCTGGGGATAACGCAGGGGAGCTGACGGGCGGATCAGCGGTCACGAGCGTGACGGTGACCTTCAACCGCGGCTGGAGCCATCGGCCGTTCTGCACGGTGATACCGGAGGGTAACGTCGCGGGCACGGTCTATATCTCTCCGGCGCCCACAACGTCGTCGTTCACCATCAACAGCACTTCGGCATACAATGGCGGCTATATGTACACCTGCCTCTAGGGACTATGCGCTCTGGCGATTGGTCAAGGTGGGGCCGAAGTGATATCTCAGACGCAGACGAACTAGCGGAGAGGCCGGGGTGGCAGAGAACGACTTCACCGCATTCGCGATCGGGGCCGGCGCCAATGTGCTGTCGCCCTCGGCATGGGCTGCAGACGGCAGTATCGCCCAAGGCTTTCTCGCCGGGGAGGCCTATTCCCAGAAGTGCAACACGGCTTGGCGTCAAGCCTCGTTCGTCGCCGCCGCCCTGGGTCAGCTCATCAACGACTCGACGGGGCTCAATGCCCTGGATGATGGCGTTATCGCCCATCTTGAAGCGAGCATGCAGGCTCTCCTGCTGGGTCAGCCGGAATATGCCGGCGTCGATACGGGCGCGGCAAACGTCTACGTTGGGGCCCTGGCGCCCGCCTACATCGCAGCATCCTATCCAGACGGGATGACGGTCCGCTTCCAGGTCGGCGCCGGCCACACGAACACCGGCAACTCGACGTTCAACTGCGGTACTCCCGGCGCGAAGCCGATTCTCTATCAGGACGGGACCCAGATCGGCAAAGGCACGCTCAATGCCGGCGGCACATTCACCCTGACCTATAGCGCCGCAGCCTCCGCATGGCTCATGCAAGCCCTGTCGCGAAGCCCTGTGGCCAACATCTGGTATGCATCCACTCAGGTTCGGGTCACTACCAATTCGAGCGGCTGGACCAATCTCGCCAACTCGATCGCCGTCACCAAGAAGCGGGCGACCAACATCATCTATTGGGAAGCGTTCGCGTCGTTCCTCAACGACACCACGAGCTCTCCCGGCGGCACCAAGGCTGGCCTCCAGTTGACCTATAACACCGGAGGCGGCCCGACCGTGCTTGATCAGGAGGTGGACGTCGGCCTGACGGGCGTCCTATCCACAATCTCCGTCTTGGACGTGGCATCGATCATGACGCTCGACAATGGCAGCTTGCCGCAGAGCTATACGCTGCAGCCGCAGTTCAGCTCGCCGTCCAGCACGCTCACGGGCATGGCCACGTCCGCCGTGCGGGGGATTGAAGTATGGAACTGAAAACTGATCTCTCCCATGGAGATGTCGCGCGGGCTGTCGCATCGGCGTTTCCGAATCGGACGTTCACGATCATCGATCCGATCGAGGATAACTCAGGATTCAGCGTGGTTTTCGACGGTCCATCCGTCACCGGAGCGCAACTCAACGCGGCGATCGCGGCCTATTCAAGCGCCTCCGCTGTGCTTGACCGGAGCCGGGCCGTGCTGTTTGGCCAGGTCGATTCGGCGCTGGCGTCGAAGCTCGCCGCATGGACCTATCAGGGCCACGCGTGCCCGATCACTGACAGCCTGAAAATCGGGGCGCGCGAGGCAGTTACCGTGGTCGGCAGCGCGCCGATCAGTTGGAACTTCGGGAATGGCGTCGTGATGCAGATGGCGGCGGCTGATTTGGCGACGTTCATCATGACCCGCGAAGCCTATGAGCAGGCGTGCCGGACCTTCGCAGCGGGCCTCATTGCCGAGATCACCGCGGCCTCGAGCGCGAAGTCCCTGGCGGCGCTCGACCTCACGTCCGGATGGCCAACGCCGCAGGGTTGACCCGAAGGCCCCCGCGCCTGATCATGGCGCCTCGCCTTCTGGGGGAACGGCATGCGCTATAAGCTCTCTCTGATCTCTGCGCTTGCCGCTCTCGCCTCGCTGGCTTGCGCTCCAGCAATGGCCGCAGCGCCCACTGTCGGAATCTATCAATATCCCGGCGGCCAGATCCAACAAGGCCAGGGCGTCGCACTGATCCCGGCCAGCTCGCCGTCGCTCGGCTACCAGCAGACCTCGTCGGTCTCGACTGCGGTCGGCCTTCCTTCGATCCCCGCGGGCGCGAAGATCGCGGTGATCGTGCCGGAGACGCAGTCGATCCGCTGGCGGGATGACGGGACCAGCCCCACGGCCAGCGTTGGCATGCCGATCTCAGCGCTCCAGCCCTTCGTCTACACGGGCGTCCTGTCGGCGTTCAAGATGATCCAGACCAGCGCGACGGCGACCGTCAACGTCACCTACTACTAAGGGCCATGCGATGAAGCGCCTGTCTGCACTCCTCGCGGCGATTGCGCTTCTCGGCGCGACGCCATCGCTCGCCCAGATTTCGACGGCAGGCCCGGCTCAATACGGCGCGCCTCCAGGGGGCGGAGGAGGTGGCGGATCCGGCACGGTCACGTCGGTTGCTATCACGGTCCCATCGATCTTGGCGGTCTCCGGTTCGCCGATCACCACGGCCGGCACGTTCGGGATCACGCTGAACACGCAGTCCGCGAATGGCGTGTTCGCGGGCCCCACGACCGGCGCCGCAGCCGCCCCGACGTTCCGCGCGCTGGTGGGGGCCGACCTGCCCGCGCCAGGCGCCAGCTCGGCTGGGGGTGTCTATTCCAAGGCCGCCGCCAGCCATAACTTCCTGACGCAGATCGGGACGGACGGCAGCGTGTCGGCGGCCCAGCCGGCGTGCGCGGACCTGTCGAACGCGGGCGTGTTCTGCCCCGCCAGCGCGGGCACGGGCGTGATCACGGCGCTGGGGGTCAATGTGGGTTCGGCAGGGGCTCCCGTGGTTAATGGCGGAGCGCTCGGAACGCCTTCCTCAGGGACCGGAACCAACATCACCGGCATTCCGAATGCCGCCGTGATTGGCCTCGGTAGCGCGGCGCTGGTGAACACCGGGACTTCGGGCGCGACGATCCCACTGCTCAACGCCGCTAATACGTTCTCGGGCAACACCACCGTATCGAGCGCATCATTCGGCCTTTCCGGCAACATCTCCGCTCCAGCGTGGACCACTGCCGGCATCCGCTACGCCAATGCCGCCGCGACCCTAACCGACACGACCTCGTCTGGCACCGTCGCCAGCGCCACCAGCGACCTCTGGAGCGGCAGCACCATCGCGGCCTCTAGCGCGACGACGTTCACGAACTATGACACCGCGACGTTCAAGGTTCCCACGGCGGGGACGAACGTCACGATGACGAACAAGGCGGCCATCGCGGCGGACAGCATCCGCATCGGTGGCGCGACCATCGGCTCTAACGCGCTGGCGGTGACGGGGACGGCGCTGTTTAACAACAATGTAACTCTGGCTTCAAGTATCCAAATATTCGGGTCTACAGGAACAACGAACCCTACAATTTCCTTATCTGGCAGCACAGATAGAGGATTTGGTTTTTCACAAAGTCGTCCTTGTATGATATATGGTGGAGCTTGCCAAGCCGCCAGCGGTGCTGCAAGCGGCGCCTCCTTATCCCTTTTGGCGACGCTTTCTTGGGGGGCTGGCGACCCAACTACTTCTGCGCAAGACCTTTTTATCGGACGCGCTGCTGCTGCTGCCGCCCAACTCGGCGCGGCTGCTTCCGCCTCTCCCGTAGCCCAAATCCTCCAATCCCAAGGCTCACGCGGCGGCACCGACACCAACACCGCTGGTGGCAGCCTCACCATCACCTCTGGAAATGGCACCGGCAACGCTACGCCCTCTGACCTGATCCTCAAGTCTCCAGTCGCCACCACGTCCGGCACGAGCGCGCAGACGCAGACAACCGGCCTGACCATTGACCAAGGAACGGCGGTCCTGAGTGGTTACACGGTGGCGACGCTTCCGGTCGCGCCGAAGACCGGCGCTATGGCCTACGTGACCGACGCCGACGCTTGCGTGAATGGTGCAACGCCAACCCACACCTCCGGCACCGCATTTTGCTCCGTCATCTGGAATGGCGCGGCGTGGCACGGGATCACAGGATAATCCAATGGCAAAACAAGTTGTTACAGTGACGATGGACGATGGTTCATGGTCGTTCAGTCACTCCGCGTCCATCAGCGACGCCGACATGACGCGGGTCATCGCCGGGCTTCAGGCGCAATATGGTCCTGTCGGAATCGGGGGTGGTGCGACACGACTGCTCACGCCGCAAGAGTGCTTCGGAAAGCTCCTTGCCGGCATGCGGGACTCGATAACCGCTGCCGTTACCCAGCACGAGAGCGCAGCGGCGCAGTCGACTGAAGTCGCTGCTGTGTCGGCCATTGTTCCCCCGGCGTGGTCCTGAACCTGATGGAGGCCCAAAAGCACGCCATTCGCCGCTGGGCCTCCTATGCGGCCCTCCTTCTTTCCAGCATCGCTCGTTTCTGACTATACTCGCGGTGATACAGGGGGCTAAGCCATGAGCGATCCGAAGTCCGTTCCCGAACACGTACCGCCGCAACCTACGGCCCCTCCGCGGCCAACCCCAGGCCCGACCCCGACGCCTGACGATGCAGGCGAAGGCGACCCGCCGCATCCCAAATAGGCGGTCCACGCGTTATGGATAGCGTGGCCATCTATTTTCTACTCGCGGACGTGGGAGTCCTTGCATTGAACGCCATGGCGGATCGACCGCTTGGGCGTAACTCCGGCGCCTTGTGGCTATCGGGGGGGCTGATGTTCGGCCAGGTCTTGGCCGTACTCCTGGGCACGATAGACAGGCCGTGGCGCTGGGGAGCGGCAAGCGTGGTCGATCTGGCGCTGCTCTTGGGGGCCTGCGTCGCCGTTCGACAATCCGCTCCCATGGCCCATCTGGGGCGCCTCACGATCAGGCGGGCGCTCTGGGCCTATGCGATGATCGGATGTCTCCTAGTGGGCATTTCGCTCCAGGTAACGCTGTGGGCGAGCTGGCTGCCTCACTACGGCGAGCCCTACAATTGGCCGATATTCGGCATCTTCTTTGCATACGTGCGAGTGTCGCGCATTCTATCAGTGCTAGAATTGTGCTGCGTAGGCTCGGCGGGGATATGGGGCGTTGTCGCTACTTGGGGGACTAGTTCTCTTTGTGGTCTCTATCGGGTGCCTCGGCCTCGGCATTCAAGCCGTTAGCCACGCCCATGACCGTGGAACGCGACCTCGGAAAACTCGTCGCGAAGGTGGACGAGCTGGAGCGGAGAGGGGAGAGCTGGGACGAGGCGATTAAGGGCTTGACCCAGGACCGCTGGTGGCTTCGCGGATTTCTCTTCGCGGGGGGCGCTCTCCTGGGGGTGTTCGGCAAGACCCTTCTTTCGCACTTGGCGGCCGGATGAAGATCGACTGGCCAGATAATCCGACAGAGCTTGAAGGGGTCAAATACCTCAAGGCCTTGCATAGCTGCGTGGAAGACAATTCCGCCAAGTTGGGCCGGAAGATCACCATCACGAGCATTAGCGCCTTCGTTGCGGTCATTATCGCTATGTCGACCGCCACCCTCACAATGGCGAGATGGTTTGCCGCAGTTGACGCCAGTCTGAAGACGATGGGCCAGATTGTGGACGATCAAAAGGCCCAGTCAGCTAAAATGGACGCCTTCAACACCAAGATTGAGGTGCTGATGGCGACTTCCCAAGACAACAATACCGCACTCCTCGGGCCGAACAGCGCATCGAATCGCCGGGCGGCTTTGCGAAATCATCAATGAAACGGCTTTGCCTCTTTCTGGCGCTGGCCGGCTGTGCGCATCAGGCCAAACTGACTCCTGTGCATCGCGTCGGTTTTCCGGCCATGCCCGGCCACGTTCTAGCGCCGCAGGCATGCGCCATTCCATCGCCGCCGTCCTATCCAGATACGCCAGCCGCTTTGGCCGCCGCTCCGGGTCTTATCGGCCGGGACCTGTTGATAGCGAAGGGAAAGGCCGCTCGAGATGCCTATGAAGCCAGGGTGGCCACGGCGAAGCATGCCTGTGGCTGAGATTTTTCCGGCGGCTGGGCCTATACTTCGCAGCGCTGATATCTGAGGGGCTTAGCATGACCGATCCCACGACCGACACGCCGGTCCACCAGCCGCCGAGCACGAGTGACGCGGTCAAGGCCTTTCTTGGGGACCTTGCGCGGCCGTTCGCGATCATCGTGACATCAGCCTCAACCGCCTATGCCGTGTGCGTCATCGCCTATGAGGGCAAGAATTTCAGCGAAGGCGCCATCTTCATCGGCGCCGTTTTCGCGGGCGTGAGCGCGCTCTATTGGGGAAAATCTGTCGAGAACATCAAACAGGCCCAGGCCAATGCCGATGTTGCGAAATCTAGCGGCGGATCATGATGCCTGACGCGGAGATCACCGCCGAGCGCCTGACCGACTTCGTGGGCTGCCCGAATGCTGGACCGGTCGCCGCAGCTATGGATGCTGCTGCCCAACGGTTTGACATCTCGACGCCGCTCCGTGTGGCCCACTTCA
>Ga0265338_10002264_pt1 | contig 29329 bp, 25 predicted proteins | sample 42126metaG_FD_193579 | JGI IMG/M metagenome (GOLD analysis project Ga0265338, IMG submission 193579) | Rhizosphere microbial communities from Carex aquatilis grown in University of Washington, Seatle, WA, United States - 4-21-26 metaG | ecosystem: Host-associated > Plants > Roots > Rhizosphere...
GCCCTGGATGGGTTCCACCAGGAAGGCGGCGGTGTTGGGTGTGATGGCCTTCTCGAGGGCATCCGCATCACCATAGGGCACGAGCTTCATGCCGCCCGGGAAGGGGCCGAAGCCGTCCTTGTACTGGGCCTCGCTCGACATGGCCACGATGGCGATGGTGCGGCCATGGAAGTTGCCGGTGCAGGCGATGATCTCGGCCTTGTCTGTGGCCACGCCCTTCACCTTATATGCCCACTTGCGCGCCGCCTTGAGCGCGGTCTCCACCGCCTCGGCGCCGGTGTTCATGGGTAGTGCCATGTCCATGCCGGTCATGGCGCAGAGCCGCTTCAGGAAGGCGCCCAGTTTCTCGCTGTGGAAGGCGCGGGAGCAGATGGCGAGCTTGCCGGCCTGCTCCGTGAGCGCCTGCACCAGCTTGGGGTGCGCATGGCCATGGCTCACGGCGGAGTAGGCGCTCATCATGTCCAGATACTTGTTGCCCGCGTCGTCCCACACGTGCACACCTTCGCCGCGCACCAGCACCACCGGCAGCGGGTGGTAGTTGTGGGCGCAGTACTTGTCTTCCAGTTCGATGGTCTTGTTCATGGGCTTGGGCCTTAGGAGCAGCGTGTGCGGGAAAACGACTATTATACCGGCCCAGCCATACCCGCTTTAACCCCCTAAATCCCGTCAAATCATGACTGAAGCACGTCACAACGCTCCCTGCAGCTTCCCAGGCCCTGCCGGGAACATCGAAGGGTTATTGGACGATCCGGATGGTTTGCCCAGCGCCATCGCCGTGGTCTGCCATCCGCACCCACTGCAAGGCGGCGCCATGCAGAACAAGGTGGCTTACATGTTGGCGCGCGCCTTCAACGACATGGGCGCAGTGAGTCTGCGCTTCAACTTCCGTGGCGTTGGGCAGAGTGCAGGCAAGTTCGACGAGGGGTTGGGCGAGACCGACGATGCGCTCGCCGCCATCGACTGGCTGATGGGACAGCATCCGGGTTTGCCGCTCTGGCTCGGCGGTTTCTCCTTCGGTTCCTACGTGGCGCTGCGCGCGCAATCGCGGCGTCCCGTGCAGCGGCTTGTCACGGTGGCGCCGGCGGTGGAGCGTTTCGCCACTTCCGACATCGTGCCGCCCGCCTGTCCGTGGCTGTTGGTGCAGGGCGACGCGGATGACGTGGTCTCGCCCCAGAAGGTCCTGGTCTGGGCGCGGGGCCTCGCCACACCACCGCGCATCCTGGAGATGGCCGGCGCCGGCCACTTCTTCCATGGCCGCCTGAATGAGCTGCGAGAGGCCGTGGCAAGCGCTTTCTGAACTAAACCCCGGATTTTGCTAGACTTCCGCCCCTCATAGCTGTTCTTCGGGGGTAATGAACATGCGCCGCATCCTTCTGGCCAGCCTGCTGCTGGCCGTCAGCAGTTCGGCTTTCGCTACTGACGACATCACCATCCCTGGCCTCAGCCAGTCCGACTTCAACGGGCTGTCGACGGACCTGGGGGCCGTCACCAGTTTCAAGCAGATGCAGGGCGCCTCGTCCGAGGGCATCGTCGGTTTCGACGTGGGCCTGAACTTCGCCGATACCCAGGTGAGCCACAAGCAGGCCTGGAACGACGCCACCAGCGACAACGTCTCCAACGTGCCCTTCGCCAACGTGACCGTGTCCAAGGGCCTGCCTCTCGGTTTCGACGTGGGCGCCGAGTACGCCTTCGTGCCGGGTTCGAACATCCATCTCTACGGCGTGGAAGCGCGCTACGCGATCCTGGACGGCGGCATCGCCGAGCCGGCGGTGGGCGTGCGCTTCGCTTATACGCACCTGACCGGCGTGGATGACCTATCCTTCAACACCAAGACCCTGGATGTCTCCGTGTCCAAGGGTTTCGGTCCCATCACCCCCTACGCAGGCGTGGGCGAGGTGTGGACCAGCAGCTCGCCGGATGCCTCCACGGGCCTCTCCGACTTCAGCCAGAGCAACGCCGAGTTCTTCGTCGGCGTGGGCTTCAACCTGGGCGTGCACCTGGCCCTGGAGTACAACCACCTGGCAGGCAACAGCACCTATACCTTCAAGCTGGGTTTCGGCTTCTGATCGCATCCTGAAAGTCCCGGCCGCCGCGGCGGCGGCCGGGCGCCCCCTCGACTACCGCAAGATACCGCCATGTTCTCCGCCCTGGTCTCGTTCCTGGATAAGCATCTTGGCCCTACCGGCACGAAGACGGCCGTCCCCGTCCCCCACGATGAACTGCGGGTGGCTGCAGCGGCACTGATGGTGGAGATGTCCCGTTCCGACTTCGACGAAGCGGAAGTGGAACTGGACCTGGCGCGGGACCTGCTGGCGGAACGCTTCAGCCTCACACCCGCAGATGCGGCCGAGCTCATCAAGGCGGCGCAACAGGAATCGGACCACTCCGCCTCGCTGTTCCGCTTCACCCACCTCGTGAACCAGCACCTGGATGCGGCCGGCAAGCTCGCACTCATGACCATGCTCTGGGACGTGGCCTATGCCGACGGCCGCCTGGACAAGCATGAGGACGCGCTCATGCACAAGCTCGCGGACCTCTTGTACGTGCCGCTGGCGGACCTGATCCGTGAGAAGGAAGCCGCCAAGCAGCGGCAGAAAGCGAGAGAGAGATAGAGAGCGCCGGCAGGGGATGCCGGGCTTCGACTGACCTTAAGCCATCAAGTGCCGGAGCCGTGCCTCCCGGGCACGGCTCCGGTCCGGAATGGCTTACTTCACCATGTCCTTGAGGCCCTTGAGGGCCTGCACCTTGACCACGTTCCGGGCGGGCTTCGCCTTGAAGATGGTCTTCTCACCCGTGAACGGGTTGATGCCTTCGCGTTCCTTGGTGGCCGGCTTGCGCACGACCTTGACCTTCATCAGGCCAGGAACCACGTAGATGCCAGGACCCTTCTTGCCCAGGCTCTTGCCGATGAGGCCAGCCAGGTTCTCGAAGATCGAGGCCACCTGCTTGCGGCTCAGGCCGGTCGCGTGGGCCAGGTAAGCATAGGTCTCGGACTTGGTGAACGGCTTGTCGGCATTCACAGCCGGGGCCTTGACGGCCTTGGCAGCGGATTTGACGACAGCCTTTTTCTTTGCAGCCATTTAGGTCTCCTCTTAGATGGCTAAAAAGTAGGACACGCGCGAAATTTAGCACACGCGGGATAAAGTGCGTAGGTATTTTCCGGGAAAAACACGGTTTTTTTTGAGTCCCGAGCGTTTTACCCCTTGGAAAACAGCCTTTTCAGGGGTGCCAGGACTTCAAGTGGTTTCTAGCTGCTTTTCCAGGGGTTTTTGCAACCGTCCCTGGTGCGCTTTCTCGCCCCGCCATCCCTGGCGGGGCGCTCGCCGCATGCGGCGAGCTCAAAGGCCCATGAAGGGCCAGATGTGGGGCAGCGCGTAGTAGCCGATCACCTGCAAGACGAGCAGCACCACCAGCGGTGAGAAGTCGAGCCCGCTCAAGGGCGGCAGCACCCGGCGCACCGGGCGCAGCAATGGGGCATTGAGGGGCTGCAGCATCCCGTCCACCGGGCTGCGGCCCTGGGCGAACCAGCTGCCCAGGGCCTCCACCAGGATGGTGAAGAAATACAGGTTCACCAGGATGTAGATGAGCTTCAATACCGTCCACATCAGCAGGAACAGCGGCGAGTAGGCGAGGCCGTAGCCGAGGCGGTTGGCGCACCAGGTCACCAGTACCACGTTCACCAGCTGCAACAGCACCGCCAGCACCAGCGAGGCGAGGTCGATGCGGTTCCAGGGGCGGATCACCCGGCGCAGCGGCAGCAGCAGCGGGTTGGTGAGCTTCATCACCGCCTGGGCGAAGGGGTTGTAGAAGTCAGCCCGCACCTGCTGCATCAGGAAGCGCAGCAGCACCGCTGCGGTGTAGAGCCCCAACACGGTGTTGATGATGAACACCAGGGCATGTAGCGAATTCTCCATCACTTCTCCTCGCTGGCTTCGGCCGAGAGCTGCCGGCCGCGGTCGCGGGCGGCGGTGAGTGCCTTCTGCACCAGGGCGGCGAACTTACCATCTTCGAATACGCCCAAGGCGGCGGCGGTGGTGCCGTTGGGGGAGGTCACCTGCTTGCGCAGCGTGCCCGGTGCCTCACCGGATTCCTGGGCCATGCGCGCGGCGCCGAAGGCGGTCTGCGATATGAGTGCGCGGGCGGTCTCTGCCGGCAAGCCCAGTTCCAGGGCCGCCGCCTCCATGCACTCCATGAGTAGGAAGAAATAAGCCGGACCGCTGCCCGAGACGGCGGTGACCGCGTCCATGAGGGCTTCGTCCTGTATCCACAGCGCCCGGCCCACCGCCTCCATGAGCACCTGGGCAGTCGCCCGCTGTTCGGCGCTCACCTGGGATGTGGCGTAGAGACCGGCGGCGCCGGCGCCGAGGAGGGCAGGGGTATTGGGCATGACCCGCACGATGGCCTGCCCGCCCCCCAGCCAGCGGTCCAGATCGCCAGTGGTGATGCCGGCGGCCACGGAGACGATGAGAGGTTTCCTGGCCTGCACCGTCTCGGCCACGGCCTTGGCGGCGGATCGCATCACCTGGGGCTTCACCGCGAACACCACCACGTCCGCGTCGCGCACCGCGGAAGCACCGTCGGCGCTCATGCGCACCGGCATGCGCTTGGCGATGGCGGCGCGTTGTTCGGCATCGGGTTCGGAGACGGTGATGCGCCCGGGTTTGCAGCCTTTCTCCACCAGGCCGCCCACCAGGCTCCGCGCCATGTTGCCGCCGCCGATGAAGGCGATGCGAAGGTCGTCGAGCAAATGCTTGTCTCCGTCAGGAGATATAGATGATACGTCAGGTCTTCGGCGGTCTTGCACCAAAGATAGCCGTACCGATGCGAACGATCGTGGCGCCTTCTTGCACGGCGGCTTCCAGGTCATCGGACATGCCCATAGAGAGCGTATCCACGGCATGGCCACGGCGCTGCAGGTCTTCCAGGAGTCCGCGCATCGCCCTGAAGGGCGTGCGCTGCGTTTCGGGATCCGTGGCCGGTGCCGGGATGGCCATGAGGCCGCGCAACCGGAGCCGCGGCAGTGCCGCCACGGCGGCGGCCAGTTCAGGCACGCGTTCCGGCATCACACCTCCCTTGCTGGACTCGCCGGAGACGTTCACCTGCAGGCATACCTGTAGCGGCGGCAGCTCAGCGGGACGCTGGTCCGAAAGGCGTCTGGCGAGACCCTCCCGGTCCAGGGTGTGGATCCAATGGAAACGCTCGGCCACCTCGCGGCTCTTGTTGGATTGCAGCGCACCGATGAAGTGCCAGGTCACGGGCCGGCCGGCGAAAGCGCTGATCTTGGGCAGGGCCTCCTGGACGTAGTTCTCGCCGAAGTCCGCCTGCCCCCCGCCCCAAGCCGACTCCAGGGCCGCGATGGGCTGCATCTTGCTCACTGCCAGGAGGGTGACTGCGGCGGGGTCACGTCCTGCACGCGAGGCGGCGGCGGCGATACGCGCGTGGACCTGCAGGAGGTTCCGGGTTATGTCGTCCAGGGCTTTGTCCTCACAGGGGGATAAAGGAAGCCTAGTTATGCAAAATGAGTCCGTTATACTCTAGCCCACCTGCCCGGAGACCCGCTCTGGCCGGGCTCCAGGGGGCAAAACGGTACCAGGGGAGAGACATGGCAGCTGACATCTCGCAACTGCTCGCCTTCGGCGTCAAGAACAAGGCTTCCGACCTGCACCTGTCCGCGGGTGTGCCCCCCATGATCCGCGTGGACGGCGACGTGCGCCGCATCAACATGCCGCCGCTGGAGCACAAGGACGTACACGACATGGTGTACGACATCATGAACGACAAGCAGCGCAAGGACTACGAGGAATTCCTCGAGTGCGACTTCTCGTTCGAGATCCCCAACCTGGCGCGCTTCCGCGTCAACGCCTTCAACCAGAACCGCGGTTCGTCGGCGGTGTTCCGCACCATCCCCTCCAAGATCCTCTCGCTGGAGGACTTGGGCGCGCCGAACATCTTCAAGGAGATCGCGGACAACCCGCGCGGCATCGTGCTGGTGACCGGTCCCACGGGATCCGGCAAGTCCACCACGCTCGCCGGCATGATCAACTACAAGAACGAGAGCGAGTTCGGCCACATCCTCACCATCGAGGATCCCATCGAGTTCGTGCACGAGTCCAAGAAGTGCCTCATCAACCAGCGCGAGGTGCATCGCGACACCCTCGGCTTCAGCGAGGCGCTGCGCTCGGCACTGCGAGAGGATCCGGACGTGATCCTGGTGGGTGAGATGCGCGACCTGGAGACCATCCGCCTGGCGCTGTCCGGCGCCGAGACCGGCCACCTGGTGTTCGGCACGCTGCATACCAGTTCCGCCGCCAAGACCATCGACCGCATCGTGGACGTGTTCCCGGCCGCCGAGAAGGACATGGTGCGCTCCATGATCTCGGAGTCGCTGCGTGCGGTGATCTCGCAGTCCTTGCTGAAGAAGATCGGCGGCGGCCGTGCCGCGGCCCACGAGATCATGATCGGCACCGGTGCCATCCGTAACCTGATCCGCGAGAACAAGATCGCGCAGATGTACTCGGCGATCCAGACCGGTCAGCAGCATGGCATGCAGACGCTGGACCAGTGCCTGCAGGACCTGGTGCGCAAGGGCATCGTCACCAAGGAAGAGGCGCGCAACAAGGCGACACAGAAGGAACTGTTCGCTTGATTCGCATCCGGTGCGCATCCGCACCGCATCTTAAGATGTCTATAGAGCGCACCCTCAGGGGGGATGCGCGGAGCGAGAGATGGAAAGAGACCAAGCAATAAAATTCATGCAGGACCTGTTGCGGGCCATGATCGGCCGCAAGGGTTCCGACCTGTTCATCACCGCCGGCTTCCCGCCGGCCATGAAGGTGGACGGGCAGATCACGCCCATCACCGACAAGCCGTTGACGCCCGACCAGGCGGCGATGCTGGTGCGCGCCATCATGAACGACCGGCAGACCAAGGAGTTCGACGCCTCCAAGGAATGCAACTTCGCCATCAACCCGCCGGGCATCGGCCGCTTCCGCGTCAACGCCTTCGTGCAGCAAGGTCGCGCCGGCGCGGTGCTGCGCACCATCACCACCGAGATCCCCGACTTCGACAAGATGGGCCTGCCGCCCGTCCTGAAGGAAGTGGTGATGTCCAAGCGCGGCCTGGTGATCATGGTGGGTGGCACCGGTTCCGGTAAGTCCACCTCGCTCGCGGCGATGCTGGGCTACCGCAACAAGAACACCAAGGGCCACATCATCACCATCGAGGACCCCATCGAGTACGTGCACCCGCACCTGGGCTGCCTCATCACCCAGCGCGAAGTGGGTGTGGATACGGACAACTGGGAGATCGCCCTCAAGAACACCCTGCGCCAGGCGCCGGACGTGATCCTCATCGGCGAGATCCGTGACCGCGAGACCATGGAGCACGCGGTGCAGTTCGCCGAGACCGGCCACCTCTGCCTCTCCACGCTGCATGCCAACAGCGCCAACCAGGCCCTGGACCGCATCGTCAACCTGTTCCCGGAAGAGCGCCGCCACCAGTTGTTGATGGACCTGTCCTTGAACATCAAGGGCATCATCTCGCAGCGCCTCATCAAGAAACCGGACGGCAAGGGGCGCGTGGCGGCGCTGGAGATCCTGCTCAACTCGCCGCTGATCTCAGACCTGATCTTCAAGGGCGAGATCGCCCAGATCAAGGAGATCATGTCCAAGTCCACCCAGCTCGGCATGCAGACCTTCGACCAGGCGCTCTTCAACCACTACGAAGAAAGCAACATCAGCTACGAGGAGGCCATCCGTAACGCCGACTCGCAGAACGAGCTGCGCCTCAGGATCAAGCTGGAGAGCAAGCTCGACAAGCCGCCGGTGGATGACGGCATCGAAGGCATGCAGCTGGTCGATACCGGCAAGGGCCAGAAGCTCTAAGGGGTCGGCGCGCGCCCTGCGCGCCGCGACATGCATAACGACGGAAGCGGACGATGAACATCAGCCCGTATCTCAAGCTCATGGTGGAGAAGAACGCCTCCGACCTGTATCTCACCGTCAACGCGCCGGTGAAGATCAAGATCGAGGGCAAGCAGGTGCCGGTGGGCAAGACCCTGCTCACGCCGGAGCTGGTGCGGGATGCCGCCTACGGCATCATGAGCGAGAAGCAGCGCAAGTCCTACGAGGTGAAGCACGAGTGCGACTTCGCCATCGCCGAGGAAGGCGTAGGCCGCTTCCGTGTCAACGTGTTCGTGCAGCGCGGTAACGTGGCCATGGTGCTGCGCTACATCCCCTCCGCGGTGCCGCAGTTCGATAACCTCAAGCTGCCGCCGGTATTGAAGGACCTGATCCTGCACAAGCGCGGCCTGCTGCTGATGGTGGGTTCCACCGGTTCCGGCAAGTCCACCACGCTCGCCTCCATGATCAACCACCGCAACGAGAACCAGGCGGGGCACATCCTCTCCATCGAGGACCCCATCGAGTTCAGCCATCCCAACATCCAGTCCATCATCAACCAGCGCGAGGTCGGGCAGGACACCCTGTCCTACGCCAACGCGCTCAAGAGTTCCCTGCGCGAGGCGCCGGACGTGATCCTGATCGGCGAGATCCGCGACCGCGAGACGATGGAGGCGGCCATCGAGCTCGCCGGCACCGGCCACCTGGCCATCTCCACGCTGCACGCCAACAACGCGCACCAGACCATGGACCGCATCATCAACATGTTCCCGCAGGAGCTGCACAAGCAGCTGTTCATGGACCTGTCCCTGAACCTGCGCTCGATCATCAGCCAACGCCTGGTGCTGGGCAAGGATGGCAAGCGCGTGGCGGCGGTGGAAGTGATGCTCAACACGCCGCACATCGCCGACCTGATCCTGAAGGGCCAGGTGGACGAGCTGCGCCAGGCCATGGAGGAGAGTCCGGAGGGCGGCATGCAGTCCTTCGACCAGGCGCTCTTCAATCTCTATAAGGAAGGCCGCATCGAACTGGAGGAAGCGCTCAAGAACGCCGATTCCCGCGCCAACCTGGAAGCCAAGATCAATTTCGGTTAAGAGCAGTAGGCTGCGCGGCGGCCTATTCGATTACTACTACGAGCAGCCGTCTGGGGGGTCCACATGTTCCGTAAATCTTCGCTCGGCCTGGCATTCAGCCTGGTATGTTCCGTCGCTTTCGCCGCCGATGCGCCGGCCTCCGGTGCCGCGCAGATCCCGGTGTCGGCGTTCTGCACCTTCTCCAAGATATCCAACATCAAGATCTCGCCGGACGGCAAGTACCTGGCGGTGGTGATGGCGGATGACAAGAGTGGTACCGCCCGCAAGACCCTGGTGATCATCACCGCGGACCAGCCGCACAAGGCCACTGCCAGTTTCAGCACCCTCGGCGATGAGCTGATATCCAACTTCTGGTGGGTGAGTGACGAACGTGTGATCGTGGCGGGCGCGATCCAGACCGGCAGCTTCGACACCCCTTTCAGCGACGGCAAGGTATACGGCGTGAACGTGGACGGCAGCCAAGAGAAGCAACTGTTGCCGATGATAACGGACAAGATGCGGGATTCGACTCATACTCACGGCGCCCAACAAGTCGTCTATTTCTACAACCTGTTGCATCGTTTCAACGACGATCCCCGGCATGTGATCATCAATGGCGGCCAATACGCGGGCCGCGCGTTCGACCAACCTACACAGGCCTATGAGTTGGACGTGTACACGGGGCAGACCCGGCAGATCGTCGAGTCTCCCGTCGCGGATGCCGAGCTCATCTCCGACAACAAAGGCCAGGTGCGCGTGGCTTTTGGTACGAACACCGCCACAGGCGAGCCCGAGGTCTTCTATCGCCAGGACGGACATAGTCTCAACTGGACTAACATGAGCAAACTGTTCGAAGGCGGGGATCGTGCCGAAGCGGACAGCGCTCCCGATGGCTTCATGCCGGACGACAAGCACCTCTACTGGTATGCCCCCACACCCACCGGCACCCATGGACTCTATGATCTGGATCCAGATACCCTTGCCCTGAAGCCGATCTTCACGGATCCCGATTTCGACGTGAACGACGAGATTGGCGGCTTCGAGTGGAGCACACCGCAGAAGATCATCGCTGTGGAGACCATGCCGGGTTTGCCGAAGGTCCAGATCCTGGATCCGGATGATCTCAAGTCCCAGTACCTGGCTCAGTTCTACGATGCCTTCCCCGGCCAGCACGTAGGGATGACCAGCAACTCCCGCGACCATTCCCGCATGGTCGTCTCAGTGCGTAGCGACAAGAACCCGGGTGAGTTCTACCTGTTCGATACCAAGACCGGTCAGGCCCAATTCCTGTTCGCTTCGAAACCGGAGATCGACAACTCCCTGATGTCGCCGATGTTGCCCATCGAATTCAAGGCACGTGATGGCCTGACTTTGCATGGCTATATCACGCTTCCGGCCTCTTCCAACGGCAAGAACCTGCCGCTTATCATCAACCCGCACGGCGGCCCACACGGCATACGCGACGAATGGGGTTTCGATTCCGAGGTGCAGCTCTTCGCCAGTCGCGGCTACGCCGTACTGCAGGTCAACTACCGCGGCTCCGGAGGTTATGGCAGCAAGTTCCAGGACGCGGGCTATAACAACTGGGGCACCACCATGCAGGATGACCTGGCGGATGGCGTGCAGTGGGCCATCAAGCAAGGTTATGCGGATGCGAACCGGGTCTGCATCTACGGTGGCAGCTACGGTGGCTACGCCGCGCTCGAGAATCCCATCCGCTATCCGAGCCTCTACAAGTGCACGGTCGGTTATGCAGGCGTGTATGACCTGACATTGCAGGGCAAGAGCGGAGACACCCATCATTTCGCCAGCGGCAAGCGGGCTCTGGCTGCATTCCACGGAGACGACGAAGAGCGTCAGAAGCAATATTCACCCGCCTACAACGCGGACAAACTCACCATACCGGTGTTCATCGTGTACAGCGGCCACGATGAGCGAGTGGTGCCCAAGAACTCCGAGGAACTCATGTCCGCTATGGACAAGCTTGGTAAGCCGTACGATGTGATGTACGAGCCCAACGAGATGCATGGTTACTACAAACCCGAGCATCGGGAAGAGCTGTACACCCGCATGCTGGCGTTCTTCGATAAGTACATCGGTCCGGATGCGGCCAAAGCCAGCGTGTCTCCTGCCACCGGAGCGACAGCATCAAAGCCCTGATGTAGTGCTCATCGAGAAGACAGAAAAGGCGCCGCAAGGCGCCTTTTCTGTCGCGTATAAGGCCGATTCGTGGATAGCCGCTTGTCAGCGGAGGGGCTTAACTTTCAAGACTTGGTTATGTTAAATTTTGCGCCTCAAACAGCCAATCGTGTCGTACCACGTAGGTATCGGAATCTGGGGAGTACAGGGGATGTTGCGCAATCTGCTCATCAGCTTGGTGCTGGGTCTCGCCATCAATCCTGCGTCTGCCGATGCGCCTGCGGCGCCTGCTTCGCCCGTCCCGGTCGAGGCCTTCTTCAGCAACTACAAGGTCACAGCGGTACAGGTCTCGCCCGACGGCAAGAACCTCGCGGCGGTCGTCTCCGACGACGCATCCGGCCAGGGCGACAAGTTCCTGATGATCTTCGGCGCGAGCGATATGAAGCTCAAGACCAAGTTCCAGGTGTCTGAGAACCAGGTGATCTGGCACTATTGGTGGGCTAACGACGAACGTGTCCTCATCGCGACATCGACGCAGACAGGGGCCCTCTCAGTGGCGACCTTCGATGATGCGCTCTATGCCATCGATGTCGATGGCAGCAAGTTCCTTCAGCTCCTAGGCGATATCCCCGATACAGCACCTGCGGCAACTCCTCCCAAGGTGCTGGATAACGTAGACGACTTCAGCCACATCAAGGACAAGGGGCAGCCCAAGCCCAAGGGCCCCCATGTGAATCACTTCTTCGACGGGATGCTGCATATCCCGAGCGATGGCAGTCACCGCGTATTGGTCGAGGGATGGTCATCCGACAGCGATCATATGCAAGTCCTTGACGTCGACGTGGATACCGGCGACGTCAAGGTCGTGATCGAGTCGCCCCTCAACAACGGAAGTTTCCTCACCGACGCAGATGGCCACGCACGCGTCACCTGGGGCACGAAGAATTCTGACGGCAGCCGGCAATTGTTCTATCGCGACGCCGCGGATTCGGCGACGTGGAAGGACCTGAGCGCTCTCTACAATGACGTCGATCCAGCGGACTACGATACCGGCCCCTTGGAAGTGACGCAGGATGGCAAGGCCTTCTATTGGCGGGGACGGACATCGGACAGCACCCTGGGTCTGTACCAGGTGGATCCGGCCGACATGCACCTGACCGGGCTGTATTCGGACCACAGCTTCGACATCGAGACGTTCTACTACGGCGACTATCTCAGTAACAAGCACAAGATCCTCGGAGTGGAGACTTACCCGGGCCTGCCCGAATTCCACGTGATCGATGCCAAGGATCCCGAGACCGCGCTGCTGCAGGCATTGCGGCAGGCTTTCCCGGGTCAGCAACCCGACGTCACCAGCGCGACGCGCGACAACACCTTGCTGGTGGTGTTCGTCAGCGGCGACCGTAACCCGGGCGACTACTACCTGTTCAATGCCAAGACCCTGAAAGCTGACTGGCTGTTCAGCCGGCTGGAGCAGATAGACCCGGACAAGATGGCCGCGCGGCATCCGGTCAGCCTCAAGGCGCGGGACGGGCTTGCCTTGTATGGCTATCTCACCACGCCGCCCGGCAAGCCGCTGAAGGATCTGCCGCTCATCCTGCTTCCTCACGGCGGGCCGCATAACGAGCGCGATTATTGGGGATGGGATCCGGAAGCGGAGTTCTTCGCCAGCCGCGGCTATGCGGTCTTGCAAGTGAACTTCCGCGGTTCCGGCGGATATGGCTTGAAGTTCCAGCAGTTGGGGTACCGCAATTGGGGCACCACCATGCAGGACGATCTGGCGGACTCGGTGCAATGGGCCGTGGCCCAAGGTATCGCCGATCCCAAGCGCATATGTATCTATGGGGCCAGCTATGGCGGTTATGCCGCACTGGAGAACCCGATCCGCTATCCACAACTCTACAAGTGTGCCGTGGGCTATGTGGGCGTCTACGACCTCACGCTGGAAGCCAAATATGGTGACGTGCACCGGTCCGCGAACGGACGGAACTTCCTGGAGATCGTGCGCGGCAACGACACCAAAGAGCTGAAGCAATACTCGCCGGCTTTCAACGCAGACAAACTCACCGTGCCCGTGTTCATCGCCTACGGTGGCAAGGATCAGCGGGTGGTGCCGGACAATGCCAAGGAACTCATGGCTGCCATGGATGCCGCCGGCAAGAAATACGAAGCCCTGTTCGACCCGTATGAGATACACGGGTTTGGCAAGCCCGAGGACAGGTTCGAGCTCTATACCCGCATGATCAAATTCATCGATGCGAACATCGGGGACACCGCGGGCGGCCAGAGTGCCCCGGCTGCAATGCATTGATTGCGCAGAAGTGTTGAAGATTGGATAACTTAAGGGAGTGGGGGATCATGAATAGATGGCATCTTTCTCGGCTTTGTGCGGTTATCGGCTTGGGAGTCCTGTTGCTGGCGGGCTGTGGGACCGATCCTGTCTCGCCTGATCAGGACGTGAGCTTGCAGCCAGGCTATGGCGTCGCAGCGGTGGTCTTCGACAACCTGGACGTGCTCACCGCAGTCACCATCAAATCACCGGACCCCAAGGGCGGTGAAGTGGACATCAGTTATGTGGGCAAAGGCGTGACCATGTTCGTATACACCTTGCCGGCAGGCAGTTACTGCCTGACCCATTTCAACACCGCGTTCTACAGGTTTACCCAGGACGACATGACCCACGGCATCTGCTTCGACGTGGTGGCGGGCAAAGTGGCATACAGCGGCAACTTGGCGCCGCGCGCGGTCGGGCGCGACACGAAGACTTTCCAAAACTATTACTGGGCCGCGTTCGAGAAATCTTTCAAGGATCAATATCCGAAGCTCGCGAACCTCCCGATCGTCAAGCCTTGATCAGAAGGTTGTGCAGAATGGAAAAGGCGCCGCAAGGCGCCTTTTCTCTTTTCAGCATCCGGCGTGGTGCATCAAGCGGGGAACACAGAGGCTCCATCGAACACCGGGCCATCCACGCAGACGCGCTTCATGGCTGGGCCGTCCGGCGTCTTCACTTCCACCGCGCAGCCGGCGCAGCCGCCCACGGCGCAGGCCATGAACTCTTCCAGGGACACCTGGCTCGGTATCTTGAACTCCTGGGCCAAGAGCGCCGCTGCCTTCAGCATGGGGGTGGGACCGCAGGCGAAGATCTCCACCTCGGCCAGGGCCTTCGCGTCCAGCGACTTCAGCCAGGTGCAGGCGAGGTCGGTGATGTAGCCATCGAAGCAGCCGGCATAACCCTGCTTGCTGGCTAGGCGGCTGGGATAGCCCCAGTCCTCCATGAGCGGCATGCAGCCGATGACGCCCGTCGGCATGCCTTCGATCATGATGGTGGAGGGGCGCGTCTTGAAGGGGAAGGGCACTTCCGAACCCATGAGGACGAGCGGTTGCCACTTGGCGCGCTTGTCGGCGCGCATGGCATCGGCGATGAACACCATGGGCGGGATGCCCACGCCTCCCCCTAAGAGCAGCGGACGTGGCTTCTCGGGATGCAATACGAACGGTTTGCCGATGGGGCCCAGACAGGAGAGCACGTCGCCTTTATGCCGCTCCGCCAGCAAGCGGCTGCCTTCGCCCATCACCTTGTAGAGGCACTCTATCCAGCCTTCGGCAGGCGAGACCCGCATGATGGACATGGGCCGGCGCATGGGCAGCGCCGCGTCGCAGGAGAGGTGCACGAAGCTGCCGGGCAGCGCCCTGGCGGCGCACTGGGGCGCCTTCAGGCGCAACACGTGTTGGGCGCCGGGGAAGTGCTCGTGCGCCAGTATCTCCGCATCTTCCACGAAGATGCTGCCGCGGTGTTCGGGGTGGTTCATCTCAAGCCTTCAGGTGTAGAAGCTCTGCAGCACGGCCATGCGCACCGCCACGCCATTGCTGACCTGCTCGCGGATCACGGACTGCCGGCCGTCGGCCACTTCCGGCGCGATCTCGACGCCACGGTTCATGGGCCCGGGATGCATCACGATGGCATCGGGCTTGGCGAGCTTCAGGCGCCGGGTGTCGAGGCCGTAGCGCTTGAAGTAGGCGGCGGCAGTGGGCACGGCAGCCTTCTGCATGCGCTCCTTCTGGATGCGCAGCATCATCACCACGTCGGCGCCGGCGATGGCCTCGTCCGCATCGGTGAAGAGCTCGCCCTTCAACTCGCCTTGCTTGGGCAGGAGCGATTTGGGGCCGGCGAGACGGATATCGCGGGTGCCCAGGGTCACCAGGGCGCGCATCGCGGAGCGCGCCACCCGCGAATGCTTGATGTCGCCGACGATGGCGACGCTCAGCTTCGAGAAGTCCTTCTTGTGGCGGCGGATGGTGAAGGCATCCAGCAGGCCTTGGGTCGGGTGCGAGACGTGGGCCTCGCCGGCATTCAGCACGTGCACGTGAGGCGACGCGTGTTCCGCCAGCAACCTGGGCACGCCCGCGTCCTTATGCCGCACCACGAACACATCCACGTTCATCGCTTCCAAGGTATACAGCGTGTCTTCCAACGACTCGCCCTTCACGGTGGATGAGGCCTGGATGTCGAGGTTGAGCACGTCAGCGCCGAGACGGCGCGCGGCGAGCTCGAAAGAGGCGCGAGTGCGGGTACTGGGTTCGAAGAAGAGGTTGGCGATGGTGCGGCCGGCGAGCCAGGTGTGGCGACGGGGCGCCTCTCCCGGGGCGGCGCGGAAGGCGTCAGCTCGGTCCAGCAGTGCGGTGAGGGTCTGGCGATCGATGCCCTCGAGGCTGAGCAGGTGTCTCAGGCGGCCTCGGGCATCGAACTGGATGTCGCTCACGCTTCATTCCCGTGTGGAGTTGAACCAGCTTTCCAGGATCACGCAGGCTGCGGCGCCGTCGATGTCCTCACGGCTGATGCGCCGCCGCCCCTCTTGCCGCCGTTCCTTGAGCTGCGCCTCGGCCTCGCGGGACGAGAGCCGTTCATCCACGGTGTGCACAGGCAGCGGGAAGCGTCCTGCGAGCCCTTCGGCGAAGCGGCGGGCATGGCCCGTCATCTCCTGCTCGCTCAGGTCCATATTATAGGGCAGCCCCACCACCAGTGCCGCGGGCCGCCATTCAGCGACCCAGCGGCCGATGGTCTCCCAGTCCGGCTCGCCGTTGCGCGGCGTCACCACGCCTAGGGGCGAGGCGGAACGGGTCACGGTCTGGCCCACGGCCACCCCGATGCGCTTCAGGCCGAAATCGAAGCCAAGGAGAGTCTGGGGCTGCTGCGGCATATGGACATTATGGCAGCACAGGGGCGTGCGGCATCGCCGCGAGCGCCCTACAGGGATGTAGGGCTGGGCTTTCCGTGCAGCAGGAGCGGAACGGAAGTGCTGCGCGCGAGCCCAGCGCCTTAACTTAGGCGTGGCCAGCGTCACCCGAGAGCAGGGAGAGGTCGACGCCGAGGAGCTGGGCCGCCGCCTGCCAGCGCAGTTCCACCGGCGTGTCGAAGATGATGCGGGGATCGGCCGGCGTGGTGAGCCAGGAGTTGGTCTTCATCTCTTCCTCCAGCTGGCCGGCGGTCCAGCCGGCATAGCCTAAGGCCACGAAGCAGCGTTCCGGTCCGCCGCCCTCGGCCACTGCCGCCAGCACGTCCCGCGAAGTGGTGACGCCCAAGCTGTCGCTGATCTTCAGCGTGGCCTCCCAGGCGCCATGGGGTTCATGGATCACGAAGCCGCGCTCGGTCTGCACCGGGCCGCCGAGATAGACGGGCAAGAGACCCGTGTCCGGGTCCGAGGCCTTGAGCGAGAGCTGCTTCAGCACGTCGTCCAGCACCACGTTCATGGGCCGGTTGATGATGATGCCCAGCGCCCCCTGCGCGTTGTGCTCGCAGATGAAGGTCACGCTCTCGCGGAAGTTCGGATCTTCCATGGTGGGCATGGCGATCAGGAACTGGTTGGTCAGGAAGTCTTGGGAGGGCATGGGGCCAGTATCCGCGGGTGCGTCACGCCCGACAAGCTGGCATGACTTAATGTGGATTCAATGCGTGCCGGCGGGCATCTGCAGGCCGCCATGACCCAGCTTCCCACCGTTAAACCGCCAGACATATACGAAGCGCAGTACGCCCGTGTCGCGGCGGATGTCCACCGGGAAAGGCGCGTAGGGTGCCGCCAGTTTGACGATACGTTGGGCCGAGTCGTCCAACAGCGCTTGGCCCGAGGGATTCACCAGCGACAGCTGGCGGATGCTGCCGTCGGCGTTCAGGGCCACCTCCAGGGACAGGGAGCCCGTGAGGTGCTGGCTGCGGATCTGCGCCGGGAAGTTCAGGTTGCCGATGCGTTCCACCTTGCGGCGCCAGGAATCCAGGTAGGGCGCATAGCGGGATTCCCGCGCGTTCACCGAGACGAAGGCCTCGCGCGGCTTGGGGTCGGTGGCCTGGGGCAGTTCCAAGCCGTCGTCGTTGGGCATCAGCGCGTCGTCGCCCGGCGTGAGCAGCCGCGCCATCATGATGCGCGGCTCGTTGCTTTGGGGCGCGGCGGTGCGGGCGTTGGCGTTCACACCGGTCATGGCTGAGGTAGTCACTGCTGCATCACGATCGGCGCCGCGATCCGGGTTGGCGCCGTTGTCCTTGCCGGCAGTGCGGGTCTTGCCCGGGTTGTCCTGCAGGTCCGGCGCGTCGGCGCGCCCGGCGTTGTTGAGCGCGGCCGGCATGGACAGCGGACTCTCGGGGCGTACCTGCTCAGTGGTGTTGCCGGAACCGCGCTGGTTCGCCTGGGCCAGGTACTGGGCATCGTCCGGCGGCGTCACGCTGCGGGTCTGCACCATGGTCACTTCCAGCGTGGGGCTGCCGGAAGGCCGTTCGGGGCGGAAGGTGATCCCCAGGATCAGGATGCCGTGCAGCAGCGCGGCGAAGAAGAGCGTGGTCACCAGCCGGTCCCGGGCGGTGACGGTCGGCGAATCCAGGCGAGGGGCGGCGGCGCGTGCCATCAGTGCGCGAGCTTCTGCGCCAGCATGTCCATAAAGTCGCCGGCGATGTCGAGCTTATAGAGGGCGTCCAGTTCCCGCACGCAGGTGGGACTGGTGACGTTGATCTCGGTCAGCCAGTCACCGATCACATCCAGGCCTACGAACAGCAGGCCTTTCTCGCGCAGCTTGGGCGCCACTTGCGCCGCGATCCAGCGGTCGCGCTCCGTGAGCGCCACGCCCACGCCCTTGCCGCCGGCGGCAAGGTTGCCGCGGGATTCGCCCTGGGCGGGGATGCGGGCGAGTGCGTAGGGCACGGGCTCGCCATCGATGAGCAGGATGCGCTTGTCGCCGGCCTTGATCTCCGGCAGGTATCTCTGGGCGATGGCCAGGCGCTTGCCCTCGTGGGTGAGGGTCTCCAGCGCCACCGAGACGTTGGCGTCCCCTTCCTCCAGCACGAAGATCTGGCTGCCGCCCATGCCATCCAGGGGTTTCACCACGATCTTGTGGTGTTCCTTGAGGAAGCCGCGCATGCGCGCCATGTCCCGGGTCATGAGAGTGGGCGGGCAGCATTGGGGGAACCAAGCGGTGAAGGCCTTCTCGTTGGCGTCGCGCAGGGATTGGGGCCGGTTCACCACCAGTACCCCGGCGGCCTCGGCCCGCTCCAGGACGTAGGTCGTATAGATGTATTCCATGTCGAAGGGCGGGTCCTTGCGCATCAACACCAGGTCCATGCCCTGCAGGGGGCCGTCTTCCTCGGTGCCCAGCTCGAACCAGTCGTGCTTGTCGTCCCGGACGGTCAAGGCCCTCCGACGGGCCCGAGCTTCCCCTTGGGCCAAGTAGAGGTCCGCTTGCTCCATGTAGAGGAGTTTCCAGCCACGGGCCTGGGCGGCCAGGAGCATGGCCAGGGTGGTGTCCTTGTAGGGCTTGATGGCCCCGATGGGGTCCATGACCACGCCTAGGGTCAGTGGGCGATTTTTAGCCACGGTTCAAGGGCCTTTCTGGTACCCCAACCCTGTCGGGTCGGGGAGTGGTTAAATTTATTGCATTCAAGGGATTATGTGAGGATATTATGCTTAAATCCCAAGTTAAGGCAGCCAGCGGGGCCTCCCAGGTCCCAACCCCTAATGCCATCAAGGCTTAGCGCTGACGTGCGGGGCATTTGGGCATAATATGTCAAGGCTGCTGCCCCGCGCTTGCGCGGCGGCTAGGGGTTTATGCGCGGAGGTGAAGGTGGCTAGCGAGAACACGGAGGGCGGTCTGCAGGGCCTCAAGGTCCTGGTGATCGACGACAGCAAGACCATCCGCAAGACGGCTGAGACGCTCCTGTCCAAGGAAGGCTGCGAGGTGGTGACCGCCGTGGACGGCTTCGAGGCGCTCTCCAAGATCGCCGATCACAAACCCGACATCATCTTCGTCGACATCATGATGCCGCGCCTGGACGGTTACCAGACCTGCGCGCTCATCAAGCACAACAACACCTTCAAGGCCACGCCCGTGATCATGCTGTCCAGCAAGGACGGCCTGTTCGACCGCGCGCGCGGCCGCATCGTCGGCTCCGAGCAGTATCTGACCAAGCCGTTTACCAAAGATGAATTGGTGGGCGCGATCCACCGCCACGTGCGGAAGAGCGTCGCCTGATCATTGATGCGTCCGGGAGGGCCCGGACGGTGGAACAACCATAGAGAGAGGAAGCGTATGTCGACCGTGCTCATCATTGACGACTCACCGACCGAGGTGCATGTCCTTAAGACCTGGCTGGAGAAAAACGGCTTCAGCACCATCACCGCCGAGAGCGGCGAGGAAGGCATCGAGAAGGCCAAGGCCGAGAAGCCCGACGCCATCATCATGGACGTGGTGATGCCCGGCATGAGCGGCTTCCAGGCCACGCGCCAGCTGTCGAAGGATCCGGACACCTCCCGCATCCCGGTGGTGATGGTCACCACCAAGGACCAGGAGACGGACAAGATCTGGGGCATGCGCCAGGGCGCGGTCGCCTATCTGCCGAAGCCCGTCACCGAGAAACAGCTCGTGGACAAGATCAAGGAAGTGATCGCAGGCTAAGCATGCAGAGCACACTCCACGAACTCCGCGAACGCCCCTTCGAGCTCCTCATGGAGTTGGAGCGGCGTAGCCGCATCGCAGCCTCCGGCCGCGGCCAGGAAGCCGGGCATGAGGAGGAATGGGTGGGCGTGGGTTTCCGTGTCGGCAAGACGCGCCTCGTGGCAGCCCGTGAGGAAGTGCGCGAAGTGCTGACCTGGCCTGGCGTCACCGCCTTGCCGGGCGCCAAGCCCTGGATGCTGGGCCTCGCCAACGTGCGCGGCCAGTTGCTGCCGGTCACGGACCTCTCGGCGTTCTTCGGCGGTGAGCCCATCGAACTCGGGCGTTCCACCCGGATACTGATGGTGAACCACCAGGACATCCCGGCGGGCCTCTTGGTGGATGAGGTGCGCGGCTTCCGCCGCTTCGTCGCTTCCGAGAAGGCCGAGGTGCTGCCGGACACGTTGCCGGGCATGACGCCGTTCCTGGCGGGCGGCTACGGCAACGACGAAGAACATTGGGGGGTGCTTGGGTTGCACGGTCTCGTGGAGAGCGCCGTGTTCCTGCAGGCATCGCGTTGATGGGACGCTGCGCGGCAGAGCCGACCGCGCTAGCGATGTGTCCGAGAGACAGGCTCATAAATATTCCTAGGGTGAACTGACATGGCCGACAACGAGAAGCGATCGAACACTCCCCTCTACCTCCTGCTCACGCTGGCGGTACTGATGGTGGCAGCGGCGGTGTGGGTCTTCTTCAGCGTGGCGCGCGACTCGAACCACGACGGCAAGTTCCTGAGCTTGTCGGCGCAGCAATCGCTGATCTCGCAGAGCGTGGTGCGCTCCGCGGACAACGCCGTAGCCGGCAGCACCGACGCCTTCACCCAGCTCTCCAACAGCCGCGACCAGTTCGACAACACCATCAACCTGATGGGCAACGGCGATCCCCAGACGCTGATGCCGCCCGCCACCGGCGAGGTGCAGTCGGAACTGTCGGTGTTGCAGAACCAGTGGAGCCAGGCCCGCAGCTCGCTGCAGGTGATCCTCTCCGCCAAGGACAACCTGGTGAACGCCAACCAGGCCGCGGCCGGCGTGCGCCAGACCATGCCGGACCTGCTCAAGGCCTGGGATGACTTCGCCAACGCCGCCAACAGCCACAACGCGCCGAAGAACGTGGTGTTCTACGCCGCCAAGCAGGCCGGCTACGGCCAGGTGATCCTGCGCGACGTGAACCTGCTCACTACCGGCGGCCATGGCGACGTCTCCGCCGTGGCCCAGGAGCTGCCGGACACCATCCAGAACTTCGCCAAGATCACCCAGTGCATGCTGGACGGCTGCCCGCAGTTCAACATCCAGGCGGTCACCGACTCCAGCCTGCTGGTGCCGATGCGCACCATCCAGTCGCTCAACGTCAAGCTGTCGCAGAACCTGAACTCGCTGACCCCGCTGGTCACGCTGCTGGTGAGCGTGCAGAAGGCGGACGGCAACATCCACGACCTGTCGGACCAGCTGCTCAACAACGCCCAGGCCATCAACACCAGCTACCAGCGCATGGTGAGCGGCCGCCTGACCCGCCCGGTGGTGGGTTACGGCCTCGGCATCGTCGGCGTGCTGCTGCTGGTGGTGATCCTCTACATGTACGTGCTGGGTGGCGACGCACGCCGCGCCGCACAGATGCAGCTCGAGACCAACGAACGAAACCAACAGGCGATCTTGCGACTCCTGGACGAACTCGGCTCACTGGCAGACGGTGACCTCACCGTGCAGGTGACCGTGACCGAGGACATCACGGGCGCCATCGCAGACTCCATCAACTATGCCCTCGAGGCCCTGCGCGGCCTGGTGGCAACGATCAATGACACGGCCGTGCAGGTGGACGCCGCCGCCCGCCAGACGCAGGCCACCACGACGCACCTCGCCGAAGCGTCCGTGAACCAGTCCAAGCAGATCAACACCGCGTCCCAGTCCATTACGGAAATGGCGAAATCCATTGAGCAGGTGTCCGCCAACGCCGAACGCTCGGCGAAGGTGGCCGCGCAGTCGGTGGAGATCGCGCACAAGGGCGGCCAGGCCGTGCGCCGCACCATCGACGGCATGAACAGCATCCGCGAGACCATCCAGGAGACCTCGAAGCGCATCAAGCGACTCGGTGAATCCTCGCAGGAGATCGGCGACATCGTGGAACTCATCAACGACATCGCCGAACAGACGAACATCCTGGCACTCAACGCCGCGATCCAGGCCTCCATGGCCGGCGAAGCAGGCCGCGGTTTCGCGGTGGTGGCGGACGAAGTGCAACGCCTCGCAGAACGCTCCGCCAACGCCACGCGGCAGATCGAAGCGCTGGTGAAGACCATTCAGACCGACACCAACGAAGCGGTGATCTCGATGGAACAATCGACCGCGGGTGTGGTGGGCGGTGCCCAGCTGGCCGAGAACGCCGGTTCGGCACTGGACGAGATCGAGAAGGTGGCCAACCACATCGCGACCCTGGTGCAGAGCATCTCCAATGCGGCGCGCCAGCAGGCGCAGACCGCCGGCGAGGTGTCGCGCACCATGAACGTGATTAGAGAGATCACCGCGCAGACCACCGAAGGCACCAACGCCACGGCCGTCAGCGTAGGCAAGCTCGCGGCGCTCGCGACCGAGATGAGAAAGTCGGTCGCTGGCTTCAAGCTGCCCGGCGCGCGTTCCCAGGAGACCCTGGTGATGCGTCCCGAGCAGGCCGCCTGAGTCCAGGGATACAGAGGTAACGTCGGGGACGCATGAGCCAGGTCGCTTCAGACTCGCTGCTGTGGATCAAGAACGAACTTGATCACACGCTGGTGCGCGCGCGCCAGTCGCTCGAGACCTACGTCGAGAAGGCGGAGGACAAGGAAGCTTTGACCCAGTGCCTGGAGCTCTTGCACCAGGTGCAGGGCACGCTGCGCATCGTCGAGGTGTACGGCGCGGCCATGCTCGCGGAAGAGATGGAGGCCGTGGTGCGCGGCTTCGAGACCGGAGAGGTGGCGCGCAACGACGCCGCCTTCGAGGTCCTGATGCGCGCCATGCTGCAGCTCCCGGACTACCTGGAGCGCGTCATCGGCGGCCGGCGCGACATGCCGCTGGCGCTGCTCTCATTGCTGAACGACCTGCGCACCGTGCGCGGCCAGCCGCTGCTCTCGGAGAGCGCGCTGTTCGCCTATAACCTGGCCGGCCGTGCCGCCACGGTCATGGCGCCGCCTGTGCAGCAGCCCGCCAAGGCGGTGGACATCAAGGGCTTGGCCTCCAAGGTGCGGCCGAAGTTCCAGGCTGCGCTCCTGGGCTGGTACAAGGGCGACGACGCGGCCAAGCACCTCGAGGTGCTGGCGGACTCCGCCGAGAAGCTGGAGCAGGCGGCCACCACGCCGCAGGTGTTCGAGCTGTGGTGGATCGTGGGCGGCATCATCGAAGGCCTGCGCGAGGGCGGCATCCAGGCGGACGTGAGCCTGAAGCAACTGCTGGGCCAGGTGGACCGGCAGATGAAGAAGCTGATGGAGCAGGGCGAAGCCGCGCTGGCGGCGGAGCCGGCCCAGGACCTGGTCAACAACCTGCTGTATTACATCGGCCGCGCCGACACCGCCGGCAAGCGCATCCTGGCCATCAAGGAATCCTTCAAGCTCGGCGACCTCTTGCCGGACGAATCCGAGGTGCAGGACGCCCGCGACAGCATGTCCGGGCCGAACGTGAACCTCATGCGCACCGTGTCCGGCGCCATCCGCGAGGACATCGGCCGCATCAAGGATACCCTCGACATCTTCGTGCGCATGGGCAAGTCGGACACCTCCGAACTGGCGCCCCTCGATGAACTGATCAAGAAGGTGGGCGATACCCTCACGGTGTTGGGCCTGCCCGCGCTGAACCAGGAACTGGACGCGCAGCGCAACAACCTCAAGAAGATCCTCGCCACCAAGGACGCGCCGGACGAAGCCTCGCTCATGGAGATCGCCAGCGGCATCGTCAAGGTCGAGAGCGGCCTGGACGAGGCCATGTCGGACCTGGTCACGCCGGACGGCAGCGGCAAGAGCGGCAGTCCCAGCGCCGCCTCGGCCCAGGCCGAGATGCGCGACGTGCAGGCCGCGGTGATCCGCGAGTCCATCATCAACATGGCGCGCGCCAAGGAAGCCATCGTCGAGTTCGTTAACGACCCGGCGCGTCGTGAGGTGCTGAAGCCGCTGCCGGGCCACATCCGCGAGATCCAGGCCAGTTTCAATTTCCTGGAGATGCCGCGGGTGGTGAACCTGCTCTCCAGCCTGCGGCAGTACATCATCAAGAAGCTGCTGACGGGCAAGGGCGCGCCGCCGCACAACGAGCTGGACCGCATGGCGGATGCCATCGTCAGCATGGAGTTCTACCTCGAGACCGTGCAGCAGGGCCGCGGCAACCCGCTCTCCATGCTGGACAACGCCGAGGCCTGCGTCGCCGCGCTGGGCTTCCCCGCGGACCAGGAGTACCCGGAAGACGAAGAGATCGACATGACCGGTGTCGACTCCGAGCCGGGCGAGACCATCACCATGGATTCCGGCGCCGAAGTGGAGGACATCTCCCTCGAGACGCCCAGCGAAGAACCGACGCTGATGAAGGAAGTGCCGACCATCATGGTGTCGGAGGCCCAGGCTCCCAAGGTGATGCCGGCCAGACCCGCAGCCAAGGCCACCGCACCCAAGCCAGCGCCCGCACCTGCAGCGGCGCCGCGCCCCTCCATCACCTTGCCGCCGGCCACGCTGGCCAAGGACGTGGACCCCGAGATCGTGGAGATCTTCCTGGAGGAAGCCCAGGAGGAGATGCGTTCGCTGCGCGAGACCTTCCCGCGCTGGCGCAGCAATCCTGCCGACAAGGAAGCCCTGGCCACGCTCAGGCGCTCCTTCCATACCCTGAAGGGCAGCGGCCGCATGGTGGGCGCGCTGCTCATCGGCGAGTTCGCCTGGTCCTACGAGAACATGCTGAACCGCGTCATCGACCAGACGGTGATGCCGACCGACGACATGTACGCCCTCATCGACATGGGCATCGCGGCCCTGCCGGAGTTGGTCGAACAGCTGGAGGTAGGTTCCGCGCCCAAGGTGGACGTGGCGCCCATGGTGGAAGCCGCCCAGGCCTTCAGCCGTGGCGAGCAGCCGCCGTTGCCGGGCACCCACGGTGCTGCCCCGGCGCCTGCGGAGGAGCCCACCATGATCCGGCCCGCGGGCGTGGGCCTGCCGGGCATGGAAGAGCCCACGGTCATCATGCCGCGGGTGGAGATCCTGCCGCCCGCTGTGGCCATGGATCCGGTGCTCTACGACATCTTCAAGCGCGAAGCCGAAGGCCACCTGCTGGTGATGGACGCCTTCCGCAACCAGATCCTCACGGACCGCAGCATCGGCGAGGACGTGGTGCGGGCCCTGCATACCCTGCACGGCAGCGCGGCCCTGGCCGGCGCCGCCAACATGGCCACGCTCATCGAGCCCTTGCACCGCTACGTGGCGAGCCTGCGCGAGCAGGACCAGATGCTGCCGGGCGAGCACGTGGGCCTGGTCAAGGACGTGCTCGCCTCCATGCGCGCCATGCTGGGGGCTCTTGGCAACGGCGAAGTGTTGCCGCCGCCGAAGGGCCTCATGGAGCGCCTGAAGTCGCTACGCCCCGAAGGCGTGAACACCCTCACCGGCATCGAGACCGGCAGGGTGCTGCCCGCCGAGCCCATGGAAGCCGAGGCGGAAGAGATCATCATGGCCGGGCCTGCCGAGGAACCGGACGAAGAGCAAGCCATGCCCACGCCGCCCAAGAAGAAGGGTGGCAAGAAGGCCGAGGCCGCGGTGGAAGCCCCCAAGCCCGCGCCGGCGCCCACCAAGTTCGTGCAGCTCTCGGACCTCAAGGACTTCGATCCGGACCTCGCCGCCATCTTCTTCGAAGAAGCGAACGAATTGCTGGAGTCCACCGACGCCGCCCTGCATCACTGGTCCCAGAACAAGACCGACTCCGAGGTCGTCACCCAGCTGCAGCGCAACCTGCACACCCTGAAGGGCGGCGCGCGCATGGCGGGCTTGAGCCCCATGGGCGACCTGTCCCACGAGATGGAGACGGTGCTCACCGACGTGGTGGACGGCCGCATCGCCGCCTCCACCGAGACATTCCTGCTGCTGAACCGCTCGGTGGACCGCCTGCATCGCATGATGGAACAGGCCTACGCCCAGCAGCCCATGTTCGACGCCGGCGACCTGGTGCTGGACTTGAAGCGCGTGCACGGCCACACCGTGGACCAGGAGCTGGAGCCCCAGACCCACGAGGAGCGCTACGAGACCGTCAGCATCCCGGTGCCGCCGCCGATCATCGACCATACCGAAGAGGCGCTGGCGCCCATGCAGGCTGCCGCGCCCGCCGAAGAGACCAGACCCGCCGCGGAAGCGGAGGCGGAAGACGAAGCCGCCGCCGAAGCCGCTCTCGGCGGCGAGAGCGAGCGCCGCACCGGTTCCCGCGTCCAGCACGAACTGATCCGTGTCCGCGCGGACCTGCTGGAGAGCGCGCTCAACTACGCCGGCGAGGTGGGCATCTACCGCTCCCGCCTCGAGCAGCAGGTCAACACCATCAACTTCAACCTGGGCGAACTGGAACATACCGTCGCCCGCCTGCGTGACCAGCTGCGCAAGATGGAGATCGAGACCGAGACCCAGATCCGCTCCCAGTACGTGCAGGAAGCGGGGGAGAACGCCAACCCCGATTTCGATCCGCTGGAACTCGACCAGTTCTCCACCATGCAGCAGCTCTCACGCGCGCTGGCGGAGTCCGTGGGCGACTTGGTGAGCATCCAGGGCTTGCTCACCAACCAGGCCCGCGAGGCCGAGACGCTGCTGTTGCAGCAGTCGCGCGTCACCACCGAACTGCAAGACGGCCTCATGCGCACGCGCATGGTGCCCTTCTCCCGCCACGCCCAGCGCCTGCGCCGCGTGGTGCGCCAGACCGCGGACGAAGAGCACAAGACAGTGGACCTCAAGTTCATCGGCGCAGAAGGCGAGATGGACCGCCAGGTGCTGGAGCGCGTACTGGCGCCCCTGGAGCACATGCTGCGTAACTCCGTGGTGCACGGCATCGAAGACAACAAGGCCCGCCAGCAGCGCAAGAAGCCCGCTTCCGGCACCATCTCCATCGCCCTGCACCGCGAAGGCTCGGAAGTGGTGATGGAAGTGATGGATGACGGCGCCGGCCTCAACCTCAAGGCCATCCGCAAGAAGGCCGAGGAAGTGGGCCTCGCCACCAAGGACCAGCGCCTCACCGAGCGCGACGTCATGCAGTTCATCCTGGAGCCCGGCTTCTCCACCGCCGCCAAGGTCACCCAGTCCGCCGGCCGCGGCGTGGGCATGGACGTGGTGGCGAGCGAGATCCGCCAGCTCGGCGGCACGTTGCGCATGGATTCGACGGAAGGCCAGGGCGCCAAGTTCACGGTGCGCCTGCCCTTCACCCTGTCCATCACCCAGGGCTTGCTGGTGAAGGTCGCGGACCAGCCCTACGCGGTGCCGCTGCCCTCCATCGAGGCCATCGCGCGCATCCCGCGCCTGCAGCTCGAACAGCTGATGTCCATGGAGAACCCGGTCTACACCTACGGCGGCCGCCAATATCGGCTGCAGCATCTCTCGGTGCTGCTGGGCATCGGCGCCCCGCAGTTCCCCGAGGAACTCACCACGGTACCCTTGCTGCTGGTCCGCTCCGGCGACGGTTCCATCGCGCTCATCACCGAAGGCATGCAGGGCAGCCGAGAGGTGGTGGTGAAGTCCGTGGGCCCGCAGGTGGGCAGCATCCGCGGCCTGTCCGGCGCCACCATCCTGGGTGACGGCAGCATCCTGCTCATCCTGGACGTGGCAGCCCTGGCGCGCAGCGCCGCCATGCCCGAAGCCGAGCAGCTGGTGGTCACCGAGCGCGAAGCCCCGCAGGAAGACAAGCGCATCCTGGCCATGGTGGTGGACGACTCCATCACCGTGCGCCGCGTGACGCAGCGCCTCTTGGAGCGCTACAACATGCGCGTGGTCACCGCGAAGGACGGCGTGGACGCGCTGGCCACCCTGCAGGAGACCATCCCCGACGTCATGCTGCTGGACATCGAGATGCCGCGTATGGACGGCTACGAGCTGGCCCAGCACATGCGCAACGACGAGCGCTTCAAGGGCATCCCCATCATCATGATCACCTCGCGCACCGGTGAGAAGCACCGCAACCGCGCCATGGAGATCGGCGTGAACCGCTACCTGGGCAAGCCCTACCAGGAGGCCGAGTTGCTGGAGAACATCCAGGAACTGGTGGGCGCCTTCAACCCGCAACGTACCAGCTGGTGATTCATGGCTGAACAGCTGCAAGAGGTCTACAGCCTGCTGATCCCCTTCGCCGGGGGCAAGATGATCATGCCGCGCCTGTCGGTAGCGGAGGTCACGGGCTTCCTCAGGCCGAAGGCCGTGCGCGGCGCGCCGGAGTGGCTGCTGGGGCTCATCCACTGGAACGGCCAGGACATCCCGCTCATCTCCTTCGAGGGCATGTGCGGCCGCAAGGTACCGGAGCGCGCCAACCGTACCCGCATCGCCGTCACCCACGCCATCGGCGAGCAGATCAACCCGCCCATGTTCGCCTTGCTCACCCAGGGCTATCCCTACCTGGTGCGCGTCAACCCGGCGGTGCTGAGCTCAGATCCCGAGAACGACTTCGGCAGCAGCGACGGCCCGGTGCTGACCCGGGTGCGCATGGCCAACGAGCGCCCTTACATCCCCGATCTGGAAGCTATCGAAGCGAAGTTGCTGGAGATCATGCCGGATCGGCGCTTCACGGATACGGCCAGCAATTCCGGCACGTCTACCGAAATCCCGTTGTTGGCTGAGTAAGCGCAAAAGCTACTGTGCTCGCCAGGGCGTTGTTGCGCTCGGACTCGCAATCGGTCATGCACACAAAAGTGCACTCTCTCTGCTCGCCTCGCGCGCCTAGCCCTAGCTTCGCTCGCGACGCTTTTACTTGTGGGCTAGAAGAGCGTGGAGAAATCGACCATGAAAAAATCGTTCTTTCTGGCTTTCTTTCTATGCTTGGCATGCATTCCCGACGCCAACGCTGACCAGTCTCCTTACGTAAGAGCAACGATTTACTTTCTGCAATGGTTCTATGTGACTGACCATGCGCCCAGCGCACAGTTCGTGCGTGACGAGGCAGCTATAGTCAGTACCTTTAGAGATGACACTGAGATAGCTTTTCTTGTCGATGAGCTGCACTTGAACAAGATGGAAGCTTGGAACGGTAAGGAGGCTGAGTATCCATTATCAATGGTGATAGATTTTGTCGGTCACGATGGACT
>Ga0265338_10002265_pt1 | contig 29314 bp, 37 predicted proteins | sample 42126metaG_FD_193579 | JGI IMG/M metagenome (GOLD analysis project Ga0265338, IMG submission 193579) | Rhizosphere microbial communities from Carex aquatilis grown in University of Washington, Seatle, WA, United States - 4-21-26 metaG | ecosystem: Host-associated > Plants > Roots > Rhizosphere...
GTGCGGGATTTTCTTTGGACAACGCAGCAATCCATGTTTTGCAGAAGTCAGCCTTCTTCTCGGCGAGTATTTCGAAGAATTTGCCGAGAGACTTCTCGTACTTGAACATGGCCCATGGCACGCCGGCACAGAAGAAGCCAATGAAGAGCACGATCGAGATCAACCAATGGTCAATCGCGAACGTCACTAGGTTGACATGCGCCACGAAGTAGAGCAGCACCACCATCCAGGCAAAAAGGAATACACCCCATGCAGAGCGATCGTTTTCGACGGCTGGTGAAATGAAAATCGTTACCATCGCAAGCAGCACGTAACCCCAGAAGCCTAGGGCTAAGAAGAATGCATCGATGGTGCCAAAGATAGCGCCGATCATTACGGTATCCTCCGTAGTTGTTGAGAAAGAAATTCCAGCAGGTACAATACCAACTAATTTTATTTTGTCCATAGCCGTTTGTTTTGCGCCTTATAGTCGGGTAGAATAGCTGGGCTTTATGGCCTTTTTTACTCCAAAACTCGGCATCGACTTGGGCACCGCAAACACTCTTGTTTTTGTGCCGGGCAAAGGGGTGGTGTTAAATGAGCCTTCTGTAGTTGCGGTGTCCGAGATCGATAAAAGGATTTTAGCGGTGGGCTTTGCCGCAAAAGAAATGATAGGCCGCACGCCGGGGGAAATTGTGGCGTACCGCCCGATGCGCGACGGCGTTATTGCAGACTACCGCATCACCCAGGCGATGCTCCGCTATTTTATAACCAAGGCGCTCGGCAAGTATCAATTTTTTAAGCCGGAAGTGATGATAAGCGTGCCCACCGGCGTTACCTCGACCGAGCGGCGCGCGGTGGTAGAGGCCGCCATACGCGCGGGCGCAAAAAGCGCATACGTGGTCAAAGAGTCGGTGCTTGCGGCCATAGGCGCGGGGATTCCCATACAAGAGCCGCGCGGCAACATGGTTGTCGATTTAGGCGGCGGCACGTGCGACGTGGCAGTGATTAGCCTCGGCGGCATTGTTGCCTCGACCTCGGTCAAATGCGCGGGCGACAAACTCGACCACGCTATCGCTGATTATATTAAAAAAACCTACAACCTCGGTATCGGCGACAAGACCGCGGAGGACGTAAAAATAGCGATAGGCTCGGCGGTGCCGATGGAAGAAGAGTTGGTCGTGCAAGTGCGCGGCCGCGACTTTGTTTCGGGCCTTCCGCGTACGGTCGAGATAAAGACCAACGACGTAGTAAAGGCGATAGGCAAAGAACTGCGAGAAATAATAAAGGCGATACGCGACGTATTGCAGGACACGCCGCCGGAGTTGGCGGCCGACATCATAGATCGCGGCATCACCATGACCGGCGGCACTTCGCTTTTGCGCAACTTTCCCGAGCTGGTGCTGCGCCGCACCGGGGTCAAGGCGCAGGTGGCTGACGACCCCTTAAACTGCGTCGCCCGCGGCACCGGCATCGCGCTCGAGCATTTGGATACTTATAAAAAGGCGATCATTGCTAAACGTTAGTGCACTCTTTTTATCCTTTGTCGGCTAACTTCCAAATCTCTATGCAACATCACGCATATCTATACGAAGGCTCACAGGATGTATTGGATTCTTTGGTTATGAACGCCAAAAAATCATTTGATTTTGAAGGCGACCATAATCCCGACGTGCGTGTTGAAGCGTTTGAAAAATTCGGCATAGAGGACGCGCATGCGCTTGCGCAGCGCGCGCAGTTTAAAAGCGTTTCGGGCCGCGCGCTTTTTATTATTGCCATGGCTTCTACCAACACGCATGCGCAGCAGGCGCTATTAAAGTTGTTTGAGGAGCCGCAGCGAGGTATCACGTTCGTGCTGCTCTTGCCGCCGGGTCTCCTGCTGCCGACGCTTCGCTCAAGATTGCTGGCGTACCCGGCAAAACTCGAAGTCGGCATAAATGCTTTTGCTGCTGAAGCTAAAACTTTTTTAAAAACCCCTTACAAAGCGCGCAGCGCGCAGGTCGCCGCCCTGCTCAAAGACGAAGAGGATACCCGCGAGCGCGTTCGCGCGTTTTTAAACGCGCTCGAGGCCGAGCTGTACGCCGCGTTTAAAAAATCTCACACCGTGCCGCTGCGCGAAGGGCTCGAAGATATACAAAAAGTGCGCGGTTACTTGGCTGACCAGTCGCCGTCTTTAAAAATGCTGCTCGAGCATCTGGCCGTAGCCTTGCCGGTTATGTAAACTTTTATGACCCCAGCCAAACTACGAGAGCGAAAAGATCGCATAACTAAACTTAATAAAGCGCTCTCCAAGCTGTATCCGAGCGCCTCTATCGAGCTAAAGTTTTCCAACTCCTGGGAGTTGATGGTTGCGGTTCAGCTGAGCGCGCAGTCGACCGACAAGGGCGTCAATAAAATCACGGAAAAGCTTTTTAAAAAATACCGGACGCTCGAGGATTACGTCCATGCCGGCAAGACCGAAAAGGGCAGAAGGGAGTTTGAGAGGGATATTTTTGCCTCGGGTTTTTACCGCAATAAGGCTAAAAATATTCTAGGCGCCGCCAAAATGCTAAAAGAGCATTTTGGCGGCGCCATCCCTAACACGATGGAGCAGATACTGAGGCTCCCCGGAGTCGCGCGCAAGACCGGCAATGTGGTCTTGGCCGAGGCGCACGGAATACTGGCAGGAGTTACGGTCGACACGCACGTCGTACGTTTTGTGCAGCGGTTTGACTTGAGCGACTACAAAGACCCGGTGCGTATAGAAAAAGACTTGATGGAGCTCTTGCCGCAAAAAGAATGGCGCACATTTACCCACCGCGTCATACACTATGGCCGCTACCTGGCGCCCGCGCGCATATACGATACGGCAAAAGACCCGCTCGTAAAAATCTACCCGCCCGCCGCCAAGCGGTTTAGGACTTGACAAACAGCTACAGATGTGTATAATGGGGGTAGTCTAAGCAGGGATTGGCAAGCCCCTCGCTCATATACCGCCTTACTGACACGTCTGATACCACTTAAAAATTTCCACAGCGCCCGCTCGGGCCGTTGTGGAGACGTATCTACAAAGAGACGAACCTAACTTAATTTCCACAGCCGAAGAGCCGTATCGCTGAGTGCGACCGGCTCTTTTGCATATCAACAGGAGAGAAGACTATGAACGAAGTTATCGACTGCGACACGGTGCCGCTGAGCACGGAGGAGTGGTCAATCGAGGAGCACCACAAAGGCGGCATGATCAAGTGGGACGCGATGAAAGTTGAGCTCTACCTGCACGACGTGCAAAAGCGTGGTGCGCCCATCAATGGCAATAGACTCTGCAAAGAACTCCGGGGAAAGTCCGTCCTGAACGCGAATGTGCTGAGCTGTCTGCTGAAGAACCAGCCCCTCGTCCCTAAGAACTGGAGAGGAAAAGAGATTTTCTTCTTCGGCACGGTCTATCGCCATCGCACCCGCGGCCTCTATGTCCGCGGTATGCGCTATCGCTATGGTGGGTGGCGCGCAAAGCGTCGCTGGCTCATCGACCGCTTCGGCGATCGTGCATGTACAGCGCTGTGGGCAGGCTGAACCCTAAACCACAGGCGAGTCCGGCCAGATTGCCGGACTCGTCATTGAATGCAAGTTTAACTTCAATCTTGATCAACAAGGAGAACGACAATGGCGTTAAAAATGGAGTCGATCATGAAGTGTCTGGACTATGATGACTGCAGGATGGATACCCTTCTGTATCTCATCTCTCTGGATGGCGTTGATCCAAAGTCTGTCGAGAACTGGGACAGCCAGTACGAGGATATGGGGAGTCTTGTTTTCAAGACTTTCGAAGCAAGACGCGGACAGTGTGATGAGCTTCAGCTAGCGAAAACTCTCGCCAGTGCCATCTTACGTATTGGCGACGCAATTCGTAAGGCTGAAAGTCAAGAAAAGCGTAACTCTAAGAAATCTGCGAAGAGCGCAAAAAGAGGAGAATGACATGAAGGCAGAACAAGTAGCTAAGCTCTTACAGAAGAGCGGCAGTGTTAGCTCGCTAGCCCCTGTGCTTAACAGAGTAGCGGACGAAGGCGTTGATTTTTCGTCCTACGACGACCCCGGTCACTTTACAGGGTCCATGCTCTACCATGTGCTCGACCGGTTCGAATGCATCGTGCTTCAAGCTGGGGATAATCAAACCTATGAGGCTACCCAGTGCGGTCTTATAGCCAATCTGGTGAAAGCGATTGTCCGGTTGTCTGATGACCTCAAAGCCTGGCAGCGCTCCCAACCGGTAGGGGTAGAACTAAGCGTGTTCAATGAATGGAAATGGAAGCCTGACAAATCGAAACTTCCGGGCATTTTTGCGGCAGTCGAAAAGGGAGGTATAGACCTCGACGGAGTAGGTGCCGACGATGCCCGGGCACTGGTGGCCGACTTTATGGATGTACTCCTCCATACAGTTGACCAGAGCGATACCTTTATTGACGACAATAAGATCGCCAAAAGTATCTTGATGCTCGGGCGAAAACTCGAAGAAGCTATCGCTTTGGATAGCGAATCCAAAGTATCCTGACGCTAAGTGTGCGTCTAACAACAACCGCGGCCTACGGGCCGCGGTTTTCTCTTTCCTGCATTATTCACATAATTTGGTACAATAGACCTACATATGGCATACGATTTTAAACCTTTCGAAAAAAAGATCGCTGATATTACAGAGCGCCTCGGCAAGGAGTTAAGCGGCGTGCGCACGGGCAGGGCGGCGCCGGCCATCCTCGACGACATCCAGGTGGAAAGCTACGGCAGCCGCATGCCTATCAGCAATGTCGCGAATATTTCCGTAGAAGATGCGCGCACTTTGCGCATAGCGCCCTGGGACATGTCGCAGGCAAAAGAGATAGAAAAGGCTGTAACGCTCGCGAACCTCGGGCTTTCCGTCGGGATGGACGAGCGGGGCGTGCGCGTATTTTTTCCCGAACTCACGGCCGAGCGCCGCGCGGGTTTGGTCAAGATTGCGAAGGAAAAAGTAGAAGAGACCCGCACGGCGCTGCGTGTCGTGCGCGACGAGGTGTGGAGCGATATCCAAAAACAGGAAAAAGACGGTGTCTTGACAGAAGACGACAAGTTCCGCTCGAAAGACGACATGCAAAAGCGCGTCGACGCAGCCAACGCCGTTTTTGACGCGGCCCTGGCACGGAAAGAAAAGGAAATAGCGGGCTAAAGAAACATGAGCGTTATTATTTTTATTCTTCTTTTGGTGGTGCTCATACTCGTGCATGAGTTCGGGCATTTTAGTATTGCGAAACTTTTTAACATAAAAGTGGAGGAGTTTGGCATTTTCTTCCCGCCGCGGATCGCCGCTATTAAAAAAGGCGAGACCGAGTATTCCATCAACTGGCTGCCGTTCGGCGGTTTTGTGCGGATTTTTGGAGAAAATTATGACGAGGGTAAAAACGATCCGCGCAGTTTTGTCAGCAAACCGCGCCTGGTGCAGACGGCGGTAATAGTGGCAGGTATCGTGTTTAATCTTATATTTGCGTGGCTTTTGCTCAGCGTGGGCTACATGGCCGGGCTGCCGACGCCGGTCGACCATATCGGCTATGGCACGGTGCAAAACGCCGAGGTGTTGGTAACCGGCGTCTTGCCCGGCTCCCCGGCAGATAAGGCGGGTATCATGGCCGGAGACGCGGTAGAAAAGGTGCAGACAGCAACCGACACGCTTACGGTGGCAACGTTACATACCGATCAACAAGCAACCGCGGTAACCGACTTTATAACCGCGCATGCGGATGAGTCGCTGGTTGTCATGGTCAGCCGCGACGGGCAAGACAAGGCGTTTGTCGCGCGCGCGGCCGACGGCGTCGTGGCGGGCCGCAAGGCCATAGGAGTAGAGCTTGACGATGTCGGCACGCTCAAACTCTCGCCCCCGATTGCGCTCATGCAGGGCGCTTTGCTCGGGTGGAACATTACGGAGAGCACCGCGAGCGGCCTTTTGACTTTTTTTAAGCAGCTCTTTACCGCAAGTGCCAACTTCAGCCAGGTCTCGGGGCCTATCGGCATCACGGTATACGGCGCAGCTGCCATTAAGCAAGGTTTTGCTGCGGCGGTAGTACTCACCGCGCTCATTTCCATCAATCTCGCGCTCATTAATATAGTGCCCATTCCCGGACTCGACGGCGGCCGCCTGCTTATCATCGTTACAGAAGCGATACTCCGCCGGCCGGTCAGCCCCAGTGTCGTGATGAAGCTGACCATCGCCGGTTTTGCGCTTTTGGTGGCGCTCATGCTCGTCGTGTCTTACCACGATATCGTTCGGTTGATAGGGTAAATAATAAAAAAGCCGCCGCGAGGATGCTCGCGGCGGTTAGATAGAGCGTCAGACAGTCAGTTCTCTGAAGAGAACATAACCCACGAGCGGCGGCGGAGTTTCGAAAGCCGCCGGATCGTCGCATTTGCCGGGCAGGATTTCCAGCCGGTGAGTCTCATCGACGTCGCTCGGCTGCTGTTTCAGATTGACGTAAAAAAAGGAACGTCCATCTTGAAGAGTCTTTTGCCACAGCTCCGCCGTCGCCTTGATAGTGCGGCCGGCGACGCTTTCTTCCGGATTGTGCAGATAGATGTTTACCACACCTCCCTTGACGTATCTGACGAACTGGAGAAATGCCACCGACTCCTTGCCCTCTTCGGAATAGAAGCCGCGTTTTGCGCCTTCGGGGATTTTTATGGCGATGGGTCCGCCTCTCCAGATGAGCGCCCGGCTTTTGATTGGGGTGCGAACTCTGGCTCGCGATGCAGCGGGCGCAACAGCGATGCTCGACATGAGAAAGCCCTCTTCGATATAGTGCCTGGCTAAAGGCGAGGTTCGGCCATCGACCAGAGTATGATACTTAACACTGAAAGTCAAGACTTATTTTGTTTAGCATCGCCTTTCTAGTACAATGAGTTCCTATGCGCCAGTCCCAGCTTTTTACCAAAACCCGCAAGGAAGCCCCCAAGGACGAGGTTTCTAAAAACGCGCAGCTTTTGATACGCGCGGGCTACGCGTATAAGGAAATGGCCGGAGTCTACGGATACCTGCCCCTTGGGCTTCGCGTGCTCGAAAACATAAAGCGCATAGTGCGCGAAGAAATGAACAAGCTCGGCGGCCAAGAGCTTGTCATGACGTCGCTCCAGCGCAAGGAGTTGTGGGAGTCAACCGATCGTTGGGATGATAAAAAAGTCGACGTGTGGTTTAAGTCCGAATTGAAGGCCGGCGGAGAAGTGGGTTTTGGCTGGTCGCACGAAGAACCTATCACCGAGATGATGAAGCAATATCTCACCAGCTACCGCGACTTACCCGCGTACGTGTACCAATTCCAAACGAAGATGCGCAACGAGCTGCGCGCCAAGAGCGGCATCATGCGTGGCCGCGAGTTTGTCATGAAGGACATGTACTCTTACACCACCGACAAAGAGGCACATCAAAAGTTTTACGACTCGGCTATCGACGCTTATCATCGCGTGTACCAACGCCTTGGCCTCGGGGATCGCACCTTCTTAACGTTTGCTTCCGGCGGCGCGTTTACGCAGTTTAGCCACGAGTTCCAGACCATATGCGATGCGGGCGAGGATACGGTATATCTCCATCCCGCCAAAAAAATCGCCATCAACAAAGAAGTCCTCCAGGATGAAGTGCTTGCGCAGCTGGGAGTGCGGCGCGAAGAGCTCGAGGAGGTCAAAGCGGTTGAAGTGGGTAACATATTCGATTTTGGCGGCGTCAAATCAGAACAAATGGGCTTATACTATCAAAACGAAGCGGGGGATAAAACCCCCGTGCATTTGGGTTCTTATGGCATTGGCGTTACGCGGCTCATGGGTACGATGGTCGAAGTATTTGCCGATGCAAAAGGCATCGTCTGGCCCGAGAACGTCGCGCCGTTCGATGTGCATTTGGTCGAGCTCAGCAATGACAATGACGATGTCGCTGCCGATGCCAAAGAATTGTATCGCGAGCTTACCGAGGCGGGCGTCCAAGTACTATGGGACGATCGTCCCTCCGTCCGCGCGGGAGAAAAGTTTGCCGACAGCGACCTTATCGGCATCCCGTTGCGCATCGTCGTATCGGAAAAAACCCTCGCGGCGGGCAAATACGAGTGCGTCGAGCGCGCCACGGGCAAAGTCGAGCACAAAAGTTTATCAGAGCTTATCGGCCGCCTGACGTCACATGCCTAAAGCATTGGTCAACCGCTTTTTGCCGCTTTTTTCCAACGATGTGGGGATTGACCTTGGCACGGCAAACACGCTCGTGTATTTGCGCGGCAAAGGCATCGTCGTAACAGAGCCATCGGTGGTGGCGGTCAACCAAAAAACGGGGCAAGTGGTCGCCGTAGGCGCGGCCGCCAAAGCCATGCTCGGCCGCACGCCTGGGCATCTTATTGCCGTGCGGCCGCTCATAGACGGAGTCGTATCGGACTTCGAAGCGACCGAAGAAATGCTCGCCTACCTTTTAAACCGCGCGCAAGGCGCCTCGCGCAAGATGCTCGGCGCGCGCGCGGTCATCGGCGTCCCTTCGGGCATCACCAATGTCGAGATACGCGCGGTCAAAGACGCCGCGCAAAACGCCGGCGCGCGCGAAGTGCATATCGTGGAAGAACCCATGGCCGCAGCGCTCGGCATACGCATGCCGGTGCGCGATGCGGTGGGCTCGATGCTGGTCGATATCGGCGGAGGCACGTCCGACATCGCGGTGCTCTCTTTGGGCGGCATCGTGCGTTCTAAAAATCTGCGCATCGCGGGCGACAAGCTCAATCAGGACATCATCAGCCACGTGCGCGGCGAATTTAAAATATTGATAGGCGAAAAGACCGCAGAGGACGTGAAGATAGCGATAGGTTCAGTGATGGAAGACGGTGAACACCTGGAGGCGATGGTGCGCGGGCGCGACCTCATCACCGGCCTCCCGCGAGAAGTGCTCCTGACCGACCAGGATATACGCGAGGCTATTTCGCAGTCTATAGATTCTTTGGTGGAAAGCACGCGCGAGGTGCTGGAGACCACGCCGCCGGAAATACTTTCCGACATCATGCGCTCGGGCATCGTGCTCGTTGGCGGCGGCGCGCTTTTAAAAGGGCTCGACCGCCTGCTGAGCCAATGGCTCAAAGTGCCGGTCATAGTCGCCGACGATCCTCTAACTGCGGTTGCACGAGGTACGGGCGTTATTTTGGAAGATCTCGACGGGCATCGCGACGTGTTTTTGGATCACGAAGATGATATATCCTAATCCATTCAATGCGCAGGGAAGGAGCCGGCGGCGTCGTTTTTCCTGGGGCGCGCTCGCTTTTGCAATAGTTCTTCTGCTCTTTTTCGGCGCGCTCTTGGTGTGGCGCACCGCCGCTGCGGGCGCGTTTTGGCGCCTTATGACGCCTGCCTTTTTGTTCCGCGACCGTATAAGCGGAAGCGATTCGGTCTCTCTGCTTCAAGCCGAGCTTGCCTCTACGACCGCCGAGCTTGCCGACCGGGACGCGCTCTACCAGGAAACGCTCGAGTTAAAAAAATTGCTGGGTCGTCCAGAAAGTGAAACAGAAGTATTGGCCGCCGTCTTGCTCCGTCCGCCCGGCGTGCCGTATGACACGCTCGTGGTCGATGCCGGGCAGATGCAGGGTATCGCGGTAGGCGAACTGGTGTTTGCCGGCGGCACTACCGCCATAGGTGATGTCACCGAAGTTTACGGCACGACCGCGCGCGTAACGCTTTTCTCGGCGCCGGGCCGCACGTACGATGCCGAAGTTACGGCTTCTTCAAGCCTCGGCACAATGCTGCCGCTTGCGCTCAACGGGCAGGGTGCGGGATCTCTCATGGGCCAAGTGCCGGCCGGCAGTGGCATATCCGCGGGGGATATCATTACCATTCCAGGAATAGGCAATGATTATCTTGGCCATGTGTCGCATGTCGACGCGCCGGCGGGATCTTCGTTTGAGACGATATATGTGTCGCTGCCGGTCGACTTGTTTTCTCTCAAGTATGTCGAGATACAGACGCAGTTATGAAAGCCTCACCTATCATAATCGCATGTGCATCGTGGGCCCTCATGTTGCTCGGTTTCGCTCTGTCTTTTTGGCCGCTTGGAGGGATTGGCATAGTGCTTGCGGCATTGCAGGGGCGCTTTTTTTCCGCGATAGGCATAGGCCTTGTGCTGGATATCGCATACGGCGCGCCGACGGGGACATTGCATTTTTTATACATACCCTTCACCTTTGCAGCAGCAGTGCTCTGCTTTTTATATTATTTTTTTGCTTCAAACTTCCGAGAAGGCGACATCAATACGATATAACGCAAACTTTTTTGATTAGTGGCGCGCTTAAGCGTATACTGCCCCTATGTGGCGTCGCAAAAAACGAATCAAAAGCGAAATACATCCGGATGAAATACTCATAGATTCGAAGAATATCGGGGAATTTGATACCGACCGTTTTGAGGGGCGCATAGAAAGGCCGCTCGGCCGCCGTTCTTTTTTATCCATCGCAAGCCTCCTTCTGGTATTGGTGCTCGTGCTTGTGGGGCGCGCCGGAGAGCTCCAGATAGTGCAGGGAGCGACGTATGCAAAGCAAGCGGAAGAAAACCAGCTGGAGCAAAAAGTGATCATAGCCGACCGCGGGACTATCGTGGATCGCAACGGTGTCACCCTGGCTTTCAACGACCGCGCCTCGACCACCGATGAGTTTGCCGCGCGCGAGTACTCGACACTGCGCGGCGTGTCGCATGTAGTGGGCTATGTAAAACCTCCTGCCAAGGACTCGAGCGGCACCTACTATCGCGACGTGTTCGAGGGCATGGATGGCGTCGAAGAGGCCTATAATACCGAGCTTGCCGGTACCAACGGCGAAAAGTTGACCGAAACGAACGCGCGCGGGCAAGTGGTGTCGGAGAGCACAGAGCAGGAACCCGTGCAAGGCAGCCAAGTACGGCTTTCTATAGACGCAGAAGTAACGCAAGGCCTTTACGACAGCATCGCGAAAATAGCCGAGCAGTCGGGCTTTCAGGGCGGTGCGGGAGTCATTATGGACGTGCATACCGGCGAGCTTTTGGCGATGACCAGTTATCCGGAATATTCTTCAGAAGCGCTTACCGATGGTAATGCTGCCGCAATTAACGATCTCAACACCAACCCGAAGCAGCCGTTTATAGATCGTGCCGTAAACGGGTTGTACTCGCCGGGCTCTATTGTAAAACCCATTATGGCCATTGCGGGCCTGACCGAAGGAGTCATCACTCCAAGTACGCAGATACTGAGCACCGGTTCCATCAGCGTGCCGAACCCGTATGACCCGGCGCATCCGAGCATCTTTAAAGATTGGCGCGTCAACGGCCTCATGACTGTGCGCGACGCGCTCGCCGTTTCTTCCGACGTGTTCTTTTACGAAGTAGGCGGCGGCTATCAGAATCAACCAGGTATCGGTATCGACAATATAGATAAATACCTGCATATGTTTGGCTTTGGCTCGACCACGGGGCTTGCCAACTTCAATGAGGCGAGCGGCGTCGTTTCGAGCGTTGCGTGGAAGGCCGCCAATTTTCCAGGCGATCCCTGGCGCATAGGAGACACGTATCATACCGCCATAGGGCAGTACGGCACGCAGATAACGCCGCTCCAGGCCGTGCGCGAGGCGGCGGCGCTGGCCAACAGCGGCAAGCTTTTGACGCCGACGCTTATAGCAAGTTCGACGGCAAAGTTTACGCAACTTAATTTGCCGGAGCAAAACTTCGAGATAGCGCGCGAGGGCATGCGCCAGGGCGTTACCCTGGGCATCGCGGGCGCGGTCAAATATGACTTCGTGCATGTGGCTGCCAAAACGGGCACCGCGCAGGTGGGCGCGCAAAATCAATATCAAAATTCGTGGATGATAGGCTTTTGGCCGTACGAAAATCCCCAATATGCCTACGCGGTTGTGCTCGAAAAAGGCCCTGCCGGAACCACTATAGAGGCGCCCACGGCCATGGGGCAGTTCTTGCAATGGATGCACGACAATGAGCCGCAGTATTTGCAGTAGTAGCCGATTAAAACATTGACTTTTTTCCATTTTTGTATACACTAATGGCTCTATATGCCTAAAGAAGAACTCATATCGCAGGAAAAATTCGAGGAACTGACTAAGGAACTCGACGAACTCCGCACCACGCGCCGCCGCGAGGTTGCCGAGCAGCTCGAGTACGCGCGCTCCTTGGGCGACCTTTCCGAAAATGCAGAATACCAAGAGGCCCGCGAAATGCAGGCCTCGGTGGAAGAGCGCATCCAAAAGCTCGAAGCCATACTCAAAAGCGCAAAAATAGTCCGCGCGGGCAAAACCGACATTGTCGGCATGGGCTCGAGCGTGCAAGTTTCTAAAATAGGCTCAACAGAAAAGCACAGCTACACCATAGTGGGTGCCGAAGAGGCAGACATCATGCAGGGCAAAGTATCGTACCACTCGCCGTTGGGCGCGGCTCTCTTGGGTAAAAAGAAAAGCGATGAGTTTTCTTTCAATACCCCTAAAGGGGCTCAGAAATATAAAATATTGAAGGTCGAGTAATGGGCGAGAAAAAATAAAAGAAAAACCCCGGCACGAGTGCCGGGGGTTCGATTTTTGCTCTCAGTGCAAGGCCGATAGTGCCGGCCATGTGTTGATGAGCGTAATGATTGTTCCCATCACGGCTGCTAGGAGATTGAACAGCCAGGATGATACATTGCTTAGCGAACGATCGGGTGTCAGAAAATACAACACCCACCCGGATATGGTCCCGGAAATCCAGAACCACCAGGTCCACGGCTCGGGATGCTGAAAGCTGTCGATGAGTATGGGTATCGACGCCATCGTAATAGCTATCCCGCTTGCGACAATCGCCAGCCTTGTGGAAATCTTTGTCGCGATGAGCGCTCCGATAACGAGTATCGAGCAGACGGTCTCGATGGCGCCCCATTGCCATGTGCCATTTTTGTAGATAATGGCAACAGTAATAATTACAATGACCGTGTAAAGGCCGGGGAAGATAGCGTCTCTTTTAGAGCCCGACATCCACATGTTGTAGCAAAAGAGACCGTCAATAACGCCCCACAGTGAAAACGAGGCAATGTTCTCGCTCATTCCATAACTCCACAAAAGCATGGAGAAACAAAACAAACAGGCGGGGCCGGCGACAATGGCGAACCAGGACAGGATATCCCGCCCTGACCACGTACGCATGTCGAGAAGCGTGGTGCTCATGGCGAGTCCTTTCCGTGTTCGGTTGATCTAATCTAAGCAGTGTGAAAGTTCTTTCCTATTATTATATATTTATTTTAGTATTTGTCAAGTCTCGGGAAAAAAGCCAAAAGAGGTTATGCTGTATGGATGTTTTGGGCAGACCGGATTGCCTCGGAGATAGAAGAGAAGTTCGGCAAGCCGAAGGAGCCTCTTGTTATCCGCGATGAAAAGACGCCTTCCGGTCGCGTGCATATAGGTTCCATGCGCGGCGTCGCCATACACGGCGCACTGTCAGAAATCCTTTCCGAGCGCGGGGTTAAAAACTCTTTTTTCTATGAGTTTAATGACATAGACCCGATGGACGGCTTTCCGGAATACTTGCCGGAGAGTTTTCGCGCCTATATGGGTATGCCGCTTATGCGGATCCCGTCACCCGATGGAAAAGCTAAAAACTTTGCCGAATATTTTGCGAATGAGTTTAAAGAAGTAATAATCGCCGCCGGTTTTAAGCCGGAGTTTTATAACGTGAGCGAATTGTATCTCTCCGGCAAGATGGATGAATCTATACGCGTGGCGCTTACGCATGCCGCCGAGATTCGCCGCATATATAAAGAGGTGTCGGGCTCCATAAAGCCCGATGACTGGTATCCGCTTTCGGTCATATGTGAGAACTGCGGGAAGGTGGGCACCACGAAAGTATTTGCTTTTGACGGGGAAAAAGTTTCTTATCGCTGCGAAGAAAGAATGGTCAAGTGGGCCGAAGGCTGCGGCCACGAAGGCTCCATATCGCCCTTCGGCGGCAACGCGAAGTTTCCTTTTAAGGTGGAGTGGCCCGCCAAGTGGAAGGTGATGGAAGTTAAAGTAGAAGGCGCCGGCAAAGACCATTCAACCAAAGGCGGCGCGCGCGACGTGGCGGCGCATATTGCCAAAGAAGTATTCAACTACGAGCCGCCGTTTGACGCGCCGTACGAGTTTTTGCTCGTCGGCGGAAGAAAAATGTCATCATCCAAAGGCCGCGGTTCGAGCGCGGCAGAAATTGCGGCGCTTGTGCCAGCCAAGATATTGCGGCTTGCACTTTTGGGCAAAGACATAAACCAGCAATTTAATTTTGACCCGGAAGGGGACACGATACCAGTTTTGTATGATCTTTATGACAAGCTTGCCGAGGGATACAAGACGACAAAAGACGACGACTACGCGCGACTGTTCGAGCTGATCCATCCCGAGACAGTGCCCGAGTTGGGCCAATTACCGCGGTTCTCCCAGGTGGCTTTTGTTGTCCAGATGCCGCATATGAATCTTGATCAAGAATTTCCGCATGCCGACAAAGCCGAGCTCAACGAGCGCGCCAAGTATGCAAAACGCTGGCTTTCTGAATATGCGCCCGAAAAATATGTATTCAAGCTCCAGGAGGCGCTGCCCGACTCCGCGCGCCAGATTGACGATGAGCAAAAACGCGCGCTTGCGACGCTTGCCGACTTTATTGAACGAGAACATCCCGATGCCGAGGCTCTCCATGCTAAACTCCACGAGCTCAAGGTTTTTAAGACTATCTACCTGGCCTTTTTGGGTAAAGAAAGCGGACCTAAGGCAGGTTGGTTTCTTTCGAGCCTGGACAAAGCATTTGTCCTGAAGCGCCTGCGGGAAGCGATGCGGTAAAAATAAACCCCGCTCCAACATGATGGTTGGAAGCGGGGTCAAGGAAGTACGAGATAGAGATTATCGCCATTCCACTGCAGACAGCGGATAGAGGACAAGGTCCATCTTAATTTAGGAAGAACTGGAGTGTTTCTTGTGCCATGCGGGGCCGGGGCCGCGCATGTAATACCTTTCAGCCTTGTAGTCGTCAAAGAGGCCAAGAAAAAAAGCAAGAAAAGCGCTCCAGACGGATTTGACCAACTTGAATAGCTTCAGCATCGGAAGTCTCCTTTTAAGTTTTTTTGGCTGCGGTGAACTTTCGAACTCTCTTTCTATTTTATCAGACGCATGAGCAAAAGAAAACTTACCAGCGGTGGAAAACTCGGATTGGGTAAAGAAAAAGGCAGCGCTCGCTTGCGAGCGCTGCCTTGAAACGGGAAGTCTACGAGCCTTTGTAAAGAACCACCAGAAAGAGTACCACCAGCGCGGATGTGATCGCGAGCGGCAGTACAAACTGTTTCTTTTCTGGAGGAAGATCTTTGAACTCTTCTATTCGCTCCGTAATTTCGGAGGGCGCATTTCGTAGGAATTTTTTTATCAGAGACATCGGACACTCCTTGGTTTGGGTGTTCTTTGACTCTCCCTGTCCTTTTAATACTATATCGTGTTTAAAATATTTTGTCAATAGTTCAAATATCCTTTTGCATAGGGCTCTTTTGCTGTTTGTGTTCCATCGCTGTCGACCTATTTTATTTTAGGTGCTTTTGTGGATAAATAGCCCAAGAGGTGGGAGAAAGTAGCTTATAATCCTATGCAGTGGGATGAAGTGGGATATCCTTTGAAAATCATTATGCTTATCGGCGAATACTTACATACCCTCGACAGTAAAAAACGTCTCTCGCTGCCGGCCAAGTTCCGCAAAGAGGTCGGCAAAAAGGTGGTACTCACCCGCGGGCTCGATTCCTGCCTGTTTATGTTCCCGCTTGCAACATGGAAGGGGATTGCGGACAAACTGCAAAAGCTTCCCATCGGCGGGGCGGACACGCGCGGCATGAGCCGGTTCTTGCTCTCCGGCGCGGTCGAGTCGGAGGTAGACGGCGCGGGCCGCATTTTGGTCCCCGATTTTCTCAAAGACTTTGCCGATTTGAAATCGCGCGTCGTTTTAGCCGGGGTCTCCGACCGGGCCGAGATTTGGAACGAGAAGAACTGGGAAGAATATAAACGGCGCATTGAAAAAGGCGCCGACCAGATGGCGCAGACGCTCGGCGACCTGGGTATTTTGTAAAACTAGCATCTTGTAATATGACCCACTTAGCACTATGAAAACCGTATCCGGATTAGCTTCTGTTCGTGCGCGACACCATCTCCGTCGAGAGGAGGATGGTAATGAGCGCGAACAGAAGCAAGTCCAGATGGGGGAAGGTGCTCTTCTACACGCAAGCGTCATGCCGAGCGAAGTGGTCGAGCTTCTGGCTATCAAGGCCGATGATGTTGTGCTCGATGCCACTGCCGGCATGGGCGGCCACAGCGAAGCTATCCTCAAAGCGGGCGCCAGCCGACTAGTTGCGCTCGATGCCGACCCTGCTGCCGTTTTTGCTGCTCGCGCAAGGCTCGAGCGTTTCGGCGCGCGTGCCACGGTTATAGAAAGCAATTTTAAGGACGTACAGACCGTTTTGCCAGGAGCCGGAGTTTTGCATATAGACAAAGCGCTGTTTGATTTAGGCTGGAATATGACGCAGATAAAGAACGGCCGTGGTTTTTCTTTTTTGGCGGACGAGCCGCTCAACATGAGCTATGGCGCCGTGCCGGCTTCGGGCTTTACGGCTGGCGGAATAGTAAACACCTGGGACGAAAAAGTTTTAGCTGACGTGTTTTTTGGCTATGGCGAGGAGCGTTACGCGCGGCGCATTGCGAAAGCGATTGTTGAAGCACGGGAAGCAAATCCGATTGAGACAACGGCGCAGTTGGTGGCGATTATAAAAAGCGCCGTGCCGGCCGCTTACCTGCATGCGCGCTTGCACCCTGCAACCCGTTCCTTTCAGGCGCTGCGTATCGCTACCAACGATGAGCTTGGCAGCATAGAAAAAGGCGTGCAAGGCGCCTGGAATCTTTTGCAGGGCGGCGGCCGTGTTGCGGTCATTTCGTTCCATAGCATCGAGGATAGGGTGGTCAAGCGCCTCTTCGCATCCTATGTCAAAGCGGGCGAAGGCCGCCTCGTGATAAAAAAACCGTTAACGCCCGGCAAAGAAGAGCAAGTCTTGAACTCAAGCGCGCGCAGCGCAAAGTTGCGCCTCATAGAAAAAATATGCTAAACCAAAGCCGCACCACCATCAACCGGGGCTTCAGAGCCGCGGCGCACGCCTACCAGCCGTACTTGGGGCGCATTGCAACTCTGCTTGCCTGCGCTTGTGCGTTGTCGCTTTTTTTATACGGAGTATTTCTGCTTGAAGCGGTCGCGCACGCCGCGAGCCTTGCGAGCGCGGAAAAGCAAACCCGCGACATCGCGAGCCAGATGAGCGCGCTCGAAGGCCAATATCTGGTCGACACACAGGCTCTTACTCCTGAGAAAGCGCAGGCGCTTGGCTTTGTAACGCCGGCTGTCGTTTCGACCGTTGTCGCGAACGAGCAGTCTTTCTCGTTTGTCGGTCGATAATATATGGCCGGTATGAATGCCCGGTACGTGAGACGTGTGAGGATACTGGCTCTCATCGTGGCCTTGCTCGGCCTCGTCTTGGTCGGCCGGCTTTATTTTTTGCAGATACTCAACGGCAAGGCTTACGTAGCGCGCGCCAATGCACAGTTTGTTGAGCCCGCGACGCCGCTTACCGACCGCGATTCTATTTATTTTACTGACAAGGACGGCAGCCAGATAACAGCCGCCTCGCTCAAGGATGGCTTTACGCTCGCCGTCAACCCGACCAAGGTAACCGACGCAGAAGCCTTGTATAAAACATTGAATGCATTTACCCCGCTTGATCATGATAGTTTTATAATGAAAGCGACTAAGCAAAACACAGAGTACCAAGTAGTGGCAACGCACTTGCCAGACGACTTGGGCTTGGAGATACAGCAAAAGAATATCCCTGGCGTCGTGCTTGCCGACGACCGATGGAGGTATTATCCGGGCGGCTCCTTGGCGGCGCAGGACATAGGTTTTGTCGCTTATAACGGCGACACAGAGGAGGGGCGCTATGGGTTGGAGGCATATTATAACGACACGCTGACGCGGACAGAGGATGACCTGTACGATAATTCGTTCGTGCAGCTGTTCAGCGCGGCCAAAAACGTTTTAGGAGGCCAACCATCCTCGGGCGACGTCATTACCACTATAGAGCCTTCGGTGCAGGCCGAGCTTGAGCGTACGCTCGTGTCTTACGACAACGTTTGGCATCCGCAGTTGGCGGGCGGCATTATTATGGATCCGCAAAACGGCGATATTATCGCCATGGCTTCCACGCCAAGCTTCGACCTCAACAATTTCGGCTCGGTGCAGGACCCGAGCGTTTATGCCAACCCGATGGTGCAAAACGTCTACGAGATGGGCTCTATCATAAAACCGCTCACCATGGCCGCCGGCATAGACTCCGGCGCCATTACGCCCACGACCACCTATGACGACACGGGTTGCATCACCGTCGATACGAAAAAAATCTGCAATTACGACTTTGTGGCGCGCGGCGTCATACCCATGCAGCAAATACTCAGCCAGTCACTTAACGTGGGCGCTTCATTTATCGCGACGCGCATGGGTTCTACGACTATGCGCGACTACTTTTTACAGCATTATGAGTTAGGCCAAAAAACTGGCATCGACCTGCCGTCCGAACAAGCTGGCTTGGTCAACAATATAGAAAAAAACAGCCAAAGCCAGGGGCAAGTGGAGTTCGACACCGCATCCTTCGGGCAGGGCATTGCTATCACGCCGATAGAAACGGTGCGCGCGCTGGCTACCCTCGCCAACGGCGGGCAGCTGGTTACGCCGCATCTCGCAAAGTCGATACACTACGACAGCGGCATCACGACGGACATCAAATATCCACCGTCCGTGCAAGTGCTCAAACCCGATACCACGCTCGCGGTAAGCCGCATGCTCACCACCGTGGTCGACACCGTGCTCGACAACGGCAAGGTTAAGATGGACCACTACAGCATCGCCGCCAAAACCGGCACCGCGCAAATTGCCAACCCTGCGGGAGGCGGCTATTATGCAGATCAGTACCTGCACAGCTATTTCGGGTATCTGCCGTCTTACAACGCGAAGTTCATCATATTCCTTTTTGCGTTCAAGCCGGTCGGTGCGCCGTATGCGTCGGAGACCTGGTCCGACTCGTTCATAGACTTAACGCGCTTTTTGGTGAATTATTATGACATTCCGCCGGACAGATAATGAAAAACTTTTTTAAGCATATAATCCTTTTAGCGATTACCGCAGAGGCAAAGGCCGTCGTGCGCCGATACCGGCCGCACATCGTGGCCGTCACCGGCAGTGTCGGAAAAACTTCAACTAAAGATGCGATTTATGAAGTGATAGCGCATGGCACGCGCGTGCGCAAATCGCAAAAAAGCTTTAACAGCGAGCTTGGGCTTCCGCTCACTATTTTGGGCCGCCCCAACGCCTGGAGTAATCCTGTGGGCTGGATCCAAAACTTGTTGGACGGACTTTTTTTGGTTTTTTTCAAATCGCCGTACCCAGACTGGCTGGTGCTTGAGGTAGGCGCCGACCGACCGGGCGACATACAATCGGTTGCTTCGTGGCTACCGGTTGATATCGCCGTTATAACTCGGCTGCCAGAAATGCCGGTACATGTGGAGTTTTTTTCTTCGCCTGAACAGGTGGTCGAGGAAAAAGCGGCCCTTATAGATGCCATAAAAGAAGACGGCACGCTGGTGTTATATGCCGACGATGCGCGTGCTGCTGACATGCGCCTGCGGGCTACGGGCAAGCACATAGTTACGTTCGGTTTTACCAAAGACGTAGACGTCCGCGCGCAGAATTTTACTATTCTGTATAAAGAGGGCGATACCGCTCCCACCGGCATGAGTGCGGAGGTCGTCTCCGGCGGCAACTCCGCTCCGGTAGAGGTGTTGGGCACCGTAGGCAAGCATACTCTTTTGCCGGTTTTGGCTGCGGTCGCGGTTGGAAAAGTGCTGGGCAAAAATATGACAGAGAGCATACAGGCGCTTCAAAAATACGCCACGCCGCCGGGCCGCATGCGCCTCCTGCCGGGCATAAAAGGGAGCACTATCATCGACGACACCTACAATGCCTCGCCCGCGGCAGTGTCAGCAGCGCTTGAGACGCTTGCGTTGGTGGCGCCGCGCGGCCGCAAAATCGCTGTCATAGGCGACATGCTCGAGCTTGGCCGCCACTCGGTAGACGAGCATCGTAAGCTCGGCACCGAGGCCGCCGCAACGACCGACATACTCATAACCATAGGATTCCGCGCGCGCGATATAGCGCAGGGTGCGCTTGATGCTAATATGCCGGAGAGCGCGATATTCCAATATGAGGATGCGGAAAGGGCAGGGGATGAACTGGCCGCGATGATAAGACAGGGAGACACGGTGCTCGTAAAAGGCTCGCAGTCTATGCGCATGGAAAGAACGGTAAAAGAAATCATGGCCGAGCCGGAGAGGGCATCGGAGCTTTTAGTAAGACAAGACGAGGAGTGGATAAAACGCTGACCCCTACGGGAATCGAACCCGTATTTGTTCCGTGAGAGGGAACTGTCCTAACCGTTAGACGAAAGGGCCTCAGAACAGTTGCTAGAGTACCCTAAAAATGGCATTCTCTCAAGAACGGCCGCATAGTTTACATAGAAAAATCCCGCCGCGGCCTTTGAGGCTGCGACGGGAGGATGACTTAACTCATAAAGATACATTCTGTGCCAGTATACGTCACCATATCACCCGCCACCGAGTATTGGAGGGTTGCTCCGCCACCCGACAGCGGAGCCACATCCTCGACTGAAAGAGCAGCTACTCCGTCCTCGATTGTAAAGTTGGTGATCGTGAAAATGCCGCACCGATTTCCTTGGGAATACTTCTCGAAGATCTTCTCGAGAGGAGCTTCCGTTTCGAGGTCCTCGGGTATAACGCATACGGCGTGGCGTTTGTCGGAGTTGGCTTTGAGGTCCCGCAGAATGTTGCGAAACAATGCCTCATTTGCCCTCGCTGTGGCGAAGTAGGCTTGCAAACCGAACATAAAAATCGCCCCAGACGCATTTGCATCCGGGGCGGGGAACTGTTCGAGTTTGATTCGACGCTAGTCGCGGTTGCGAACCGTGATTTCAGCTTGACCGGATCTTGAACGAACCGGCCGGTTGGTGACATGTGCAACTTCGATGTCGCTCTGGCCGCTGGCAGTGAGCGTGGCGTCGGTCGCTTCGCCGTTGAAATGGAATTTACTTTGACCAGAAGCGGTAGCGTTGAGTGTCACGATTTTGCCGCTTTCCACATGCACTTCGCTTTGTCCTGAAACTTGGGCGATAATCCGGGTTGAAATTTCTTTCACTCGAATTTCGCTTTGTCCCGAGGCAACAAGATCACCATGCGTAATTCTTCCCACTTCGGCTTTGCCCTGACCAGATTGGACTAAAGTGAGCCAGCTTAAAATGTCGCCAATCGTTGTCTTGCCGACAACGCCTGAAACATCCGTCATTGTACCAATCGGCACCGTAATAGTGATCTTGGTTTCCGGCTCATTGCCGGATACGTTGATGGAAACATGGTTGGAGCGGAACGAACCCCCGACCGAAATGTTTCCGATCACCAAGGAGCCTCCGGCCATCCTGATATTGTTACCGCCATCTCCGGAGCCCTTGAGAATCACTTCATCGCCTTGCTGCTTGATAGTGATATCGTCCACGCCTGACTTAGGACCGGTCAAGGTAATGACGATTTCGGTGCCGCCGGGTTGAATATCGAGGCTGGCGTCGACGTCTGCGATTGAAAGCCTCGAGGCTTTGAGCGTCTCGGTCTTGGTAACAGACTTGCCACTAGCACTTTCGCCCGGAGGAGACTTCAGGGTGATGAAGCCCTCGCCCTTGTTCATCACTTCCATCGTCGAAACGTCAGCGTAGCTGCCGTCCGAAAAGTTGACTCGGGTATTATTGATGCCGGTCATCCGCTTGTCGGAGTAGACCGGAACTTTGTTGATAGTCGCGATTGGTCTCAAGGGAACCCCCTCTGTTTGTGTCGATTTTAACTTGAATTAAAAGAACCCTAGTTCGTCTTTTATTATACACTTAATGCAATATTAGTGTCAAGTCGTCAAGTGTTAGTCTAAATAAATAAGAGGATTCCGCTGTACAATGTCTGGATGGAAGCATCTTTAAAAATACTCAAAAAAGACAAGCGGTTTGCTGTTTTGATCAAGCGGCACGGCAAGCCGGAGCTCAGCCGCGGGAAAAATCTTTTTCAGGCCCTGGTGCGAGCGATTGTTTACCAGCAGCTTTCGGGCAAGGCGGCTGCGACCATTTATGGCAGGTTTGTCGCGCTTTTTAACGATCCAAAAGTGCCTGCGGCTAAACACAAGTTTCCTAAGCCGAAAGCGGTATTGAAAATGCCTTTTTTAAAACTGCGCTCGGTCGGGCTCTCGGGGCAAAAAGCAACCTATATACAGGATATCGCGCAAAAGTTTACCGACGGCACGATAAAGCACAAGCAACTGCACCGCATGCAGAGCGACGAAGTGACGAAACATCTGACGCAGATCAAAGGCGTCGGCGTGTGGACGGTGCACATGCTCCAGATATTTACGCTCGGGCGTTTAGACGTGCTGCCGGTAGGGGATCTGGGCATTCAAAAGGGATTCCAAGTGGTATACAGACTCAAAACATTGCCGACGCCGGCCGAGATGGAAAAGTTGGCAAAAAACTGGCGTCCGCATGCATCGGTCGCCGCCTGGTATTTATGGCGCGCGGCAGACGAGGCAAAAATAAATATCAAGAGAAAATCACTAACACAAAAAGTTAAAAAATAAAAAAGGCAGGGACGCGTTACCGGTCCTGCCTCTTACTCCAGAGGCGCAAACGCGGCAAATCTGCCGTGTTGTGCGTCTTCGGATCGTCTATGTGCTGCCCGCCCTCCAAAAACTTTGCCGAGCCAGCGCTTGTAGGCAGTGTACTCCACGTCGTGGAGGAAATCGTGCCGCCACAGCACGTTTTCGAGCAGCTCCTCGAAGCTGTCAAAGCTGCCATCGGCGTATCCCTGTTCAATTTCCTCGACCATCGTTTCCATGGTTGAAAGATTGAACATGACTTCGACGCCGGTTTCGGCTTTTATTTCTTCGCAAACGGTCGCGGCGTCCGCTGCAAATTGGTCGCAGGGCTTGGTGCTCAAGCTGCCTCCTCCGTGCTTTGTTTGTTTTCCTCGACTTCTTTGTAGCCGCCCATGATGCGGTCGCTGATTTTGCGGCGCTCATCGCTTTTCCTGCGCGCCGTGCGGTCGCCGCTGGCGAGGGCTCTTTCGAATCGCGCCTTAGTATCATCCGGTGCCGGGCCATGATCTAGCCCGGATACAAAAGGTTCGCGCTTCATGTTTGGATCCTTTCTAGGCTTTTGGGGTCCTTCTGGTCTTGATTCTAACATATAAATATATTTTCGCAATAAATATCCCCATAGGTCAACCTTTCTTATCCCCACGTTAAAATAAAATGAAATAGAAAAGGGCCGCCAGCAAAGCTGGCGGCCCCAAAATCTTGTGAATCGAAAGGGGATCAACCCTTCCCGCCGCTGAACGGCATACCGATGTCGGTGCCGTGCGAGTCGGTCACCGTGGTGTGAGTCACCACGCTGTGGTCGTCGTAGGAGCGCGCGCCTTGCGCATTCCAGCTCGACATCAGCGTTTCCTCGGCATGGCTCTCCACCAGCGTCTGGAGCGATTCGCCCGGCGACGAGTCGAACGTCTGCTGCACGTCGTCGACGACGGTGTGTGTAATCGACGTATCGGAGCCGTTGCCGGCCGCGGACACCTGATCGAACGTGGTCTTTTCGTTTTCGACATAGGTCACGGTGTCGCCGAAGCCATCCTGCGACACCTGAATTTGGCCGTATGTTCCGACGTCATGCTCGTTGCTGAGGGTGAAGCTCGGGCCCCCGATCACATCGGTCTTGTCGACCCACGTGTTGAAGTCAAAATCGGTCACCGAGCCCCACGGCGTCGTCGAGAGGGTCTCGTTGACGTTGTAACCCGTCTCGTCGAAGTGGGTCGCGAACTCGCCGTCCGGCAAAAAGTAGCCGGACTGATCCGTCGCGTCGGTACCGTAATCCTCATTGAAGTACGACGACTGAAAGCTCATCGGTTGCCCCTCGAATGTTGCGCGAATGCGCGTGAACGCGTGCAGAGCTCTCCTCCGCACGTCTGTATATATTATATACTACTTATTATAAAAAGTCAAGCCTCTAAAACCCATGCAAAATAAGCCTGCTTTCGTTTAAAAATTCAGACAAACATCCCGTCAACGACCTCCTTAACCACGGTGCCGTCGGCTTTGCCTTTGAGGTCTTTCATCAGCATGCCCATAAGCTGGTTTGCTTTTGTTTTGTCGGTTACGCCCATTTCTGCAGCTTTCGCCGTTGCCGCAGCAACTATTTCATCGCGCGAGAGCTGCTTGGGCAGAAGCTCTTCGAGTACCGCGAGTTCGGCCTTTTCACTTTCTGCCAATTCCGGGCGGCCTCCTTTTACAAATTGATCGATAGAGTCTTTACGCTGTTTGGAGGCGCGGATAACGATAGTCATGATTTCTTCTTCGCTCAAGGCGCCGTCCGGCCCGCGACTTTTAGAAACAAGTTCGTTGGTAACCGCAGCCGAAAGCCCGCGCATCACGCTTAGGCGCACCGGGTCTTTTGCTTTCATCGCGGCAACCACAGCCGCCTTTATGTCTTGTTGGGTCATGCGCAAAGTATAGCAAAAAAATGCTAAACTACCCATATGGATGTATTTATCGTCATACTTATCGTCTTGGTGCTTGGGAACCTCGCATTTCAATTCATGCAATGGCGTAAAGGCCAGGAGCCTCCACCACCGCCCGACATGCAGGGCTTCGTGCTGCTACAAAATCAAGTGGGGCAACTTACCAGTGCCATCGACAGCAAGCTTTTAGAGGTCGTGCGCGGCATTTCCACGGCGCAGGAGTCGACCAAACAAGTGTTTGTCATTGCCGAGCAGTTGAGCAATCTGGAAAAAGTGCTCAAAAACCAAAAGCAGCGCGGCAACCTCGGCGAGGCATCGCTCGAGTTGGTGATGAGCAATATTTTGCCGCCCGGCGCTTACGCGATGCAGTATGAGTTTCCGGGTGGCGAGACAGTCGACGCGATAATCCGTACCAAAGAGGGGATTATACCGGTTGACGCCAAGTTCCCGCTCGAAAACTACACCCGTATCCATGATGAAAAAGACGATGCCCGCCGCGCGGAATTTGAAGAAGCTTTCCGGCGCGACTTAAAAAAGCGCATAGACGAGACGAGCAAATACGTGCGGCCCAAGGACGGCACGTTACCCTTTGCGTTTATGTATATTCCGGCAGAGAGCATTTATTACGACTTACTGAACGACGGGATAGGCGCGGTCAATACCCGGAGCCTGCTCGATTACGCGCAAAACGATCGCAAGGTGATCATAGTTTCCCCCACGACCTTTGCCGCCTATTTGCAGTCAGTGCTATACGGCTTCAAGGCTTTTAAAATCGAAGAGCAGGCAAAGGATATTGCCAAAAATGTCGAGGCGCTCGGCCGGCATATCAACGCGTACCAGGACTATTATAAAAAGCTGGGCGCATCGCTTTCGACCACGGTCAACCACTTTAACGCCGGCACCAAAGAGTTGGGCAAGATAGAAAAAGACGTTTTGCGCATAGACGCCTCTACGGAAATAGCCATAGACGTCGGCGTCGTGGATCGGCCGCTTATTGAAGGCAAAGAATAAAGGCAGGCAGTAAAAACCGCGCCTCATGGCGCGGTTTGGCTTCAGGCTCAGTGCCGAAAGAACAGAAGAAAAATTATCAAGAGACCTATCAGCCAGGGGCCCGCGAGGCTTGCGCGTTGGCGCATGGTTAGGGGATCTAGCCCTACTTCCACGCAATCGGGATCGTACTTCGGTTCCTTGAACTGATTTACGCTCATGGCATTTCTCCCAGGTGGTCTTTGTTATTTTGTCTTACTTCCGCCTTAACTATTGCATAAATAGGCGGTTTCGGCTAGTATAGGCCGACGAGCTTCGGGCTCGTTTTTGTATGAAAGAATTCGCAATAATCCAAACCGGCGGCAAGCAATATCTTGTTGAAGAGGGCTCGACCGTTAAAATAGAGAAGCTAAAAGGCGACCACAAAGTGGGCGACTCGGTTACCTTTGACCAGGTGCTTCTCTCCGACGATGGCAAAGATGCCACCACTATTGGCACGCCGTTTATTAAAGGAGCGAGCGTCGTAGGCGAAATTCAGAAGATATCTCGAGCCAAAAAGGTCACTGTCATCAAATACAAAGCTAAGTCCAACTATTTTAAAAAGCGCGGCCATCGCCAGCCGTATTTTGAGGTCAAGATAACGAAGCTCGCCTAATTTCTATTGGCTAATGCCTGATGGATGGTGTCTGGGTCGGCGTACTCAAGTTCGCTGCCTGTTGAGAGGCCGCGGCCTAAAGAAGAGAGCTTTAGCCCCAAGCCTTCGGCTGCGGGCAGTATTTTTTCTTGCAAGATAAGCCGCGTATGGTCGCCTTCGGTGGTGGCAGAAAGCCCGAGGATTATTTCACGCAGTTTTTTCATGTTCTGTGTGTCCGAAGCGGAAGCAGCATCTGCTTCAATGCGCTTTAAAAGCTCGCGCATGCGCACGTGTTTTGCCGGCTCTTCGGCGGCAAGCGGTACCGTGCCGCCGAGCACGAAGTAGAGGCCCCTAAAGCCGCTCTTTTCCACATTTTCTATGTCAGCATCTTTTTCAACCACGAACAAAAGCCCTTCGTCGCGGCGCGAATTGGAACAAATATTGCAGAGGTCTCCGTGAGTGTCTTCCTTCACGAACCATCGGAAACACTTTTTACATTGCGCACTGCCGGCGCCAAGGCGTTTTATCGTGTCGGCAAGCTCGGCGCGCAAAGCGGGCGGAGAAGCAAGCAAATATTGCACAAATCGCCGCGCCTGTCGGGGCCCGATGCCAGGGAACTTTTCAAAAGCGGCGGTGAGTTTTTCTATCGGGTTCATACAAAAGAGGTAAAATGAGTTTTTAGGGCAATCAGTCATCAGCCTGACGAGGCGGACATAGCACATTTTACCCCTTTTTACCTTAAAAATCTTGGCTTGCGCTCTCGAACGCCCCGAAGTCCGTTTTTTCGAGCGTCACGAAAGTCGTTTTTTTATCGTCAAAGTACAATTCTATCTGGCCCACCGGGCCGTTGCGATGCTTTTCTATCAATATTTCGGCAATGTTGGGTCGCTCCGAGTTTTCGTTCATTTTGTCGTCGCGATGAATAAACATGACCACGTCGGCGTCTTGCTCTATAGAGCCCGAGTCGCGCAGGTCGGAGAGGCGCGGCTTGCCACGGCGCTGCTCGACCGCCCGGCTCAGCTGCGAGAGCGCCAACACCGGCACGTCGAGCTCGCGCGCCAGGTTTTTGAGTGAGCGGGATATTTCGGTCACTTGCTGCACCAGGCTGTCGCTCGCCTTGGTGTTGGTAGGAGCAAGCAGCTGGAGGTAGTCGACAATGATAAGGTCGAGGCCGTTTTCGCGCTTGAGGCGCCGCGCAACCGAGCGCATCTTGAGGATGTTGTTGCCCGGCTGGTCGTCTATATATATGGGCGCTTGGCTGAGCCTGTCATAGGCGTCCCTGATGCGGCCAAAGTCTTCGTCGCTCGTTATCCGGCCCGTCCGCAAGTTCCAAGAGTTAACGGCCGCCTCGGCGGCGACCATACGGTCTACCAGCTGCTGCGAGCTCATCTCAAGCGAAAAAATGCCGACCGATGTCTTATGCTGGATAGCTGTTTGGCGGGCGATGTCCAAAGCCAAAGCCGTCTTGCCCATGCTCGGCCTTGCCGCAAGTATGATGAGGTCTGACTTTTGGAAGCCGGCGAGCATGGTGTCCAAATCTTTAAAGCCGGTGCGCACGCCGCGCAGCTCTCCTTTGTTGGCTTGCAAGCGCTCGAAGTTTTCCCACGCCTTCGCCAAAGTGTCTTTGAGCGACGCGAATTTCGAAAGGGAAGGCGTCTCGGTTACCTGGTATATTTTTTTCTCGGCTTTTTCGAGCGTCTCTTCTATATCTTCGCCCTCGTCGAAGCCGAGCTCGGCTATAAATTCGCCGGCGTCTATGAGCGAGCGCAGCATGAACTTTTTTTGTACCTGGGCGGCATAGTGCCGCGCGTTTGAGGCGGCCGGCACTTCGCTGACGAGTTCTGCCAAGTACGACAGCCCGCCGACGCTCTCGAGCGTCTCTTCGTCGGCAAGCTTGGCGCGCACGCTTTCTATGTCTATCGGCTCGTTTTTACTAAAGAGCGCGAGCATCGCGCGGTAAATGATACGATGCTTTTCGCTGTAGAGGGCGTCGGCCGAGAGCACCTCGGTTGCTTCCATCATTGCTTCGCTCCGTATCATAAGCGCGCCCAAAAGCGCTTTTTCGCTTTCCAACGTCTGCGGCGGGATGCGTAAAGGGTTGAGGCGCTTGTCGGCAAGCGCTTTGGCTTTGGCTTTTTCTGCGGCGCTGACGTATTTGGGTTTTTCCGCCATTAGTTATAGAGTAGCTTTTTTCTTCTATAAGCAACAGGTAGAAAAAACGCTGTTTTTGTGTTGATAGGTGGATAGAGAGTGGATAAACGGTTAGTAGCCCCGTATTCATTGACAAACAACATTAATAATTTACTATATACGCAGCTTAGTCCGGCCCTTTCCGCATTGAGGAAACGGTCAAAACAGAAGGAGACTCCGATGTTTGCCTTGCTCCGGAAATACCGGCGCCAACTCTCGGTTATTGCAACGGCGCTGGTGCTTGGCGGCTGCGCCGGCATGCAGCGCAGCTGCACTTCGTGGAGTGCGCAGCAATTCGGCAGCGACTGGATTGTTGTGCAGTATCGTTTTGACGGTACCGCTTTCAATTGCTGGAAGCTCAAGAACACGAGTGTCCAGAACGAAGAGAAGTCCGATGGCATTTACTGGCTCGATGCGGAACTGGGGCATCTGGTCCATATTTCGGGCTGGTACAACCGCGTTCAGGTCAACAAAAGCAATTACCAGGAAGCTGCTACGCTTCTCGGTATCGAGCTCAATAGGTGCGGCAGCGGAAAATATACCAGCTGACTGTTCAGTACATCAAAGGATCCAGGCCGCGCATCTGATGCGCGGCCTTTTCATTTTTTAGTAACTTTTTGACCCTCCGGAGTATCGGTCAGCTCGTATCCCATTCCTTCTATATATATACGCAGTTCGTCGGCGCGGCCGTAGTTTTGAGCTATGCGAGCCGCCGAGCGCTCATCGAGGAGCTGTTGTACCTCTTCCGGCAAGTCGGTTTGCTCGAGCACGCTCAACTTTGTGGAAACACGCGGATCATTTAAACCGAAACCAAATATTTTGTCGG
>Ga0265338_10002268_pt1 | contig 29291 bp, 24 predicted proteins | sample 42126metaG_FD_193579 | JGI IMG/M metagenome (GOLD analysis project Ga0265338, IMG submission 193579) | Rhizosphere microbial communities from Carex aquatilis grown in University of Washington, Seatle, WA, United States - 4-21-26 metaG | ecosystem: Host-associated > Plants > Roots > Rhizosphere...
GCGCGGGACGGCCGAGGCGGCCGTTGCGACATGCGTCTCCCTCTTTCTCGGTACGCGAGTCGGTACTCGCTACCGTCGTCCCGGTGCATGTTCCTTCCGCGATGGTGCAAAGGTTTTCTCTTGTGTTCCGCCGGGGCGGGCGATCGAGGGGACGCATATGGGGTGGAGTGGTGCTAAACCCTGTGGATGCAGGGGGTCGCGGCGGATTGGTTGCGGGGGCTCCGGTGGCCAGCGGCTTGCTTAATTCCAGGCAGGAAGACGCACCAAGCGGTTGGGGAAAATGATAGATTGGGGCGCTTCCGGGAAGTCGGCCAGAGATGCGGAACGAGGCCTACGAAGTTCGGAAATAAACAGAAAAGAGCCGAAGAAAACGGCCTAACGAAAGGGAAAATGTCCGGGAGCCCTGGGCAACGACTTATGAGAACGAATCTCGCAACCGTGCTGGATCCGAACCGTCGCAGCAACGATGCTGGGGAGTTTGATACAGCCCTGCGCCGCCGCATTGTGGGGCAGGATGCGGCGATCGAAAAGGTCGTCGAAATCTACCAGATGTTTCTGGCGGGGTTGAATGCGCCGGGACGTCCGGTGGGGAATCTGTTGTTTTTGGGGCCGACCGGGTCGGGAAAAACCCGCGTGGTCGAAGCCATGGCCGAGGCGCTGTTTGGAGATTCGCGGGCTTGCATCAAGATTGATTGCGCAGAGTTTCAGCACTCACACGAGATTGCGAAGCTGATTGGCTCACCTCCGGGATATTTGGGACATCGGGAGACGCATCCGCTGCTGACGCAGGAAGCGTTGAACCAGTGGTTCACGGAGAAGCTGAAGCTCTCGATTCTGCTGTTTGACGAAATCGAGAAGGCATCGGACTCGCTGTGGCAGCTTTTGCTGGGAATTCTCGACAAGGCGACGTTGACGCTCGGCGACAACCGCCGGGTCGATATGTCGCAGTGCATCATCATCATGACGTCGAACCTGGGCGCGTCGGAGATGACGGACCTGGTGGACGGCGGCTTCGGATTCGCACCGAAGGTCGTGGAAGTCAACGGATCATTCGACGACAAGATTCAGCGGACGGCGGTCGAGGCGGCGCGGCGCAAGTTTACGCCAGAGTTCATGAACCGCATCGACAAGACGGTGGTGTTCAAGACACTGCGCGATGAACATCTGTCGCAGATTCTGGACATCGAATTGGGGATGGTGCAGCAGCGCGTGCTGATGGCTGCGGGAACGAATCAGTTTGTGTTCAATTGCACGGCGGCGGTGAAAGACTATTTGCTGAAGGAAGGAACTGATCCGCGGTACGGGGCGCGGCATTTGAAGCGCGCGATCGAGCGGAACCTGGTCTTCCCGCTGGCGAATCTGGTCGCGACCGGGCAGGTGAAGCTGGGAGATTTCGTCCGCGTGGACATGGCTTCGGAGAACAAGATGATCTTCGTCAAAGAAGCCGAGAACACGATGGCGCCGGTGCTGCTGGAACGCTACGGAGCCGCGGCTGCGACGCAACCGAACGTGCGGGCGGCGCGGACGGCGGTGAACAATCGCCGGGGCGATTTTGGAGCGCCCTCGGTGGCCGAGAGCAAATAGAGTTTTTCGTTCGGAGTTTTCCCTTAGAGTTTTCCCTTCTCGCCAGAGCGCATCTCGCGAGTCGTATTTCACTCGATGGCGCCGGAGCCCTTCCGGCGCCTATTTTTTCAGCGCGGAATCTTTGCGGAAGTCTTCTCTTGTGCTCTCCACGATGGCGGCAATGGACGCGAAAACCAGCGCAACCAATGCAGGGTTCTTCATAGGGTGGTACGAAGAATAGGCCCAAAGGCGAAAGAAGAAGTACATGAACAGGATCAAGAAGCCGTAAAGGGTGCGACGCGTCACCTTAGGTTCGCCGGAATCCTTTACGGCGATATCGATGAGGACGAAAAACGCTGCAAGTATGGATGCGAGTAGCACGAGGCCCGTCATCGTCGGATGGTGATCACGGTTGATCCCAAAGACAACATATGCGTAAGCGAAGGCGAAGAGAAAGGCATACAAGCTGTGGTGCGTGAGCCGTAGACGGTGACGTTGCCACCATGGTTTTGGGTGCGAGACTCGTTCATATCCCTTCTCGAAGCATTCCTGACACAGGGTTTCAAGGCCGGGGAGTTCACGTCGACAATATGGGCAACGAGACATGGTCTTTGCAGCACAACGCCTAGGAGAATTAGAGCATTTGAGGTGGATGAGAGGCCGCTTACGTCGGTAACTCGGTCCTTGACTGCGCTGGAGGTGAATAATCGCCGCGGCGATTTTGGAGCCCCTCGGTGGTGGAGGGCCAATGAGCTGCTAGCTACTAGCTAGACATAAAGAGATCTTTCCCTTCTCGCCAGAGCGCATCTCGCGAGGCGTATTTCAATTGATGGCGCCCGAGCCCCGGCGCCTATTTTTCCGAACGGCGGCCGTGTTCGAGTGGACGACAGGACGACAGGACTTGCGGTGCCCGATGTGTATTGCGCCGAACCGAGGGTGATGTTCTGTGGAGGAACTTCTCCATTTATCATGGGCGGCATGACTGCGCACTTACCAGGTTGGCGATTCCTTTCCGTTGTGATGGTGGTTTGTTTCGTGACTGCGCCTGGTCTGGAAGCCAGGGTTGATCCCACGCATGGGTTCGACGTGTTTTCGCAGGATGAAGAAGTGCAACTCGGGAAGCAGAATGCGGTCGAGGTCATGAAACAGATGCCGGTGCTGCCGAACTCCGATCCGGTGGTGCAGTATGTGCAGAGTCTGGGGGCGCGACTTGCGCAGCGCGCGCCCGGATACAAGTGGCCGTACAACTTTCACGTGGTGAATGTGAAAGAGATCAACGCGTTTGCTCTGCCGGGCGGGCCGATCTTCGTGAATCTGGGAACGATTCAGGCGGCGGACAACGAGGCACAGTTGGCGGGAGTGATGTCGCACGAGATTTCGCACGTGGTGCAAAGGCACGGGACGCGAGCGGCTTCGAAGCAGATGGGAGCGCAACTGCCGTTGGCGATTTTAGGCGGGCTCCTGGGGAACAGCACGCTGGCCAAGGCGGCGGAGTTGGGCATCTCGTTCGGAGTGGGGTCGTATTTTCTGAAGAATTCGCGACAGTCGGAGTCGGAGGCAGACTTGCTTGGGACCGACATTATGTATGACTCGGGTTACGAACCGCGGCAGATGGCGGTGTTCTTCGAGAAGCTGGAGAAGCAGGCGGGGGGGAGTGCGAATTCGCTGATCAATCAATTCATGAGCGATCATCCGAACCCGGGGAATCGGGCGGATGCGGTGTCGAAGGAAGTGAAGACGCTGATGACACGAACGTATCTGGCCGATAGCGCGGAGTTCCGACAGGCGAAGACGCGGGTGGCGGGGATGAAGCCGCTGACATCGGCAGAAGTGGCGGCGATGGCGAAGCAGGGTGGGACGCCGGGAGCGGGGGCGCCGGCGAGCACCGATGTTGCACCGAGCGCCAATTTGAAGGTGTTTAGTCACAACGAATATCAGGTTTCTTATCCGGAGAACTGGCAGGTGTTTGGGGACGCGAGTTCGAATGTGACGATCGCGCCGCAAAGCGGAGTTTCGCAGAACGCGGTGGCGTACGGAGTGATGATCGCAAACTATCAACCGGAGGAATCCGGGGCCAATCTGGATACGGCGACACATGAGCTGCTGGCATCGTTGCGGCAGTCGAATCCCGATCTGAAGCAGATTGGCCATGACGAGGCGATTCGCATCAACGGAGTGGCGGGGAAGTCTGTGGATTTGATTGGGAGTTCTCCGATCAAAGACGCAGAGGGGAAGGTATTGGAGGAGCGGGACTGGGTGGTGACCCTGGCGCGGCGGGATGGGACGGTGTTGTACTTTGTTTTTATTTCTCCGGACAAGGATTTTGGGCCGATGCGTCCGGCGTTTGAGGCGATGCTGAGGACTGTGCAGTTGAAGTGAAGTTCGGGGCCAGGCGATGAGTCCTAGCGCTTGTCTACAGCAGATAGCTCCGGATTGCCCCTGATAGCCCGCCAGTGCAAGAGAGCCCGGCCTGTGCGGCCGGGCTCACGCTTGAGGCACTACGGCACCACAATCTTGGGAGCGTTCTTGACTGCTGCTACTGGTTGAGCTCCGTTCGTCGTTAGATTCGGAACGAAATAATCCGTCCCGACATTGGTGAGACCATCGGCAACATTGAGGGCCTCTGGTTTATTTGCCACCAGTCGCACCGCTTTTGTGCCGAAAACCACTTCATTATCGAATTCCAGAGTGCAGTTCTTATCGGCAAGGAATGTAACTTTCCTCTGTTTACCTGTGCCCACGTGCTCTGGAACTCGACAGTGAAAAGTAGCGGTATCACTGCCGACCTCAATCTTGAAGAAGAGATCTTTCCCGTTCGGTCTCGGGGCGATTTCGCCGGTTGTGACTATGGTGAGGTAACCCGTGGGGCCTGGGAAGGTCATACTTTCGAGGGGCATAACAGCGGTTTCAGTAGTCATGGTTTCTCCTCATGGGGCCGGCCTGCTCATTAACGTTGTTGAGCAGGGTTGGGTTTCTGTTTGGATTGCTCTACAACTTCTCGAAGGCGAGGGTCGAGAAGTAAATTTCGTTGCCCAGGATCGTTTTCCAGATCTGCTACCGGCCATCCCTTGGCCAGAGCTTGCTTCACCATGTCCAGGGCCCGCGTGCGATCGCCGAGATTCTCGTAGACTTCGCTGGCGCTGATCAGGATGCCAGGATCTTCGGAAGAGCGTGCCAGGGCCGCCTCGATGAGTGGCACTGCTTTCTCCCGCCGTCTCCACTTCGAATACAACAGGCCGATCTCCGCCTGCACTTCAGCATCGTCGGCCCTGACCTTGGCAATTTCCTCCAGTCGCGTCAGTTCTTTTCGATATGCCTTGTCGGCCTCGCTCCGGCGGTTCAGCCACTCATAGGCGAGGCCGAGATTCGACCACGCACGCCAGTCGTTGGCATTGATCTCCACAGCCTTGCGCGTCATCGCAACCGATTCTGCCCAACGCCTCTCCCGGTAGTACAAGGCACCCAGATTGGTGTAGGCGGCATAGCTCGGCTGCAATTCGATGGAGCGCTTGAGATGTTTCTCTGCTTCGGCATCCGTGTGCAGGAACTGCATCACGCCGCCCAGCGTCGCGTGGGCCATGGCGTTGTCGGGGGTAATATCCAGCACGTGCTCGAATTCTGCGGCTGCATCGGTATACCGCCGCTGCTGGTAATAGAACACTCCCAGCTCGTAGTAACCGTCCCACTGCTGCGGGCGGAGTACCGCCGCTTTCTTGTACGTGGTCTCCGCCTGGTCATCCCGCCCCATGCTGGCGTACACGGCGGCCTCGCTCAGCAGGGCGTCCGGATCGAGCGGCTCCAGCTTCAACGCTTGCTGGATCTCCTGGAGCGCGAGGTTGTACTGCCCCTTTCCGTTATGAACGCGGGCGAGTGTTACATAGACCGCTGGCAATTGCTGGTTCAATTCGGCGGCGCGCTTGCAGTCTTTCTCTGCCTCGTCGATCCACCGGGGATCGTGGTCGAGCCGGTACTTCGCCCAGTGTGCCTCTCCCAGTGCGCTGAACCCGAGAGCGAAGTTTGGATCCGCTTGTACTGCCTGCTGAAACAACGCAACCGCCGATTCCAGATTGGCCGGTTTGTCCCACCGCTCCAAGTACTTCAGTCCTGCCAAGTATGATTCGTGCGGTGCTACCTGGCCTTCTACTTTGACGGGCGCCGCTCGTTCGCCGAAAGAGCTCTGCTGGAATGTCGATTCGATGCGCGTGATCCCGACGACGGCCACGACCGCGCCTGCGAGCGCCGACACCACGACCCACCGTCTCAGCCGCGGCCGCGTTCCGGTCGACATCGGCGCCGATGCCGGTCGCCGCAGGTCCGCCGCGATCTCCCGTGCGGAGAGGTAGCGCTCCTGCGGGTCTTTGCAGAGGCACTTCAGGATGACGGCGTCGAGGGCGGGGCTGATCTTGGGACTGAGCTTGCTAAGGGTCGGCGGCAGCTGATGGAGGATCGCGTCGGTCAGAGCCGGGCCCGAACCCAGGAACGGGCGTCGACCCGTTGCCATCTCATAGAGGATGCAACCAGTCGCCCAGATGTCAGTGCGTGCGTCCAGTTTTCCTCCCAGCAATTGCTCTGGAGCCATGTAAGGCAAAGTGCCTACAAAGGCGTTGGTTTCGCTCAGACTCTCCGTGACGGCCGATGGGTTCACTTCGCCGCGCAGGATCATGGCAAGGCCGAAATCGAGGATTTTGAGTCGAGCGTCAGGAGTAACGCGAACGTTCGCCGGTTTCAGATCGCGATGAATAACGCCATGGTCATGGGCCGCAGCCAGACCTTCGGCCAGTTGTGAACCGAGATTGATAATCTCCTTCTCCGAGAGAGGCCCGGGCGCCAGCATCGCTTCGAGAGACAGTCCTTCGATGAGTTCTTCGACCAGGAAGTCGGCGCCATCCTGCGTGTCAAAGTCGTGGACCGTTGCGATGTTTGGGTGGTTCAGCTTCGAGAGCGCCAGCGCTTCCTTGTGAAAGCGCTTGCGGGCGGCGGCGTCGATGATGGTTCCGGGAGGAAGGACCTTAAGCGCAACGTCACGATCGAGGCGCTCGTCGTGCGCCCGGTAGACCACACCCATCCCTCCTGCACCGATCTGTTCCAAAATACGGTAATGGGAGAGCGTGGCCTGCACGGGGACACCATGGGCGCGTGTCTAGACTCGGTCCCCTTGGCTTTCTGATCTACGTATACAGACGCACCAAATATAAACACCCGCCTCTGGGGTGTTGCGTTCCGTGGTGGGGAGTGCTCTTCGGGAGGCGAGAGAAACTACCGTCTCATTTTCTTCTCAGGATCAATCGATGTCAGTGATCATGATCACCGTTGAGACCGGGCCACTGTTTTCGGGCAGACCTTCCACCAACCTGCTTGAAAGGGCGCCCCGTAGGGTTGACGCAATACCTGTACAATCTGATCGCCGGGCGAGTGCCCCATGCGGAGAAAGAGGCGCAATCCGCTGGAGGCCGACGGGGTAGTCTGCGAACTCGAACCCCGACCGAGCATCGTGGCCTGACTCCCATGAAGGTTTTGGAACCGCTACTGAAGACCTCAAAGGCAACTCGGAATTGGGCGGATTCCGAGAAGCTGAAACGCACACTCCGAGGCGACCTCGATAACATCGTGCTGAAGGCGCTGCGCAAGGAACCGGCGCGCCGCTACGCGTCGGTCGAGCAACTGGCGGAGGATATTGGCCGACACCTGCAAGGCCTCCCGGTGATGGCAACGCCGGATTCCACTTCCTATCGCGTCAGCAAGTTCGTGAGCCGGCATCGGGCGGGAGTGGTGGCCACGGCGCTGATTGTATTGGCGGTAATGGGAGGGGTGGCGGCGACCTTGTGGGAGGCGCGGGTCGCCGTGCAGGAGCGCGCGCGGGCGGACCGCAGATTCAACGACGTTCGTAAGCTGGCAAACTCTTTTCTATTTGAGTTCGACGCCGCAATCAAAGACCTTCCCGGATCCACGCCGGCACGGTCCCTGGTGGTGAAGCGTGCCCTGGAATATCTGGACGGGCTTGCCGCAGAGGCACGAGGAGACCTCTCGCTACAAATGGAGATCGCTTCCGCTTACAGCAGGGTCGGCGAGGTTCAAGGTGATCCCATGTTTCCGAATCTGGGGGATTCCAAAGGCGCTTTGGAGAGTTCCAGGAAGGCACTCTCGATTCTGGAACCACTGTACCGCGCGGAACCGGAGAACCCGCAGGTCTCTCTGGCTCTCGCGTCGACCCACCAAGAGATCAGCGATATGCTCGATTTTTCCGGGGATACGGCGGGCGCAGTCGAACATTCCGGAAGGGCGCTCTCGATATACGAAAATCTCGCCGGAAAACTGGAGGCCGACCCAAGGTTTCAAGCGGACCGAGTGAGCCAGACCTATCATTATGCAAACCTGCTGAAATCAGTCGGCCGCCTGGAAGAAGCGGCGGCCGAATACAGGCAGGCTGTGGTCCTGAGCCAGCGAATGATCGCGGCCAGTCCTGCGGACCGGGAAGGTAAGATTCATCTGGCGACGAGTCTGGATGGCCTTGGGAACCTTCTTCAGGAGACGGGGGATACCGCCGGGGCTCTCGAGAATCGCCGCAGGGGATTAGCCATCCGCGAGGAGCTGTCCAAGCTTGATCCTAACAATGCGCATTACCGGCGGCAGTTAGCCTTTTCTCACCACAATGTGGGATTGTCGCTAGTGGAAGCGGGTGACCTTGACTCCGCACTGGCGCAGTTCCGGCAAGAACTCAGTTTGTTTGAATCGCTGGGCGCCGCTGATCCAAAAGACGTTCAAGCGCGACGGAACCGGTCTCTTGCGCACAAGCAGATTGGTGATGTTCTGATGCGTAGCGGCGACGTTCGCGGTGCACTCGCCCAGTATCGTGCTGCCCTGGAGATCGATCGCGACCTGGCCTCTGGGGATCCCGACAATTCCCAAGCGGTGCTGGATTTGTCGTTCAGCGAGAGCAAAGTCGGATCGGCATTGGGGAAGCTGGGCCAAATGCCAGAAGCGTTGGTCATCCTGCGGAGCGGAGTCGCGAGGCAGGAATTCCTGGTTGCCAAGGATCCGCACCATATCCTTCTCTACAATCATCTGGCGAACAGCTACACGCGCCTGGCCAATTGCCTGCTGGATAGCGCGGATAAGAAGGCTGCCGTTGAGTACTATCGAAAGGCGGTTGCCGCGCGGCTGGTGTTGTCGGAGAAGAGCCCAAACAGCAGCACGAACCGGGGTGCGCTCGCGGAATGCTATACGAATCTCGCGAAGGCGCTCGGGCCGAGTGACCGCGACGATGCCCTGAAGCAATACAACAATGGCGTCGATCTGCTGGAACACCTCACTGCCGCCGATCGAAATAATGCCCAGTATCGCGTTGCCCTCGCGGACGCTCTGTCGAATACGGCGCGGCTCTATGTGCGCATGGCCGGACAAGACGGAGAGGCTGCGACGCGCCTCCAGTGTTGGACGAAAGCCAGATCGTTCTATCAGCGCAGCCAGGAGTTGTGGCTGGAACTGGGCAGGGCCGGCAAACTCCCGCCTGCGCGGAGTCGGGCGATTGGGGAAGTGAGCGGCGAACTCGCCCGATGCAACGACTCGCTGGCGAAGCTACAGCAGGTCCAGTGACTCTCGGATATCCCCGGGAACCTCCTTCGCGCAAGTTACCAATATTTGGACACGACGTCACGAGAAGCTGCCAGCATTGCGAACCCGTTCACTCACTGACTTTATCAACTTCACGGGCAGGCACTAGAGGGCCGCTCTTCCACGGCTGGGTTTGGCGACTGCATAGGCGACTACAAGCACGCCGATGCAGGTCAGGCCGCTCCAGAGATTCATTCGCGGGTGAAGCCAGGTCTGGATGAGAGCGATGGTCACCGCGATCAGGCCGAGGATCGAACCGCATTTTCCGAGCGGAGATCGCAGCGGGAGGGCTGCTATTTCTTCGGGAGTGCGACGGTGGCGGAAGGTTATGTGGGCGGCGAGTGAGACGAGCCAACTGAGAATCATTCCAGTAAAGGCGGCGCCGACCATGTAGCGGAAAGCATTTTCTGGAGCCCAGAGGACCAGGGCGAGTGCGAAGAGAATTCCGAAGGACGAGTGAAGGACTGCGTTTCGGGGCGATCCTTCGTGGTTGAGGCGGCCCAGGCTGGCCGGAGCCCATCCGGAGCGGGCTAAGGAGAAGATCATGCGCGATGCAACGTAGAGGGCGGCGTTGGCTCCAGACAGCGCGGCGGTCAGGACTACGAAGTTCATGATGCCGGAGGCGTGGGGAATTTTGATGGTGCGGAAGGTAGTGACGAAGGGGCTCTCGGTGACGCCGGCGTGATTCCAGGGCATGACGCCGAGCAGGACTACAATTGCGCCGACGTAAACGAAAGTTAGCGTGAGGAAGGTGAGCCAGACGGCGCGCGGAGTCTCTTTGGTGGAGAGTGATTCTCCGGTGGTAACGGCGACCATTTCGACTCCGCCGAAGCTGTAGACGGCATAGGTCATGGCGACGAGCGGTGACCAGACGCCCCGGGGGAAAAATCCGCCTTGCGCGTGGTATTGAGGGGTGACGCGGCCCCCGAGCAGCAAGGCGGCGCCGATCACAATGAAGGCGACGATGGTGATGAGCTTGATCATCGAGAGCCAGAACTCGACGCGTCCGTAGGAACCGACGCTGCGGAGATTGATGATCAGCAGCACGGCGGAGAAAACCACAATCCAGATGTAGGGGCGCACGCCGGGGAACCAGGTGGACATGTAAGTGGCGGCGGCGACCATTTCGGCGCCGATGGCGAGGGAGAGGCCGATCCAGTATCCGGCGCGGGCGATGAATCCGGCGAAATTGTTGAGGTAGAGATCGCCGTATACACCGAAGGATCCGGCGGCGGGATGGGCGCAGGCGAGTTCGCCGAGAGCCATGGCGACGGTCCAGCTGATGAAAGCTGCGGCGATGAAGCTGAGAATTGCGGCGGGGCCGGCGACTTCCATGGCGGCGCCGGAGCCGAGAAGGAGGCCGGTGCCGATGGAGCCTCCAACAGCGACCATGGCCATTTGTGGGGCGGTGAGCTGGTGGCGGAGGCCTTCTTCGTTCGTGGGAGTAACAGCGGACTCCGAGGGCATGGAGCACCTTACCAAAAAAAGGGGAACACGTGCCGGCGAGGATGCGGTCTGAATGTTGCGTGAGGGCAGCGTCGCGCTGCCTGATGAGTGTGGTGGGGGGTATGGGGCGAACCGCGGGTTCCTCACTTCGTTTGACGGAAATGACAGTGCGGAATGGGTTGGGAGAGACAACAGAGGGGGGATACAACAGGATTTCTGCGACAGAGAAATCCGGGGCTGGCGGCGGGCTGGCCCCGGATCGAAATCGAGATCGCGATTAGTTGACCGTGAAGGTGGTCGCGCTTGAGGCACTGCCACCCTTGGTGGTGACGCCGATCTTCCCGGTCGTGGCTCCTGTGGGAACGGTCGCCGTAATCTTGGTGTCGGAGTTCACGACGAAGGAGGCCGAGGTTCCGTTGAACGTAACCTTGGTGGCTTGAGTCAGGCCGGTGCCAGTGATGGTGACCGCAGCCCCAACCGCACCGCTGGGGGGCGAGAAGCTGGCCATCGTCGGCTTTACTCTGAACGTTGTATCGCTGGTCAAAGTGGTCGCGCCCGTGGTCACCGTGACCTTTCCAGTCAGCGCTCCGGCGGGGACTGCTGCCGAGAGGAAAGTGGCGCTTCCTGTTACTGATGTCGCCTGCACGCCGCCGAACTTCACCACCGACGTCGACTTGAAGCCCTGACCGAGAATGCCGATCTTGGCGGTTTCCTTACCCGCAGTCGTGACCAGGGACACAAATGGTGCGAACGTGGTGCTCACACTGTAGAACGAGCCGACCTGGTGGCTGCCGCCGCCTTCGGTGACGCTGTAGAACGTGCCATTGGTCGAAAGCAGGAGAGGCGAGTAGGGCAACTCGTTGTTGTTTCCTCCGATGATCGGGTAGAGATAGAGGTTGGCGTACGCGCCTTTTGTGGTGATGTCGAACAGTCCAGCTTGAGCACAGCCCCCGCCGGGGCAATCGGTGGCGATGCCGTACAGGAGGCCATTGGGTCCTTGCGTCAATGGCAACCTTGGGAACGCGCCCTCAGTTTGATCGGGGAAATTGTATAGAACCGTCTCTACGCCCTTCGGGGTTAGTTGGAACACGGTACCGAGGGAATTGCCTCCACTTCCTTCCGTGGTCCCGTAGTAGTTGCCGTCCGAACCTTGGATCAGGCTGGTGTAGGGGTTCTGACCGTCCGTGCCGCCCTTGAATGAGTAAACCAGCGCCTCGGTTCCGGTGGGCGTCAACTTGAAGACTCCGCCATCTCCATTGACTGCACCACCCTGGTTTCCCATGCCCCAGAAATTTCCGTCACTGCCTTGAATCAGCCCGAGGGGATATTGGATATCGGATGGGCCACCTTTGAAACTGTACAGTTGGGTGTACACGCCCGCCGGCGTGATCTTGTACGCCATGCCAGCGCCGTGGCGCAGGGACGCGACGGAGATTTTTACGGTATCACCCAAGGCGGCGCCGGCCAGGGGGTCGTTTACAAAGTAAGCTCCGCCCTGAACAAAGCGGTGGACTACTTCAGACAGGCGATTGTGCACGATCCGGGATACTCGGACGCCTACGTCGGGCTGGCCGATTGTTACAACCTGCTGCGCGAATACAGCGCGATGCCCAGCACAGAGGCCTATCCGCGCGCTCTCGCCGCGGCGAAGAAGGCGGTGGAGCTGGATGACCAATCTTCGCAGGCGCATGCATCACTGGCATTTGCCTTGTTTTGGGGATCTTGGGACGGTAAAACCGCCGATCGGGAGTTTCGCCGCGCCCTCGAATTGGACCCCAATAATGCAACCGCCCATCACTGGTATGCGAACTGTTTGGCGGTGATGAACCGCCCGGCTGAGGGTCTCGCGGAAATTGAGCGCGCTCAAGCGCTGGATCCCACCTCCAAGGCGATTTTGGCGGACAAGGGAGAGGTCTTAGACCTGATGGGCCGATGGCAAGAATCCCTGAGCCTGTTGCTGCCCCTGGAGAAGGCAGAGCCGCAGTTCCTATCTCCGCATCGTTACCTAAAGAAGCTCTACCTGGAGATGGTGGACTATCCCAACTATCTGGCCCAATTAAGAAAGGACGCGGTCTTGACCAACGACAATTCGGCGTTGCTGGTGGCCACCGCGGCCGAGAAGGGATTCGCTGCCGGTGGACCGCACGCCATGTTCGAGAGCATGCGACGCGAACAACAGGAACTCTACGACAAAGGCGAGCTTTCGCCTTACACTCTGGCGCAGACCTGTGCGTTGGAGGGAGATAGGGCGGCTGCTCTGAAGTATCTGCGAGCCGCTCGTGATCAGCATGACCAAGCTGTGGCCAATATTGCGGTCGACCACATGTTCGACAAGTTGCACGAGGAACCAGCCTTCAGAGAGATCCTGGCGGGAATTGGGATTCCTTACGCGGCTGGGACACCCCAGCCGACTCCGCCACGCTAAGCCCCTGAGCCGGGGTGACCTTCGTAATCGCCTCTGGTCGTTACCGCATTGCTGCTGCCTAGGCCCACTCCTAGAATCGGAGCAGGGATACTCCGCCTCAATTACGCATGCCTGAGATTACAAAGCGACTGGACCGAGCCGAAATCGCCAAGCGAGTGGAGCGGGCGGAGAAGCTCCTGCAAAAGGGCAAGACCGCCGAGGCTCTGGAGGAGTACCTCCTCGTTCTACGGGACGACGGAGAAAACGATGTGGTGCGGCAGTTGGCCGCGGACCTGTGCCTGTCGTTGAGCCGGAATGCCGACGCCGTAAAGCTTCTGGGCGAGTTGTTCGAACGCCAGGTGACCGCCGGGGATGCGACTCGCGCCAGCCTGACCTACAAGAAATTGGCGCGCCACGGAAGCCCCACGTGGCAGCAGAAATTTCGCTTTGGACAACTCCTCGAGGGATCGAACAAGAAGCTGGCTGTGGGCACCTACGAGGCAGCCTTGCTGGACCTGGCGAAGCTCGGCAAGAAGCAGGAATCGGCGGAGATCCTGGCGCGCATCGTGGCGCTGGAGGGCACCCAAGCCAACCATTTGCGGGTGGCAGAACTGGCGTCGGAGCAAGGGAACCACAAGGTAGCCGCGGCTGCATTTCAGCAGGTGGCGAAGCTCTCGGTGGCGGATGGCAGCGATGCGGCACAGTGGTATGAGCGGGCCTACCAGGAAGACTCCTCGGATCCGAGCATTGCCCTTGCTTATGGAAAGACGCTGCTGGCGCAGGGACAGGTGGGGGCGGCAATCTTTATCCTCGAGCCGCAATTGAATTCTGAGCAGGTGACGGCCGAGTTGCGCGAGACGTATGCCGGAGCACTGGTGGCGGCGGGACGCTACGCTGAGGCGGAGCCGCTGGTGTGGCAGCTGTTTGAGGCGAATCCGGCGCGGGTGCAGCAGGTAATCGGGCTGATTGGGCATTTGCTGGACGGCGAGCAGGAGGATGCGGCGGTTGCGCTGGCACGCAAGCTGGAACAATTTCAGAGGCGGCGGGGTGAGCGGCGGCAGTTTATCGCCATCATGGAAGACATTACGGCGGCGCACCGTCCGTCGTCGCAGACCTTGGAATTCCTGAGTGAGCTTTATAACGCGTCCAATCGCGAGAATGACTACTGCCAGACGCTGCTGAAGTTGTTTGATCTTTACTGCAGTACTGGCGAGTTTCCCAAGGCGGCAGAGTGTCTGGACCGTGCGGCGGAGGTCGACCCTTACGAGCCTGGGCATATGAAGCGGCTGGAGCAACTCAAGGGGAAAGTCGACGAGGCGCGCTTCCGAGTGATCTCGTCGCGGTTCACCTCGGTTGCCAAGCCGGCAGAAGAGCCGGTTCATGCGGAAGGACCGACGCTGGGGGCTTCGACGCTGCAAGATCTGATGCTGCAGGCGGAAATTCTCGTGCAGTATGGGATGCGGAATAAGGCGGTCGAACGTCTGCAGAGGATTCAGGAATTATTTCCGCGCGAAGAGGAACGCAACGAGGATTTGCAGCGGCTCTACCTGTCTGCTGGCGTGACGCCGAGGTATGCGGGCTCCGCGCCACTGCCGCCAGCGGCGGCCCTTACTTCTGCGCCAGCACCAGCTCCGGCTGCGGCGGCCCCAGCGGTTCCGCCCGCGCCTGATCCGGCAGCCGATGTGCGCAGCTTCACGCGCGTCGCGGAGATTACGCGCAAGTTGTATCACCAAGGGACCGCGCCGGCGGTGTTGAGCACGGCGGTGAAAGAGATTGGCGGACATTGGGAGGCGACGCGGTGCGTGGCGGCAATGGGCAAGCCCGGGCAGTCCGCTACGGCGATGGACGAATTCTTTGCCGAGGGATTGAAGAAGGGAAGCGTGTCGGCGATTGCGGAACTTGTGGCTTGCCTGCAGAAGGCGGTGGATGGGCACGAACCGCTGGCGATCAGCGATGCTCCGAAGGCGGTTTCGCTGCTATCGGCAAAGAAGGCCGTGACGGAGCTCGGAGCGGCGTCAATTCTGGCCATTCCGCTGAGCGATGGCGAAGAGACCGTCGGCATATTGGTGCTCATTCACAACAAGCCACGGGTATGGCAGCAGGCCGATATGGTTGTGCTCAAGACTGTCGCCGATCAGATGGTGATTGCGCTTAATAACGCGGGCCTGCGACGGCTGGTAAAGAATCTGTCGGTGACGGACGAGAAGTCTGGGTTGTTGAAGCGAGCGTCTTACCTGGATCTGCTGATGGCGGAGAGCAAACGGGCTGTGCAGAATTCGTCGGCCCTCTCGGTGCTGTTGCTGCAGTTTGGGAAGTCTGCGGCCATGATCAAGGAATATGGCGAGGCCGAAGTGCAGGTCATGATGGAGCGCGTAGGACAACTCTTCGGAGCGAACATTCGCACCAACGATCTGGCGTTTCGATATGACACGACGACCGTCGCGATTCTACTCGGCGAAACGGCGGAGAAAGAAGCGATGCTGGCAGTCGAGAAGCTGCGCAAGATCATCTCCGAAGTACATTTGCCAGCGAAAGATGGAGCGGAGATAGGGCCGTCGGCGCAGTTCTCTGCGGGTCTGGCGGAGGCTGTCATTCGTACCGAATACGATCCCATTGATGTGGTCACGGAAGTGATCAACCGCGCGGAACACGCATTGTCACAGGCGATGGCGCAGGGGCCGGGGAAAGTTGTAGCCCTGGGGGCGGCACTGGCCGCGGGCGCCGTGGCGTAGGCCGTTCCAGGTACTTATTCAATTCTTCGTTCTTAGTTCCTATCCTGCTCGCTATTGCCTTGAGCGCGCGATTCATGTTGTGGTAATGTCCGCGAGGTTCTCCCCGTCTACCGCTCGGCAGCTCCAACCTGGATTGTCACGTTGCGAGGAGTAGTGTCCACGCTGGAAGAATATTTTCCGGCTTCTGACTGCCAGGGGGCATAGTCCGGAGCCGAGGCCCATTGGCGCACACGGCACGTAAGGAGGTTTTTATGAAGTATGGATGCGTATTGACGAAGCTGTTGATGGTTATGATCGCCGGGCTCGCATCAATGGCCGGCGCCCAGAGCCAGGTCAAGACCTTGTATAGATTTAGAGGGTATAGAGACGGCGGGGCACCGACGGGCGGGTTGGTCATCGATGCCAGCGGAAATCTCTACGGCACGACATACACTGGTGGCCGCTATTACCCTCTTGGCATAACCTGCGGCACGGTTTTCGAATTGTCACCAACGACAGGCGGAGGATGGAAAAAGAAGACGATATATGAATTCACCGGAGGGGCGGATGGCTGCTATCCGACGGGTTCGATCGCAATCGATGCGTCGGGCAATCTCTACGGTGCGTCGCAATTCGGGGGCGTGATAACCGGTTGCCAGTGGACCAGCACTCTGGCCGTGTATGGCTGCGGCACGGTGTGGCAACTTTCTCCCGCGACCGAGGGATGGGCCGAGTCCACTATTTACACCTTTACCCCGAGTATCGCCTTCCGTCCGACGGGCATAGTGCGGGATGCGAACGGCAATCTGTTTGGCACTGCTCGACCACCGGGGGACAAGTTCGGATTGGTGTACGAGCTTTCTCCCACCGGTGGGGGTGCCTGGATCGAGACGACACTTCATGCGTTCGAGCTGAGCGATGGAGTTTTCTACGATCCTTCCTTGTTGGTGGACAGCAGCGGCAACCTTTTTGGTAATGCCTATGAAGGGGGAACTCTTGGCGGAAGCTGCGGTTCATTCGGAGGAGCCGGGGGGTGCGGTACGGTTTACGAACTCTCTCCTTCACTGGGTGGATGGTCCTTCAACCGATTCGCGATTCCGAGCACCAATCGGGGAATTGCGCCCTACGGGAGTTTCGTGGAGGATTCCAGCGGACATCTGTTTGGTGTGGCTACCCAGGGTGGCGCCGATAGCGGCGGGGTTGTGTTCGAGCTCTCGCCGGTTGCAGGCGGTGGTTGGACCGAATCGGTCATTCACATTTTTGGAGGGAACTATCCCAAAGGATATTGGCCTCAGGGTTTGATCTCAGATGGTAGCTTTGGCTTCTACGGCATCACCAACGCGGGTGGAAAACATGACTGCATCGTCGGTTGTGGAGTTGTGTTCCACCTCGTTCCATCGGCGCAGGGTGGCTGGTCGGAGTTTATCGTGCATACCTTTACGGGTGGTTACGATGAGTATTCGCCGAACTCCCTCATTCGGGACGCTTCCGGCAATCTTTACGGCACTACCCAAGCTGAGCATTTCGACTTCGAGGACTGCGGCGGTAGCGTGTGCGGGACAGTCTTCAAGATTATTAATGCTGCTTCTGGTGGCAAGTGACTTTCAAACGACGTGGTGCTCCACTAACCTGACTACTGGAATCGAGAAACATGCGCGGGCCTGCTCCCGCAGGTTCGCGCTATCTTCGACACTGCGTCTTTGATGATCTCGCTTTCCTGCTGCTAAACTCACTGGTTGGCGTCTGGCCAGCCATCTCATCTGTCTAGCAGGAATCATGCTGAAACCAGGGGACATTGCGATCGTCAGCGGCGCGCGGACGCCCTTTGGCCGCTATTGCGGCAAATTGAAAGATTTCACAGCGCAGGAGTTGGGCGCGGTGGCTGCGAAGGGTGCGATTGAGCGCGCGGGGATTGATGCCAAGGAATTCGACCATGTGGTGTTTGGCAACGCGCAGCAGACTTCGGGCGATGCGCTGTATGGAGCGCGGCATGTGGGGTTACGGGCGGGGATTCCGATTGAGACTCCGGCGCTGACGGTGAACCGGCTGTGCGGGTCGGGGATGCAGTCGATTGTGAGCGCGGCGCAGATGATTCAGACCGAAGAGGCGAAGATTGTTTTGGCGGGCGGGATGGAGGCGATGTCGCAGGCGCCGTTTGTGATTCGGGGGCGCGATGGGTTCACGCTGGCTCCGGGCGGGAAACTGGAAGATTCGCTGATGGTGGCGCTGCTCGATACCTATTGCGGGTCGTATATGGCGAACACCGCGGAGCTCTACGGGTCCCAGCAGGGGATCACGCGCGAGATGCAGGATGAATTCGCGCTGCGGTCGCAGCAGCGGGCGGATGCTGCCTATAAAGAAGGACGCATTCAGGAAGAGTTGGTGCCGGTGGCGCTGCGGAATGCGAAGGGCGAGCCGACCGGGGAGTCGTTGACGGAGGATGACCACCGGCGTCCGCAGACCACGATCGAGGGGCTGGCGAAGCTGCGTCCCGCTTTTGGGAAGAACGGCACGGTTACGGCGGGGAATGCGAGTGGCATCGTGGATGGCGGCGCAGCTGTGGTGGTGATGTCGATCGAGAACGCGCTGAAGCGCGGGTTAGCGCTCCTGGGCCGGATCGTCGGGTGGGGCATCGCGGGCGTGGATCCGAAGGTGATGGGGCGTGGTCCGGTGCCGGCCACGAAGATTGCGCTGCAGAAGGCCGGGCTGTCGCTGGACTACATCGATCTGATTGAAGTGAATGAGGCGTTCGCGGCGCAGTACCTTGGCGTCGAAGCGGAGCTTGGTCTGGATCGCGAGAAGGTGAATGTGAATGGCGGTGCGATCGCGCTGGGGCATCCGCTGGGCGCGACCGGGACGCGGTTGGTGATCACGTTGCTATACGAACTCCGTAGGCGGAAGAAGAAGTATGGGCTGGCGACGGCTTGCATCGGCGGCGGCCAGGGAATTGCTATGGTGGTGGAGAGCATGAGTTAGTTTTCTTTCGTCACAGAGCTGCGGATAAGGCAGGACATTTTTGGATAGGGTGGCGGGTTTTGACGGAGCAAGTCCAAATGACCTCGATGGGACGTTTCAAGCGTTCCTGCGTCTACGGAATTGCCGTAGTGGTTGCCAGCACGGTTTCTGTTTTTATTCTCGTGGCCTTGGGAAGTAAGGCAGACGGGCAGAACTCCGGAACAGGGGTATTTGATATCGCGTCGTACGTGCTGGGATTTCCGCTCCTGTTGGGCTGGATCGTGAGCACAGGTATTTTCGGCCCACTCGGTAGTTGTGCCACGCCAACACAGATTTTAGGAGTTTTTCTAACGCCAGTTATCGGCATCCCCATCGATGCGTGTCTCATATTTGCGGTCTGGGAAGTTTTTCACAGAAAGGCTTCGAGAGGGCTGCAATCGGGCAGCGTACTTCACATTAGATAGGTGATTTTGAATGGAAATCAAGAAAGTTGGCGTACTCGGTTGTGGGCTGATGGGTTCCGGCATTGCACAGGTTTGCGCGATGGCCGGATTCGACGTCACGGTGCTCGAAGTCGAGCAGAAGTATCTCGACAAAGGGTTTGCGGGGATTGAGAAGTCTCTGGCGAAGTTTGCCGAGCGTCCAGTTGAAAAGGGAGGCATCACCTCCGAGCAGAAAGACGTTGCGCGGGCTCGGCTGAAGGGCACGACGAACAAATCGGACCTCGCCGATTGCGACATTGTGATTGAGGCCATCATCGAGAATGTGGAAGAGAAAAAGAAGATGTATGCGTCGCTCGATGGCATCGTGAAGAAAGACGCGATCTTCGCTTCGAATACGTCGTCAATTTCGGTGACGGAGCTTTTAACCGCGGTGAAGCGGCCAGAGAGGTTTATTGGGCTGCACTTTTTTAATCCGGTGCCCCTGATGAAGCTGGTGGAAGTCGTGCGGACCATCGCGACGTCCGACGAGGTGTATCAGGCCGCTTACGAGTTCGGAAAGAAACTTGGCAAGGTTCCGGTGCGCACGTCGGACAAGACGGGATTCATCGTGAACCGGTTACTGGTGCCGTATTTGCTCGATGCGATCCGCGCGTATGAAGAGGGCGTGGGTTCGATTGAGGACATCGACAACGCAATGAAGCTGGGCTGCGGGTATCCGATGGGCCCGTTTACGCTGCTGGATTTTGTCGGGCTCGATACGACCTATTACATTACGCATGTGATGTATGACGAGTTCAAGGAGCGGCGGTTTGCGTCGCCTCCGCTGTTGAAGCGGCTGGTGATGGCGGGGTGGTACGGGCGGAAGTCGGGCAAGGGATTTTATGATTACTCGGACCCGGAGAAGCCGAAGGCGCAGAAGCTTTAGCCACGGATTTGCACGGATTCACACGGATTGAAAGGCGAATTCACCACAGAGACACAGAGGCACAGAGAAAAAACATAAAGAAATTGCATTCCTCTGTGTCTCTGTGCCTCTGTGGTGCATGGATTCTTATGAACTTCGAAAACATCATTCTCGAAAAGAAAAACGCGATTGCATACGTAACCGTCAACCGGCCGAAGGTGCTCAATGCGCTCAACATGGCGACCATGGAGGAGTTGCGGGCGGCGTTTCACGACATCAAGAACGACAAGAACATTCGTGTCGTTATCTTTACTGGCACAGGCGAGAAGGCGTTTATTGCCGGGGCGGATATCGGTGAGTTGTCGAAGAACGATGCGGTTTCGGGAAAGGAATACACGCATCGCGGGCAGAACGTGCTGAATCTGATTGAGAATCTGGGCAAGCCGGTGATCGCTTGCATCAACGGATTCGCGCTGGGCGGCGGGTGCGAGATTGCCATGGCTTGCACCATGCGTCTGGCCAGCGAGAACGCGAAGCTGGGGCAGCCGGAGGTGAAGTTGGGGATTATCCCAGGGTACGGCGGAACGCAGCGGCTGCCGCGCCTGGTCGGCAAGGGACTCGCCATGCAGATGGTGCTGGCCGGCGAGATGATCACGGCTCATGAAGCGCATCGCATCGGGCTGGTGAATGAAGTGACGGTGGCGGCGGAGTTGATTCCGCGCGCGGAGGCGATTGCGGCGAAGATCATTGCGAACGCGCCGCTGGCCGTGCAGTATGCGATGGAAGCCGTAAACAGAGGTATGGAGATGACGCTGAGCGAGGGGTTGTTTCTCGAGGCGACTTTGTTTGCGGTGTCGTGCGCGACGGAGGATAAGACCGAAGGGACGAAGGCGTTTCTGGAGAAGCGGCCAGCGGTTTTTAAAGGGAAATAAGTTCAACGGCTTTCACCACAGAGGACACGGAGATCACAGAGAAGAACATCAAATTGAAGGTCGAGTCGGTTCCCGAGGCGGCAGTTGCCGCGCTGGAGGGGAAGCTGGACGCGTCCGGGCGAAGGTTCGCAATCGTGGTGGCTCGGTTTAACGCGTTTATTACCGAGCGGCTTTTGCTGAGTGCTTGCGATGGGTTGCTGCGCACCGGGGCTGCGAAAAAAGATATTGCGGTCGTGCGAGTGCCGGTAGCGTTCGAGATTCCTTCGGCGGCGCGAACTGTGGCTTTGACCGGGAAGTATGACGCGATCATTTGCATCGGATGCTTGCTGCGCGGCGATACGGCGCACTACGACGTGATTGTGAACGAGGTCACGCGCGGGATTGGGCAGTCGGCGCAGGAGACTAGTGTTCCGCATGCATTCGGTGTTTTGACTTGCGACACGCTGGAACAGGCGATTGATAGGGCTGGGTTGAAGATGGGGAACAAGGGATTTGAGGCTGCGCTGGCGGCGGTGGAAATGGCGTCGTTGGGGCGAGCTATCAGCAGTATGTTATCAGCAGGCCGCAAGAAGCAGGTTCCTCGCTTTGCTCGGACTGACAACGCTAGGAGTGGGACCGACAAGGCTGGGAGTAGAAACGCGAAGAAGCGTAGATGACTCTCCTCTGCAGGTAACCCTCCCTCTACAGTAGACTTGCAACAGAGCACTAGCCCCTGACAACGTTTCTATGGGTACTCGTCGAAAATCTCGGGAACTGGTTTTGCAGATGCTGTTTCAGTCGGACATGGGGAAGCAGGATGCGGACCATGTACGGCGGACGTTCTGGGCGGAGCATGGGGCGGCCAGCGCGGATGTGCGCGGATTTGCCGATGACTTGTTTCGAGTGGCGGTGGATCGCAACCTGGAGATTGACGGGCTGATCGAACGGCACGCCGAACACTGGCGCATGGAGCGCATGGCCGCGGTGGATCGCAATCTGCTGCGAGCCGCGGTGGCCGAGTTGCTGGCCTATCGCGAGACGCCGCGAGCGGTGGTGATCAATGAGGCTTTGGAAATTGCGCGGAAGTTCTCCACTCCGGAGTCGGTGCATTTCGTGAATGGAGTGCTCGACAGTATAGGGAAGGAGTTGGAGGGGAAGAGCAGCGCCCAGTAGTTCTCAGTTCTTAGTTCATTTTCTTTCCTTGGATTCGGAGCTTTCTTTTGCTCCTCCGCTCCTCCGGGACTCATTTCAATTCCCACTCGGGCCACCCTCGCCTTGCGGCTTGGTGTGTATGCTCTCGCCGATTTGCGGCTGGAACTCGAATGGTAACTGTGGATTGAGAGCTGACAACCGGCAACTGACAACAGCTCTTACGGCTTGGCGGCCACGAAGTCGAGGGTGCACGGGCCTTGGGCTGGATCGCCGGTGCAGAAGGGATTCAGAAAATTGGCCAGATTAGGGAAGGATATCTGGGCCATGTCGGCGCCACCAAGTGCGGTGCTGATCTGGTGGAGAAAGCCATCGCTGGCAGCGACCAGAATTGTGCTGGCATCGACACTCATGTCAGCGCTGACGGGCGTGGGGTCGCCGGATCCAACGAGTTGGATTCCACTCACGGCCCCGGTGTTGAAGTTATAGACCAGCACGCTGCTGCGATCGCTGGCTACTACATAGAGGAGTGTGCCATCCGGGGAGACGAAGAAGTTAATAGGGTGGATCGTTCCCTGTCCCAGGCTGATCCTCTTGATTTGCAGCGGGTCGTGACCGACCAACATTGGGCAGATGGACGTAGCCGGTTTGGTCAGTGTGGCGACAGGAATCCCGGTAATCGACGCCGTGATGTATTCGAGGGTACCGTCGCTTTCGAGTGCGATGAAATGCTTTCCGTCGGGTAATACCTTGAAGCCGATCGGGGACGCGGCGAGCGGAATATCATGCAGGCCGGTGATTGTGTCGGTAAAGACCTGGTCGTCGCAGGTGTTGTATACCGTGATCGCGGGGCTTCCGCCCGCGAGAGACGGCTCAACCACATAGGCGAAAGCGCCGTTGGTTGAAAACGCGATTGAGTTTACAGAAGTTTGCGACGGCAAGGGGATTGTCTGCAGCGCTCGCAAAGTCGAGTAGATATAGAGATTCGGTGCGTTGTTGCTGTCGTATCCGAAAATGAATGCCTGCAATCCATCTTGTGAGAATGCGGCTACCGACGCCCCCGCGATATTCAGGGCCGTCACCGACGACGAGGTAGCGTTGGAGGTGTTCACGACATAAACTTGATTCGGAGAATGAAGAGTATCCGAGAAAATTGCGAGGGTACCGCTCGCAGAGACAGCCAGCACTTTCCCGATCACTGTTCCCAGTGCGGTGAAGGGGCTGGTGGTGGTTCCAAGATTCGTGGGATTGATCACCTGCGCTCCGAACGCGCTTCCCATGAAGACCTTGTCGCCCGTGAGAGTGAAGAGGAATGAGTTGGGCGCGGTGGGGATAGGAGTTGCCGTGCCCGCGGAAGCCCTGGCTGTACTGAGGCTGTAGAGTCCCGTAGTGCAATTTGCCGGAGACACGCCGGCACATCCCAGACTGGTGGCTAGAACGGACGCGGGAGACCCGGCGCCGGAAACCACACCTGAGATCGCAGTCGTGGCGTAGACCGGGCGAGGAATGTACTGTTCGCAACTGGGCGGGTAAAACTGCGCGCACTGGGAAGAAGAAAGCACCGCCGGAGTCTGGGGAAATCCAATGTTGCAGCCTGGGGGAGAGCAGGAGGCGGTGACCGCTCCGGCTCCGGCGGCGGCGGGAGATATCGTGCACGATTCCGTGCATGCCGCACCCACTGAGACAGCGCCGGGTTGCGAGGCGGTCCATGTCAGAACGATCTTGCTCAAGACGATGCCGTTGTTTGTGTTGGGCAGGGAACTGTTTCCCATCACGTCGGTGATGGTGGCGACGGCGGTCTGCGCTGATCCTTTGGAGACAGCGAAGCTGGTGCGCTGCGAGCCCGCGCTGCCCAAGTCCAGCGTGATGTTCTGGATCGGGCAGGTCTCGAAGAAGTCAAAGACGACAGGAGTTTGCTGGGGCTGCTGGAAGGAGTTGCTGGACACACCGCTGGCAGAGGCGAAGATGTGAGCGATTCCAGGCACAGAAGCTCTGGCTGTCGCCCGGTTTGTCGCGAAGTTATAGGCGGGATTGACCAGGGGAGACAGGCTGACGACGCTCGCGTTGTCCGCAGACCAGGTAAAGGGACCTACCGAGGACGTGACGTCGACACCCTGGCTGAAGGCGTGAGCCTCGACCGTCATGCTCTGGCTCTGGGAGAGGCATGGCTCCTGGATCGGCAGCCCATCCAAGAGAATGCCGACAACCTTAATATTGTCGATGGGAGGGTGCACAAACACATACGTTGGCGGACTGCTCGCGCCCTGCACGGATGCGGTCACCTGAACCACTCCGATGCCGCCTGGAGTGCAGGTGGTGAAAGCGGCGTTCCAAAGGCCGGCGCAGCCGGCGCCATTGGGAGCGATGTTCAGGATGGCGGTATTGCTGGAGGCGAAGGTGATGGTTCCGTTGACGGTGGTGCCGTTAGAGTTCTGCGCCGAAGCGAGGAAGTTTATGAAACCGCCGGTTTGGACGGACGAGTTTCCCGAGGGAATGAGGATAACCCGGGCGACGAACGGCGATTGGCCCGCGGGCTTGTGACCGCCGCAGCTAACAATGCTCCAGAGAGAAAGGACCGTTACTATCAACCGCAAACCACTCGTACGCAACCTACCCATGCACCCCTCTTTAAGCCGTGCCTCGACTCACGTCCGAAGATTAAGTGGACGAACCATCAAAATGAATCGGAAAACCTGTAGTGTAGAGGCTCGACACGGAATCAGCAAGCCTTGGGGTGCGGCAGCCGAAGAAGCGAAACATATCCGCGATGGCTTCGACTACAAAAAGCTATTGAGTGCGCGCATGTTCCTCGGATCTTCGACATAGGAACACGGTCGACTGCGGCACAACGCCGAAATAACCCCCGTTTAGCCTCAAAACCCTCTGCTGATTCGGTTCCGACTGCCGAAGTAGTGGGATGCAAAAACACGGGTTGACGATGTTTGCAAGCACTTGCTATAGTAGTTTGGTTCCGCGAGTACATCCAGGCTTGCTGTGTGCTGTGAGTTTTTCCGTGCGCTTGTGTGTGCGGAGGGCTTGCAGTTGAGCTATAGAGAAATGCGTTTCCGAATGAAGTGCAGATTCGGAGACTTTCCTCGCTGAAACGTTCCTGCGGTGCCTCCCGCCCTTTTGCGGAAGGATATGCAGGGCAAGGCTGACGAAACGGAGTGCCCCCGGGGTTTGGCCGGGCGCCACCGTCGGCGGCGTAAGTCTAAGGGAATCCAGAATCTCTCTGGCGTGGCTTGCAGGGATGAAGCTGCGCGGTGAGAAGTAATGGTTGGCCTTCGAGCCGGCCATGCCCACGGATGCGCGTCTAGAACAGCAGGATTGAAGCAGATTCGAGCTGTGCGCTGCCCGCGCGAAAAACGGGTGGCGTGCCGCTAAGGAGTGGCGAAGAGTGCCTACGTTCAACCAGTTAGTTGCTCAGGGCCGGAAGCGGCCTCGGTACAAAACGGCGAGCCCTGCTTTGCAGGGGTGTCCTCAGAAGCGCGGAGTTTGCACCCGCGTCTACACGCAGACGCCGAAGAAGCCGAACTCGGCTTTGCGCAAGGTGGCGCGTGTGCGGCTGACGAACGGAATTGAAGTGACGACCTACATCCCCGGCGTCGGCCACAACCTGCAGGAGCACTCGATCGTGCTGATCCGCGGTGGCCGCGTGAAAGATCTGCCGGGTGTGCGCTATCACGTGATTCGCGGAACGCTGGACGCTGTGGGCGTGGCAGGCCGCATGCAAGGGCGTTCGAAGTACGGCGCCAAGCGGCCAAAGAAAGGTTAGTGTTGGTGAGCTCAAGCTAGAAGCTATGAGCTAGGAGCTAGAAGCTGAATGCCTCGAAAAGGACATATCGCAAAGCGAACCGTCCCGGCCGATGCCGTGTATGGCTCGGATCTGGTGACGAAGTTCATCAACTCGATGATGTGGCAGGGTAAGCGCTCGACCGCCGAAGGCATCTTCTATGAAGCGTTGGCGAAGGTGCAGGAAAAAGGTGGCGACGAGGCGTTGAAGCTCTTCAAGAAGGCAGTGGAGAATGCGAAGCCCCTGCTCGAAGTGAAGACCCGCCGCGTGGGTGGTGCGAACTATCAGGTGCCGGTGGAAGTGAATGCCGACCGCCGGACGTCGCTAGGGATTCGCTGGCTGATCACCTATGCCCGCGCCCGAGGCGAAAAGGGAATGGTCGACAAGTTGACCAATGAGTTGCTGGACGCGGCTTCGGGTAAGGGCGCCGCGATCAAGAAGAAGGAAGATGTTCACCGGATGGCGGAAGCGAATAAGGCATTCGCGCATTACCGGTGGTAGGAAATTGAGTCATTGAGTGACCGGGTCATTGAGTAATTGAAAAGCGCATTGGAATTTTGATTCTTAATCACACAATCGCTCAATCGCTAAATCAGAAGTGAAGTTGGAGCCCCAGAAGGAAGTTAGAGAGTCGTGGCCAGAACAGTCCCATTAGAACGCTGCAGAAACATCGGCATCATGGCTCACATCGATGCCGGCAAGACCACTACGACGGAGCGCATCCTGTTTTATACGGGACGGACGCACCGCATCGGAGAGGTGCACGAAGGCACTGCGACCATGGACTGGATGGAGCAGGAGCAGGAGCGCGGGATTACGATTACGTCCGCAGCCACGACCTGCACCTGGCGCGACATTCGCATCAACATTATTGATACACCCGGCCACGTCGATTTCACGGCGGAAGTTGAGCGATCGCTGCGCGTGCTCGATGGCGCAGTCGCGGTATTTGACGCCGTTCACGGCGTGCAGCCGCAGTCCGAAAAAGTCTGGCGCCAGGCCGATAAGTATGGCGTCCCGCGAATTTGCTTCATTAACAAGATTGACAAGATGGGTGCCGATTTCGAGCATGCCGTCGATACCATCCGCAAGCGCCTGAGTGCCAAGCCCGTCGCGATTCAGATCCCCATCGGACAAGAAGCGAAGTTTGTCGGCGTCGTCGACCTGATCGCCATGAAGGCGGTCATCTGGAAAGACGAGACCATGGGCGCGGAGTACGTTACAGAAGAAATTCCCGCCGATCTGAAGAAAAAGGCGGAAGCCTTCCACGCGCAACTGGTCGAGAGCATCGCCGAGAACGACGACGAGATTCTGCATAAATTCCTGGAAGGCGAAGAGATTACTGCTGAAGAGCTGCGGGCGTCACTGCGCAAGTCGACCATCGCGCTGAAAGTGTTTCCAGTTGTGGTGGGAACGTCATTCAAGAATAAGGGCGTGCAGCCGCTGTTGGATGCGGTGGTGGACTACCTGCCGTCGCCGCTCGACGTGCCGGAGACGCATGGTATCAATCCGGACAACGGCGAAAAGATTTTCCGTCACGCTGACGATAAAGAGCCGTTCTCGGCGCTGGCGTTCAAGATCATGGCCGACCCATTTGTTGGGCAGTTGACCTTCATCCGGGTTTATTCGGGCCAGTTGAAAACGGGCGACTCGGTGCTGAATGTGCGCACCACGAAGACCGAGCGCATTGGGCGCCTGCTTAAAATGCATGCCAACAAGCGCGAAGAGATCAGCGAAATTCTGGCGGGCGACATTTGTGCCGCAGTCGGTTTGAAGAACGTCGGCACGGGCGACACGATTTGCAACGAAGACAAGCCCATTGCGCTGGAGTCGATTACATTCGCGGTTCCCGTGATTTCGGTGGCGGTGGAGCCGAAGACCAAGGCCGACCAGGAAAAGATGGGCATGGCGCTGGCGCGTTTGGCCCAGGAAGATCCTACCTTTAAAGTTCACACCGATCCCGACAGCGGACAGACCATCATCAGCGGTATGGGCGAGTTGCACCTGGAAATTATCGTCGACCGCATGATGCGTGAGTACAAAGTCGAGGCCAACGTCGGCAAGCCGCAGGTGGCGTATCGGGAGACCATTCGCAGGCACTCGGAAGCCGAGGGCAAGTACATTCGGCAGACCGGCGGTAAGGGGCAGTACGGCCACGCGAAGATTTATCTCGATCCGCAACCGCCGGGAACTGGCTACGAATTCGTCAACGACATCACGGGTGGATCGGTGCCCAAAGAGTTCATTAAGCCGATCGATCAGGGCATTCGGGAAGCGCTTGAAGGCGGCATTCTTGCCGGCTATCCCATGGTCGATGTGAAGGCTACGCTGTACGACGGCAGCTATCACGACGTCGACTCGAACGAAATGGCATTCAAGATTGCCGGTTCCATGGCGTTCAAAGAGGCTGCTCGCAAGGCTTCGCCGGTATTGCTTGAGCCGGTGATGGCGGTGGAAGTAGTCACGCCGGAAGATTACGCGGGCGCGATCATGGGCGATTTGAGTTCGCGGCGTGGTCGGATTGAAGGCATGGAGCACCGCGCAGGTTCGCAGGTGATCAAGGCCATCGTTCCGCTGGCGGAAATGTTTGGCTATGCGACGCACATGCGGTCGTCGACGCAGGGGCGCGCGGAATACTCGATGCACTTTGCGCGCTATGAGGAGGCTCCGCGATCCGTTGCGGAGGAAATCATTGCCAAGGTGCAGGGGACGGCGAAGTGACTCGCAGCGCCGCGGTTCGTCGTCGACCGCAGGTTCTGGGTCAGAGAGAGTAAGCGTTCTGAATTTGAAATTGTGTTTGGTGCTGATGGAATCTGGACACGGTTTCTGCGGCAAGGTGAGGGCTTCATAGCCACGGATGTGAAGTGCGAGTCGCAGGGCGAAGGGCGTTACCGGGTACGGGATTTCTGGAGAGGGCATCGCTGGTTTGAAGTTTTTCGCGAGTGCTTCTCCGAGGATTTTGCAGAGTTCGATCGACAGATTGTCGACGGGCTGGTGGAAAAACAGGAACTCGTTGGCGCGTATTACGAAGGCGACGGCGATGATAAGGGTTCGGCGTAAGTGAGGCCGAGGAGATAGAGAGATGGCGAAAGAAAAATTTGATCGGAATAAGCCGCACTGCAACGTAGGGACGATTGGTCATATTGATCATGGCAAGACGACGTTGACGGCGGCGATCACGAAGGTGTTGCAGAAGCACAATCCGAAGATTGTGTTCCGGTCGTTTGATTCGATCGACAACGCGCCGGAAGAGAAGGCGCGCGGCATCACGATCGCGACGGCGCACGTGGAGTACGAGACGGCGAACCGGCACTACGCGCACGTGGATTGCCCGGGCCACGCCGACTACATCAAGAACATGATCACGGGCGCGGCGCAGATGGATGGCGCGATCCTGGTGG